>Ga0187804_10000072_pt1 | contig 21174 bp, 17 predicted proteins | sample NC_wetland_sal_i_3_FD_132961 | JGI IMG/M metagenome (GOLD analysis project Ga0187804, IMG submission 132961) | Wetland sediment microbial communities from Neuse River Estuary, North Carolina, USA - Control_4 | ecosystem: Environmental > Aquatic > Freshwater > Wetlands > Sediment | place: USA...
ACTTCCCTAAGCCAACAATTTATCCGCCAGCTCCAGAAAATCGTGCGCCGTCACGTCAAACGGCTCGCCTGTCGCCCAAGCGGCCTCTTTCCCGGGCCCGTGTTCGAGAGGCCGCGGGACGAATGCCGTTCTCAGCCCCCAGCCCTGCGCGGCCTTCAAATCATTCGGATGCGCCGCCACCATCATCACATCCGCTGGCTGGCAACCCAGCAGATCCGCCGCCCCGATGTATACCTCGCGATCCGGCTTGTAGTGGTGGAACACCTCCGCCGAAAGCACCATGTCCCAGGGCAGCCCCGCGAATTTAGCCATATCCACCAGCAGCGAAATGTTTCCATTCGAGAGTGTTGAAATGACGAACTTCTTCTTCAGGCGCGTCAGTCCTTCCAGCGCATCCGGCCAGGGAGTCAGCCGGTGCCAAACGCGATTCCAGTCGTTCTTTTCTTCCTTGCTCAATCCCGCGATCTTGAATTCCGTCCACAAATCCTCGAGCACGAGCCGGTGCAATTGATCGAGCTTCATCCAGGGCAGCGATCCTTTGCGAACCCTGTCCATCGATGGGCCGTAGCCCGCCCTCCAGCGGTCGGCGAACTTGCCCCAGTCCACTTCCAAACCCTTCCTCCGCCCCCACTCGTTGCCTTCACGGATGATGGAACCGCGCCAATCCACCACTGTTCCGAACACGTCAAAGGTAAGCGCCTTCACGCCAAACGGATTGGAAGGGGTCGCCATCGGCGCGCCACAATTTAGCAAAAAGCGTAAGCGTTGCAACCACTGTGTTGAATCCTTGCCCAGACGTTGATTTATTCAACGTTCTTTCCGGCTGAGCCCAGCGCATCGATTGAATCGCGCCCTCCCATCCGATTCATTCGAAGCAGGATGAGTTTCGCCTTCGTTCGACTGGACATTTGGCACCGGATTTGCCTATAACCTACCGACCGCCCGTGGGGGCAATCCGAAGGAAGGAGAAAAACCATGGCATCGAGGAAGAAAACGGCCAAGAGGAAATTGAAGAGGGCCAAGTCGCTGCAGCATACCAAGCCTCTTAGGGCTGAATTTAGTAAGATAAAGCTTACCTAGCATGGAGTTTGCCGGTTTCTGGCGGGCGTCTCTTGCCGCTTCGGCTCTCTCAACATGTCCAAAATGCGCCACGTGCCGCGTCTCCGCCCAAACCGCTCGTGCTTCGAACTGCTCATTCGCCGTTCTCGCATCGAGCGGTTTGGCGTCTTCGCAAAAGAGGCCATCCCGCCGCGCAAGAAAGTCATCGAGTACACGGGCGAACGGGTCTCTGCGCGGGAAGCCAATCGCCGAGTCGTAAGGATGTTCTTGTCGGGAAAGGCAGAGCGCATCTACCTGGTCAACCTGAATCGGCGCTGGAAGCTTGATGGCTCAGTCGGAGGAAGCGGCGCCGAGTTCATTAATCATAGCTGTGATCCCAATTTAACCGTGCGCAGGATCCGCGGCCGAATCTTTCTCTACAGCTTCCGAAAGATCAAAGAGGGCGAGGAGCTCACCCTTGACTATGGCTTCCGGTGCTCCTGCCCTTGTCGCTGCGGCTCCTCGAAGTGCCGCGGCACCATGTGCCACCTCTGACCTGGCGCTCGTCCTCGCCCGCCGATTGCTCGAATTGTGAGTCCGCCGGGCGGTGACGTGCCCGTCTAACCCCCAGCACCGTAGGCGCCGCTCCTTAAAAAACAGAATGAACGCCACCAACGCAACGCGCTACGATCGCTTCTTGCAATCCGTCTGGCCATGAGAGACGTACTATATATGGCCGATCCGAGGTGCCTTCCTATGCCCGCACGTTTGCTTTTGAGTCTTGCTTTCGCGCTCCCACTCCTCGCTTGTGCAGGAAATGCAGCGTCCGAACAACCCATCCCTCCCCCTAAATTTGACGCGCCTCTTGCAGCCACCGCCGGAAAAGAGACGGCCGTTTTCGCTGGCGGCTGTTTCTGGGGCACTCAGGCTGTCTTTGAACGGGTGAAAGGCGTCATCCAGACCGCCGCCGGCTATGCAGGCGGCTCAGCAGCCACCGCGACTTATGACCAGGTAGTCACGGAAACCACCGGCCATGCCGAATCCGTGGAAGTGGTCTACGATCCCTCCCGCATCACCTATGGCCAGCTCCTCCGCATCTTTTTCTCCGTCGCTCACGATCCAACGGAACTCAACCGCCAGGGACCCGACGTCGGCACTTCCTATCGCTCCGCAATCTTTTATACCAACGACGAGCAGAAGCGCGTCGCCATCGCTTACATCGCGCAGCTCGATGCCGCGAAAGTTTTTCCGAATCCGATCGTCACCGAAGTCACTCCTCTAAAGGGTTTCTATCGCGCCGAAGATTATCACCAGGACTTTGCTCTCAAGAATCCCGGCAACACTTACATCCAGATTTGCGACTTGCCGAAGATTAGCGCCTTAAAGCAGCTGTTCCCCGATCTCTTCGTTGACTACAAAGGGAAATAGCGCGTCTCGATTCCCGGCATGCAGCATCAGCGTGGAAAATGCTATCATTCCGTGTTTTCCGCCAAGGATGTTGGCGCCGATCGCGTCCACGATTTGCATCGCCAACCCGGCAAAAAAAGGAGGAACGCCATGTCCCATCACCTCGATTCACCCATCGCTCTTCAGGATATCCGCCTCGACATCACGGACCTCTACGTATTCCGCGGCGAAACAGGCACCGTCTTCGCCATCAACGTCTGCCACTCGATTTTCGGCCCCATTCCCGTCCCCGGCTACCATCCGGAAGGAATGTACGAATTCAAAATCGATCTCAATGGCGACGCCGTCGAAGATCTCACCTACCGCCTCACATTCAACGAACGCGACAAGGACGGAAGGCAGTCCTACACTGTTCGGCGTCTCCGCGCCGCGGATGCCTTGAATCGCGAAGCCCCCGGCACTGTGGTCGCTCAGGGTATATCGGAAGAAATTCTCACCACGCCAACTGGCCTGCGCGTCTGGGCCGGCAAGGCCGGTGACCCCTTCTGGATCGAGCCCGATGTCTTGCACGCCGTCGGCCACGCATTTCAGGACGGTACGGCCATAAATCTTTCCGGATGGGATCCCGCTCGCGCAAAAAATCTGTTTGCCGGCCAGACGGTTCACTCCATCGTGCTGGAAGTTCCGGATAGCGAACTGCTCGCCGGCGCAGGCGGCAACCGTCGCATCGGCGTCTGGGCGGTGGCAACGCTCGCCACAGACGCAGGCGGCTGGCGTCCCATCAATCGCGTGGCGCTCCCGATGATCCATCCGCTGTTCACTCAATTCAACGAAGATCTCGGCAATCGTCTCAATGCCGGCTCCCCCTCGGAAGATTTCGCGACTCACGGAGCCACCGTCGCGAAAGCAGTTGCCGGCGTCGTCGCCGCCAACGGAACAGCCGAAGATCCCCGCGCCTATGGCGAGAAAGTCGCGCACCGATTTTTCCCCAATATCCTCCCGTACGAGGTCGGCACGCCCGCCGCGTTCGGCTTCGCCGAGTGGAACGGCCGCTCGCTCACAGACAACGCCCCCAATGTAATGTTTTCCATCGCCGCGAACACTCCCGTCAGTCTCGGGATCGGCAAGGATTCGGTCACCTCGAAACCGTCGAAAACGTTCCCGTACGTCCCCGCCGCCAGCGAGAGCCGCACAGCCGGCGCGTAGAAAAGTTTCATCTCGCGCATCAAGGGCGCACAGTCGGCGCGCCCCGTGCGCGCATCCAGAAGCCCTTGCGCGTCCGTAAGCTCTCGCGCGTCCAAGCAACTCACCCCGCAACCCGGGAACGCCAATCTCCCGATTGGCGTGTCACACCAGCTTTCAAGACGTGCACGCTCGCTGATTTATGCACGCAGTCATATGGAGTGCGGTGGCGAGCTTGCCCTGAGCTGCGCCGAAGGGCCGCCGCTTTGTTACCGCGAGGCTCGCCTCGCCCGCTCGGAGCAGCGCCTTCCGCTGCTCCGAGTCGCCTTTGGTTCCCCTCGAAACAACTCTCCCACTCCGCGCAATCGCCCGCTCCAGCAATTCCCCAGCGCCGCAGGCGCGCCACAATTTGGCCCAGCCCGCCGTTTGGTGGCGGGCTGGGTCCGCGATACGCAGGAGCCCCAAGCGCCGTAGGCGCGGCACACACGCTCTCACCACGCGCACCATCACCCAGTACCCCGCCCGCGCATGTGGTGTGCGGCGAGGCTCGCACGCCGCCAAATCATTTAACGAGGATTTCCCCCCTGTGCGTGCTCGACGGCGTGAAATGGATCGTGTACGTAAATCCGCCCAGGTTCACTCGCGCGTCGTAGTCCGCCGCAAGCCTGATCTCCAACATCTTGGCGGTAAGCTCGCGGTGCGCCGTCACCTGTTCCGGCGCAAGCTGAATCCCATGTTCCTTGGCCCTGGCGATGACCGCGTCGCGCAGCTCCTCTTCCGTGCTGAATGGGTGCAATCCGATTCGCGCCCCGTTCTGCACCGCCAGGTCCTTCATGTCACTCTGCAACTCGGAGTTGGCCACATAGCAAGCCGTAATCTGCCAGGCAGCGAACGCGGCTACCAAAAGCACCACCGACCCCAGGATGATTGCGGCTTTTCTCATGCGTCGCCACATTTATACCTTAAAGGCGTGCTCATGTTAGGAAACGAATTGGAGCTACCGCGCCAATTCTTGGTTAGCCGGATAGCCGGACATATCCGGTTTCCGCGTTAATCAGGCACTGACTCAACCTTCCCTTAATTGTTTTTTGCCGGGCGGAATCTACCTGTTAGTTTTGACAATTCCATTCCTTGACCCCGCCGACACAATGGTGCACCAGCGAAATTAGGTCAGACTGCCGCGTGCGCCCAGCTGCTGCCGTCGAACAGGAAAAAAGAGGAGGGCATTTATGAAGTGGGCTCGAAGAATTAGCTTCCTATTGGCGATTGTTGTCGCACTTTTCGGGCTTGCGCAAGTGCCTGCTGCGAAGGCCCAGCAAAAGAAACCCAACATACTCGTCATCTTCGGGGATGACGTGGGTTATTGGAATGTCAGCGCCTACAACCGCGGCATGACGGGATACAAGACGCCCAACATAGACCGGCTGGCCCGCGAGGGCGCACTCTTCACTGACTACTACGCGCAGCAAAGCTGTACGGCAGGGCGGGCTGCGTTCATTACCGGTCAGAGCCCGATTCGGACTGGCCTGACGATAGTCGGGCTGCCGGGCGCGCCGATTGGTCTCCAGAAAGAGGATCCCACAATAGCCGACCTGTTGAAGCCGCTCGGCTACATGACCTTCCAAAACGGCAAAAACCATCTTGGGGATCGCAACGAGTTTCTACCCACCGTCCATGGGTTTGACGAGTTCTTTGGCAACCTTTATCACCTGAATGCAGAAGAAGAACCGGAGAATGTAGATTATCCGAAGAATCCCGCATTTGCTGCCAAGTTTGGCCCGCGAGGCGTGCTGAAGTGTAAAGCGACCGGGACCGAGAACCCCGCACCTGCCGATGCACGTTTTGGCGCATGGGGCAAGCAGAGCTGCGAGGATACCGGCCCGCTCACCATCGAGCGAATGAAGACCGCCGATGAGGAGTTTCTTGCCGCATCGCTGGACGACATGGACCGCTCCGTGAAGGCAGGCAAGCCGTTCTTCATCTGGCACAACACTACGCGCATGCATATCTGGACGCATCTGCAGCCGAAATACGCGGCCATGGTTCCCAAGTACGGCTTGTATGGCGCCGGAATGCAGGAACTCGACGACAATGTCGGTGTACTTTTGAAAAAGCTTGAAGACCTCGGGATTGCGGACAACACCATCGTCATATTCAGCAGCGACAACGGAGCCGAAGTGATGAGCTGGCCAGACGGTGGAACGACTCCTTTCCGCGGTGAGAAGAACACCAACTGGGAAGGTGGCTATCGCGTACCCTTCCTCATTCGGTGGCCGGGAGTGATCAAGCCCGGAACAGAAATCAACGACATCGCGGCGCATGAGGACTGGCTACCCACGCTCGTCGCGGCGGCTGGCGTACCTGACGTCAAGGAAAAGTTGCTGACAGGCTATCAAGCTGGCGGCTTGACTTATAAGGTCCATCTGGATGGATACAACTTCATGCCGTATCTGAAGGGCGAGACAGAAGCTGGCCCCCGCCAGGAATTTCTATATTGGACAGATGAAGGCGGTCTCTGCGGTCTTCGTTACAATAAATGGAAGCTTATCCTCATGGAACAACGTGCTCACGGCTTTGACGTGTGGGAGGAACCGTTCTGGACACTTCGCGTTCCGAAGTTGATCGATCTGCGGGCCGACCCCTTTGAACGTGGTCCTGAGGAAGGGATAGATTACAGTCACTGGAGGATCGAACGTGTATTCCTCCTTGTTCCGGCACAAGCGTTCGTCGGGCAATGGTTGCAGTCGTTCGCGCAGTTCCCTCCGCGACAAAAACCGGCAAGCTTCAACCTTGAGCAGGTGATCCAGAAACTGTCAACGGGGGCGGCCAGCTCCGACAATTAAAGTAAGGCAGGCTTCGACAAACAGCCTCGGCGAACTGATGGAGAGTCGCTGCTCCGCGGTGATACACGAAAAAGAAGGGAGTGGGCGGTTCGGCAAGGCCGCTCCCCTAGCTGTGGCTAACTCCCGATTAGTCGGATTACCGGACATTGAGGTCCGCGTCAGAAAGCGCGATCCCCAAAGCGATCCTTCATGTACGCGGAACGGAAGCTCATCCAGCATTTTCGTGTTGCCTTTCTAGATAACAGTGTGGTATGTTGATACTTGATGAAAATTTTGGTCCCAATCTGTGCGCTCCAGCGCGCTCCATGCTACGGGGTGGCGCGCTAGCCTCACCACACTGTCGCTCCCGCCCAAAACTCCAAATTTCTAATAGCAGCAGTCCATTATTAGAATTCCTCGTAACCCTCAGAAAACAAACGGCAGTGATAATTTCTAACCGCAACAGAAATGCACTTTTCTTTTTTTCGCCACCTCATTTTCTTTACCCCCTCCCCCTTCGCCATTCGGCCTCCCCAGCCCCCCTTCGCCGTCCCCGCCCCCGGCCTGCTATACTCGCCTGCCCAGCTTCCCGGAGCCGCCGCCCTAACCCGATGCCTTCTAAACCTCCAAAGTGCCTATTCCTCGTCGACGCCATGGGCTATATCTTCCGCGCCTTCTACGCCCCCATGCCCATGCGACTCCGCAGCGCCTCCGGCGTCCCCACCAATGTCCCCTACCTCTTCTCCAATATGATTCGCAAACTCGTCAAAGACTGGAAGCCCGATTACCTCGGCGTCGTCTTCGACATGGCCGCCCCCACCTTCCGCGACAAACTCTTCGCCGCCTACAAAGCCCAACGCCCGCCCATGCCCGAAGATCTCGCCCTCCAACTCCCTTACGTTCGCCGCTATTGCGAGGCCATGCGCCTCCCCATCCTCGAAGTTCCCGGCTACGAAGCGGACGACGTCATCGGCGCGCTCGCCCGCCAGGCCACCAAAAAAAATCTCGAAGTCCTCATCGTCACGAGCGACAAGGACCTCATGCAGCTCGTCACCCCCCACGTCCGAGTCCTCAATCCCGCCAAGGGCGACCTCATCATCGACGAGAAAAAAGTCGAGGAACTCATGGGCGTCCCCCCGAAAAAAGTTCCCGACGTCATGGCCCTCATGGGCGATTCCATCGACAATATTCCCGGCGCCCGCGATCCGAATGAAAAGCCCGCCCCGGGCGAGCGCCGCAAAGCGGGCATCGGCGAAGTCGGCGCCCGGCAATTGATTCAGGAATACGGCAGCGCGGAAGCTGCCGTCAAACACGCGAAGGAAGTGAAGCGCGCGAGCTACCGCGAAGCGCTCGAAAAAAACGGCGAGTTCGTCAAACTCAGCAAGCAGCTCGCCACCATCCCCACCGACGCTCCCGTCCCCCTCGCGCTCGAAAAACTCCAAATGGAAGATCCCGATCTCGTCGCACTCCGCGAGCTTTATACCGAGCTCGGCTTCACTTCTCTGCTCCGCGACCTCGCCCCCGCCCCGAGTGATAGCGGCGAAAAAACCGACTACGCCGCGCTCGATACCCCCGCCGCTATTCGTCGGTTCTTCGAAAAAATTCCTCGCGCCCATGAAGCCGCCGTCTGGCTCTCGCTCGACGCGCAAGACCCCGACGAGGAAGGCTTCGGCACTCACGTCCTCGGCATCGAGGTCTCGACCAAGCCCTCGACGGCGCGCACCGCCGCAAACGACATCGAAAATAAATCCCTCGCCGCCATGAACGACTGGCTCGCGAATTCGCATCAGCCGAAAACAGTCCACGATCCCAAGCTCTTCCACCTGCTCGCCGCTCCCGATTCCGTCGAAGACCGCAAAGCAATCACCGGAATCCGCCACGCCACTATGCTCTACTCCTACCTGCTACGCCCCACCACTGCGAATCACGCCTTCGCCGAAGTTGTTCTGCGCCACTTGAACCGCACGCTCTCCGGAGCTCCCGGTGAACGCGCCGATTTTCTCCTCCGGCTCGCTCCCATCCTTCGCGCCGAAGTCGAGAAACAGGATCTCGCCGATATCTACGAAAAAATTGATTTGCCCCTAGCCCCCGTCCTCGCCCGAATGGAGGCTGCCGGCGTCCGCGTGGACTCTGGAGAGCTCGACAAAATTTCCGCACAAATGCAGGAAGAAATTTCGACCCTCGAAAAAAGCATCTATAAGCTCGCCGGATTCGAATTCAACGTCAATTCGCCGCAGCAACTCGCCGAAGTCCTCTTCGACAAGCTGAATTTGCAGCCGCCCCGTCGCAGCCGCGCCAAGGCTCGGTCCACCGCCGCTGACGTGCTCGACGAGCTGGCGCTCGCCCACGACCTTCCGAAAAAAGTTCTCGAATACCGCGAGCTCGCCAAACTGAAATCCACCTACGCGGACGTCTTGCCTCGCCTCATCCATCCCGTCTCGCGCCGCCTGCATACGCGCTTCAGCCAGACCGGCACGGCCACCGGCCGCCTCAGCTCCTCGAATCCAAATTTGCAGAATATTCCCGTGCGCTCCGAGCTCGGCCGCGAAATTCGCGCCGCCTTCGTCGCTGCTCCGGGCAATGGTCTCCTCTCCGCTGATTATTCGCAGATTGAATTGCGCATCCTCGCGCACCTCTCGGAAGATCCGGTCCTCGTCGAATCCTTCCGCCGCGGCGAGGATATCCACTCGCGCACCGCGCAGGAAGTTTTCGGCGTCGCGCCCTTCGCGCAAACTGCCGAGCATCGACGCGTCGCCAAGGTCATCAATTTCGGCGTCATCTACGGCCTTTCCTCCTTCGGCCTCGCGCAGCAGCTCGCCATCGATACCAGGGAGGCCGCGAAATTCATCGCCGCGTATTTCGAGCGTTATCGCGGCGTCAAGGAATTTCTCGACCGCCAGATCGCGGAAACCCGCCGCACCGGAATCACCAAAACGCTTTTCGGCCGCGTCCGCCCCATCCCGGAGATCAATTCTCCGCAGCCCAACTTGCGCAATTTTGCCGAACGCACCGCCATGAACACTCCGATGCAAGGTGCCGCCGCAGATCTCATCAAGCTCGCCATGATCGAATTGGACCATCGCCTCGCGGGCGATTTTGAATCCAAAATGATTCTCCAGGTGCACGACGAATTGCTGTTCGAAGGCCCGGAATCGGAAATTCTCTCCTTGACGAAACTCGTCAAGGAAGTGATGGAAGGAGTCCACAAAATTCGCGTCCCGCTCGTCGTGGATACCAAAGTCGGTCCCAACTGGCGCGACATGAAATAACCGGGTTCGCCGGAGCTGCTTGCTCGCCGCGGCGCGCTCTGTGTTAATCTTTTTCAGGTTGATTGAATTTTTGCGAGGAGAAGCCATGCAGCACGCAGAAGGTTTTCTGAAGGTCGTCAAGGATGCGAAGACTCGAATTAAGGAAGAAGACTATCGCGAAATCAAAAAGAAACTCGATGCCGGCGAAAAAATGATCCTGGTGGACACCCGCGAGGATAACGAGTGGGCTCGCGGCCACGTTCCCAATGCCATCCACTTGAGCAAGGGCATCATCGAACGCGACATCGAAAATACCATCCCGGACAAGGAAGCGACCATCGTCCTCTATTGCGGCGGCGGCTACCGTTCCGCCCTCGCCGCCGATAACCTCCAAAAAATGGGCTACCGCAACGTCATCTCAATGGACGGCGGCTGGCGTGGCTGGACAGAATCCGGCTTCCCAGTCATCAAGGACTAGGGGGCAGACCAAGAAAATCGAACAGGGAGGGCGCCGCCAGGGGAGGAGCGAACGCGCTAGCGGAGTGCGGAGAGTTTGGCTGGGGCGGTTGGACTCGAACCAACACCGTCCTCATTAACAGTGAGGTGTCCTACCAATTGGACCACGCCCCAAACCCGGGCTTCGATTCCAGTCGCGAATCGGCGTGCCGCTGATACAAACTTTAGCGCATTTTGAATTTAGTTGCTGGCACTTCCTCGGTGGAGCTGGCCCGCCGTGAGGAGCACACCCCCGCCGTTGAACTGAGAGGGGTAGGTGGTTATAAAATTCGGCGGTAGGTGGCCGGGAGAAGGAAGCAGGCCCAGCCCTCAATCCCCGAAGGGATCCTCTGCTTCCTTCTCCCTGACACTAGTATCTAGGGCACGCCGGAATCCAAATCCAAGCTACTGAAAACACTAGCCTTTCCCACAGCTGGCTAAGTAAAAAGTCCTTCCAACCAGTAAAAATTCCGGCGTGGCACACCCAGGGCAGATTCGAAAATGCTTCGCCTTTCGCCCTGCCCTTGACCGCACGAAGCTAGCCTTGCTATGTTGGTAGACTACACTGGGCTTATTCTACCCAGTGTACGGGGGCCCCTTTAGTAGGGGCTCCAACCAACCATGGGCCTAAAGAAAATCGTCATCCGGGGCGCCCGGCAGCATAATCTTAAGAACATCAGCCTGGAAATCCCTCGCAACACGCTGACCGTTATCACAGGGCTATCGGGCTCCGGGAAATCTTCGCTCGCATTCGATACCCTGTACGCGGAAGGCCAGAGGCGGTACGTCGAGTCGCTATCCGCCTACGCGCGGCAGTTTCTCGATCAGATGGAGCGCCCGGAAGTGGACTCGGTTGAGGGGCTTTCCCCCTCGATCGCTATCGAACAGAAGACGACGACGCGCTCGCCTCGCTCCACTGTCGGCACTATTACGGAAATTTACGATTATCTCCGCGTGGTTTACAGCGCGATTGGGACGCCGCACTGCCCGAAGTGCGGCAAGCCCATCACACGGCAATCGACGGAACAGATCGTCCAGGCGGTGATGGCGCGCAAGCCGGATGACCGCATCATGGTTCTCGCGCCGGTGGTGCGCGGCCGCAAAGGCGAATATAAGAAGGAGCTCGAAAAATATGCCAAGGGAGGCTACGTCCGCGCGCGCGTGGATGGCGAGCTGGTGAATCTGGACGAACCGATTCCTCTCGACCGGAGGAAAAACCACTCGATCGAAATCGTGGTGGACCGTTTGCTCCTGAAGAATGGCATCGCGCAGCGCCTGGAGCAATCGATTGAAACGGCGCTGAAGCTCACGGGAGGCCTCGTCACCATCGCGGTTGTCGGCGGCGAAGACTTCGTTTACTCTGATAAGCTCGCCTGTCCCGATTGCGGGATCTCTGTTCCCCAGCTCGAGCCGCGTTCCTTCAGTTTTAACTCACCTTATGGCGCCTGTACGGAATGCCACGGACTCGGCTCGAAATATGATTTTGATCCGGCGAAAGTGATTGTGGACTGGTCCAAGCCGCTTTTTGAAGGCGCCCTCGGCCCTAGCTCCGGCTCCACATTCCTACAGCGCACCATGCAACTCGCAGCCGTGGCGCATGGGTTTGATCTGGCCACGCCGTTTGAACAATTCCCTCGCAAAGTCCAAAACCTGATCCTTCATGGAAATCCTTCGAATGGAAGCACGGTGAAGGGGCTCAATTTCCAGGGAGTTCTCGCGCATCTCGAGAGCAGCCTTGAAGAATCCAAGTCCGATACGTACCGCGAATGGCTCGCGCAATACATGTCGCCGGCTCCTTGCACGGCTTGCGGCGAACGTCGCTTGCGCCCGGAAAGTCTGGCGGTCAAAATCGCGGGCCTTTCGATCGCGGACTTTACCTCTCTCCCGCTCGTCGAGGCGCGCGCCGCGGTGGACAAAATTCGCGGACATCTCACGCTTCGCCAGCGAAAAATCGCCGGGCGTCCGCTCGCCGAAATCGCCGAGCGGATCGATTTTCTGCTGGCTGTCGGCCTCGGCTATCTGACGCTCGATCGCTCGGCTGCCACTCTCTCCGGGGGCGAAGCACAGCGCATCCGCCTGGCCACGCAAATCGGCTCGCGGTTGCGCGGCGTTCTCTACGTTCTCGACGAGCCGTCGATCGGACTGCACGCGCGCGACAACGGCCGTTTGCTCAGCACGCTTGAGACTCTGCGTGATCTGGGCAACACGGTCCTCGTCGTCGAGCACGACGAGGAGACCATTCGCCGCGCCAACTATGTCGTGGACCTGGGCCCCGGCGCGGGCAAGGCCGGCGGCTACCTGGTCGCCAGCGGCCCGCCGGAAGAGATTGCCGCCAATCCCGCATCGCTCACCGGAAAATATCTTTCGGGCCAGATGAAAATTCCCGTGCCAGACGGGAGACGCAGCCCGAATGGAAAATCCATCGCCGTTCTCGGGGCGCATGGAAATAATCTCAAGAATATTGACGTCACGATTCCGCTGGGATTGCTCACCGTCATCAGTGGTGTTTCCGGCTCTGGAAAATCCACTCTGGTGAACGACATTCTTTATCGCGCGCTGGCCGCGAAACTCTACCGCTCGATGGAAAAACCCGGCGCGCACCGCGCGATCACGGGCATCGAAAATATCGACAAGGTAGTTCAAATCGACCAGGCGCCGATCGGGCGCACTCCGCGTTCCAATCCCGCCACCTACACAGGCGTATTCGCGCCCATTCGCGAACTCTTCGCCATGCTCCCGGAATCGCGCGAGCGTGGCTACCGCCCCGGCCGGTTCAGCTTCAACGTGAAGGGAGGCCGCTGCGAAGCGTGCCAGGGCGACGGGCAGCGCCGCATCGAAATGAATTTCCTGCCGGACGTGTACGTCACGTGCGAAGTGTGCCGCGGCAAACGCTACAACGCGGAAACGCTCGCGGTCCGGTACAAGGGCTATTCGATTTCCGATCTCCTCGATTTGCCCATTGAGGATGCGCTCAAGGTGATGGAAAACATTCCCGCAATCCAGCAGAAGCTCCAGACGCTCGTGGATGTCGGCCTCGGCTACGTCCAGCTCGGCCAATCGGCCACCACACTTTCCGGCGGCGAAGCGCAGCGCACCAAACTGGCGCGCGAACTTTCGCGCCGCCAGACGGGCCGCACCCTCTATATTCTCGACGAGCCGACAACGGGCCTTCACTTTGATGACGTGAAAAAATTGCTCGACGTGCTCAATCGCCTCGTCGCGCTCGGCAACACGGTGCTCATCATCGAGCACCATCTCGATGTGATCAAACAGGCCGACTGGATCATTGATCTCGGTCCAGAGGGCGGCGAAGAGGGGGGCCGCATCGTGGCGCAGGGCACTCCCGAACAGGTCGCGCGCGTCAAAAAGTCCTACACCGGACAGATCCTGGCGCGTGCGCTTAACGGCGCGAATGGCAAACGCCCGAATTGAGTACGACGGCTTGCACCGCATGACCCTGTTCGGTACAGTGCGCTGAACCATTGCACGCATGGCGTGTGTGCCGCTCAGATAACGGCCGATGAATTTTGACGACAACAATTCGCCCCCTCCCGACCCAGCACAGTCTCCCGTTCCGTGGGAGATTATCGAGCCGCAGCAGGCGGCAGACGCGTCACCTGCCTGGGCACCGGCAAATTTTCCGCAAGATTCCGGCCCAGAGCGCCCTCCGCTGCCGGAAGATCTGCGGGTGCCATGGGGCTGGCTTGATTTGTTTGTCCTGGTCATTCTCTTCACTGCCGGGCCTGCGCTCCTGTCGCTGCCCATATTCGTTGGCTTTTCATTAAAAGGCGTCAGCCGCGCGGAACTGAGCCATCCCTCGAGCGCGCAGGGGCTCTTTGTGATTCTTGACCAGGCACTGATCTCGCTCGCGATTCTTGGCTACCTTGCTTTGCAGATGCGCCATCGATTCCGATTGCCATTCTGGCGGACGGCCGGCTGGCGGCCTCTTGAGACGCGCCATGCTTCGCGCAGCCTTGCCTATCTCGGTATTTTTGGAGGCGGCCTTCTATTTTCCCTCCTGATCCAATTCACGTCGGCAGCCCTCGGCACCAAGGCCAAGTTGCCAATCGAAGAGCTTTTCAAAAATCAGCGCAATGCGATTCTGCTGATGTTGATGGCCGTGACGATTGCGCCGGTATTTGAGGAGACGATTTTCCGCGGCTATATTTATCCGGTTCTGGCGCGAAGTTTTGGCGTGGGCGCAAGCATCGTCGTCACCGGGACGCTTTTTGGGCTGTTGCACGCGGTGCAATTGTGGGGTGGGTGGGTGCAGATCGGCTTGATGGTTGTGGTCGGCATCGTTTTCACTTATGTGCGCTCGGTCACGCGGACCGTCGTCGCCAGTTACCTGCTGCATCTGAGTTACAACTCCGTGCCCTTGCTGTTGTATGTGGTTGCGTCGCATGGATTCCGCCAGCTCCCCGTCGGGCCATGATGCGCACGCACCGGTTTTCCCAAGGCTAAATCGTCGCGCCCGGCCCGCCACTGCTTCTTCGCGGAATCGGTTAGAATGTTGACGGCGATTCGGATGCGGATCGCGAGCCCACATCACCGGAGATAGAAAGCGTTGCGCACCGTTGAACCAATCCGATGGACGAAAGAGGGCGTGGTGGTGCTCGACCAACGCCGCCTGCCCGGCGAGGTGACCTACCACACCTATACGGATTACCGCGAGCTCGCGAACGGCATTCGGGACATGGTGATTCGTGGCGCGCCAGCTATCGGGGTGGCGGCTTCGATGGGCATTGCGCTCGGGGTCCAAAACTCGAAGGCAACTTCGCTCGGGGAAATGCGCGCTGAGTTTGCAGCCATGAGCGAGGCATTTGCGCACACACGCCCGACAGCCGTGGATTTGTTTTGGGCCATCGAGCGATTCAAGCGCCGCTTCGAGGAATTGGCCCGCGCGGCGGAGAACGACGGCGCGGCGGGGCTGGAGCGGATTCGCGCCTCGCTTGTGGCAGAAGCTCAGCTTGTGCATCAAGAACGACGGGAAGCCGATGAACGCATCGGCCGGTTCGGCGCCGAGTTGCTGACGAAAAATTCCTCGGGAATGACCCGAGTGATGACGCAGTGCAATGCCGGCGCGCTCGCGACCGGCGGAATCGGCACGGCGCTGGGCGTGATCCGCATGGCGGTGGAAGGCGGCTACCGCATTGAGGTGCTGGTGCCCGAAACGCGACCTTATTTGCAGGGAGCGCGCCTGACGGCATGGGAGCTGCATCAAGACCGCATTCCGCTGACATTGATTACCGACAACATGGTGGGACACTTTCTTAGGACCGGCGGCGTGAGCGCCGTGGTGGTAGGCGCCGACCGCGTAGCGCGGAACGGGGATACGGCGAACAAAATCGGGACGTATGGGATCGCCGTGCTGGCAAAGGAAAACCGCGTCCCATTCTATGTGGCGGCGCCGATTTCGACGCTCGATCTTACGCTCTCGTCGGGCGATCAAATTCCGATCGAGGAGCGCTCGGCCGGCGAGGTGACGCATTTGGCTGGCGTGCGCATTGCCCCGGATGTGCGAGTCGCACACATCGCATTCGACGTCACTCCAGCCAGATTCATCACAGCTATTATCACGGAAAACGGTGTTGCGTACGCGCCCTTCGAAGAATGCCTCGCGAGATTGGCGGCAATAACTCACCACGCTGCGGCGAAATAACATTTTCGCTTCCGTTTCATAAGCCTGCCGCATTTGAGAAATCATTAGAAACCTGAGGGGCGGCGGAGGTGCCAGTCCGTTGCTATTTGAAAGTCGCGGGCGAAGCCGATTCAGGTGTCGTCCGAGAGCGCGTCGGCTATGAATTGAATTCCGATGGGCAAATTTTCCTTCGTGAAGCCGCAGGGCACGGAGAGCGCGGGGAGGCCGGCGATATTCGAGGCGGCGATGATGCTGTGCCGGTCGTCACTGGGAGTGGGGGCCGGCTTGGGCGCGGGTTTCTCAGCGGAGCCATCGGCGGGCTTGTCGACGTCTTTTCCGGGAGTCGATTTGAAATCCGCATCCACGAGCGGCGCAGGGCGCAGGCGGCTGGGCGCGACGAGCACATGGAAGCGCTCGAACATTTTTCCCAAGTCCGCTTGAATTTGGGTCCGCAGGCGGGAGGAATCGAGATAGTCGGTTGCGGGAATTGAGAGGGAGGCTACCAGCCCGACTTTTTGGGATTCGTCCACGAGTTGCTGCAATTTGTCGCTTTGAATCAGCGGGCGGAAGATGGAGGCGGCTTCGGCGGAGTACAGGGTGGTGGCAATCGCGCTGTAGGGATAGTCCGGCAGTGCGGTTTCTTCGAGTTTTGCGCCGAGGCCGCGCAGTGTTTCGAGCGCGACGTTGAAAGCCATCTCGACTTCGGGATCTCCGTCTGTTTTGAAATCTGGGCGAATCACGCCGATGCGCTTGCCTTCGAGCACGGCGCGGCCGGTAGGCGCGTGCCGCGCGGGACGCGAGAGATAAGGCGCGCGGATCGAGGTTTCATCGAGCGGATCGAAACCCGCGATGGTTTGCAGCACCAGGCCGCAATCGGAGGCGGTGCGGCACATGGGGCCGAGCTTGTCCATAGTCCAGGAGAGCGCCATGGCGCCGTGCCGGCTGACGCGGCCATAGGTGGGGCGCAATGCCGAGACGGCTGAAAATGCGGCGGGGGTGATGATCGAGCCGAGCGTCTCGGATCCGATCGCGAAGGCGACCAGGGCCGAGGGTACGGCGGCGCCGGGTCCGCTGGAGCTGCCGCCGGCCCAGTGCGCTGTGTTGAAGGGACAGCGGGAGGGGCCCTGGAGCGACGCGGAGGGATTTGAATATCCACCGCCTCCGGCCAGCTCGATCATGGCGAGCTTGGCGACCAGGATGGCGCCGGCATCGGTGAGCCTGCGGATTAGGGTGGCATCGTAATCGAAGATTTGGTCGCGGAAAGGGGGAGCACCCCAGGTGGTCTTGATGCCTTTGGTGGCCAGGAGATCTTTCGCGCCGTAGGGAATGCCGTGGAGCGGGCCGCGGTAGTTGCCGGCGTCGATTTCCTTTTCGGCGTCGCGGGCCTGCTGAAGAGCGTGTTTCGCAGTGATGGTGGCGACGGCGCCGAGCTTGGGGCCGAATTTTTCGAGACGCGCGAGATAGGACTCCGTCAACTGAACGGGGCGAATTTTGCGGGCTTTGATTTGCGAGCCCAACTCCCGGACGCTCATGTAGAGGACGTCGTCTGAAAGCATCCGGCTAGCCTTTCCCCGACGAGCGGTGCGGCGCGCTGCGAGCGCGAAAGACGAAAGCGGGCTCGAGATTGTAGGGCAAATTGCGGCTGCGCAATTTGGCGATTTTATTGTCCCGATCGGCCACTTCTACCGCGACTTTTTTTTCCTGCTCGGGGGTGAGCAGGATTTTCACGGGCGGCTTGGGCTCGGCAGTTTGTGTTTGCGGCGCTTCGAGGGAAGCGTGCGCCAAAGCACCGGAGATTGCTCCGATCGCGGCCAGGCGATGGAATTCGCGGCGGCTGATGCGCTTCATAAAATTTTCCTCCTCATTTTTTTCCACGCTATTGGGCGCTCCCGACTAATTTTTCGACGTCGGCCATTTCTTTGGGCACCGCGGCGGAGAGATTTTCTGGAGCGCCGTCGGTGACGAGAATGGTGTCCTCGACGCGGTAGTGTTCGTGGCGCTCAGGAAATTCGAAGAACGGCTCGACGGTGACCACCTGTCCGGGTTTCACCGGTCCCGAAGGGCGGAAGACATCATGGGTGGCGAAGCCGAGGAAGTGACCGGGGTAACCACGCCACTGATCGCCGATGCCATTTTTTTCGTAGACGGCTTGTCCCGCGGCGGCGGCTTCTTCGTAGGTGTGGCCTGGAGTGAGCAGCGCGATGGTGGCTTTTTGGGCCTCGAGATCGACGGCGTACCACTTGGCCTGCACGGGAGTGAATTTTCCGCTGACATTGAAGGTGCGGGTGATGTCCATGGTCTCGTGGTCGAGAGAGCCGGCGAAATCGAAGACGACCAGTTCATTGGGTTCGATTTTGTGGCGATTGGCGAAGTAATGGATGGTGTTGATGTCGCTGCCGGAGCTGACGATGGCGGGATAGGCCATGCCCTGGGCGCCGTGGTCGTAGTAATAGAAATAGGCGCGGGCTTCGATTTGATATTGATACATGCCGGGGCGGGCGTGGGCGATGGCGTCGCGATTGCCTTCGGCGCTGATTTTTCCGATGCGGCGGAGGACGGCGATTTCGTCGGGGGACTTGATGTTGCGCATGGCATCGATGATGGGGGTGAGGTCGCGGAAATGCGACATGGGGTAGCGCTCTTGCAAGAGTTTCGCGGGCGCGAGATCACTCGGGAGGGGCTCGTGATAGGGGTGGGCGAATTTCCAGGCGTGATCGCGGCCCACTTCGGGGCGGGCGCCATCGGCTTTATCGGGGAATCCGAGGCGGAGCCAGAGGTCGCTGATGGGATTGCGCTGGAGAATGTTGGAGAGAATGATGTCGAGATTGCCGATGGGGAGGACTGTGTTGTAGCCGAGGTTTTGCTGATCCGCGGCGGGGAGGGCCAGGAGGTTGGGGCCGTAAACCTGGGCGGTGCGACCGGCTTGCTGCGGCTCGAAGATGGTGGCGGTGCCTTTTTCGAGGTCCATCAGGAGGACCGCGCCGGGGTCCTGCAAGCCGGTGAAATAGTAGAAGTCGTTATCTTCGCGATAGTGCGAGGCCTCGGGGATATCGTTGCGGGCGAAAAGGATGGCGTAACCGGTCTTGAGTTGCTTGGCCAGCTCGGCGCGGCGGGCGGCGAAGGCTTGCGGGCCGCCGAGGTCGTCGATGGCCTGGCGGTCGGTATATTGGGCTGCGGCGCTGAGGGTGCAGGCAAAAAATAAGGCTGCGATTATGCAGATGCGGGACGCCCAGATTTCTGCGCTATTCAGAAGATGATTCATGGCTGTCTCCCCGTTGCGGAAGTGGAATCAAATGGCTGAGATGCGGCGGGGAGCTTACCGCAGTTGAGGTGGTTTTTGTAGGGGAGAGGGGTGGGGTAGGGGTGGGGGTGGAGAAAGGGGCACCATTGGGGGGCTGGGGAGGGCGGGAATGAGGAAATGAAAAGTGGCAAAAGTTTGCTATTAGGAAATGATGATGTTGTTTCTTTTCAGAGAGTTGCGTCATGTCGAAATCGACCAAGTTTGCTATTAAGATTTTCAGGAATGGCCGTGGCTGGTGACGGATCGGGATTTGGGCCGGTCGAGGAGGGTTCCGAGGCGGACTCGGGGGCCGAGTCCTTAATGTAGGTGCATTTTCTGGGAGGGTTGACCCAACTGCCATCGCCGTTGAGGCGGGCGACGGCGAAAATGGCGTTGAGGATGTCCTTTCCTGTGACGTATTTGGTGCTGCCCGCCTGCTCGATGATGTTTTCCAGCTCGGAGCGGTAATGAGCGCAGCGGCGAGAGAATAGCTTCATGGCGTGGGCGTGGCGGTAAATGGAGGCGTGGTTGGCTATTCCGTATTCGCGTGCGATTTTTTCGGGGCTTTGCCAGTTGAGGAAGGCTTGTTCGATGGTCTCGCGGTCGGGGTGGTTGCAGACGATGCAACGGCGGCTGTGGCGTTCAAGGGAACGGCGGCGGGGGCGGGACTGTTTCCCGAATAGGGAATCTGGGGGCTCCGGAAATTTTCTGTTGCGCGGGAAACCGGAGCGGGGTTGCGAATTTTTTTGTTTGGTCATGGGGCAAGGTAGCACGAAGGAAAGGTGAAGGCGACTGGTCAGAAGTTCCAGGGTGGTACAGATTTGGTACAGATGGCGTGGTGCGGTTGTACACCTGTACTTTTTGATTTTGTTATTGGGCGGGGTTGAAGATGTGTTGCGCCTACGGCGCTGGTTGGGGAGCCTGGGGCGGTGGATGCCAATAATGCCGCGGACGCATTTTGATGAGAGGACTCCCAGTGGTATCTGCGCGGTGGTGTGCTCGAGCCGTGGGGAGGCAAGCGAGCGGTTGCATGTCATGGGGGGTTGGCTCGAAACACAGAGATCACTGAGGGAGGAGTGAGGGCACTGAGGATTAGTCTCGGGGAGCCTTCGTGTTCTTGGAATTTCTCCGCACGCGGTACCGAACGCTGGGAATTCTCTGATTGGCTGGCGTGACGGCTTTCCTTTCTGACTGCTTACGGGCGGGAATTGGCTAAGAAGCTGTGAAGCGGATGGCTAAAGGTGTGGGCGAGGGGGCCGATAACGAAACGAAGGGGTGGGTGAGGCTTCGAGAACGTGCGGGGCGCATGGGGAGGCGCGCGGTGGATCTCAGGAGATGCTATCGGGGCAGTGCTCGGTGGCGAAATTGGCGCCGCGGGAATTTCTGTTTGCGAACGAGGACTCGCCAGGGCGCAGACGAATTTTTCTAGCGAGCGGTGGGGGCTAACAGCGGGGAGCTGGGGAGGAAGGGATGAATCGAAAGGATCGGCGGCAGACGGCGCGGTACGACGTGGAAATCCCATTGACCATCCGAAGGACCGACAGGGCGAATGCGCCGGCGCGGATGGCGCTTTCTTCGAACATTTCGGCTTCGGGGCTATGTCTTGCGACGGATCTGCCGCTGAAGGTTGGCGCGCCGGTGGAGATCGCGATGAGAATGCCGGAGCAAGTGACGGGAAAACCAGCGAGCGAATGGCTGTGCCGGGGGCAGGTGGTTCGCGTGGAAGAGGACGAGCTGCGCAACGAGAAGCATTGCGTGGGCGTGGCGTTTCAATACTACGAAGTGATCGAAGGCGCGGAAGCGTATACGCAGAACTAGGGCGGCGGGGGAAGCGATGCAGAGGCGCGCGCTCGTGGTGGATGACGAGCCGGCGGTGTGCCGGTTGATCGAGGATGTGATGAATTCGGCGGGGATGAAGGCGCTGACGCTGACGAGAAGCGCGGATGCCGCAGACTATCTGCGCGACGAGAAATTCGACGTGGTGCTGCTGGACTTGCGCATGCCGTCGCCGGATGGGATCGAGGTGGCGCGGCAAACGCGCGGGTCGGGATTCAACCGCAT
>Ga0187804_10000074_pt1 | contig 21143 bp, 24 predicted proteins | sample NC_wetland_sal_i_3_FD_132961 | JGI IMG/M metagenome (GOLD analysis project Ga0187804, IMG submission 132961) | Wetland sediment microbial communities from Neuse River Estuary, North Carolina, USA - Control_4 | ecosystem: Environmental > Aquatic > Freshwater > Wetlands > Sediment | place: USA...
CGATGGCCGGTATCCCGCCCTCGAGCTGATGCCGCAGCAGCGCCGGCAAAAAACCATGGAGGCGCTCACCGCACAAATAGAGACGCTGTCGCGGCAAAAGCCTGTGATGATGATCTTGGAAGACGCTCATTGGGCCGATCCAACCAGCTTGGAAGCGTTCGGTCGGGCCATAGACCGAATTCGCAGGCTTAGGGTGCTTTTGTTAGTGACATTCCGGCCGGAATTCGACGTGCCGTGGGCCGCACGGCCCTACGTCACTGCGCTGATCGTCAATCGACTCACAGAGCATGAAGCTGGCGCCATGATCGACCGCATCGTGGGCAACAGGCTGCTATCGGCCAGCATTCGCCAAGACATCATCGAGCGTAGCGACGGTATTCCCTTGTTCGTGGAGGAAATGACCAAAGCGGTGCTGGAAGCAGGCGGTGAGATAGCCGCCGGGCGCGCGGTTGCCGCGGTTCCGTCCCGGGCACTGGCCGTGCCCGCAAGCCTGCACGCCTCACTCATGGCGCGGCTCGACCGGCTCGGGGGCCCGGCCAAAGAGCTGGCGCAGATCGCGGCGGCAATCGGCCGCGAGTTTTCGCATCCCCTGCTCGCGTCGGTCGTACGCCAGCCGCAGGCGGAGCTGGAATCGGCGTTGGACCGTCTCGTTGTCGCTGGGTTGCTGTTCCGACGTGACGAACCCCCGCATGCCACCTATTTGTTCAAGCACGCCCTCGTGCAGGATGCGGCTTACGGGACCCTGCTGCGTGAGCCACGACGCACGTTACATGCCCGCATCGCCGAAACCATCGAGAGCGAATTCGCGGACATCGCCGAGAACAGACCGGAATTGTTGGCCAGGCACTGGACCGAGGCCGGCGTGATCGAGAAGGCCGCGTTCCTTTGGGGTAAAGCGGGACAGCGCTCGCTGGCGCGGTCGGCGTTGGTCGAGGCCGCCGAGCAGCTCAGGCGGGCCCTCGACCAGATTGCGACTTTGCCTAGCACGCCTGTGCTGCGCGGCGAACAGATCAAGCTGCAGATCGCGCTTGTCAACGCTCTCATGCACGTCAAAGGCTATGCGGCACCTGAGCCCAAAGCGGCGGTTGAACAGGCGCGTCAATTCATCGAGCGAGCGGAAGCGCTCGGAGAACCTCCCGAAGACCCGCTGCTGCTGTTCTCCGCCCTCTATGGCGTCTGGGCAGCTAGCTATGTGGCGTTCAACGGAGATGTTACGCGCGAGCTTGCATCGCAATTTGTGGCACTTGCGGAAAAGCAAAACCAAATCGTTCCACTGATGATCGGCCATCGGCTGATGGCTAGTTCACTGATGTTAACCGGAGACATCTCTGAAGGCCGAGAGCATTACAATCAGGCGTTCGCATTTTACGATCCTGCCAAGCACTGGTCGCTCGCGACGCGTTTTGGCCAAGACGTCGGCGTATCAATCTTTGTCTACAGGGCGTTGGCCCAATGGATGCTCGGCTACCCCGATACAGCGCTGGCGGACGCTAATCACGCGCTCGAGGACGCACGCGCGGGTGGCCAGGCAGGCACTTTAATGTATGCACTGTTCCACACATCGTTGACGAATGTTCTCTGTGCAAACTACGCAGCAGCAACCGCGCAGTCCGATGAAGTTGTCCGGTTGGCAGACGAGAAGAATGCGGCAATATGGAAGGCATTGGCAACGATGCAAAAAGGTTGCGTATTGGCGCTGTCCGGCAAGGCCTCGGAGGGAATCCAGATGATCACCTCCGGCATCACCACATATAAATCGACCGGCTCAAGAGTGTATTTGCCAATCTTTTTGGCACACTTGTCCAGGGCCTATTCGGAAGTCGGCCAATTTGATGACGCTTGGCACTACATTGGCGAAGCATTAAGCGCGGTGGAAACAACCAAAGAACGCTGGTACGAAGCAGAAATCAATCGCATAAGCGGCGAAATCGCGCTGAAGTTGCCGCAACTCGGTTCGTCGCAAGCGGAAACATATTTTGAGCGCGCGCTCACAATTGCGCGTGCGCAGCAAGCGAAGTCCTGGGAACTACGTGCGGCAAAGAGCGCGGCGCGCTTTTGGCGCGATCAGGGCATGCGGGAGAAAGCGATCGCTATTCTTGCTCCAATATACGGCTGGTTCACTGAGGGTTTCGATACGCACGACTTGAAACAAGCGAACGCGTTACTGGTCGAGATGTCTTGACAATGCTTTTGACCCGGTGCCGTGAGCTCTGACCGTTTTCATTATGTGGACAAATTACCGGCTGAATTCCCTAAGACCTGCTCACCCTCATCGCCTGCCAGTCGCTTTCATTCAAATCCGATAAGAACGAGAACAGACCCGCCCCGCGCAACCAGCGGCCACCGTCGATAGTCACGCAATCACCATTAATGTACGCCGCCCGATCAGACACGAGATAGGCGGCCAGATCAGCGAGTTCGCCATGCTCGCCGACGCGACCGATCGGACTAGCGCTCTCGAAACGTTCTGCCATTGATGGCGGCACAAGTCGATCCCATGCGCCTTTAGTAGGAAAGGTGCCGGGTGAAATTGCGACCGTACGAATGCCCTTCGGTCCCCACTCAACTGCGAGACTCCTGGTCAAGGCAAGCACACCGGCCTTCGCCATAGCGCTCGGGACTACATATGGCGAACCGGTCCAGGCATAGGAGACAACGATATTAAGGACAACACCGCCGACACCTTGAGCGATCCAACGCTTGCCGGCGGCAAGCGTGCAATAGGCTGTGCCGTGCAGCACGATGTCGAGGATAGAGTCCATTGCACGATGGGAGAGCGTTTCGGTGCGAGCGATAAAGTTACCAGCGGCATTGTTGACGAGCACGTTGAGCGGTCCGCCGGTGAAGGCGGCGTCCAATAGGCCCTCAACAGCTTCGGGCGAGCGAATGTCGACTACATAAGTTCGAACCTTGCAAGAGAATAAGTCTTCGAACTCCTTCGCGGTGTCCTCTAGTACTTGCGTCCGACGACCGCAGATCATGAGCTCGGCACCGAGTTCTATCATGCGCATGCCCATCGCCTTGCCGAGTCCGGTGCCGCCCCCGGTGATTAGTACGCGTTTACCCTTAAGTAAATTGGGCTGAAACATTCTCGGTTTCCTTGGCTGTAGACTGGTTATCCTGCGGGGGAAGGCCCGGAATTGCTTCTTGTTCTCATCGTCCTGTCAGCCACAATCTCAAACATTGTAAGCGAGGCTGCTGCGGATGGCCACTCGTGCCGCTGTCACGGGCTTGCGTCAAACTCTCCTGGCGATGGCGCACTTGTCCGGCACTTTGCTCTTCGATCGGACGGTGGATCACTTAAAACCAGCGATCGGCGTCCATCGGTTTAAAATATGTTGCATGGCACGGGATCGTTCGTTCAAACGGGAAGAACGGCACAGCGCAGAATTTGAATCGCCACGCTTGTTGACGCGCCGGACTAATTCTTCAGCCGATAGCCGGTCTTGAAGAACCAGGAAACGATCGCCATGCAGAGGGCGAGAAAGCCAAGCGTGATGGCCACACTTAATCCGATATGCACGTCGGCGATATCGAAAAAGCTCCAGCGGAAGCCCGAGATCAAATAGACCAGCGGGTTGACCAGGGTGATGGTGCGCCAGAACGGCGGCAGCACGCTCGTTGAATAAAAGGTCCCGCCGAGGAACGTCAAAGGCGTGATGATCAAGAGCGGCACGATCTGCAGCTTCTCGAAATTGTCGGCCCACAGCCCGAGAATGAAGCCGAACAAGCTGAAACTGACCGCGGTCAGCACCAGGAAAGCCACCATCCAGGCCGGGTGCGCGATATGGATGGGCACGAATAGCCCGGAAGTGGCGAGGATAATGCTGCCAAGAATGATCGATTTGCTCGCCGCCGCTCCGACATAGCCGAGCACGATCTCGAACGGCGATACCGGCGCCGAAAGCATCTCGTAGATCGTGCCGACGAAGCGCGGGAAATAGATGCCGAAGGCGGCGTTGGTGACGCTTTGCGTCAGAAGCATCAGCATGGTCAAGCCAGGCACGATGAACGAGCCGTAATTGACGCCCTCGATCTCGGTGATGCGCGAGCCGATCGCGGCGCCGAACACGATGAAATAAAGCGAGGTCGAGATCACCGGCGAGACGATGCTTTGAAACAGGGTGCGGCCGGTCCGCGCCATTTCATACATATAGATTGCCCGCACGGCGTGGAGGTTCATCGCCGTTCCCTCACCAGACCGACGAAAATGTCCTCGAGCGAGCTTTGCGTCGTCCGCAAATCCTTAAAGCGGATGCCCGCGCGCTGCAGATCGTCGAGCAGCGCGGTGATGCGGGTGCGCTCGCCCTTGGTATCGTAGGTGTAAGTCAGTTCGTTGCCGTTGGCGCCGAGGGTGAGGCCGTAGCGCTCGAGCCCCGGCGGCACCGCGGCAAGCGGATCGCGCAGCTCCAGCGTCAGCTGCTTCTTGCCCAGTTTGCGCATCAGCTCGGCCTTGTCTTCGACCAGGATGATCTCGCCATGGTTGATGACGCCGACGCGATCGGCCATTTCCTCGGCTTCTTCGATGTAATGGGTCGTGAGAATGATGGTGACGCCGGAAGCGCGCAGCGAGCGCACCAGCTGCCACATATCCTTGCGCAACTCGACATCGACGCCCGCGGTGGGTTCGTCAAGAAAAAGGATCTGCGGCTCATGCGCCAGCGCCTTGGCAATCATGAGCCGGCGCTTCATGCCGCCGGAAAGCATGCGGATCTTGTCGTGCCGCTTGTCCCACAGCGAAAGCTGCTTCAGCACCTTGTCGATGTAGTCCGGGTTGGCGGGCTTGCCGAACAGCCCGCGGGAAAAGCGCAGCGTCGCCGGCGGCGTTTCGAAGGCGTCGGTGGTCAATTCCTGGGGGACCAGACCGATCAGAGAACGCGCCGCGCGATAGTCGGAAACGATGTCGTGTCCGTCGACCTTCACCGTGCCCGAAGAAGGATTGACGATGCCGCAGATGATGCCGATCAGGGTCGTCTTGCCGGCGCCGTTCGGGCCGAGCAGCGCGAAAATCTCGCCGTGGCGGATGTCCAGACTGACGTTTTTGAGCGCCTGGAATCCGGAGGCGTAAATCTTGTCGAGGCGCGAGACGGAAATGGCAGGCGAAATAGCGCGCGTCATGGGTTCGGTCGCGATCCGGCTGATCTTCCTAGCGCGCCGCGAACCGCCGCGGCCAGCGAAACCTGCGGCACGGCCATGCGTTTAACGCGTAATGCGCTCCCGCATGACTCTGTTCGACCCACCCACCGTTCGGGATCGCACGGAGGAACATTAAACCCAAGGCCGCGCGCTCTTGGCCTTGTGCTCGAAGCGCTCGATCTTGTCCTGCTTGCGCATGGTCAGCCCGATATCGTCAAGGCCGTTCAACAGCACATGCTTGCGGTGCGGCTCGATGTCGAATTTGACCATGCCGCCGTCGGGGCCGCGGATCTCCTGCTTTTCCAGGTCGATGCTCAGCGTCGCGTTGGCGCCGCGCTCGGCATCGTCGAACAATTTGTCCAGGTCCTCCGGCGAGACCTTGATCGGCAGCACGCCGTTCTTAAAGCAGTTGTTGTAAAAAATATCGCCGAACGAGGTCGAGATCACACATGTGATACCGAAGTCCTTGAGCGCCCATGGCGCATGTTCGCGCGAGGAGCCGCAGCCGAAATTGTCCCCGGCCACCAGGATCTTTGCCTTGCGGTAAGCCTGTTTGTTGAGCACGAAATCGGGATTCTCGCTGCCGTCGTCGCGATAGCGCTTCTCGGCAAACAGGCCCTTACCGAGCCCGGTGCGCTTGATCGTTTTCAGGTACTGTTTGGGGATGACCATGTCGGTATCGACATTGATCATTTTCAGCGGCGCGGCGACGCCTTCGAGCACGGTGAACTTTTCCATAGCGGGTCCTGCAGCCTTGATCGTGCGACGAACTAATGGCGCCTTGGTAATGAAGCTTTGGCCGGCGGCGGTCAAGTCTGCGCCGCCGCCTCCCACGGCAGCTTGAATTTCGATTCGCGATCGAGCGTGCAAACCTGAATGTGGTATTCGGTGTAATATTTCTCTCGCGCCAGTTTCTGCGCCGCACGATGCTCGGGATTGGCCTGCCAGGCGCGCTGCCCTTCTTCGTTCGCGAACTCGACAACGGCGACCCGCTCGCCGTCATTGGCGTAGAAGTCCTTGTGCGAGATGTAGCCCGGCATCGTGCGCGCCAGTTCGTTCATACGATTGGCGAGCGTGATATATTCTTCGCGCACGCCGGGCCTCAGCCGCGAGCGGAACACAGTCACGATCATGGTTTGCTCCTCCATAGCATGATCCCGAAAAGTGGATACCGGTTTTCGGAAAAGATCATGCTCAGCAAAAAACTAAAGCGAAAGGCGATACAATCGAAAGCCATTTCGCTTTAGCTTTGCTTCTCATGTTTTGGCAGGTCGCCGAGATGGGTCACCCAATGCCGCGACGAGCGCCACCAAATTTGCCGCCGCGGCGCGAGCTGGTCGCGCTGGCGCAAAATGCCGACGCGGAGCGTATAGGACGGCTGCACGCCTTCACCTGGCGAGGTCGAATAGATCGGCGAGCCGCAGGCGCCGCAGAACGCCTGCACGCGCGGACGGCCGCTGTCGGCGGTGGTCTTGATGTAAGTCGCCGGCTGCCCGGTCATTTTGAGGCTCGCGCCTGGCACCGGGAGCGAAACCCGGAATGCGGTGCCGGTCGCGGTCTGGCAATCGGTGCAATGACAGACCTGCGTCTTTTCCGGGTCGGCTTCGGCTTCGATCCTGATCGCGCCGCAGGCGCATGCGCCATCAACTTTCATCAGATCGCTCCCTTGGATTGCTCGGCCGTTTCCTCGATCGCCGCCATATCGGCGTCGGACAGGCCGAAATGATGGCCGATCTCATGCACCAGTACATGTTTGACGATGGCGCCAAGCGTCTCGTCGTGCTCAGCCCAATAATCGAGGATTGCACGGCGATAGAGCCAGATCATATTCGGCATCTGGACCGGGGCGCTTTCCGAACGGAACGGCAGCCCGACGCCGTGAAACAAGCCGAGCAGGTCGAACTCGGTTTGCGCGCCCATGTCATCGAGCACGTCGTCGGTGGGGAAATCGTCGACCCGAATGACGACATCAGTGGCGAGATCGCGAAATCGCTTCGGCAAGCGCCGAAACACCTCGCCGGCCAGGACTTCGAGTTCGGCCAGCGACGGCGCCTTGGTTGCCCGCCAGGCGAGCGGATCGGAAGTAACTTCAGCCATCATGCTATTATACCGTCATTGCGAGGAGCGAAGCGACGAAGCAATCCAGTTCCTAGTGCTAAGCTGGATTGCTTCGCTCCGCTCGCAATGACGACTGGATTCGCTTGGCCATGACGAAATCACTGATCTTAATTATCTCCGTCGCAGTGCTTCTCAGCTCCGCCCCGCGCGCACAGGCGCAACAGACGTCGCCGATCGCGGAGCCGAGCTTAACGACACCGCCGGCGGCGCCGGCAAGACGCCGCATCGAGATCAACCCGCGGCCGCTGCTCTACCGCCGCTGCGTCGACTGGTACGAATTGCAGCATCGGCCGAGCGGCACGGTGCTTTATCCGCAGATGCGCTGCTGGTGGGTGCGGGGATAGTGGATCAATTCCACTCGCGCACGTCGACGAAATGTCCGGCGATCGCGGCGGCGGCGGCCATGGCCGGCGACACCAGATGGGTGCGGCCCTTGTAGCCCTGGCGGCCCTCGAAATTGCGATTCGAGGTCGAGGCGCAGCGCTCGCCGGGGGCGAGCTTGTCGGGATTCATGGCCAGACACATCGAGCAGCCGGGCTCGCGCCATTCGAATCCGGCGTTGAGGAAAATCTTGTCGAGGCCTTCGGTCTCCGCCTGCGCTTTGACCAGGCCCGAGCCCGGCACGATCATGGCATTGACACTGGCGTTGACCTTTTTGCCGTCCACTACTTTGGCGACTTCGCGCAGATCCTCGATCCGCGCATTGGTGCAGGAGCCGATGAACACGCGATCGATGGCGATGTCGGTGATCTTCTCGCCGCCTTGGAGCCCCATATATTTGAGCGCGCGCTCGACCGCTTCGCGTTTGTTGTTGTCGGCAATGTCGTCGCCGCGCGGCACGCGGCCGGTCACCGATGTGACCTGTTCAGGGCTGGTGCCCCAGGTGACGAGCGGCGGCAGCTTTGCCGCATCGAGCCTGATCTCGCGGTCGAAATGCGAGCCGTCATCGGAGCGCAGCGTCTCCCAGTAGCGCAGCGCCGCATCCCAATCCTTGCCCTTCGGCGCCTTGGGACGGTCCTTCAGGTAAGCGTAGGTCTTCGCGTCGGGCGCGATGAAGCCGGCCTTGGCGCCGGCTTCGACCGACATGTTGCAGACCGTCATGCGCCCTTCCATCGACAGCGCGCGGATCGTCTCGCCGGCATATTCCAGCGCGTAGCCGGTGCCGCCGGCAGTCCCGATCTCGCCGATGATGGCGAGAATGATGTCCTTGGCGGTCACACCCGGCGGCAGCTTGCCGTCGACGATCGCGCGCATGTTCTTCGATTTGGTCGTGATCAGCGTCTGCGTCGCCAGAACGTGCTCGACTTCGGAAGTGCCGATGCCATAAGCGAGCGCGCCGAAAGCGCCGTTGGTGGCGGTATGGCTGTCGCCGCAAACCAGCGTCACGCCAGGGAGCGTGAAGCCTTGCTCCGGGCCGATGATGTGGACGATGCCCTGACGCTTGTCGAACTCGTCGTAATATTCGAGGTCGAAGAATTTCGCGTTCTCGGCGAGGTAAGCGATCTGCGCCGCGCTCTCCGGATCGGGGTTGGGCAGCTTGCGGTCGGTGGTCGGCACATTGTGATCGACCACGAGCAGGGTCTTATCCGGCGCGTGCACTTTGCGCCCCGACAGCCGCAAGCCTTCGAACGCCTGCGGGCTCGTGACCTCATGAACGATGTGGCGATCGATATAGATCAGGCAGGCGCCGTCGGGCGTCTCCTCGATCAGATGATCGTCCCAGATTTTGTCGTAGAGCGTGCGGGCCATTTCAGAAACTCACGACTTGCGGCCGCCAAGGCGCGTTATTCGGCCTTGTCGCCGGCGGACGTCTCGTCGGCGCCTTCGGCATAGTCCTGGCGCTCGATGATGCGCGCGGACTTCCCGCGCCGGCCGCGTAGATAATAGAGCTTGGCGCGGCGGACCTTGCCGCGGCGAACCACCGCGATCGAATCGATCATCGGCGAATAGAGCGGAAACACCCGCTCGACGCCTTCGCCGTAGGAAATCTTGCGCACCGTGAAGTTCTCGTTGATCCCGGAGCCGGCGCGGCCGATGCACACGCCCTCATAGGCCTGCACGCGGGCGCGCTCGCCTTCGACGATCTTGACGTTGACGATGAGCGTATCGCCGGGCTGGAAGTCGGGGATGTCCTTGCCGGCGGCAAGCTTCGCCATCTGTTCCTTTTCTATTTCCTTGAGCAAGTTCATGGCGAATTCTCCATCGGCTGCGCAGGCGTCGCGCCGTTCCGACCAGGCTTTCGACCGGGGGGCTAAACGGGTTGGGCGAGCTTCTACGCCAGTCGGCCGGTTTTGTCACCTCACGGTCATCGGGTTTTCGATCTGTTACCAAAACGCTGCAAAACGGCGGCCCACAGGTCCGGCCGCCGCTCGCGGGTAAGCCGTTCGGCCTCGGCGCGCCGCCAGGCGGCGACCTTGGCATGATCGCCTGAAATCAACACCTCCGGGATCGGCCGGCCCTCCCACAACTGGGGGCGGGTATAGTGCGGGTATTCGAGCAGCCCCTCGGCGAAGCTTTCATCGGCGGCGGAAAGCGGCGCGCCCATGACGCCGGGTAACAGCCGCACGCAGGCGTCGATGACGGTCATGGCAGCGATCTCGCCGCCGGAGAGCACATAATCGCCGATCGACACTTCCTCGAGGCCGCGGCCGGCGATCACGCGCTCGTCGATCCCTTCGAAACGGCCGCAGACCAGGATCGCGCCCGGCCCGCGGCAGAGCGCTTCGACCCGCGCCTGCGTGAGCGGAGTGCCGCGCGGCGACAGCAGCAGGCGGGGTCGCGCATCGGTCGCGGTCGCGTCGATGGCGCGGGCCAGTACATCCGGCTTCATCACCATGCCTGGCCCGCCGCCCGCCGGCGTATCGTCGACGCTGCGATGCCTGTCGGTGGCAAAGTCGCGAATGTCGACGACCTGCAATGACCATAAGCCGGCGGCGAGCGCCTTACCGGAAAGGCTGACGCCCAAGGGTCCCGGAAACATTTCCGGTAAGATCGTGAGAACGCTCGCGCACCACGCCATTACCCTCTCCCCTTATGGGAGAGTGTGGACCGATGCCGGCGAGAGCCGGCGGCGGTCCGGGTGAGGGGGCGCTTGCGAGCTGGACCCCTCACCCGGCCCGGCTTCGCCTCGCCACCCTCTCCCGCAGGTGGAGAGGGATTGATGACGATTGTCCCGCCGCGAACATTCACTTCAGGCACCGTCGTCGCATCGAACGGCAGCAATTCGGTCTGCGCACCATCCGGCGGCTGCAGTTCGATCAGGTCGCCGGCGCCGAAATTATGGACCGCGACCACCGTGCCGCATTCTCTGCCGGCGCAATCGACGACGCGCAGTCCGATCAAATCGGCGTGGTAAAACTCATCCGCCTCCGCCGGCTCCGGCAAACGTTCGCGCGGCACATAGAGCTTGGTATTGGCAAGTCGTTCGGCGGCGTCACGGCCGGCGACCCCGGACAGCTTGGCGACGAATGCATGCTTGGCCGGCCGCAAGCTCTCGATCGTGAAAACCCGGCCATCCTCGGTTTCGAGCGGACCGTAGGTCGCAATCGCGGTCGGATTGGCGGTAAACGAGTGCAGGCGGACTTCGCCGCGCACGCCATGCGGGGCGCCGATTTGTCCAAGACAGATGCGTGCGCCCGCCATGCCCCTTAGCTCGCCGAGCTCTAACTCGCCGGCGCGGCATTCGCCGCTGCCGGGGCCGCGCCCGCGGCCGGCGCTCCGCTGGCTGCCGCCTTCGCGGCCTCTTCTTTGGCTTTGCGCTCTTTGCGTGGGATCGCCTTTTCCGGATTATTGCGCTTCGGCCGCTTCATGATTCCGGCGGCGTCGAGAAAGCGCATAATGCGATCGGACGGCTGCGCGCCCTTGGCCATCCAGGCTTTGGTCTTTTCCAGGTCGAATTTCAGCCGCTCGGTTTTCTCCTTCGGCAGTAGCGGATTGAAATAGCCCAGCCGCTCGATGAAGCGGCCGTCGCGCGGTGCGCGGCTGTCGGCGACGACGATGTGATAGAACGGCCGTTTTTTGGTGCCGGCGCGCGCCATACGAATAACAAGCATTATGTGGTTTCCTTTCTCTGTTTTGTCATTCCGGATCCGAGCCAACGGGCCCGCACGAAGTCGCGCGGCCCGATGACAAGCTCCGCGAGGAGTCCGGAATCCATAAGCCCAGCGCTTGTGGATATGGATTCCGGGCTCGCCGCTGCGCGGCGCCCCGGAATGACGGAATAAGGCATCCAACAAAGCATCACTTCTTCTTTCCCAAGCCCGGAAGATTGCCGGGAAATTTAGGCCCGAGACCCGGGAGTCCCGAAAAATTCGGCGGTAGGCCCGGCATTTTCGGCGGCAAACCTGATGGAGGGCCGCCGGGCGCGCCAGGCATTCCTGCGGGCAAACCGCCCGGCATTTTTTCCGCAAGCTTGGCCATTTCCTCCGGGCTCGGCATGCCGCCGCCGAATCCGAGCATGTTGGCGAGGCCCGCCATCGGTCCGCGCTTGGCGCCGCCGGATGCACGACCCATGGCTTTCATCACGTCGGCCATGGTGCGGTGCATTTTCAGAAGCTTGTTGATGTCTTCGGGCTTGGTGCCGGAGCCGGCGGCGATGCGGCGCTTGCGGCTCGCCTTGAGCACGTCCGGGTTACGGCGTTCCTGCGGCGTCATGGAATCGATGATCGCCATCTGCCGCTTGAGTACCTTCTCATCCAAGTTCCGTTCGGCGAGCTGATTTTTGATCTTGGCGATGCCCGGCAGCATCGACATTAGACCGCTCATGCCGCCCATGTGCTGCATCTGCGTAAGCTGCTCGCGAAGGTCGGCGAGATCGAATGCGCCCTTGCGCATCTTCTCGGCGACGCGTGCCGCCTTTTCGGCATCGATGGTCGTCGCCGCCTTTTCGACCAGCGAAACGATGTCGCCCATGCCGAGAATGCGATCGGCAATTCGCGCCGGGTGGAAATCCTCGATCGCGTCGAGCTTCTCGCCGGTGCCGATGAGCTTGATCGGCTTGCCGGTTACCGCCCGCATCGACAGCGCCGCGCCGCCGCGGCCGTCGCCGTCGACGCGCGTGAGCACGATGCCGGTGAGGTCGAGCCGCTCGTTGAAGGCGCGCGCCAGATTGACGGCATCCTGGCCGGTTAGGGCGTCAGCGACGAGCAGCACTTCATGCGGACCGGAAGCGCGGCGCACTTCCGCCGCCTCGTTCATCAGCGCCTCGTCGAGCGTAAGCCGGCCGGCAGTGTCGAGCAGCACCACATCATAGCCGCCGAGCCGCGCCGCTTCCTTGGCGCGCGCCGCGATCTGGACCGGGCTTTGTCCCTCGACGACGGCGAGCGTCTGCACGCCGATCTGGCTGCCGAGCACCGCGAGCTGCTCCATCGCCGCCGGACGGCGGGTGTCGAGCGAGGCCATCAGCACCTTGCGCTTGGCTACGTCGGTGAGGCGCTTTGCGATTTTCGCCGTCGTGGTGGTTTTGCCGGAGCCCTGCAGTCCCACCATCATGATCACGACCGGCGCCGGCGCATTGAGATCGATCGGCTCGGCGCTCGCGCCCAAGGTCTCGATCAGCTGGTCGTGAACGATCTTCACGACGATCTGGCCGGGCGTGACCGACTTGATCACTTCGACGCCGACCGCGCGCTGTTTGATCTCATCGGTAAAGCTGCGTGCGACGTCGAGCGCCACATCGGCCTCGAGCAGCGCGCGCCGGACCTCGCGCAGGGCGGCCTCGACATCGGCTTCGGACAGCGCGCCGCGCCGGGTCAGCCGGTCGAGGATGCCATTAAGCCGTTCCGAAAGACTGTCGAACATTGGGTTCCGTTCACCTCTCCCCGCACGCGAGGAGAAGGAGAAAACACGATAAGCGCCCGAGGGCGCATCGCGCTGTCGGGCGGTTGCCGCCGGCCTCCCGGGCCGGTCGGCGGCTAAGTTTTGTTCTCTTGCGAGAGCGAGCGGAACCTAGTGACGGGCTTCCGGACTGTCAACCGAGGGCCCCGGTGCCGGGATCGCGGCAAAGCCGCGCTAGCGAAGCGAACCGGCCGGTTTAGCCAGGCGAGGACTGCCCGCCTTTGATCAGGACATAGACATGCACGACGAGCTTCTTGGCGTCGGTGGTTGCCGGATCGGTCTCATATTCCTCGATGAACATGTCCTTGGCTTCAAGCCGCTGGTCATCAAGGTAATTGGTGATCGCTTCGTAAGTATTGTCGAGATCCTCATACGAGCCGCGATGGATGAATTTCAGCGCCTTGCCTTCCGGCGAGTGCCCGACGGCAAGTTCGCCATGCGGCGGGTTTTTCGGGACCGCGGCGATTGGAACCGCCGCCTGATATTCAAAGCCGGTGTCATCGGTTGCGGTGAAGATCGTCATCGGCAGGCCGTCCGGCTTGATGCCTTCCTTGTCGAGATAGGTTTTGATCTTCTTGAATGAGCCGCTGATGATGTCGAAGGCCCTGTCCCATGTTCCGGTGCCTTTGACATAGATGATTGTCTTGGCGGTGAGGGCGGCGTCCTCGCCGAAGGCGTCGCCAGCCGGCGCCGGTGCGTTTTGGGGCGCAGCTTGGGGTGCAGGTTGGGGTGCAGGTTGCGCAGACGGGGCCGAGGGTGTTTGTCCGAATGCCGGCGCGGCAACCCACCCGGTCAGAGTGGCGACCACGAGCGCGGAGCGAAACACTGCAAGGGACATCGCGTTCTCCTGATCGAGCGTCGGCTCGCTCATCTTTTTAAGTTTGTCGCCCCAATCTGCTTTACCACGCCAGCCTTTATCACGATTAGGCAACTTCGCCTTGCCCAAATTTCCGCCGCTGCTAGGAGTGGGTTAGATTTGAACGAAGACGCGTGGCTGCTCATATAAGCTGCTCATATAAACCGTGACATTCGGGCATATTTGCGGGCTTATTCGCGGGCCGAAATTGCGAGCTGAGATCGAGCTTAGATCATGAGCGCTCCTTATATCGGCGCTTTGGCGAACCGGGAGTTCGTCAAGATGAACGGTCTCGGCAACGAGATCGTTGTTGTCGATCTGCGCCGCTCGCCAAAGCCGATCGAACCGGCCGCCGCTCGCGCCGCGGCGCGGCAGGAGCCCTATGATCAACTGATGGCGCTCTATCCGGCGCGCGGCAAGGCCGATGCGGCGGTGCGGATCTACAACAATGACGGCTCGGAAGCGGGCGCCTGCGGCAACGGCATGCGCTGCGTCGCCGCGCTCATTGCCGCCGAGACCGGCCGCACCGATTTGAACTTCGAAACACCGGCCGGCGTGATTTCCTGCCGGCGCGCGGGTGAGTTTTTCACCGTCGACATGGGCCGTCCGCGCTGGCGTTGGGATGAGATTCCACTGGCGCGCGAATTTGCCGATACGCGCGCGATCGAGCTCAGCTACGGACCGTCTGGCGCGCCGATCCTGCACTCACCGTCCGCGGTGAGCATGGGCAATCCGCACGCCATCTTCTGGGTCGACGACCCCAATGCCTACGATCTCGCCACGATCGGTCCCGCGCTCGAGCACGATCCGCTGTTTCCGGAGCGTGCCAATATCACGCTGGCGGCAATCGCCTCGCGGGAGCGTCTTTTGATCCGCACCTGGGAACGCGGCGCCGGATTGACGCAAGCTTGCGGATCGGCAGCCTGCGCCGCCGCGGTGACCGCAGCGCGGCTTGGCTACACCGAGCGCCGCGTCACAGTGAGTCTTCCGGGCGGCGAGCTTGCCATCGAATGGCGCGCGAGCGACGATCACGTGCTGATGACCGGCCCGGTGGCCTATGAACACAAGGGTCGCTTTGACGCCACTTTATTTGCCGATCTGGGAGCCGCGTGAGCCCATGGTGAGCCGATGAGTGTCGAAGTCGTCACTTTCGGCTGCCGGCTCAATGCCGCCGAATCCGAAGTCATTCGCCGCGAGGCGACGCAGGCGGGTTTTTCCGACACCGTCGTGGTCAATACCTGCGCCGTGACTACTGAGGCCGTCCGTCAGGCGCGGCAGGCGATCCGGGCGCTCCGCCGCCGCAGACCAAACGCCAAAATCATCGTCACCGGTTGCGCGGCGCAGACCGAACCGCAAGCCTTTGCGGCGATGCCGGAAACCGATCGCGTGCTTGGCAATGGCGAGAAGCTGTCCGGCGCAGGTTGGGCCAAGGCGCGCGCCGCTTTCGATATCGAGGGCTCGCCCAAAACAATCGTCAACGACATCATGGCGGTGAAGGAGACCGCGCCGCATCTGTTCGATACGTTCGCTGGTCGCGCGCGGGCTTTCGTGCAGGTGCAGAATGGCTGCGATCACCGCTGCACCTTTTGCATCATTCCGTTCGGCAGGGGCAATTCGCGCTCGGTGCCGATGGGCGCGGTGGTCGAGGACGTGCGCCGGCTCGTCACCAACGGCTATTGCGAGATCGTGCTCACCGGCGTCGACATCACAAGCTATGGCGCCGATCTTCCCGGCGCGCCAAAGCTTGGCGCGCTGGTTAAGCAGATTCTCAAACACGTGCCGGAGCTGCGCCGCCTGCGGTTGTCCTCGATCGACTCGGTGGAGGCCGACCGCGAGCTGCTCGAGGCGGTCACCGGCGAGCCGCGGCTGATGCCGCATCTGCATCTGTCGCTGCAATCGGGCGACGATCTCATTCTCAAGCGCATGAAGCGGCGGCATGAACGCGCCCAAGCGATCGCGTTGTGCCGGACATTGCGGCAATTGCGCCCGGACATCATCTTCGGCGCCGATTTGATCGCCGGTTTCCCGACCGAAAGCGAAGACATGTTCCGCCGCTCGCTCGACTTGGTCGAGGAGTGCGGACTGACCTATTTGCATGTGTTTCCGTTTTCGCCGCGGCCGGGCACGCCGGCGGCGCGGATGCCGCAGGTCACAGCGGCGATTGTGCGCGAGCGCGCCCGGCGCTTGCGCGAGGCTGGTGCGCTAGCGCTGCGACGGCATCTGGAACGGGAGCTTGGCGCGCGGCGGCGCGTCCTCGTGGAATCGGATTGCACCGCGCGGACCGAGCAATTCACGACGGTGAAATTGCGCGCCGCGTCGCAGTCCGGAACTATTATTGAGTGCACGGTCGCCGGTCACGACGGCCGCCAACTCTTAGCGGCGTGAAGTCGAAACTCGCGGATCAGGAGAGCAACATGAAAGAGACGAGCGATCATCGCGTCACCACGCTCGAAGCGCTGGCGGCGCTCTATGGCGAGCCGTACGGTCCGGCGATCGTCAAAGAGATCGATTGCATCAATCCGCACTATCGGAAATTCATCGAGGCGGCGCCGTTCTTCGCGCTGGCGACCTGCGGGCCGGAGGGGCTCGATTGCTCGCCGCGCGGCGACGCGCCCGGCTTCGTACGCGTGGCCGATGAAAAGACGCTGCACATTCCCGACCGCCGCGGCAACAATCGCATCGATTCATTGCGCAACATCGTCAACGATCCGCGGGTCGCGCTGTTGTTTCTCATTCCCGGCGTCGGCGAGACCATTCGGGTAATCGGGCGCGCCAGCATCTCCACCGATCCGACGCTCACGGAAAGTTTTATCGTCAACGACAAGACACCGCGCACGGTGATCGTGGTCGCGGTAGAGCGCGTGTTTTATCAGTGCACCAAAGCCATCGTGCGCTCGAAATTGTGGGATCCGGCGGGCCATGTCGATCGCAAGAACCTGCCCAGCGCCGGCACCATCCTTGCTGACATCAGCGGCGGCAAGATCGGCGGTCCCGAACACGACCGCGGCCAGCCGCAGCGGATCAAGGAGACGTTGTACTAGCGGGCAGCGAACCACACTCGCTGCCGGCTTCGTCGTCGCGCCAGCCGCATTGCGTGAGCGCCGTGCGCATGTGCGCGGGGATTGGAGCGGCGACGCGGATCGGCGCGCGATTTTTGTAGAGCGGTACGACGACTTCCCGCGCATGCAAATGCAGCATTGGTCCGTCCTTGGACCCGTCGTTGCGTGATGCCGTGCCGTAGATCGCGTCGCCAAGAATGGGCCAAGCCATCGCGGCGCAGTGGACGCGAAGCTGATGCGTGCGTCCGGTCAACGGTTCGAGTGCGAGCCAGGTGAGAACCTTATCCTCCCCTGGTGGGGAAGGGTCGCCGACCTTTGCTCGCGAAGCGAGCGAAGGGACGGCGGGGTGGGGTGAAGCGTTTCGATCCATCACCCCCACCCGACCTGCCTTCGGCAGGTTGTCCTCCCCCCTCCAGGGGGAGGTGAGTGCGCTCCTTCCCATCACCTTCCATTTCGTCACTGCCGGCTGTCCGGCGGGGTCGTGCTTCATCCACCAGCCGCGGGCGACATCGAGCCGCCCGAGCGGCAACTCGATCTGCCCTTCGTCGCCGTCGGGGCCGCCTTCGACCAACGCCCAATAGGTTTTGCCGATCGCTCCCGACTTGAACAATTTGCCGAGTTGCGCCAGGGCCTTGCGGTGGCGCCCGAGCACCAGGCAGCCGGACGTGTCGCGGTCGAGCCGATGCGCCAGCGCCGGCGCGCGCGGCAGCCCGAAGCGCAGCGCGCCGAAGTAGTCTTCCAGGCTTTCGCCGCCTTTGGGACCACGATGCACGGCAATGCCCGCGGGCTTATCGACGACCAGCATCAGGCCGTCGCGATAAAGCAGCCGCGACACCATCTGTTCTGCGGTCAGGGCTTCCGCAGGCGAAGCTTTCGGGGGCGACTCTTTCGGAGTCGACTCTTTCGCAGACATGACGGAACCGCTATCACGGACCGCCCCGACAGCGACAGCGCGACAAATAGAGACGCGAGACCGGGATGAACGACGGCACGGCTGAAGCCAGGGAAACCGCGACGCCTTGGTGGCAGCGTCTTGCCACTGGGCTCAAGCGCAGTTCCTCGGCGCTGGGCGGGGCCATCGCGCATGTCGTCGCCAAGCGCCAGCTCGACGAGGCGACGATCGAGGAGATTGAAGACGCCCTGATCCGCGCCGATCTCGGCACCGAGACCGCAGGCCGCATCGCCGCGGAGCTGCGCTATGGCCGCTTCAACACCGCGATCACGGCTGAGGAAATCAAGAAAGTAGTAGCCGCGGAGGTCGAGAAGGCGCTTGCCGGCGTGGCGCAGCCGCTCAACATCGATCCGGCGAAGCGGCCATTCGTCATCCTGGTCGCCGGCGTCAACGGCTCGGGCAAGACGACGACCATCGGCAAGCTTGCCGCGCGATTGCGACGCGAAGGCCGCAGCGTGATGCTCGCCGCGGGCGACACGTTCCGTGCCGCAGCCATCGAGCAACTTAAAATCTGGGCCGATCGCACCGGCGCCGCCTTCATGGCCCGCGCAGCGGGAGCCGATCCAGCCGGTCTCGCCTTCGACGCGCTTGCGGCGGCGAGAGAGCGCAACATCGATGTGCTCCTCGTCGATACCGCCGGACGTTTGCAGAACCGCAGCGAATTGATGGGCGAATTGCAGAAAGTCGTTCGGGTCATCAAGAAAGTCGATGACAGCGCGCCGCATGCGGTTCTGCTCGTGCTCGACGCCACGATCGGACAGAACGCATTGTCTCAGGTCGAGATCTTCAAGAAAGATATCGGCGTGACCGGACTGGCCATGACCAAGCTTGACGGCACCGCGCGCGGCGGCATTCTCGTTGCCATCGCGGCCAAGTTCCAGATGCCGGTCCACTATGTCGGCGTCGGCGAGGCGGTCGACGATCTGGCGCCGTTCTCCGCCCGCGATTTCGCCCGCGCCATTGCCGCGCTGCCGCCCTCGTCAACGTAAGCCGCCAATGTCGGAACGCCCACAGCTCAATCCAATAGTCAAGCTTGCGCTCGATCTCGGGCCCCTGGTGCTATTCTTTGTCGCCAATTCCCGCTACGGCATTTTTGCCGCCACCGCGGTTTTCATGGTCGCGGTGCTTGCCGCATTATTAGTGTCGTATGTGATGACACGGCGGCTGCCGATCATGCCGGTCGTCACCGCGATCATCGTCGTGGTGTTCGGCGGGCTGACGCTGATCCTGCACGATGCGACCTTCATCAAGGTCAAGCCAACCATCATTTATGGATTGTTCGGCGCCGTCTTGATGGGCGGTCTCGTCTTCAACAAGCCTTTGCTTGGCGCCGTCTTCGACTCGTTGTTCCACTTAAGCGACGAGGGCTGGCGCAAATTGACGCTGCGTTGGGCGATCTTCTTTTTCGCGCTTGCCGTGCTCAACGAAATCGTTTGGCGCAATGCGTCGACCGACGCCTGGGTGACCTTCAAGGTGTTCGGCGTGGTGCCGTTGACGATCGTGTTCGGCGCGCTGCAGGTGCCGCTGCTCAAGCGCTATGCCGTCGAGCCGGCGGAGTGACGAACTACGACCCACCCGCCAGCGCTTTGTCGATCTGCGGCTTGAGCAGAGCATCGAAACTCTCGGGCGTGATGGGTCCGACGAGCTTGTAAGCGATGCGTGCATCGCGGCCGATGACGAAGGTTTCCGGCACGCCATAGACGCCCCATTCGATTGCCGCGCGGCCGTTCTGGTCGGCGCCGGCGGCGGCGAATGGATTGCCGTAGCGGCCGAGAAACCGCCGCGCGTTGTCGGCATCGTCTTTGTAATTGATGCCGATCACACGCAGGCGCTGATCCTGCGCCAGCTGCATCAACAGCGGCGCCTCGTCGTGGCACGGCACGCACCACGATGCCCAGACATTCACAACGGTAACCGCGCCCTGGAAGCTTGCCGGGTCGACGCCGGGAACCGCCGCGCCGTCGCGCTTTAATCCGGCGATCGGCGGCAGCGTCGTTTGCGGCACCGGATGACCGATCAGGGCCGAAGGGATCAGCGACGGGTCGCCGGCATTGAGGCGGATCAGAAATAGAGCCGTGATGCCCGCAAAAAGAATGAGCGGCACCAGAACGATGAACCGGCGCGGACGCATCTCGCTATTCCCACTTGTCCCACTTGAGGTCTCACTCATCCGCCGACTCGCGTGCCGAGCGTCGTGAGACTCCTTTCGTTTCCAGTTCGGCAAGAATGCGGCGCTGCAATCGGTAATCGACCATGACCCAGGCGATCAATGCCACAATCACCGCGACGCCGGCGCCATAGGCGGCGACGATGAACTCAATATGGGTCGTCGCCTGCATCGTCAGCCTGCCGCGCTTGCTTGCAGCAAACGCAGGGTACGCACCCGCCGCCGCAAAATCTCGTTGCGCATGGCCGCGAGCAAGAGCGTCACGAACAGCAACGTAAACGCCGCCGCCATCAGCAACAGCGGGATGAGAATCGTCGGATCGATGGTCGAGCCGCCGAGCCGAAACACCGACGCGCCCTGGTGCAGCGTATTCCACCAATCGACCGAGAACTTGATGATCGGCAGATCGATCGCGCCGACGAGCGTAAGGATCGCGACCGCACGCGCGGCGCGCGAAGCGTCTTCGACCGTGCGCCATAGCGCAATCACGCCGAGGTAAAGAAGAAACAGGATCAATTCCGAGGTGAGGCGGGCATCCCATACCCAGTAAGTACCCCATTCCGGCCGGCCCCACAGCGAGCCGGTGACGAGACAGAGCAGGGTGAATGCGGCCCCGAGCGGCGCTGCCGCTTTGGCCGCAACGTCAGCCAGCGGATGACGCCAAACCAGCGTACCGAGCGCGGCGATCGTCATGAGCCCCCAGCACAGCATTCCAAGCCAAGCCGATGGCACGTGCAGAAACATGATCTTGACCGTGGCGCCCTGCTGATAGTCATCCGGCGCGAGCATCGCGCGATAGATCGCGAATGCGAACACTATGACCGTCGCGCCGCCAAGCCACGGAATGGCGAGATTCGCGACGCGCAGGAAGCGCGACGGGTTGGCGAGTTCGGAAATGCGCATCGGCGATGTCCTATCTAGAACCTATCTCAAAATTGCTGACCGCTGTCGATCCGATATAAATGCGGAATGATTCGGCTCACCGATAAGCAGTGGGAACGCATCCGGGATCATTTTCCG
>Ga0187804_10000075_pt1 | contig 21098 bp, 12 predicted proteins | sample NC_wetland_sal_i_3_FD_132961 | JGI IMG/M metagenome (GOLD analysis project Ga0187804, IMG submission 132961) | Wetland sediment microbial communities from Neuse River Estuary, North Carolina, USA - Control_4 | ecosystem: Environmental > Aquatic > Freshwater > Wetlands > Sediment | place: USA...
ATCCTGCAGTTGTTCGGCGAGCTCCAGATTCATTTTGAGCAATCGCTTGCGCAACCCTTGTCCCTTGAGGTTCAGGATTCCGTCTCCGCGCTGATGCAGTGGAAGAGTCCAAGTTACGACGAAAACTGCGCGGAAATGCTTGTACGACTCGCGCAGGCAATCAGCAAACTGGTGAACTTCCGCAAGCAGCCGCTCGTCAGATACGGCCACATGATTCAGCGCATCGGTGAAGCCCGGAACAATCTTCTGGGGTGACGTCCACACCAGGGCAAAGTCTGTGCCTTCGACATGCTGCGGTTGCAGCAGGGCGGGAAAAACCTGCCCGAACGGTGCCGCGGAAACAGAAAGCTGCGGGCCCATCTCGCTGTTTACGAGATAATGGCCCAGCGTTTCCAGGTTAAAATCGGAAATGAGATGCAGTTTCAAGCCGGTTCTCGCCACGGTTTGAGGAAGCACTGCGGTCGTTACAGTGCTCCGCCCGGCCTTCTTGCGGCCAATTCCGAAACGTAGGTGGCTAGCGAATGCACGGTTCTGAAATGACCCGTGGTGGGAGAGAACGGATCATCTTCCGTCAGGTCGACGCGGAAACCGTAGGATTCCTCCAGCTTTTGTTCCAGAATCACGATGAAGTTGGCGAGCCCCAAAGAATCCAGGGTTCCGCCCGCGCCAAACAGCACCGTCGACAAAGACTTGCGGATTCGTTGCTCTTCGGGCAGCTGCACATTCAAGCCAGCAATCGATTCGTAGATCAATCGGAGCACGCCGTCGAGATGACTCGTGCAATCTTGCGATGATTCCTTCACCGAAGACTCCAACGGCTTAATTCCCTGCGTGGTCATTTCTCATCCTCCAGAGCTGAAAGAGCGCTCCGTTCGTTACTTTCGTGAAGCAAGTTTGTTGGGAGATCGCAGCGAAGACAGCCTCCAGCCGTTCCCACTGGCCCAGTTCGTCGATTTCCCAGCTATGCAGATACAAATGGGCGATGCCGCCATGCTTCTCGACATGATTAAGCGCGTACAAAAAGTGTCGCGGCCAATCCGTAGCGGCATTGTAAACCGATACAAAATTTAAAATTCCCGCAAAATTTCCCTCTAAAGCCGCGTGCCGGAATTGAATTAATCGACTGTGCCAGCAAGCGTGAGTGCTAAGCCCCCAAAGAAACGGATCACGAGGAAAAGTGTGCAGATTAAACAGACAAGTGCGCGCGCCGAGGAAGCCTGCTTTCTTTACCAAGCCCGGCGTCGAGCGGTTGAACTTTCCTTGTGGATAACAGAACGAAACCGCCGCTGCTCCAATCGTATCTTCCAGCCATTGCTTGCCCCGCAAGATTTCCGGAAAGGCGTCGGAGTCAGGCAATGATTTCAGAGGCGCATGATTCAGCGTATGCGCGCCGATTTCGAAACGAGTCGACAATTCCCGAACTTGGTTGGCGGGCATTACCGGACGCTCAGGATTGCGCGCGGGGATGTAAAAGGTGGCCTGCAATCCGTACTTGTGTAGCAGTTCCGCCGTCCTTAAGTCTGTAACATCCCCATCGTCGATGCTAATTGTTACGAAGCGATCTGTCATTGACGCTTGTTTGCCGGATCCCCAAAACTAACTATCGCTCCCTGTTACATCCACGCTGACCGGCGGCGGTTCTGGTATTGGAATTGAAAGACGCGAGACCTCGGCATCGCCTTGTCGCCTAGCGATGACATCTTGGTAGATCTCCAGCAACTGCTGGTAGTTCGCGCTTGCCGTGTATTTCGTCTCGTACTCTTTGCGCGCCTGCGCCCCGAGCAAATCCATGTACTCTGGTTGCTCCCAGGCACGCGCCACGGTACGCGCCATCTCTCCCGCGTTCCCCGGCAGGAAAAACATGCCCGTACGGCCATCTTCGACAATTTCCTGCATGGCGCCCAGTTTCGAGGTCAGCACGGGCACGCCGCAAGCGAATGCCTCAATAATCGTAAGTGGCAGGTTCTCGTAGAGTTCACTCGGAAAAATCACGAACCGTGCGCCCTTCATGGCTTCAATGACGCGCTCTCGAGGCTGATGACCCATGAAAGTTACGTTCGATAGACCATCGGCCGCGGCTTCCCGTTCCAATTGTTCCCGCGCAGGACCATCCCCGATGAGGCGCAAAGCATGGGTTCGAGGCAGCTGGCGCCATGCCTTCAGCAATGTCGGCACCCCTTTTTCCTGCGACACTCGCCCCACGCAGAGGGCATACGATCCCTCCGTTGTCCGCATGCCCGGGTCGGGGACGAAATTCGGCTTGATCACGATCTTGTCCGGAGGCAGGCCAGCCTTCACAAATCGGCTCCGCGAGAAGGCGGTAAGCACGATGTAACGATCCACCATCCGGTGCCAGGTCTTCAGGGCGTGGTGGATCCACAGCATCAGCGCGACCGGAGCGGTCTCTACGCGGGAGTCGCGATAACAGCCGTGCCGCACTCCCTGCCAGAAACTACCGTCAATGCAGTCCTCACAACTTTTCCCGTCGCGAAAAAAATTTGCCTGCGGACAGAACATGCGGTAGTTGTGCAGCGTTTGTACGACCGGGATTCGGGCGCTGCGGCATGCCCAATAAATTGACGGTGAAATGAGTGGAAACGTGTTATGGATATGCACGATCTCCGGCTTGCTCCGCCGCAGCAGAGTGTTGAACTCGCGATGTGAATCGGAAGCCCAAACTGTCCGCATTAGAAGCCCAACTCGTTGAGCAGTTGAAAATTGTTGGATTTCGCTATTATGACGCTGATATTTGACGACCTCGTGGCCCGCACTTTCCAAGAGACGACTCTCTTGCTCGAGGACCACGTCTTCCCCGCCGCGATATTGATACGTGTTGTGGACCAAGAGAATTTTCATGCGATCTCTACTTCGGGTCAGCTCCATCTGGGGCAGGGTTTCTCACAGCTCCGCCCTCTGAGTCACATACTGGACACCGAAGACGTCAAGTTCGAGCTAAATCCCAAACTCTATATAGGTCGAAATGAAAGACAAGTCTTTTCAGGGGGATCAGGCCATTCGATCGGGCTATGTTGCGAACCGAGTGTAGCGTCTGAACTCTAGTGGCCGCAGAATATATGCCTGCGCCAATTCCTTCAAGAGACAAAAGGTTGGAGACTAGAGTCTCTATAGCAGCGACCTGGTTTGGCCGCCCCAACCCGTTCTCGCCGCGGTATCGACTTCGCCGTACTCGAGTTAAGCCAGTCCTATTCGGAGCACCATCACTGCCCAGTTCCGCTGAGCCCCACTTCTTGCGGGCTGAGCGCGCCCGAGTAAGCAAAGCTCACAACGCCCGGAATCGGTCCGGTTACAGATGGGCTGAAGGCCACACCTACTGTGCATTGTCCAAGCGCCGGGAGGGTTTCGCCGCAGGGATTACTGCCGCCGGGCTGAATCAGGAAGTCCCCACTGGCGGTAATCCCCAGACTCAGGGAACTACTCTGGTTGCTAGTCACCGTTAGTGTCAGGGAAGGGCTCGTAGTCCCCACGCTCTGGGCCCCGAAATTGAGACTCGAAGGAGAAATGACTATCGGTGCCGCACCGGTACCGGAAAGGTTCAACACCTGTGGGCTGATATTCGCATCGTCAGTCACGGTGACGCTGCTCTTCACCCCTCCTGTGCTCGTGGGGCTGAAGTTGACAGAAAACTTGCACGAACTTCCGGGCGCCAACGGACCGCCGCAAGGAGAAACCTTGCTGGTAATCAGCGAGAAAGTCCCTTCCGCCACCACGCTCGAGATGTTAACGGACGTGCTGCCGCCATTGCTGACGGTCACAGTCCTATTCGTGCTCGTACCGCCCACCGCTATCTGGCCAAAGTTTATGGATGAAGGGGAAAAACTGAGCGGAGCGGTCGAACCGCCGGTTCCGGTCCCGGTAAGCGACACCATTTGCGGACTCAACGCAGCACCGTACGTAACCGCCAGCGAGCCATTGATGGTGCCGTTGGTGCTGGGACTGAATGTCACAGCGATCGAGCATTTGGCATTCGGCGCGAGCGTCGCTGGGCACGGGTGCGTCCCGGTACCTTTCGCGGTATATTCCCCGCTGGCAGAAAGAGCGACCGTGATCGGCGAAGCGCCGTTATTCGTCACTGTGGCTGTCTGCGGCTGGCTGCTACTGCCAATAGCTATACTTCCAAATGCCATCGCAGCCGGAGACACTGACACCGGTTTCACCCCCGACCCGGACAGACCCAGCACGTGGGGAGAGCCATTGGCATTATCGGCAACCGTAATAATTCCGGGAATGGAACTCGTTAGCACGGGAGCGAACACGACGGAGACGTTGCAGCCTTGAGAGGGTTGCAATGTGTTACCGGTACAGTTGTCAGTCTCCGCATAATTGCCACTGATTGAGACCGCGTTGATGGTGACCGGCGCCGCACTGCTATTAGAGACCGCGGCTGACAGCGGCGTGCTGGTCGTGCCTACCGCCTGCGCCGCGAAAGTCAGTTGGTTCGGAGATAAAGTTACCGCAGTGAGTACCCCCACCCCGGACACATTGGACACTTGTGGACTGTTGTTGCCGTCATCGGCTACGTTAAGAGCGGCACTGCGCGTCCCTATCGCGGATGGCGTGAACGCCACCTGAATCGTGCAGTCCGCAGCGCTTGCGAGACTGGGACCACAATTATTCGTCTGGGCAAAATCCCCGCTGTTTGGACCGATGAAATTGATGTTACTGATATTCACCGTGGTGCTCTGCTGGTTGCTCAGAGTAACGGCTTGAGTCGGACTGGTTGTGCCCACCATCTGGCTGGGAAACGAAAGATTATCCGGGGAAATCGTGACGCCCGGGCAAGTGGGAAATTTGAACGATGCAATCCGCGTGTGCCAGCCTTGGCCAGTGACGGGATAGTATTCATTGGTATACCAGAAAGTGCAGTCATCGACGGGATCCACGCTTATCGCGCTGTAATCCCCCCAGCGAAATGTTCCTTGTTCAACCCCGGCTCCGGCAATGATTAACGACTCGTTCTCGAGCGATCCGAGCGGGTCGGTGGCCAAACGGCCGGTGTAATAAATCGCCGGATTCACGGTAGAGCTTGATTCGCTATAGCCAATTGCAATGTCACCCAACTGATCCATAGCTATACTGCCCATCCAACGAAAGTGGGAATCGGGAGCAAAGGTGCCCTGCTGGTATACCGCAGGATTGCTGCCGGGGTTGCGAATCTCGTACCAGCGGACACCTACATTGCCCGCACCAGTCGCCACCGAATGCGTCGCAACCAGGGTGTCGTGATCACCGAAGTTCCGGTACGCCAGACGCCACATGAGCCGATCACCCAGGGAATCTATCCTCTGGCTGATTCCCGGCTGCGGAACACACACCGCGTAGGTGCCGCCGCCGCACGCAGGTGTGAAGGCGGCCACCGGTACGTTGACTGGTCCGGTGAAGGTCGAACTGCTCGGGTTCGCAAAATTTACGTGAAACTGCCACAGGTCTACCGATTGATTGTTTGTGTCCAGGTTCAGAAAGTAATTGGGCGAGCCCGTGGCAGGAGGAGTAATGCCATCCAGATCCGCGGGCAACAGGCTAGAGTACTTGGACGAACCCAATTGGAAGCAGACCGACGTCGCCGCTGCCCCATTCAACATCGAATTACGGTCCAGGGCGCACACTAATGCGTCAATAAATGCGCCGGTCTTATTGCTCAGCTGATTGATGGAGAGATAGTACGCATCCGGCCAGACAGAAAGCTTCGGGTAGTCGGGATCATCATTCGTGGGCAGCTGAAAAGAATATCGGTAATAGCTTCCGGTGGCATCGGACGTCGTCGACACAGCAACACATTGGAAATCAGGTCCGCCACTTTGGATGGCATGGTGGGTTAACACCCAACGACTGGCCGATTTGTCGTACTCCGCAATAATGTCTCCTGACTTGTCGCTGCCGCACAAGCCAGAAAAATCATTCCAGAGCGCATTTTCAAGCATTGGGCCATCCAGAAGGCTACCGCTGGACTTATCGTAGACGGCGAATCGGTTGTTCACGTATTGAACATACTGGGTTGCGCCCACGGCGCCGTTAGTGTCGGGTGCGGGCCAGCCGTTTGACGAAATGCCATCAAAGTTGATTCCCGGAGCCAGACGTTGTCGCTTCCCCCTGGATAATTGCAACACACCGTCGAGCTCCCTGGCAGCAACCCCGGGCAGCCCTGCCGCTGAACGCTGAGAGCCCTTGTCAATCTCTTCCGCGTCTTCTTCTCTTTCTCTTGTTTCGTCTTCCCTGGAGATCGAATTCGCCGCTGCTTTCATTGCCCTGAGGGGATTTGAGACATCGTGGTGAGACGACCGATAAACGTGTGGTTTCCCCGCGATCGATTGCGCCAGACTTTGAACTCCTGTCACCGTGACAGCGGCGCAAACCAAGGCCAAGGAATATGTGATTCTCGAGTCAGCCCAGCGCAAACCGGTTGCCGCATAGGCGCCGGGATTAACTTTTGATCTCAAGTCCCGCCCTTGAAACCGAAGACTCATAATGCTCAACTCCATCCTCCCACGATGCAATCGTAAGTTTATAACCACGGGGGATAGAACTTGGCCGTGAGAGTTCGCGTCTCTGGACCGCCTTCGCTAGACACGAATGCATTCAGAGTTCGCGAGCATGGACTGGCAGCACAGAAACCGGCGACGACCCGTTTTACAGGTCGTCGCCCCGATTTCCATTACTACGTTCCCGTACCTTCCAGCTTTACCGTTTGGGGGCTGAGAGGTGCATTATCCGTGACTTTGAGCTGTCCAGTTCGCGCGCCCTTTTTTGTCGGTGTGAAGGTCACGGAAATCGTACAGCTTTGGCTAGGAGCCAGCATGGTGGCACACTGGTTTGTTTCGGCAAAGTCCCCCGTGGTGGTGATAGAGGTCAGGGACAGGTCGTCAGAGCCAGTGTTTGTCAAAGTCACCGTCATGGGTGCGCTTTGCTGACCTACTGTCTCATCCCCGAAATTGAGGACCTTGGCACTCAGCGTGGCCACTGGAACCATGTGGGCGACTTCACGGATGCGGTTATTTCCAGCGTCAGCAATGTACAAGCTTTCATTGCTGTCGATCGCCAGCCCAGCGTTGTCGATATGAGCCTTGGTGGCGAGGCCGCCATCGCCGCTGAAACCATAGAAATAGGCTGTGGTATCGTTACCCGCAACCGTCACAATAATCCCGGTAGCGAGGTCGACACGCTGCACCACTTCATCGTTCCCGCCCCCGATGAACAGGTTGCCACGGGAATCCACGGCAACGTGGGTGGGATTCCACCGGCTGGCGTTTATAGCCAGTCCACCATCGCCCTGGAACATGATGGCCCCGTTATACGCGTAGGTGATGATATCCCCGACTGCGTACGTGTGCTGGACGTCTCCGCAACCGCCGACGGCCCCCAGCACGCAGCGGATCACGTTGTTTCCCGCATCGGCAATGTAGACGTTGTCGGAAGCGTCGACAGCCACCCCTGAGGGATTTTTCAACTCGGCTGCGGTGGCTGGACCACCGTCACCCGAGCGACCCGCGTTACCCGTGCCCGCGAAGGTGTTGATGATCCCATTGCTGACTTCGCGGACTTTCTCACTGGAAGGATCCGCAATGAAGACGTTCCCGTTACTGTCAACTGCTACGGTGCTGGGCGCGGTAAGTTTGGCGTCAACCGCCGCTCCCCCATCGCCGCAACCACCGGTGGGAGGATTGCAGGGGGCTCCGGTGCCGGCAAATGTGGTGATGTTTCCGCCGCTCACTTCGCGAACTACTCGATTATTCGTATCCGCGATGAAAATGTTGCCCGAGCCATCCACTGCCAATCCGAGGGGTGAATTAAGTTCCGCGCTGGTTGCAGCGCCGCCATCACCGCTGTACCCATTCAAGCCGTTTCCGGCCACGGTTTGGATGTTACCGCCGCTCACTTCGCGGATCCGATTGTTGACTGTATCAGCAATGTAGTAGTTGTTGGACGAATCCAGTGCTACGCCGTAAGGATCGGCCAACTGAGCTGCGGTCGCCCCGGCGCCGTCACCGCCGTTCCCGCCACCGAAGATCGTCTGGATTACACCTGCGGTGACTTCACGGACACGCTGATTGCCGGTATCGGCAATGAAAACATTGCCGGCGCCATCAACGAGCACGCCGTTCGGTCCGGCCAGTTGAGCGCTCGCCGGAGAGCCGCCGTCACCCTGGAAACCATGGATGCCGGTTCCCGCGAAGGTGTTGATCGTTCCCGACGTTACAACGCGGATACGATTGTCGCGAGTATCGGCAATGTACACATTGAATGCTTTGTCTACAGAAACTCCTCGTGGAGCGCCTAAGTTCGCTTGCAGCGCGGAACCTCCATCGCCGCAAGGATTCGTGGAGGGCGCGCACGAGTTCCCGCTACCCGCAAAAGCGTTAATGATGCGAGTTTTCACGTTCATTACGCGAATGCGGTTATCGCCTGAATCGGCAATATACACGTTGTTTTTGCTGTCCACCGCAAGTCCCATCGGGGCATTCAGGCTCGCCTTCGGTCCAGGGCCGCCATCGCCACAAGGGCTTGTAGGACTGCTGCAGGAAGCGACATTATAGTTGCCTGCAAAGGGATAGATGTTGCCATCGGTTTTGATCACGCGAACGCGGTTGTCCCCTGTATCGGCTATGTAGACGTTGCCCGCAAAATCAACTGCAACCCCTTGAGGAGCATTCAGCTTTGCGCTGGTAGCCGGTCCGTTGTCTCCGCAACGTCCCTGATAGCAAGGCTTGCTGACCCCCGCAATAGTCGAAAATTCTCCACTGGGGGTAATCTTCCGAACACTGTTGTTACCGGTATCCGCGAGGTAAATGTTGCCCAGCTTATCGATGGCCAGGCTGTAGGCATTCCACATGGGTTCAGTTTTAGCTTGGCCAGGTTTGGCATGGTCCGCGATATAGCCAACTCCTGTGAATTGCGTCACAACGCCGCCGCTCAGTTCGAAAACATATTCCGAGAAGGGCGCAGTGACGTAAACATTTCCCTGCGCGTCTTCGATCAGGGACGTGGGGCCCGGAATATCGGCCGACGCGGGACTACTATTGACCGTACCTCCGCCAGCAACAGTGTTGATGATGTTGGGGGTCTGACCATTCGCAGAAACAACGAATGCCAACAAACTCACTAGAACGGCCGCAAGCAAAGCGCGCAATTGAAAGCTGGCATTTTTCCAGGTTAAGCAATTCGCGCAGGGACGGGTAGGATACGGCAGACTTGCAAATACACTCATGATGCACTCCGTAATAGAAACTCGCGTAAAGCCTAAGGGGCACAAACGAGAGTTGAAATTGGGCATACCGCTAACGCCCGATGTTTTTCAGGGGGAAAGAAGTTGTGCATGGACATGACGAAAGTGAGGCGCATTGTCGACGCTGCCTACAAACTCTGATCCCTAGCTCGTGCCGTAGCGAGTCTGAGGACTCGACCTTGCGAGGATTGAGGGTAGGGGCCGCGGAACCATCACGTTCTTACGACGACGACGCAGCACCTCGGCGTAACCCATGAGCACGAACAGCAGCAGGGGAACGTGCCAGATCAGTTCAACGTTGAAGAAAGAGTGGACAGTGATCACAGCCATCACGCCGATTCCTTCCAATGCCAACTGCCGTCCTCTTGGATCAAGAGACTTGTCGTAAATTCCTCGAAACAAGAACCACCAGGTTCCGAAGATTACCAAAAGGAAAGGGATCAGACCCGCCAACCCCGTACCCACCAGCAACTCTACCCAGTCGCTGTGCAAAGAGGCTGGGTCAACACCCATTTTGCTCATAATATAAAACCGGCCGGCCGCGTAAGCCCCCATGCCGGTCAACGGGTGCTGCAGAAATTGCTCCCAGGCAAACTGCCAGAGGGGCAGACGGCCGGTCACACTCGCCATCGCCGCCGAGCTCTGCTCTCGTTCCAGGTAAGCAAGCGCGATACCTCCCAGAGGAGTAAGAAACCAAGTCATAGCCCCCACCACGCTCGAGAGCACCAGCAACCAAATGCGTCGGGAGGCAATTAGCACCAACAAGGCGCCCAAGGCGAAGCCGCCGATCGCATTTCGTGTTTGCGATAACAAGAGCGAGACCAGGCCGAAGGCACAAAGCACCAAGTTGAAAGGAGTGTTCGATCGCCGCCCTTCCAGCGGGAATAACCGGCACAGTGCAATCACGGCCAGGAATGCTCCCGACTGTCCCACCGCATTACATCCGGTCGCCGGAAGAAAGCCCTTGATTCGCCCATCCACAAAGGATTCACTCGGCCATAGGGGAACTTGCAGCCACACCCAGGCTAGCTCGCATCCGAATATTGTCCAGGTCCAGTTAAAGAGATCTTGGTAGTCGTCCAGTGTGTAAATGTTCGCCAGAGCAACCGCGAGAACCGAAATGTCCAACAAGTATTCCAGAGATTTAAATAATGTCCAGGCGGGATACACCGACCAGAAGGTCGAGGCAAGGCACACCAGGGCAAAAGTCGTCAGGGCCCCGGTAAGTCCCTGGAACAGGCATCGCAGCCACCTGATGGCGTCTCGCCGCTGGTAAAGACGAACCATCAGCCAGCCGAATACGATCATTTCCGGAACGATGCGAAACAAAGCCCATGCATCCAAGGGTTCCGCTTGAGTTTCTTCCTGGTGCCGAACTCGGAATACCAGACTGCTTATGTATAAAAGCAACCAGAGCGCATGCCACCACCGCAGCTTGCTCCTTATGACTCCCAATTTGCCAAGCAACTGAGGGACGGCGACGATCGCGGAATACACTCCGATCGGTGCTACTATAACCACGGCAACCGCCGCGAGAATGCCGAATTTCCCAAACCGCAGAACTACGCCCGAAAGACCAAAGATCACCAGGAAACCAATCACCGCAAAAAGTAGCGTCCAGGCGACTGTGTACTTGTCCAAGCGAAAGCCCGGTCTCGGCGTACCTCGACCGTAATTCCCAGGAAGATTAATTTGATCTGTTTGCATTTAGTACTCGAGTTCGGACCGCTGTAGACAACACTTTTCTTTTTGTGGTCAGGAAATGCTTGCAGGCGTCTGCAGCACAGAATGAATGCCCACACCTGATTCCACAACCCCAGCCGAGACCGGGTACCCCAAAGACTGGAGTATGCTTCCGGCGTGCTGCTCGAAGAAGCGTTCTTGCTCAGGACTCAATTTTGATCGCCATCCCTGCACCGAACCATCGCGCACAAAACGACCCTTTACCGACGCTCGTTGCGGTTCGACCCGCTCCTTCTCTCGCATTCTGTCGAGAGAGTTATTTGCGATCGCTCGCCGGACGCGATCGTCGTCCACTTTTACTTCCAGGAAATCTGCCATGCGCTTAAAACCATCAACCGGGTTCTGCCGCAGGTCTTCAAAACGAACCACCAACATATTGTCGGTTCCGGCAATCGGAGAATTCAGCCAGGAATTGATGTGCCGTGGCCAAGGGCCAAAGCCGCTGATTTTCCCGTATAGAAACACCTTAAGGAATTCGTCCAAATCGCCGCGAAAAAACTCCAACGCGCTGGTGTAGGCAAATTCAGAGAGCGCCACGTCGCGGCCGTCTCGCACCATATAAATGGCTTTCCTGTACTCCTTGCGATACTGCTCGTGGCTACTGATTAACCTGCCGTTCCCCGGCAAAGTGTGAAGCCCAAACTGGTGCCTGCCAACTCCGCGGATGGCTGCGTTGACGGCATGAAAACTAGCCTCGCCACCGGTCAGGATTTCATAGAGAGTGAATCGCGACCAGGTAGACCCGGACCTCGGGTATGCAGCCCAGAAAACGTCGGTTGAAGTAATGCCGCGATGACGTAGCCAGATGTGGGGCACACGCAGTTTCGTCTTGGAAAGTTCACGGCGAAATTTGCGCCAGGCAGAGGTTGGTTTCTTGCGCGCCTTTCCTGCCTCTTGGCTCGGGTTTTCCTGCCCACCCTGAGATTGCGTTGTCATCAATGTCTCCTTCCAAATCCCATCAGCGATGGATCTCGACGCGCCCCCGAATCTAATCTGCGGGCAGCTCATCGGACAAAATTGGTGCACCTGGCCGTTTCCAGCCAACAAACCGCTCGATGCTACTCACCCGGCCAGTTATCTTCCGGCGCAAAACTACGAACACGATCACCCATGAGAGTACGTCAGCCAGGTTGCTGCCCCACACCGCTCCTGACACTCCGAATGCCCAACTGGCAGGCACCCCAATCAACAGAGACAGGAAAGTCGCCAAGGCAAAAGCCACGAAGACCGAGGCGGGAGATTCCATCGCGCGCAAAGCAGTTGCCGGTCCAAAGCAGGCAGTCCAAACCATGGACCCAAACGCTACCGCGGGCAACAAGTGTGCCACTTCCGAATAGCGGCCAGAGTAGAGGAAATGAAATAGCGGATGCCGCAGAATAAGGATCACCGCCCAATACGCCCCTGAGATCCCCACCGCGACGAAAGTCAGTCGGGTGCTAAGCCTACCCACGCTGGATCGCCCGCTTTGGGCGTAAACTCTGGCTGCATACGGCAGAAATAGCAAGGCCAGCGCCGCCTTGATCTGCTCGATAGGCAACATGAAATTCATTACTGCTTTCAACTGGCCCGAGGCCGCCATGCCTGCGAATGTACTCAGCAACGGATAATAGACGTAGGCGGGAATCCAGTTGGCGATAGAACTCGCCAACGCCCAACGGCCGTACGCCCAATGCCGATGCCAGCTCTCACGTACTCCTGGGGCGCCAACCCCATGTTCGAGTTTCTTAAACAGTCGGGCAAAATTGTAAGCCGCGGTTCCGAGTGCCGCGACCCCCATCAAGGCAAAGGCAGTGAATGGCGAAAGCAGACCACGGTGATAGAGCAAATACAGGCCGCCCATGCTGAGTGATGAATAAACAAACGCACCCATGGCAGCTTTGGAAGCCGCCATCCCCAGGTAGAAAGCGCGCCGGACCACGGAGAAGATCAAAACGCATGGCGACGCGATCATGATGCCAGCCAGCGCGCCCGCCAGTACTGGGGAGCGAGAAAATTCTTTGGCTATGAATGCCGATGAACCAACCCCCGCAATAATAACGATCGAGATGGTGAGGTGAATCCAGAGTAGCGAACCCAGATATCCGCGCAGATCATTGCGATAACTGGAACCGCCAAAAACCGACATGGGCTCCAGGACCAGTGCCTGGTAAACCACCGTCAGGAGCACGAAAATACCAAAAGCCACGGCGTAGGCGCCGTATTGCTCAGGTACGAGCCAACGCGCCAACAGGATGCTGACCAGGAAATTCGAGCCGGAAATTAATCCCTGGTCGAGGACAGCGAAACCGCCCCGGTGTACCCAAGGCGTAATCTTCGCGAGCACCGTTCCCCGCTGGATCCCCAACAATCGGGCAGGATGTAACCTTTGCCAAAACCGCGCCGGCGAGCGCTCGGCTGAGTCATCGACCGATACTTGTAGCTTCGGTTCCGGCAAAGAATTTTCTCCGGCCATTAAATTCCTGGGTTGCTGAAAAACGATGGGCTCTCGATTTGCCACAATTACGAGGCTGACAAAGCGGTAGAAATGTCGCGAGATCCTGAGCCGACTCTGTCAATGCAGGATTTCAGGCATGCGGCAAGGCTGTTTACTTGCGGGTCAATCAGAATATCGTAGTGATCGCCTGGGATCTCATGAATCTCCAAGCCGTTGACTAAATCATGCCAGGCGGAAAGTGGATCCGCAGAGCTTCGCAGAGATTTTTCTTCGGCGCGAATCAGCGTAGCCTTGCCTGGATATCGCTGCAATACATATCTATCAGCCGCGGTCGTGTTGGAACTGCGTACATCCTTCAACACTTGAGGCACGCGCCAGTTCTTCATGCTGCGTCGAAGTCTTTTTCCGGCAACTCTGGGCAAGTCGCGAAACCAATGCCGCCAAGTGGGATGGACCAGCAGGTCGATCAAAGATGTACCGACGGCCTTCAGGTTGCCGGGATAAGTGTCGAACAGCACCAGCAGGCCCACCTCCTGGCCGCGCGCGCGAAGCTGCTGCGCCATTTCATAGGCAACCAAGCCACCAAACGAAAAACCGCCAAAGCAGTATGGGCCTTGAGGCTGCACCGTGTAAATCTCCTCGAGGTAATGCGCCGCCATCTGCTCGATGCTGTTATGGCAAGGGCGTCCGCCGTCCAAGCCTTGAGATTGCAGCCCGTAGAATGGGTAGTCAGGCGCCATACGACGTCCGAGTTCGCGAAAACCGATCACATTCCCGCCGATTCCGTGGATGCAAAAGAAGGGAGGCTGAGAACCATCAGGCTGAATCGGCACGAGGGAAGACCAGTGATGCGACCATCCATCCTGACGCAAGGCCGTGGCCAGCTGCTCGATAGTTGGAAACTGGAAAAGCATGGCCAGAGGCAAAGTCTTACCCAGCATTTGCCCGATTCGGTGCATCAACCTTGCCGCCAGCAAGGAGTGACCACCGAGTTCGAAGAAATTGTCTCGCGTGCCAATCGGTCTCTTACCTAGTACAGCTTCCCAGATTCTGACCAGCTGCGCATCCAGAGCGTCCTGGGGCGCATTCGGTTCACTTGAAGATTCACGCTCGGATTCGGACGGTGCCGGCAATCCCCGCCGATCAATCTTGCCATTTGGCGTCAAGGGCATGGTTGCCAAAGTCACGAAGACGGAGGGCACCATGTAGTCAGGCAGATCTTGCTGCAGATGGCGCCGAAGATCGAGGCTGGTGACTTGAGCCCCCGCCGCTGGCACAAAATAAGCTAACAAGCGTTTGTCGCCCGCGTCGTCGTCTCTTGCCACGACGGCAACATCGCGAACCCCCGGATGCCTAGCCAACGCGAATTCAATCTCTCCTAGTTCAATACGAAATCCGCGAATCTTGATCTGGTCATCAGTTCGACCCACAAACTCAATTTCCCCGGAAGGGAGATATCGAGCAAGGTCGCCCGTCTTATACATGCGCGCGCCCGACTCTGATGAGAAGGGATCAGAAACGAACTTCTCGGCGGTCAGCTCGGGGCGATTGAGATAGCCTTGGGCAACCCCGATACCGGCGATATGGAGTTCGCCAGCCACCCCAGCCGCAACCGGATTCAGCTGCGAGTCAAGCAGGTAGACGCGCGCGTTTGCTATCGGCCGGCCGATAGGAATGTTCTCCGGTGCCAGACCCGTTTCAAGTTTTGGCTCGTACATGGTCGCAGCGATACTGGCTTCAGTCGGCCCGTAAGTGTTGATCCACCGCACGCTGGCGCCCACTGAGCCAGCCCATGCGGCATAAGCTTTGGCTGACACCTTTTCGCCGCCGACAATGACGAGACGCAAGCCATCAGGCGACGGCTCTCTCAGCTCGGGAATCTGATGCATCCACTCGTGCCAGTAAGCCGTCGGCAAATCCAGGACCGTCACTCCTTGCCGTTCAGCCCAGGACAGAAACTCGGGAACGGCTAACGGCATCTCCTCCGACTTCATGATCAGAGTGGCCCCACTGAACCAGGTGACGAAGAGCTCCTCCACGGCAATATCAAAACTCAGCGAACAAAACTGGAGTACCCGGTCATCGGGGCTCATTGCGTACACCCGCGCCATATTCACGTTGTAGTTCACCAATCCCGCATGGGCCAGCAGGACGCCACGCGGTTTTCCCGTAGACCCTGAGGTGTAGATGACGTACGCGATGTCGCCCGGTTTGACGTTGCCGCTCGGATTGGTGCGAGGGTGGTGCGAAAGAAGCTCAGATTTCTCGGTGAGCAGGAACTCTTCGCAGCCACGCGATACCTCACCGGGTAATGTCCCGGCCGCCGTTATAAGCACGCGTGCGTCTACATCCTGCAGCATGTAGGAGAGCCGTTCCTGTGGATAGTTGGGGTCCAGCGGAACGCAAGCCCCACCTGATTTCAACACGGCTAGCACGGCTACCGCAAAATCGAGCCCGGGTTCGAGACCGATAGCAACCCTGACGTTGGGTCCGACACCACGACTTTGCAAATAGTGCGCCAATTGGTTGGCGCGCGCGTTGAACTCGCCGTAAGAAAGATGCTGGTCTTTCCAGATGACGGCAGTTCGTTCGGGTAATCGCTGGGCCTGCGCCTCCACTAATTCATGCAAGCACTTGTCCCGCGGGTAGGGGCAAGCGGTCTGGTTCAATTCAAACAAGATTCGTCGTTGCTCATCTGCTGTGAGAATCGACAATTTTGACTCCGCTTGCTCAGCATTCCCCTCGCCAGCCCCAGCTTCCGCAATTGCAGAAGCTCTCGCCTCCCATGGCAAAGAGGTCCTTGAAAAACTGTTCGTCTTTTCCATTTGGTGAGGTTAAAGCGGAAACAAACAGGGTATAACGGCGAGGGGAGTGTCCGCCAATCCCGAACTAGGCGGCGCCAGATCCGCGGAGAACTGCGGGAATAGTCCTAGCAAGAATTTGCAGATCCAGCCACAAAGACCAGTTACGCACGTATTGCAGATCGAGTTCCATCCATTGATGAAAGGGCAGCGAACTCCGCCCGTTCACCTGCCAGAGACACGTGATTCCGGGCCGAACACTGAACCGGCAACGTTGCCAGTCTTCGCCCGCATCAGTAAACAATTCATAATCGCGCAACTGCAGGGGGCGAGGTCCGACCAGGCTCATATCACCGCTCAGCACATTGAAAAGCTGCGGCAATTCATCAATGCTGGTTTTGCGTAAGAATTTTCCGATCGGTGTGAGCCGCGGATCGTTTTTAATCTTGAACACCGGACCCGAGACTTCGTTCAGATGTTCGAGTTCCCGCAATTTCTCTTCTGCATTTACCACCATGGTGCGGAACTTGTAAATGGCGAATCTCCGCTTATTGAGCCCGACCCGTTTTTGCACGAAAAACACAGGGCCGCGGGATGTAAGTTTTATCAGAACAGCGGTGACCAACAGCACGGGTGCGAGTGCGATGAGCAGCGCCAAAGACAGAAAAAAATCAAGCGCGCGCTTGATTACCATGGGCCATCCATCCTCGATGCCGCCGTGCGACGGGATCAAGTGAGAGTCTTCGAAGTCCCCTACGCTGGCGCGGGTTCTCTTCAGATTAAATAGGTCGGAGAGAACCCGCAGGATTATTCCCTGCTGGTCGCACATCGCAGCGATGTCAGATGCATGATTGTGAAATGAACGCAGAGGCACTGCAATCGCGACTTCGTCCACTACGTTGCGCCGTAAGAACATCGGTAGATCCTGCAGGTTAGACACCAGCGGCCGGCCAAGTCTCTTGAGTTCTTCCGCTCCCGCCCATTCATCATCCGCAAAGCCAATAACGCGGTAACCGAGTTCGGGTTTGGATTCGATTGTCTTTGCGAACTCAATAGCGCGCTGATTGCAACCGATGATCAGCATATTGCGGAGGTTTTTTCCGCGTATCCGGAGCCGCCGCAGGTAGGTTCGGATGGCAATTCTGGTCGACACGGCGACGAAGGTGCTGAATCCCCAGAACAGCAGCAGAAATCCCGGCGTCACCATCCGGAAGTGCAGCATATAGGAGGCAACTCCCAGCACCGAAGCGGCCAGAGACGTAGCTTTGACGACATCAAACGCCTCGGCCCTGCGGCTCGAGAGTCGCTTGGATCCATACAGCCGAAGCGACACGAAAATCAGGTACCAGATCCACAACAGTCCACAAAACACTACGACGTTTTGCAGCTTGATCCGCATCTCCAGGAATTGCGTAAACACTACCGGACCGCTTCTCGCCAGATGAGGCAGCGTGGCTAAACCGAACGAGACCACCAGGACCAGCATGTCGAATGCCTTGGTGGCGCTCTTTAACACCTGGCGTTCCGTTGCGGCCATTGCGGGGTCCTGTCAGTTCGCTGAGCTTAGAAATATGAAGCAGGGGAAGGCGGTGAAATTTCTGATCGGCAGCGGAAACAAATGCCAAATCGAAGTGCAACCGGATTGGAAGAATCGAACGAGGGCTGGCACGGCTCTAACACCGGCGCGAGTTACGCTGCCTTCATGCCGGACTGCATTGTGTCCCGGTCTTGCCTAAATCCTAGAGTCGCTTGTAAATTCTTTCAGGTATCGGGAAGGTACGCTTGTTCAACACTGCTCCCAGCACGCGTACATTCGCTGAACGAAGTTCTTGTACGGCGTCGCGCGCCGAATCCCGACGGGAAGAGTTTGCCTTGATCACAAGCACCACACCGTCCAGTAGACCTCCAAACATCATGGCGTGATTGCAAACGTTCATCGGGGCCGCATCCACGAGCACATAGTCGAACTCGGAACGCAACTCAGAGATGCGCGCGCGCATTCGGTCTGACGTCAGCAGTTGCTGAGAACCTGCATCAACCGCTCCACAGCTGACGAGCCAAAGGTTCTGCCGGGACAGTTGCCGGGCATACTGACGGATTGCGCCGCTGCCGGCGAGCGCATCAGCGAGTCCGAAGTGATTCTCCACGCCGAACTGCCGATGCAGGGATGGAGAGCTCAGATTACAGTCCACAACGCAAACCGAATTCCGGACCTGAGAAGCCAGAATCTCACCGGCATGGGCACACATCCACGTGCAACCGTTCTCCGCTTCCGTTCCAGTAAAAAGCACATGATGCGGCCCCTCCGTGCCCGGCGCCAGGAACAGGCGATGAACCAGCTTGCTTACTTCTTCTCGCGCCATTCCCTCAATCTCCAATGCTGGAGTGAAGCTGGATGGCTCCGCTGGAGGCAGGGTTGTGGACTCAGGCACCGCGTCGACCCGCAGCATGTCTTGCGTCTTGCCCGTCTGATAAAGCAGTTCGAAGTTCTTACTCATGTTTGGCCCTGGATTTCCTGTTCGTGATCGGGGGATCTTTAGATTGTTGGTTCGTGAAGCCGCGGATTTGGAGTTCAGTCTTCAGTCGGCAAATGTGTTCCTAAATCGCGCGGCTGCTCGACTGATCCACTATCGATTCCGCGTTGTCGAGGTTAGGAACTACGTGCTCGTGCCCACGCCCATGACCGTTTCCATTGCCGTTGAGACCGGTGGGCTGAAACCTTTCGAACCGGTGAGGAACCGAGGCCAGCAATGGAACATCGAGTTCGGTAGACACTTCTGTGGGACTGTGAAATGCAGGATCCATGTGCTCCTGGATATATACCCCGCCAATTGCGAATATTCCGCCCACAAGCGTGCCAAGCAACATCACAATCAGAGGTGGATAGACCGGCAACGTAGGCACCACCGGGGTTTCCGCAACGGCCACGTTCACAATGCGCGTAGTATCCAGCGCTTCCGTCATGCGCGCTTGTTCCCGCTTTTGGAGATAGAGCAGGTAGCTCTGCTCATCCGCCTTGTAGGTGCGTTCGAGGTCTTGCTCGAGGAGCCCCTTTTGCTCCAAGTCCCGGGCTGCCTGTTCGTACTTGGTCACCATCCCCTGCATGGCGGCTTCTTGAGCCTTCAATCCGGCATAATCCGCTTTCGCCTTGGCTAGCTCCTCATCCACCCATGCATAGGTCGGATTCCGATCCGTGGTCTGCTGTTTGACCGGCTTGGCTTCCTCGGACGCGATCGATGCCTCGGTGTCGCGGATTTCCTTATCAACTTCTACGACCAGAGGATAATCCGGCTGATATTTTGTGAGCAGCTCCGTGCGCTTGATCTGCAGGGTCATCAAGGTGGTTTTGAGTCCCGAAAGCAGTTGCGCGTCGTCTTCCTGCCTCATTTCGGTGGTCAAACGCTCGGGCGTAGTCCCGGCCTGTTTTTGCAGTGTACGAATGCGCTCCTCGGCGTTCGCCAGTAGTGCCCGGGTTTGCTGCAAGCTCAAATGAAACTCTGCCGCCTTCTGTAAGTAAAGGTCTCGCTTCACCGTAGGGGCAACTCCATTTTCCTGACCGGAAAATTCTTTCAATTGCCCTTCCGCATCCGCCAGTTCCTTCTTGTAACGCTCCGTCTCCTGCGCGAAGAATTGAACTTGTCCAGGGGGAGTGTGCACTTCTACGTGCTTCTGGAGGTAGGCATCTCCCAAAGCCCGAAGAACATGAGCCGCCAGCTGTGGGTCGGAGGACGAGTAACTGACATCGATAAGGTTGCTCTTCTTTTCGGCTTCGACCTTGAGACTGGAACTTAGACGCACCGCAGCCTTGGCAATTCTCTTTTCCGGACTGGCCGGACCAAGAATATATTCGGACAAGGACTTGTGGTTATTCAGGCCGCATTCGATTACGACCTTGCGCAGAACATCAGCATCATTCTGCAGCAGTCCAATCTCAGAGTTCAGTTCCTCTTCAGTCACCTGAGCGCTGGCTGCCATCGGAGTCGTCAGAGTGGGCATGTTAGGCGCGGTCGAACTCACCACTTCATCAGCTCGTTCGCGTTGGACCAGGAATTTGGTCGTGGCCTGATATTGGGTTGGCATCACAAACGCAAACAGAAATGCCCCTAGCAGTACTCCAAAGAAGCAAAGAGCCGCTATCCGCTTTCGGCGAAAGCCGATGGCCAGCAGGTCGCGAACGGAAAAATGGACGTTTGCCTTGTCGCTCGGCGGCGCAAAATCGTAATTGTTCATAAATCTGACCTCACTTATTTGATGGGAATGTAACCGCCTACGCCGTAGCTAGGCATCCAACTCTTGAACTTCGAACTGCGACTTTTGGGCACTAGGATCTGGTCACCGGGATGTATGTAGGGATCTTCCCGCAATTCTCCCTTTGCCTCCATTTTTTTCAGATCGAAAACCTGCGTCGAGACATATTGGTCGGATACCCGGTGGACCAATATGACCTGCGAGTGCTTAGCGTCTTCGGTGAATCCACCCGCAATGGCAACGGCTTGGCTCAGAGTGGTTTCTTCGCGGAGGTCGTACTTGCCAGGATGCCCAACCTGCCCGTCAGCGATGAAGTAGGGTTTGTTGAAGTCCTTCAGGACGATGGAGACGATGGGATCGTGCAGGATCTTGCCGTAAGCAGTGCGAACCGTCTGCGTGAGTTCGGGCACAGTCTGGCCTTGCACCTTGATGTCGCCAACGCTATATAGGGTGACAAAGCCGTCGGGTTGCACCGTCACACCCAGCTGGTTGTATTCTGGACTTAATGGAAACGTGAGATCAAAGGCGTCACTGGCCGCTATCCTGTACCGCGGGTCGCGCGGTTGAAACTGGGGCGCGCTCCCACTTGTTACCGAGCTAGAGCCAGTGCTAGCGGTAGTGGTGGGCGAAGGCG
>Ga0187804_10000076_pt1 | contig 20984 bp, 17 predicted proteins | sample NC_wetland_sal_i_3_FD_132961 | JGI IMG/M metagenome (GOLD analysis project Ga0187804, IMG submission 132961) | Wetland sediment microbial communities from Neuse River Estuary, North Carolina, USA - Control_4 | ecosystem: Environmental > Aquatic > Freshwater > Wetlands > Sediment | place: USA...
CCGAAAATATCGAGTTCATATTGCGGCCGGCGGTTTGAATGTGCCTCCGGCAGCAAAGCGGGCGCGCGGTTGAATGAAAAACTAATATGCACGTTATAGTGGTATATCTTGCAAAATGAAACGAGAATCCTTTTGTAGATCAGACCATTACCAGAAGACGGAGCACCCCTCCGACCGAATTCATCGACGACAACGACGGCGGCCCCGAAGTGCGGCTACGAAAGCGGCACCAGAAAAAATTAGGCCGAGAGAGAGACTGGGAGTCGCGATGCCACTAAACAGAGGTTAGGGCAGAGAAACTGACTAGGAGTGTTCGTAGGGCATCGAGCGACCTTTGCGTGCTCGCCTCTCACTCCGGACTTTTTTCGTCGTCATCGATGGTTCTGCCGCTGGCCGGGTTGAACAGATGCACGCCGCCGCGCGCGGGACAAGTCACGGCTTCATAGCTTTGCCTCTCCGGCCGGTTCGGATGATCCGCTAGCCAGCATTGCAGCCGTAGGCCAGTCTGGCGCAGCAGCAAAGGAATGTAGCCAGCATAAAGTATAGATTTGCGCGAACCGGAAGACCGAGACATGCATCCACGAGAACGCCTTCCATACTCGGCCATCGAGGGCCGCAGGCCATTACGGCTGCCGGATGGGCTGAGATTGATCGTCTGGCCGGTGTTGGCGCTGGAGGAATGGGACCTGGCGCGGCCCATGGCGCGCATGGTGATCTCGCCGCCGCAAAGCCAACCGATGCAGCCGGACATTCCGAACTGGACCTGGCACGAATATGGTATGCGCGTCGGTTTCTGGCGTATCAAACGCGTGCTCGATTCGCTCAAAATTATGCCGACGGTTACGCTCAACGCCCGGGTTTGTGAGACGTATCCCGCGGTCGTCCGGGCCTGCATCGAGGCAGGCTGGGAACTCAATGCGCACGGCTACGATCAGGTGCCGATGCACAGGCTTGAGGATCAGAAAGCGGTGATCGACAAGTCGGTGGCGATTATTACAAAATTTTGGGGTAAAGCGCCGCGCGGCTGGTTTGGACCGGGTCTGACACAAACCTTCGATACGCTCGATTACTTATCCGCGGCGGGCATCGAATATATCGGCGACTGGGTGCTCGACGATGAGCCGGTGACGCTTAAGACCGCGCACAATCCCGTTGTGGCATTGCCGTATAATTTCGAGCTGCACGACATTGTTCTGATGGCGCTTCAGCATCAGACATCCGAGCAGATGCATCGCCGCGTCATGGATCAGTTTGAAACCCTTTACGCGGAATCCGCAGAGCGGCCGAAAATCATGGCTATCGCCATGCATTGTTATCTGTCTGGGGTGCCGCATCGGATCGCCTATGTCCGCCGCGCCTTCGAAGAGGTATTGAGCAAGTCCGGCGTGGCGGCGTGGGATGGTGTGCGAATACTCGATTGGTACAAGAAGCAAGCCGCGTGAAAGACGCTTTCTTTGTTCCGCATAATCTCGATGCGCCGATTGTTGGCGCGGAAACCGGACCGCTCGCCGGACTGACGGCCGTCGTCAAGGACATGTACGACATTGCCGGTTCACGGACCGGCGGCGGCAGTCCGGATTGGCTCGCGGCGCAGAAGCCCGCCCGTCAACATGCCAGTGCAGTCGAGAAAATTCTCGCCGCCGGCGCCACGATCACCGGCAAAACGATTTGCGACGAGTTCTTTTATAGCGTGAGCGGTGTCAATGCCCATTATGGAACGCCGCCGAATGTGCGCGCGCCGGGCCGGGTGCCCGGCGGCTCCTCGAGCGGCTCGGCCGCTGCCTGCGGCGCCAATGCCTGTGACTTCGCATTGGGCAGCGATACTGGCGGATCGGTCCGCGTTCCTGCGTCATTTAACGGCGTGTACGGGCTGCGGCCGACACACGGCCGGGTCGATCTGACCGGCGCCATGGCCATGGCGCCGTTCTTTGACGTCGCAGGCTGGTTCGCGAATGGCCCCGGCGTTTTGCGGCGCGTCGGCGCGGTGCTGCTGCAAGGGAGCGCTGTCAAAGCGCGAACCACGCGGCTGCTGATTGCGACCGATGCATTTGCTCAGGCTGATGCCGAAGTCGCGTCGCTTTGCCGGGAATTCCTCAATCGCGGCGCTGGGCTCTTGCCTCCGCGCGTCGAAGAAGCCATCGCAGCCGTAGGCTTCGACGCATGGCGCGAAGCATTCCGGGTCGTGCAAGCCAAAGAGGTGTGGGAGACCTTTGGCGCTTTCATCATCCAGGCAAAGCCGAAGCTCGGTCCTGGAATAAAGGAACGTATGGATTTCGCCGCGAGCGTCACCCGCGAGCAGGCCAATCAATCCCGTGAAACCGCCGCTGCTGTGCGTACCCACATTCGGGCGCGCTTGCCGCCGGGCACAATCATGGCCTTGCCGACCGCGCCTTCGATCGCGCCGCCCGTGGCGGCCACGGGCGAGGCACTCGAATTATTTCGTGTGCGGACCATGCGACTGACATGCACCGCCGGTATTGCGGGCCTTCCGCAGATTAACATCCCGGCGGGAACAGTGTCAGGCTGTCCCGCCGGTCTCTCCTTGATCGGTTGGCCCGGTGCCGATGAAGTTCTGCTCGATTTGGCCTGCCGGCTTGCTCATCTGTGCGGAATCCAGATGAGCTAGCCCGACGAAATCGGATGGCGGACTTTTTGCATTAGCCGGCGACCGGGGAAGCCCTCTCGTAGATGCCTTGCGTGGTGACGACGAAATCGATGCGGCCGTCTAACAGCGCGCGGATACACTCCGAAGGTTTATTGACGATCGGCTCCTCGTGCACATTGAAACTCGTATTGACCAGGACCGGAAGACCGCTCTCACGCTCGAAGGCGTTGAGAATGTCGTAATAGAGCGCGTTGGTTTTGCGTTCGATAATCTGCGGACGCGCCGAGCCATCGACATGAACCACCGCGGCGATGCGCTGCCGCCATTCCGGTTTCACATTGCAGGTGATTGTCATGAAGCGGCACGCATATGCGTTGACCGCGCTGACATCGAAGACCGTGGCGGCCTTCTCGGCAGTAATCACCGGTGCGAACGGCATGAATTCGGACCGCGACAATCGCTCATTGAGAAGATCGTGTGTCTCCCGCCGCGACGGATTGGCCAAGATCGAACGCGCGCCTAAGGCGCGCGGTCCGTACTCCATGCGTCCGACATAGATTGCGCCAAGTTGGCCGGCATTGAGCCGCCTCGCCGCACCTTCCACCGGTGACTCGGTGGTGCGACGAATCTCGGCGAATGTGTCCATGCTCTTGTCGATCAGGTTTGTATAATCTCGGCCAAAATAAACGTCGTGCAGCCGCCGGCGCTGGGAGAGCCAGTGTGCTAGCCCGTCGCGCTCGCGCAGATAGCAAAGGGCGCCGCCGGCCGTCATGCCCTCGTCACCCATCGCCGGGAAGATGAATATTTCATCGATAGGAAACTTCTCGGCAAGGAGCCGGTTCAGCTTTACGTTCGCGAACACGCCGCCAGCGAGACCCAGGTGGCGCGCTTTGGTGTGTTCCAGAAGCCGCGCAATCGAGCGCAGCATGGTGCGTTCCAGCGCTTCTTGAATCGAAGCGGATGCGTCCTCGCGGCTGACGCCTTTCACAATCGCGTGGATGAATTTCTCCATTTCCGGGTAACATCACGAAAATCCGAGAAAACTCGCCCGGAATCGTCGACCGAAAAACGTACTGCGATCTTGTCGGCCAAGATCGGCTGGCCGTAAGCCGCGAGTCCCGTCAACTTGCCTTCATGCCGCAATGGCGTGAATCCGAGAGCCCCCGTCATTGTCATATAAGCATAGGCGATGCTGTCGATCGGCAACGGCGTGAGCAAACATTCCTCACCGCCATAGATGGTCTTGAGAGTGCCATTCGCGAAATGGCGATGGCTGTAATTGACGGTATCGCCCCCGGCGTCCGCCGTTACTAGCAGCGCCTCGTCCCAATCACTATAGAACAGCGGCGCCAGTGCGTGCGCCTCATGATGATTGTAGAAAATTATTTTGGTATCGTCGCGAAAGCCGCTGGCGCGCCGGAACTTGTCGACCTTGAAGATGTCGTCGATATTTCTGGTGTGATACCGCAGAAATTCCTTCGGCATGTGACGGCGGGTGCGTCTCTCGACATATTTGCGATATTTTTCCCGTATCCAGCGCGCGCCGCGAATGTTTCGATAAAATATGGTTGGAAATTCGCAGCGGCTGAAACCGGCGACGTCGACGTCCTGGCGCGTTTTCCCGGCAATCGACAAAACCTCGTCGATGGCAAGATCGGGATGATCGCGTCCGTCGCATTTGAAGCGGGTCAGCCGCTCGAGCTGAACGGCAGCGAGCAGGTTATAGTCCTCGAATAATGCGGCGCCCGCGTCGTGAATGCCGGTGTGAGCCGTGAGAATGAGCTGCGACATCTGTTCAATGCGTTGTTCTTGAGAACCGCGCGACGGCGTTCAGGAGATCAATAGCGCTGCCCCTTGAGCGCTATGCCCCACTTGGCCTCGATCTTTCGCGCTTCGTCTTGCGTGAGCGATGAAGTAGGTGGGAATTTGTCCTTCCAGGCAAACGGCCGACAGGCATCGATGATCGCTTTCGAATGGGAGGTGACGCCGGTCGCCTTCTTCTCGAGCGGTATGCGCGGGTCGAGCGCTGAGCTCCAGGCATCGCGAATAATATCAATCTGCTCCGACGGCTCGCAACGTGTCGTGACGGCCCACAGGACTTCGGCGAGGTCCGAAGGATCGACATCATCGTCTACGACCACGACCAGGCGCGCCATGTAGCTATTGGCCGCCGCGATCAATCCGGCGCGTTTGGCGTGTCCGGCATAGCGCTGTTTGATGGCGACGACCGTCATCAGCTGAGAAACATGCTGCCAAACTCCGCCCACGTCGGTCACGCCAACTTCGTCAAGATTGCTCCAGATCGTGGCGGCGCGCAGCGGCAATCCGAAATGAAAGCGCGGCGGCTTCATCGGCGGCGAGCCGAGCAGGATCGCATCGTTGCGAAAGTGAATGCCCTTTATTTCCATCACCGGGCACGGCCGCTGGTCGGCGGCGTAATAGCCGGTAAATTCGCCGAACGGGCCCTCGGGCAGCGTCTCTTGGGAACTCGGCAAAAGCTCGCCCTCCAAAATGATTTCGGCCAGCGCCGGGAGCGGCAAATTTGTGTGCGGACCGGGAATGACTGCCAGCGGAGCGCCGCGGATTGCACCGGCAAATTCATATTCCGATTGGCCCGGCGGCAGATATTCGAATCCGGCAACGAAAAGGCTCGGGTCCTCGCCATTGACCACGGCGACTGGACAGGATTGGCCTCTGTCCCAATATTTTTTGGCGATAATTGCGCCATGCCGACCCTGATGGTCAAACTGGATGGTGACTTTCGTCTGGTTTTGCACCTGTACCCGGTAAATCGATGCGTTGATCCAGCCCTCGTCCGGATCGCGCATGACGACGAGCGAGCCGGAGCCGATGAAGGGACCCCCGTCTTGGCGGTGCCAATAAGGGGCGGGCAGCTTGCCAAGGTCGACATTTCCGTGGCGCATCGAGTTTTCCAGGAACGGCGCGGTTTTTGCCGCCACCGGCGGCAACGGCGTCAAGGCTTTTCGCTTTTTCATCCACGCCTTGAGCGCGTCGAGCGGTCGCAGCGTGGGATCGATGCCGAGAGCAAGCGCCGCGCGCGCGGGTGTGGTTGTTGCATTTGTAAAAACTCGAAAGCCCGGTGCGCATCCTTGCATCCGTTCGAACAACAGAGCCGGACAGTCCGCCGAGCCGGCGGCGACTTCCGTGATTCCGCCAATTTCGAAGTTTGGATCGGCGCCTTCTATGCGCCGTAAGGCGCCGAGCTTGTCTACCAGCGTGATGAATTCGCGCAGATCCTGATACATGCCGTACTCGTTCGCGTGGGCGCTGCGTTGATCACGCCGTTTTGCGGACTTGTTCTTGAGGCAGCGACAGCGTGTCGGGTTCCGGCAGCGGTTTTCCCTGCGTCTCGGGCAGGAACGGCACAGCGAACAGCCCAAAGCTGTAGAACAAGCCGATAATTGTGGCCGCTTTCCCGTAGCCGCCGAGTCCGACAATCAGTGTGCCGGCGAACAACGGCGCGATCGCCGAGATCAGCCTTGGCGCATTAAAGATAAAGCCGGCGGCTGTCGCGCGCATGCGCGTTGGGAAAAGCTCGGGCAGCCATATCGCAGTCCATGAGAATACGCCTTGGACGAAAAATCCGTAAACGGCAAAGACCAGCAGCAACAGATGAATGTCCTGCACCCACAGATAGACGATCGGAGTAAGGGTGAGGCTCATCAGATAATATAAGAACGTTGTCGGCCTGCGGCCGAGCGTATCGGCGAGAAAGCCGAAGCTGATGAAGCCGATCAGGGCGCCGATATTTTGCACAAGGCCTGCCAGTCCCACCCAGCGCTGCGCAGCAAGCCCCGCAGCGGTGGCGACCGATCCGACATAGCTCGGAACAAAACTCGAGACGCCCCAATAACCGATCGTCACCGACAGCGACATCACGAACGTCAAAATCAGGCGCGAGCGGACGGCAGGTTCGGCAAACATGTCAACGAGCGTAAAGCGCACGATTGCCGCATCTTCACCTTGCAGCACTGCGCCCTGCCGCTTGCGATCGTACGCGGCGCGCCGTCGCCTGTTCGATCGCTCCCAACGCGGCGATTCCGGAACATTGCGCCGGATCCAAAACGCGACGAGGGCCGGGAGAATGCCGACCAGATACATATAGCGCCAGGCGTTGGGACCGAGCGTGCCGATCGCCACCCAGACAGCGGAGGCCAGGATGCTGCCGATCGGGTAACCGGATTGCAGAAAGGCGCCGCCTTTGCCGCGGGCGTGGTCCGGCCAGAGCTCCGCTGTGATCGATGCGCCCGTGGCCCATTCCGAGCCGATCGCGAGCCCGACAAGAAAGCGAAACACAGCGAAGGACCACCAATTCCAGGACAGCGCACTCAAGCCCGTCAGCGCGGAATAGGCGAGGATCGTAAGAGTCATTGAGCGCTTGCGGCCGATATAGTCGGCAAGAATGCCGCCTAAGAGGCCACCGGCGCCCCAGCCGAACACTGTGATTGCAATCACCGCCCCGGCATAGATGGGGATGCGCCCATATTCGGAGGTGTCGAGAAGCTGGTGCAGCGCGGCACCGACGGTCAGAATGAGGGCAAACACCTCGAAACCGTCGAACGTCCACCCCAGGTTAGACGCGATCAACGCTTTCCATTGCGTCCAATCGAGCGACCGGTACCACCGAGAAGCGCCGCCTGCGCTCAATTCGCTCATACCTCACTCCCTAACCTGTCGCAGCCAGCGCGGGTTCGATTGTGCTTGCATCGTAGCGCAGGAGCGAAACCGATCACAACAAGCTCAAACGTGCTCAAAGCTACGGCACGATCGCAAAGAACAAAAACACCGCAAAAATGGCGAGGTGTATGACGCCCTGCAGCACGGTGGTCCGCCCCGTACCCAACGTAATAACACTTATAAAAAGGGTCAGCGCCAATAAGACTTGATCCTTCTGCTCAAGGCCAAGTGTAATCGGCTGGTGCAGCATGATCGAAACGACGGCGATCGTTGGAATCGTCAGCCCGATGCTCGCAAGCGCGGAGCCCAAGGCCAGGTTTAAGCTCGTTTGCAATCGATTGGCACGCGCCGCCTGGACCGCGGTCAAACTTTCCGGCATCAGTACCAGCGCTGCGATGACGATCCCCACCAGGCCTTTGGGCACATCAAGTATACGGACTGCGGTTTCCAGAAATGGCGTGAGCGATTTGGCGAGGCCCACGATTGCGACGAGGGCGACGAGCAGCAAACCGAAGCTGACGAGAGCGGCCCTATTCGTCGGCGGTGGTGCGTGTGCTCCTTCGTGCTCTGATTCGATCGGCAGGAAATAGTCGCGGTGCCGTACCGTCTGCACGAAAATGAAGCCGCTGTAGAGCACCAGGGAGACTACGCCGTCGAAAACAAGTTGCGTGCTGCTAAATACCGGACCCGGGACGCTCGTCGCGACGTTGGGCAGAATGAGCGTAAGCGTCGTGAGGGCAGCGAGCACGGCCAAAGCGGCGCTCGCCCCCTGGAGCTGAAATCCCTGTTCGCGATGGCGGGCGCCGCCCCACAACAGGCACGCGCCGACAATGCCATTACAAACGATCATCACCGCGGCAAAAACCGTGTCGCGTGCGAGGTCCGCCTTTTCCGCTGGAGCTGCGATGACCATGGAGATGATCAGCGCGACCTCAATGACGGTGACGGCGACGGCCAGAACAATCGTGCCGAATGGTTCGCCGACCCGATGCGCGACCACTTCGGCATGGTAGACGGCTGCGAAAACGGTGGTGATGAGCGCTATTCCTGCGGCTGCGGCAAGCACCCCGCCAGCGCCTCCACTGAATGTCGCTAAAAGTACCAACCAAGCCAATGCGGGCCATGTCCACGCCCACCACGGCATTCGTGTTGCTTGCATGCGGAGAGTAAATCCGGCCCGATCCCGGCTCGATGGTAACACGGCCGGCGCTGATGTGGCGACTTGTGTTTCGGCCGCCGCTGGGGTTGGCGTGCTGTTGAGCGATGCTCGATCGAGGGTCAAAACTCATTAATTTCCGCGAGCCGCGTTGCAGCCAAAATCGCTCGCTGGGCAGGAGAAGGGCGAAGTGCGTATCGGCAATACGGTCGAGCCCTTCGACGAACCCGGCGGCGATTTTCACTGCAACCCGAAGGGACGCGGGCCTTTCGGCCGCTGGCGTCGTTGCTCGTCGCGCATGATCGGATAGATCACATCGCTCCTCGCGCCTAGCCAGCGGCCGAAATGCCCAGCGTCGCGGCCGTGCAAATAATGAGTTTTGACCCTAATCAAGGAACCTTCAAACCTGGTCCGCATTGTTTGTTAGGACGCAAGATCCTACGCAATCCGAGGCCAAGATGAGATTTGTATTATTAGGTCTTGTCGGTGCGGTAATGGTGCTCGGCACTCCGGCGCACGCGCAAAATTATCCCTGGTGCGCGCAATATAGTGGTCGCGCGCTAGGAGGGGCGATGAACTGCGGTTTCGTCAGCTTCGCGCAGTGTATGGCAACTGTTTCCGGCATCGCGGTTTCTGTGTGCAAAACACTATGTACCAGCCGCCGCAGCAGAGGGCTCGGAAGAAGAAAAGTTACTAATGTCCTGGTGATGGCGTCGCCGACGTCATAGCTTCTGCTGAACACAACAATTTGGCGGCACCATATTGACGGATGCAGTTGGGATCGTCCCAACTCCCGTCGCCGCAAGCTCAATCGCGGCGTCGTCGACATCAAAATTCAAAATTGCCGTGTCTTGATCGTGGTTTGAGTCATTTTGCTCGTTGTTCACGGAATCAATCTCCCAATTCGATCGCAGGCTTTCGTCTGGGCCAATGATTTTTTAGGTGCTTATTGTCGGGCAGATTGCCCGAACGGTCCACCGTTATCCTCAACGTGGCGTCCGCCCGACGCGTACCATTGATCGTAGCGTTGAAATTTCAGCCCGAGCTTACCGTAATATACCCGCAGATAGCCATCACGGCCGCGTCTCACCGCTTCTGGTGCGACTTGGGCGACCTGCTGGGCGATCACCCCAACATAGGGCGTGTTGCTGCCATTATAGCTGAAGCGATAGAGGCCAAGGCCATTGTTCAGATAGCCGATAAGAACGACGTCATGCTTGAGTCTGATGTCCGAACGCCGTCCGCCGCCGCGACCACCGCCACCACGCCCGCCGCCACCACGCCCGCCGCCGCCCCGGAAGCCGCCGCCACCATGGGCGCGTAAGCCGCCGCCTCCGCCGCGATGTATCCCACCGCGACCGGCAAGTGCGTGGCGTGCTCCGCCCGCACGGTGCGACGGTCGAGCGCCCGCCGCACGGTGCGTAGGTCGGGCGTTCGACGCACGATGCGACGGTCGCGCATTTGCAGTTCCCCGTTGACCCTGGCCCCGATGCGAGACGTGTGCTCCTTTGTTGGGACGATTGCGTTCGCCAAGATTGCCGCCGCCGGGCTTGTTGCCAGGTTTGGCGCCAGGTTTGGCCCCAGGTTTGAGCACCTGTTCGCCGCGACTGCCACGGAAGTCGCGCTGACCTCGATTTCCAGCAGCCTGCCGATGGTCAACCCGGGGCTGCCATCTGTTGCCGCCGCCGGGACCGCTGATCGGATGCGCGGGACGATTCCCGGGTGGGGTGATGTTGATGTTGTTACCGCCGCCGCTCCAATTGATGTTGCCGCCCCAGTAGCCTCCTGACCACCAATTGCCGAGCGCCCAACCGGCGCCGAAGGCAAGTCCGGTCGCAAGCAGGCCATAGCCGATATAAGGTGGCGGCGGCCAGTAATAGGGCGGGTAGTCCGGATAAGGCCATGCGCCGTAGGCCACTGCGGGATCGTAATAGGGTACGTAAACCGTTTCCGGGTCGGTCGGCGCAATGGCAATGACCTGCTTGCCCTGCACCTCACTGACCGTCACGGTCTGTTGCTTTGTCGATTTGAGTTTGTCGTTTGCTTGGGCCTTTGCGCGCAGGCGCTGGATGGCGTCCATCACATCGGGCTGCTGTTCGACGACAGCATCACCAAGCTTTTCCGTCCAGTCGAGCTTCTCGCTCATCATTGCGAGGACATCCGGCGTCGCCATCAATGACTTGATGCTGTCGTCCCAATCCTCGTTAGCAATTGCCGCCTTCAGCTGATCGCCCTTGAGACTCTTGTGCGATTGCAGCCAACGCTCGGCTTGGACGATGTCAATCGGGTAAGCGGCGGCCATGAGTACTTCCGCCAGCAAAGTATCGGGATAGAGCGCGATGGGCGCTACGAGCTGATCAAGTTCTTCCGGTTTCAACAATTGCGGTTGTGATGCAGCAGTGTTCGGCGCCTGCGCCATCGCGCCAATTGGCGTTAAAACGAACAAGGCAAAAACAAGTGAGCGGACCATCGCCAACAGCATTGGCGCTTACCGTATGTTGCATGAAACTCGGCAGGTTATCGGACTACGGAGTTTTGACGGTTACTTTGATTCAGATCAAAGTTCGAAACGCCGGACCAGCGAGCGCCGGCTTTAGCGGCTATTTTCCAAGTAAGGGAATCGGCCCCGGAGGCTTGAGAACCCGCGGTCGTCTGGCCGTGAAAAATTTGCCGTGCGACAGCCGTTACGAATGATGAGCTTTGCGGTAGTTCAGGCTGCCACTTTTGCCCGCTTGGTCGGCGGTGAACCTTTGGATAGCGCTTCCATACGTTCGGCTAGTTTGTAGCCACGCGCCAGCAAGCGCCAACGCCGTTCACAGTCCAGAAAGTCTTGACGTAAAAGCGGATCGCTCTGCTCTTTCGCCCGGCGCCGGCAGTGTTCGGCGTGGCCGTAACAGTCGCGGATGTTTTTACTTAATGCATTGCGCAAGGCACAACCCTCATCAAGCCAAAGTGCCTCCGTCGCTGATCGAAGCATACGACGTTCTACAAAATGCACGAGTAAAATTCGCGTGACACCTGTGACGGAATTGTTTCGATTTTACGATTACCCGTGCTGAGCAAAGAATCTTGCAGGTATTCCGTTCACAGCCGCATCTCCGGCACCTGATCCGAGATTGCCAATTGAGCCTCCGTGGCCGCGATCACCTGCTCGACCGAGACGCCGGGTCCTCTTTCGCGGAGCGTTGCGCGACCGCCGGTAAATTCAATAACGGCCAATTCGCTGACAACGAGATCGACCGCTCGGGCGGAGGTCAGCGGCAGCGTGCATGTGTTGACAATCTTCGGCTTGCCTTTGGCAGTATGCTGCATTGCGATGATCACGCGCTTGGCGCCGGTGACCAAATCCATCGCTCCGCCCATTCCTGGGACCATCTTTCCCGGAATCATCCAATTCGCGAGAAGGCCGTGTGCATCGACCTGCAGCGCGCCGAGCACCGTAATGTCGACATGCCCGCCGCGGATAAGCCCGAACGACATGGCGCTATCGAAGGTGGAGGCGCCCGGTAATGCCGTCACGGGACGGCCGCCGGCGTCGGTCAGGAGCCGATGCCCCATACCTTGCTCGGGTATCGGCCCCGTGCCGATCAGGCCGTTCTCCGATTGGAAGAATACCTTCACCTCGCTCGGCACGTAGTTCGCTACCTTGGTCGGTATTCCGATGCCGAGATTGACCAGCATGCCGGATCGCAACTCCTGCGCGATGCGCTTGGCAATGATGGTTTGCGGATCCATGGCGCTCATCAGTTTGTCACCACGTAGTCGACCAGCGGCGCTGGTGACACCACGTGATCGGGCGAAATCAGTCCAACTGGGACGATGTGCTCGGCGGTCACGATCGTCGTGTCGGCGGCCATCGCGATGACCGGATTAAAATTTCGTGCCGTCAGCGCGTAGGAAAGATTGCCCAGATAATCGGCGAGGAATGCATCGATCAATGCGAACTCGGCATGGAGTGCGGTTTCGACCAAATAGGTTTTGCCGTTGATCTGAACTTTCTGTTTATTTTCTTCGACGATCGTGCCGACGCCCGTTGGCGTCAGCACGCCGCCCAGTCCAAAACCGCCGGCGCGAATGCGCTCGATCAGCGTACCCTGAGGAACGAGATCGACGGCCATTTTGCCCGCGATCATCTGTTTTTGTGTTTCCGGATTGAGGCCGATGTGACTTGCGATGGTTCGGCTGACCAGTCCCGCGTCCACAAGCTTGCCGATACCGCGCCCGGGCTCCGCCGTGTCGTTGGCTATCACCGTCAGGTTGCGTTTGCTCTGACGCACCAGTTCATCGATCAGACGTTCGGGAGTGCCGACGCCCATAAACCCACCGATCATGAGAGTCGCACCGTTCGGGATCAGCGCAACGGCATCCGTGGCGGAAACCGTTTTCATTGTCAAAGCCCGTGCGATTGAACGGCTTTTTGTAGGGCGATAGGCAGCGCGATCTTTGATTTAAATCAAACCAGCGCCGGGCGAGAGAGGGCTTTATGCGTATGAACATCGCGGAACAGCCGCGCTCGCCACCAGCAGCACGTGTCACAAACGGCGCGCCGTCGAATGAAGGATTCGACCAATGAGCATGAGCAAAGTGGACTGGAAGTCGAATGGCGACTTGGCGGTCGGCAAAGGAGCGACCGTACAAGAGTTTATGGCGATTGTCGGAGCGGACAAGCTTGCAATTGATGTCGCGCCCTGGGGCGAAGGCCGCTTGCGCGTCAACGGACAAGAAATTGCGCATCTGAAGGACGCTAAGGACAGACGTCAGGCTTTTCGTGAACTGAAAATGATCGCCGAGCACTATCTGCAGACCAAGGCTGCGCCATTCGAAAAGCCGGGAAATTCCGTGAAATTGCCCGCGGTGAAGGCCAGGCTTCTTGAGGGCAAGAAAGGGCTGATCGTCGGCATTGCCAATGATCAATCGATCGCTTGGGGTTGCGCCAAGGCATTTCGGGCATTGGGCGCCGAGCTCGCGGTGACCTACTTGAACGACAAAGCAAAAAAATATGTCGAGCCTCTGGCCCAGGCGCTTGAGGCTCCAATTGTGATGCCGCTTGACGTTCGCGCGGCCGGTCAAATGGAGGCCGTGTTCGAGAAAATTGCGAGTGTATGGGGTAAGCTCGATTTTCTCGTGCACTCGATCGCCTTCTCGCCCAAGGAGGCATTACAGGGCCGCGTCGTCGATGTGTCGCGCGATGGTTTTCTCACTACGCTCGACGTATCGTGCTGGACTTTCATTCGCATGGCGCATCTGGCCGAACCGTTGATGCGCAAGGGCGGCACCCTCTTCACCATGACATATTACGGCAGCCAAATGGTGGTAAAAAACTACAACATCATGGGCGTGGCCAAAGCGGCGCTGGAAAGTGCCGTGCGATACATCGCCGCCGAACTCGGCCCGAAAGGCATTCGCGTGCACGCAATCTCTCCCGGCCCGCTGGCGACGCGCGCCGCCTCCGGAATACCGGAATTTGACGCATTGCTGGACAAAGCCAGGGCCAAGGCGCCGGCGAAGAGTCTGGTCAGCATCGACGATGTCGGCGTCGCGACAGCGTTTCTTGCCCACGACGCCGCGCGGTTGATCACTGGCGAAACGCTGTACATCGATGGCGGCTATCACATTATGGACTAAGAACGCGAACAAGCGCGCCTACTACATGTTGCCATTGGCTCCGAGTTTCGGAATTAATGGTCGCCATGCCGATTAAGTCACCGCCCCACTGGCTGGCAGCCCAGTCACCGATCACTCGCCGAATTCGGCCGGCCCGCGTCAGCAGACCTACAGGCCGGGCCGATGGTTGACTACTACGCAATCCTCTCGCGCGCCATCGACACAGCCGAAGCGAGCGATAGGAGCTGGCGTCGTAATCTTTATGATCGCGCTCGGCGCACGCTTATGGGCGAGTTGCGTGCTCAGCGCCCCCAGCCAATGCAGGCCGAAATAGCCCGTGAATTGGCCGCGCTCGAAGCAGCGGTCAAGCGCATCGAGGCCGAGAGAGCACGCAGCGAGCGCGACGAAAACGATCCCACGGTGTTGCCGGCCGAGCCGGATCAATCGCCATTGCTCGAACCCCTGCGTTCGCGCCGACCAGTCTGGATCGGACTAGCCTTCGTCGTCGCGGCTTTATGCGCGGGCGCTTACGCTTTCTGGTCGAGCCACCGGCCCGCGAGCCTGGTTTCGCGCGGGCCGGAAAATAGCGTCAACGCCACTGTGCTCGCGACCAAGGACGGCGACATCCCGCCCGGGATAGATGGGGGTCCGATGGATGCCGATCAATCTTACGTTTTTCGCCGGCAGCCGACATTCTATCGCACGCTGCAGCCGGTCGGCACCGTGATCATCGATAAGTTGCAGCATTTCTTGTATCTCGTTCAGCCCAACGGCGTGGCCTTGCGCTATGGAATCGGCATCGGCCGCCAGTGCGCCGATCTGGTCGGTCTGCGACACGTCGCGAGCATGGTGGAGTGGCCGCCGTGGGAAGCCCCGCCGGACATGGTGAAACAAAGGCTCGCGCAAAGCGGCACTCTGGCGGGTGCGCCCGGCAACCCGCTCGGCGCTCGCGTGCTCGAGCTCGACGACAACAGATCGCGTATCCACGGGACCAATGCGCCAAAGACGATCGGAACGAACGTCGCATTCGGCTGCATCCGTCTCGTCAATGACGATATTGTAGACCTATACGGGCGCGCGCGGGTCGGCACGCCGGTCCTGGTGAACTAAGTCGGGCGTGGCGCCGGACCAAAAACAAACAATCAAAATACGCTTCGCGCTGCCAATAGCGGGATCGTGGCCAGATTGAGCCTCGAGAATCCTATGGAATAGATTCTCCGATCGTCCTAAAATGCTCCTTCTGGTGTGACTGTCGCAATGTAACGTAGCATGGGCGGGTATCGGCGTGCTATTCCGGCAGCAGTCGGCATCTATCGGTCCGTCATGGTCGTGGGTGAGTGATGTTTGGCTCGCGGCGGCGGTTGGTTGCGGTTATTTCCTTGCGGCGCGACTAAGCCTCGGCTTGCTTCTGAAGCCTGATGGCGTTGCTGTGTTCTGGCCGGCGGCCGGCATTTCGTCCGGAATTTTAATTGTTTTAGGTCCGCGGGTGCGCTTGCCCGTCACCGCGGCCGTTGTTGCCGCGACGGTCGTCGCCAATCTTCTGGGTGACCGGAATATATTCGCTGCTAGCGCGTTTGGACTTTGCAACGCCGTCGAAGCTTTGACGACGGCGGCGATAGTTCAACATTACTTTAAATTAGATTTCACTCTCGACCGACTGCAGCAGGTGCTCGGTCTGGTTGTGGCTGCGGTGGTCGCCACGGCCATTTCCGGAATTGGAGGAACCCTTTCCTACAAATTGTTCCACAGTTCAGACGCGCCGATGTTCATGACGTGGTGGCATTGGTTTGCGTCCGATGCCATTGGCATCATCGCCGTTGCCCCGCTGGTCATCGGGCTTGCTGCCGCGGCGCGCAATCCGCCACCACGCCGCGAACTGATCGAAGGCACGACAGCGCTTGTCCTCCTTGCCGCGATGACAGGAATAATCATCTCCTTGCCGCAATCGCCGTGGCAGACCCTGGTGCCAGGCGCGCTGTTATTTCCCATGCTGTTGTGGGTTGCCGCCCGTTGTCGGCCGGTTTTCGCCGCCGCGGGAGCATTCATGGTTTCACTGACGGTGGTTTGGGCGACAATCTTCGGCATCGGCCATTTTGGCGATCCCGGCCTTCCGCTGGGTGAACTTATCCTGCAAGCGCAGACGGTGATCTTGGTTGTGACGCTCGGCGCCTTCGTTTTGGCAGCGTTGTTTTCGGAGCGGCGACAGCACGAGATCGTGCTCATGAACAGCGAGGCGCGGCTCGCGCGCGCCAACAGGATGCTGCAGCGTGAGCGCGACAATAAGCTGATGAACGTGGGGGCGGCGATCAGCGCAATTTCCCATGAATTGAAACAGCCCCTGACCGCGATTGTGACCAAAGGTTCGGCGGCGCGCCGATTCCTCGAACGCAAACCTTCAGATGTTTCACGCGTTCAGGCGATCCTTGGCGAAATCGTCGGCGCCAGCTTTCGCGCCAATGAGGTACTGGAAAACATCCATGGCCTGTTCGGGCATGATCAGGAGCCGCACCCGACCGACATAAACGAACTTGTTCGCGAGTCGCTGAGGCTGATGCACGAACAGTTTGAGCGGCATCGCATTACGATCCTCACCCAGTTTGCGCCCGATATACCATCGGTTCCCGCTCACAAAGGCCAACTGCAGGAGGTTGTTATCAATCTCCTGCAGAACTCGATCGATGCGATGGAAAAGGCGGAGAAAGCCCGATTCTTGCGAATCCAAACGGAGCATCGTGGGCAGGATGCAGTCGGCATCTCAATACAGGACTCCGGAAAGGGAATCGACGCGCGGATGATCGATACTATCTTTGATGCATTCGTCACGACGAAAGCGAAGGGCAAGGGCCTTGGTTTGGCCATATCCAGAATGATCATCGATCGCCATGAGGGCCAACTCACGGCCTCGTCGGCTGGCAGCGAAAACGGTGCCATTTTTCAGATCACGCTGCCAATCAAGCTCGAGCGCCACCCAAGCTCTGAAGCGTTGCCGAGCGAACCTTGATCTAAATCAAAGTTGTCGCCGCCCTTAGCATTAGTTTTTGATTTTCGCGCTATCGCCGATCTGGGATTTGGACTGAAGGGAGCGGCTCGGTGAACGATGAGTCTCGACCCGCGCCGTTCAACACATCGGACGAAGCATTCGTCGTTTTGGCGGTTCGACTCGTCTGCCTCGGGCTCATTGCTTATTGGGCCTTAATTCTCATCAGGCCGTTCCTCACGATCCTGATCTGGAGCACCATCATCGCGGTCGCGCTATATCCGATTTTCGAGTGGCTCTCCGTAAAATTTTTCGGGCATCGCGCGCTGGCCGCAACCTTAATCACCCTGTGCAGCCTCGTTATCATGCTCGGTCCGGCTACGTGGCTTGGTCTTAGTTTGGCCGACAGCGCGCGAATGCTGAGTGCCCGGTTGAGCGACGGCACGATCGCAATTCCCCCGCCTCCCGAGACAGTTAAGGCCTGGCCGGTGATTGGCAATTATGCCTATGAGACGTGGCAACTCGCGTCGACCAACCTTCGGGAAGTGCTCATGCAAGCCGCGCCGCAACTCAAACCGCTGGGCACCGGAGTGCTTGCGGCTGCGGGCAGTGTCGGCATCAATATGCTCAAATTCATTGTCGCAACGATCATCTCTGGTTTTCTGTTCATTCCAGGGCCACGACTGGTCCATTCCGTCAAAAATGTTTTTCAGCATCTTGCGGCCAAGCGCGGCGAGATGTTCGTCGATGTGGCGGGAGCGACAATCCGTAATATTTCGCGAGGCGTAATCGGAATCGCAATTGTTCAGGCATTGCTCGCGGGCGTCGGCTTGATCCTCGCCGGAGTTCCTGGAGCGGGTCTTATCAGTTTCGCGGTACTTTTGCTCGGGATTATCCAAATCGGGCCGGCCGTCATATTGATTCCCGTCGTCGTTTGGAGCTGGTTCGCGATGGACACCGGCATGGCGTCCCTGTTTTCCGCGTACATGATCCTGGTAGGTCTGCTCGACAATATTTTGCGGCCGCTTGTCATGGCCAAAGGCTTGAGCACGCCGATGCCGGTCATATTGGTTGGTGTTTTCGGCGGGACTCTGGCGCACGGAATGATCGGATTGTTTGTCGGGCCGATTGTGCTCTCCATCGCCTGGCAATTGCTCGCGCTTTGGTTTCGTGACGAATCATTAGAGCAAGATCTGTTGGCGCAACCGACGAATACGAAGCGCGAGCTCACTTAGGTCTGGCTTACAACAGCCAAGTTTGCTGTGTAATGGGTTGAAGACGCGCGGGTGATCGCGCCAAGCGGGTGGAAATGATTGCTGGATTTGAGGTTTCTCAGACGCCAGGTGGCGAATTTGACTTAAATCAAGGTTCGGCGGCCGAGCGGCCAATTATGGTATACGGTGTCTCCAGATACTTGCTGACTGTTGAAGCCGATCATTGTTTTTCAGTGTACGCTTGCGATGCGCTTAACGGAACGACTTAAGGCGTGGCAATGCTGAATCGCCCAAACGCCGAAGCCATCGTGTGCGTCGTCGACGACGATTCCGATATTCGCGACGGCGTGAAGCTTCTGTTGGAATCCGTCGGCATAACCTGCGTTGCTTTCAGTTCCACCAGAGAGTTTTTGGAAAGTGAGCAGATCGGAAACGCCAACTGTCTGATCTTGGATGTGCGCTTGCCGGGCGCCGGCGGGCTAGATCTTCAGGCGGAGCTAACGCGGGCGCAAATCAGGACACCGATAATTTTTATCACCGCCCACGGCGATATACCGATGTCGGTGAGAGCGATAAAGGCCGGGGCCATCGAATTTTTGACCAAACCGTTTCGTGAGCAGGAACTGTTGGATGCGGTCCGGGCGGCGCTTGAGCGCGACCGTATGCAACGAATTCAGGATCAGGATCTGCGTGATCTGCAGGCCCGGTTCGAAACGCTTACCGAGCGTGAACGCAAGGTGATGACGTTCGTGATAGCGGGTCTGCTGAACAAACAAACAGCGGCGCAAATAGGCGTCAGCGAAGTGACCGTAAAGGTGCATCGCCACAGGTTGATGAACAAGCTTGGCGCGAAATCGGTGCCGGACCTCGTGCGGATGGCAGAAATTCTTCGCGTCGATCCATTTGTGACGAACAAAATAGCGGATCGAAGGGCGGACGCCGACGTTTCGCAGAAAGCGAATCATAACCGGCACAAAGTCTGATCTGTGGGCCAGAACCAGATGTCCCAATCTCAAATGGTGTCGATCGTCGATGACGACCCGCTCGCTCGGGAGGGCATTAGGGAGCTCGTCGAGTCCTTGGGATATAAGGCGCTGGCTTTTGTCTCGGCTCAGGATTTTCTTCAATCCGGAGCGATTGCGAAAACAGGCTGCCTCATCACCGACCTCCAGATGCCGGGACTAAGCGGCCTTGAACTGCAGGAAAGACTGCAGGCGCAGGGCTATCGCACGCCTGTCATTCTCATTACCGCTTACCCAAACGAGAAGCACCGCTGCCGCGCCATGAGCGCCGGCGCCGTTGGCTTCTTGAACAAGCCTTTCGAGGAGCAAGCGCTCCTTGAATGTCTGACAGTTGCGATGAAACGGCCACATGATTGGCCCGCGGCCTAGTCCTGACGCCGTCATCCGTGCCGGTGGCCGCACAAGATCCTTATCGCCGCGAATTTTGGCGACCGACGCTCCCTAAACCAAAGTATAATTCCACAATCCAAAATGAGTGCACCGCGGACGGACGCGGCGACTAACGTTCTGTCATATACGGGGCACAGCATGGGGGGCTCACTACAAGTTAAGCTGTTTTTTGGAATCTGCAGGAGTGAGAGTGATGTTGACCCATTCTGCGGTACTCAAGAGCGCGTTTCATCCCGCCGCACTGCTCGATCGTCCCGCCGAATCAAAGCCAGCTTCCGGACCGCACGCCGAGGAGGAATCGCTCGAGCGCTGGATGCAGCTCGTCGGCGGCGTCGCTTACTACCCGCGCCGAGTGCAAATCGTTCACGAGGATGAAGCGGCGGATCGGCTTTATAAGGTTATCAGCGGAACTGTCTGCACCTACAAAGTTCTCAGCGATGGCCGCCGCCAGATCGGCGGGTTCTATTTGCCCGGCGACATTTTCGGGTTGGAATGCGCCGAGGGGCATACGCTTGCGGCCGAAACGATTACCAATGCCAAAGTGTTGGTGATCAGAAAAAGCGTCTTGACTGCGCTGGCAAGCCGTAACGCCGCGCTGACGGGTCATCTCTTGTTGCTAACGGCGCGCGAGCTTGCGCGTGTGCAGGACCGGGTTTTGCTGTTGTCATCGAAAAGCGCCCAGGAACGCGTCGTCGGGTTTCTCCTCGAAATGTCAAAACGCGGGTCGCCAACCGGAAACTCGGTCGAGTTGCCGATGTCGCGCCAGGACATTGCGGACTATCTCGGCCTGACTATCGAGACGGTGTCGCGCACGCTCTGGGCTCTTGAGAATGGCGGCGCAATTGAGATATCGCAGCGACGGCGTATTCAATTCCGTAGCCGTTCGACGCTGCTGCGCCTGCAGCAGTGAATCCGATTCGACGGGATTGCGTCCGGCCAGCGTCGAATTTAGATCTTGCGAAAGTTTCGAATTTTGAGAGGCGAGGCAGCGCCGGAGTTTCACGCACTCAGTGGCGAATCGCGAGCAGACAATAATAGTCGCTCACGGTAGTTTTTTGCGCAAATAGACGATCCAATAGACGGCGGCGACCATCATCGATCCGTCTATATTGTCAATCGTCATCCGCAGATAAGATCGTACGAAAGAAACGATGCTGCGCGGTGGGCCGCCAGTTGAAGCGGCGTAATTCCGTTACCTGCTCGGAGTGACGTAGCAGCGGCAGTCGCTGCATCGTCGATGCTTGGGCGTATGTCGAGGTGTAGCCATCGAAATCAGGAAGGGGTGCCAACATGATTGACCGTATCTATGTCGAGAAGG
>Ga0187804_10000078_pt1 | contig 20556 bp, 19 predicted proteins | sample NC_wetland_sal_i_3_FD_132961 | JGI IMG/M metagenome (GOLD analysis project Ga0187804, IMG submission 132961) | Wetland sediment microbial communities from Neuse River Estuary, North Carolina, USA - Control_4 | ecosystem: Environmental > Aquatic > Freshwater > Wetlands > Sediment | place: USA...
GATGCGCCCGGCATCGAAAACCTCAAACCCTGTCGCCAAAATGATGGTCCCGACCTCGATGGTCTTGATTTCCTCCTTTTGTTGGAAATCAATGGCGTTCCGTTCGCCGCAGACTTCCACGCAAGTTTTCTTGCATTTTCCACTTTTGAATTCAATACAGGTTTCGGGATCGATGACGACTACCTGCGGGACTGCTTGTGGAAATGAAATATAAATGGGTTTGCGTTTGCTCAACCCGAGGTTGAATTCGTCAGGCACTCTTGCCTGCTTGTAAACGCAGGCTTCGATGCATTCCAAGCAACCGACGCAAAGGTCTTCCAGCACATAACGGGGCTTGCGCCTGACTGCCACCGTGTAGTTGCCGACGTATCCTTGGACTTGGGTAACTTCAGAGAGGGTCCATAGCGTGATGTTCGGATGGGTCTTTACCGCGGTCATTTTTGGTGTGAGGATGCAGGCTGCGCAGTCCAAAGTCGGGAAGGTCTTGTCGAATTGGGCCATGTGGCCCCCAATCGTCGGCTCGCGCTCAACGAGGTAGACGTGTTTGCCGGCATTCGCCAGGGTCAAAGCAGCGTGGATGCCCGCAATCCCGCCGCCCACGACCAGAACCTCGGACTTGATGGCCACACGCCGACGCTCGAGCGGGCGATGCAGCCTCACTCGACGCACCGCAGCACGAATGAGGTCCTTAGCTTTCTCCGTTGCCGCGATCTTGTCCGTATGCACCCAGGAGTCGTGTTCGCGCACATTCACCATTTGAAAGTAGTAGGGGTTCAAGCCGCCTTCCTCGGTGGCATGCCGGAAGGTCCTCTCATGCAGGCAAGGTGAACAGGCGGCCACGATGATGCGGTCGAGTTTGTAATCCTGAATGTCCTTGCGGATCAATTCCTGGCCGGGGTCGGAGCACATGTACTTGTATTCTCTAGCCAGCGCCACATTGGGGAGCGCAGCAGAAAATTGGACAACATTGTTTATGTGGATGGTTCCAGCGATATTTGTCCCACAATGGCACACGTATACGCCTACCCGCACGGAGCTCATTGATTCGTCACGCGGCGACATTCGACTCGCTCCTCTCCATCAGCCCAACGGATTGCGCCACCAGTTCTGACAAATCCTTGACGACAAGTTTTCCTTGCAGCCCAGCGGTCTTAATAGCGTCTTGGAACATCACCAAATCTTTTGGGCAAGCGACCACCAACGTGCGTACTCCTTGGAGGACTGCTGCCTCGCGCACGCGGTTCTCGGCAGGCCGCTCGGTAATGCCGGGCACATCTTCCATCCAGATCCGGCCGCCGCCGGCTCCGCAGCAATACGAGTTGTAGCGGTTTCGGCGCAGTTCGAGGAGCGTCGCACCCAGTTCGCTGAGCACCTGGCGCGGGGCTTCCACAAGTCCGTTATAACGGCTCAGGTAGCAAGGGTCGTGATAAGTAATTAGTAGACCTGGTCTGCGTCGCACGGGTAGCTTCCCGGCTCGAAACAGCTGTGCCAGCAATTCGGTAGAATGGAGCACACGCCCGTCGCCATGGTTCGCCGGGTATTCATTTTTCAGAACGTGGTACGTATGCGGATCTGTGGTGACAATCTGCTTGAAATACGCCGAATCGAGTGATTTCTGGTTTTTCTCGGACAGCATCTCGAACAGTCCTTCTTCTCCGATGCGGCGCACGTCATTACCGGCGTTCTGTTCGTCCTCATAGAGAATCCCGAAATTTACTCCGGCGAATTCCAGCACGCGCGCCATCGCGCGCGTCGCCGGTATGACCCTCGGATCGTAGGAGGCATAATCGCCCACGAACCACAAATACTCGACAGGTTCCTTTCGCGCGTCCTTTATTGTGAACCCCAGGCCTTGCGTCCATTTCGCTCGCGCCCGCGGAGAAACGCCAAATGAATTTCCATAGCGCGCCAAGTTCGTCAGTGTTTCCTGGATACGGTGCTCTACTTGCCCTTGCAAGACCAGGTGGCGGCGCATCTCAATCAAAAGCGGTAAATGCTCGTTGAAAACGGGACAACGCTCCATGCACGCATAACAGGTGGTGCATGCCCATATCTCTTCCGGTTTGACTCTGTCGCCCAGCAACCGCACCGGAGTTTGACTGCGATCCGACATCCGGACAGCATCTTTCACCTGGCGCATCAGCACTTTTGGCGAAAGCGCGTATCCGCTGCCCACGCTGGGGCAGACGCGATCACAGCGACCGCACTCGGCGCAGGCCAAGCCCGAGAACAACTGCCGCCAAGTAAAATCCTGGCGCTGTTCGGCGCCTTCGGAAGTAGCTGGCATCCCAGTTGTGTGAAGGGAAGTGAAAATGACACCGAACGGCGCGGCAAGCAGGTGCAGATGCTTGGAGTATGGGAGGTAGGCCAGGAACCCTAGAACCGTAACCATGTGCACCCACCAGAACGCCAGGGAAAGCTCCGGGGAGCGCGCCTTCGAGGCCTGCATGCACAGGGAGGAAGCCAACACCAGAGCGATGAGAGCAAGAATGACAGCTGCGTCTAAGGATTTTTCCAGCCGCGGGGGCGGGAAAATGTATCGCCTTACCGCTACCACCGCGAGCGCCACGAGACCAAGCACGGCAAAGAGCTCAAGGGCTAGGGCAATGCCATGTACATCGTCAGACCATGGGATGGGAAGGAACGGCAAAAGCCCGCGAACCAAGTTCCAGCCAAAAGTGAGCGCATAAAGAACGAATGCCCAGAAGATGATGAAGTGAGCGACGCCAGCCACAGGCTCCGCTAGGAGCCGGCGTTGCCCCAGCACGTTTGCCACGAACAATCTCAGCCGGTGTGCGATCTTGTCCCAGCGATTTTCCTTTCGGGCCTCCCGCAGAACATCGATGTAGCGCAGCACCTGACGACCAAAGAGAGAGCACGAAAGCAGCGTCAACGCCCAGAGATACGCATAACCCGGCACGTCGAAGTAGGTCGTGGTTGCCGGATCAAGCATGGCTGCCGACTCCCTTCCTGCTCTCAATGGCCTCGCTCAAGGCCGGGAGAACCTCCAACACATCAGCCACAATGCCGTAGTGCGCAATGTTGAAGATCGGCGCGCTGCGGTCCGTGTTGACAGCTACAATGAGGGCAGAATTCTTCATGCCCTCCGCGTGCTCGGGCGCACCGCTGATCCCCAGCGCCAAGTAGAGCTTGGGCTTGACGGTTGCTCCGGACTTTCCGACTTGCCGGGAAATTGGCAGCCAGCCTTGATCGATCACGGGGCGAGACGCGCACACCGCACCACGCAACTGCTTCGCCAGGGTCTCCGCCAGATTCAAATTCTCCTGGCCCTGAATCCCTCGTCCCACGGCCACGAGAACTTCTTGCTGCGTGATGTCCACGTCCCCAGCTTCTGGTTCGATGTACTTCTTCAGGTGGATTGCAGGCTCAGGCAGGCTGACGGCAAAGTCTTCGATGGGGGGGCGCTGATCGGAGAGACCTTTTTCCGAGGGCCGTGCGCCCGGACACAACCCCAAAATAGTGGGCTCTCGCTCGGTTGTGACCCGAGATTCAATCTTCCCGCCGTACAGGGTGCATCGCGCTTGAACGGCCCCTTCTGCGACTTTGACGTCGGTACAAAAGTTCACGACAGGCAGACCGAGTCGCGCGCCCAAGAGTGTCCCTGCTCCCAGGCTGACATTCGTGAGTGGAATGATGATGCCCTTCGGTTTTCTGGACTTGAGCAGCTGGACCAGGGCTTCTGCGTACGTTTCCGCCACTACCTCGGAGAGCTGGGGATCATCAGCGTAAATTACAGAGTCCGCCTTGCCCAGCGTAGCCGCGAGCTCGCGCGCATTGTGGCCTAACAAAACGGCGTGTAGCGAGGCTCCCAATTGGTCGGCAACTTCTCGCCCCAAGGCCAGCGCCTCATAAGTAATCTGGGAGACCGAACCCCTCCAATGTTCTACAACAACCCAATATTCGGCAGACATGGCGATCCCTCCTCAAAGCAGGCCGCGCTCCGCCAAGATTCCGCACAACGCGCTGGCAGTCTGTTCGGGAGATCCTTCTAGAATTTCGGCATGCGCAGTCGGTTGCGGTTTCGTCATTTCCAGCACAAGGAGCAAGGAGAGGCTCGGCTCTTCCGTCGCTGCTGCAGATACAGAGTCAATTCTTTGGGATTTCATCACCGCTCGCACTTTGGCAACAGGAACGTATCGCGGAGGTTTCTCGGCTGCCTGGATTCCGAAGACTGCCGGTAATGCCACCTCGAATTCACCCCCAACCCCGCGCGGGAACTCCTTAACCGCCACGGCGGAGGGCGCCGAAGAATCTGGAACCAAACCGGTGACAATTCCAAGGAAGGGCAGGCTAAGTTCCTGCGCCAGCGAAGGAGCCATCAAACCATCCAGATCATTAATCGCCTGCGTGCCGGTCAGAACCAAATCGGCCCCTTTCAATCCCGGCTCGCTCGAAATCACCTGAGCGATACTGTGCGCCGCCTCGCGCGTCGTCGCGCCCTCCTTTGGACCTGTGATTTTTACAACGCGGTCAACGCCTTTAGCCAAAGCCGCAAAGAGAACTTCGTCGACCTCTCGTGCTTCCAGCGCTAGCGCCGTTACTGTTCCGCCGCTGCGTTCCTTGATCAAAAGCGCCTGCTCGAGTGCATGGTCGTCCGACTCGCTCAAAACCATCCGTCCGAATTCGAGGTCCAGCGACTTTCCATCCGGGGCAATCTCTAATTCCTCCACCACATCAGGAACCATTCGCAGTACCACGAGGATATTCACGGCTACACCTCCATTGCCTCCGACAGCAGTTCCGTTACGTCTCTGACCATCACTTTCTTTTCGTATCCCAAAACCTTCAGCGCATCCTCGAATCGGGAAATCTCATAGGGACACGAGACCGCAATTACGTCCGCACCGGTCGAGACGGCTTCTTTCACCCGGCGCTCGGAGAGCCGTTCGTAGCCCTTGGTTTTGTAGTAGGTATCCAGCCACATGCCTCCCCCGCCGCCGCCGCAGCAAGTCGCGCTGATGCGGTTGTGCGGCATTTCCAACAGTTTCACGCCAGGGATGGCTTGCAGGAGCCAGCGGGGCTGCTCATAGAAACCGTTATGCCTTCCCAGGCAACAGGAGTCGTGATAGGTGATCGCGTATGGCAATTTGCGAGTCAAACGCGACTTCAGTTGTTCCAAATAATCGGCGAAAAACGGGGTCGTATGTGCTACTTCGTATTTGAATCCTGCAGCAGTGTAAGGATGTTTGAAGGCGTCGTAGGCATGCGCCCCGGATGTCACTATCCGGTTGAAGCGATATTTGCTGAAAACTACCATAATGTAGTCCGTCAGCGTTTCAAATAGCCCTTTTTCTCCTAAGAGTCGTGCGCATTCTCCCGCACACTTTTCCTCGTTTCCCAGAATGGCGAAATCGATTCCTAGAACATGAAAAAGCTTGGCTGTAGCACGGCTGACATCCTGTCCCCTCGGGTGATATGAGTTCTGACACTCAACAAACCACAAAACATCCACAGGTCGCGGATCTTCGGCAAGGATGCGAATCGGGAAATCTACAGTCTTGATCCAGGCAGCGCGTTTGCGCGGCGATTCCGCCATCGGGTTTCCGTAGCGAAGCGTGTTGTCCAGGGCTTTGTGGAGTTCGGCTGGCAGTTCCGCCAAACGGAGAAAGACCTGCTCTTTCACCAGGGGTAGGAGAACCTCTGTCAGTTGGATGTTTCGTGGACATTTCGCCATGCATGAATAACACGCAACGCAAGCCAATAAGCTGTCGCTGGTCAGCACGCTTTCTAGCATTCCCGCGCGGAGCATGGCGATGATTCGCCGGGGAGGGTATGCCATCACCTCTCCGTAGGGGCACGTTCCGGCACACAAACCACACTGAATGCAGGTCAGAAGCTCTTGGCCTTTAGGATGTTGCAGTAAATTCTCTAGGGTAATCTCAGGAGAGGAACTACCGACACTGAGTGTTGCCCCGCCCATAACTTGTTCTCCTTGGGGGCAAACAACTCTACGTTGCCTACACTCTACGACCACCAAAACGTCTCACGGATACTCGGGTTGCGCCGTGACGCTGCTCACCTGTTTGGGTGTTGGCTGCCACAATTGTTCCTGCGACTGTGTGCCCCGAGCCCTCCCCGCATTCCGCTGCCGATCCTTGAGAAAGGATCCATCAGGAGTGGCCGGCATACATATCCAGCAACTGCAGACGCGTGGCGTCAAGCCGCGCGGCAATCACATTCGCAAAGCGTTTCATCATCTCGTAGCCGAAGTCATGGTCCTCTTTCCATTTGGTGCGCAGTCAATTCGCATCGAACACGAGTGCGCAAGTGTCTAGGAGTGCCCGTGCCTCGAAGTGCCAGCGATACGGCGGAGAAACGCACAACCAGCCAACAACCTCGGCTTGCCCAACAGTCTGAATCGTCACTACGCCGCGGCCGGGCATCGACAGCTCGAGAGAGACAAGCCCATCGCGGATTACGTAAAACTCATTCGCCGGATCCCCTTCGCGAAAACATGGGAGCGGCATCGCGAGGCGACGATCGTCCGCCGGAACTGTGCCGTGACCATTGGGCTATGAGATCGTTGTGCCGAAGGAAATGTGCCAAATTCAGGTAAGACCATTAACCGGCGGTACACCAACATCTACTACTTCGAGGATGGCGGCTGGCGCGCCGTTGCGCGCCAGGCAACCAACGTCTCGGTTCAGTAAGTCTCATACTACCTCGGCACGAGGCAAATGGCTCGACGCAGTCAATGCTTATCAGGAGTTAGCCAGTTGCTCTAGGTCCGACTGCCCTGTGAGCCAACCCTGCCGCGACCTTGCCGGGGCCTGCTCGGTGGCGAATTCGTTGCGTCCAGGGCAGGTGAAGCGTACGATGCGCGAATCCGACAGTCCAAATCGGAATTCCGGGAGGAGCAAGTCATGGGCAACCGAGACAAGCGAGGTCGAGAGAAGAAAAAGCCAAAGAAAAAGCAAATAAAGACGTTGAGCAGACCAGCAAAACCGGCGGCAGAATACAAACCTGCCGCCCCGACATCGCAAACCGATGAGGGGACGGGAGAGTGAGCGATGTCACTTCTATCCGAACTATGGAATCTAAATCGGCTCATAGACCTCGAACGTCAGCAGGGGAGACGTGTGCTTGTTCACTACCCTAGTGGCCAAAGCGCGTAGCAAACGCCTTTCGGGACGGGTGAATTCCACATGGCCCGACTTATGGGGAGTTAGGCAACCGTCACTCAACACTGTGACGGTCGTCCTTGTGCTCCCTGACCGCAGTGACGGATTTTTTTTAATGGGGAACTCTGGTTGGCTATGCGACAACCGTGAGAGATGAGTGTGGTACTCGTCGTCTCCGGCCTAGAGAACGCCCTCCGCGCCTGCTAGGCGGTGGGTTTTATCCCCGAGTTTCCAGGAGTTGGAGCTAGGGCAACTGGAGAGAAAGGATCGAGGTCATGATGAATCAACTGATCCTGGTTCTCATTATCCTGGCAGCAGTGCTATTTGTGATCGGTGCCTTTAGCCGGGTCTTCAAGTTTCAGATCATGGGCCATGAGCCCACGATTTGGTGGCGCGGCTCAGTTGGATTGTTGGGCTTCAGCATCGCGTTCATACTCTGGCGAATTCTTCAGCTCATGCCGACGCGCTAAAGGTAGCGCACACCAGACGATGTGAACAAGCGGCGATGTTCACCTCCGCAACTTCTTTTGCGGGGCGACATGTCCATGAGAGGCGAAGAAGATATTCTTGCTTCCTCAAACTGGCCGCTTGCTCTTGCGAGAGGCTTAGCTGCTCTCGCAAGACAAGGTCTTCGTACAGGGGCGCCCGCCGCGGGTGAAGAAGTGCTCTAAGTGCCTGCAGGGAGGTGTTAAATGGCCACATATGTGATTGTCAGTCGATTCTCTCCCGAAGCGTTCAGAGAGCCCCACGAATTCAAGAAGCTCGCGGAGGCAGTGTCCGCAAAGATCAAAAGCGAGTGTTCGGGCATTCGTTGGAAGGATAGCTATGCAACCCTTGGGCGCTTCGATGTGGTTGACATCATCGAAGCGAACGATCCCAAGCAGGTCGAGAAGGCCGCGATGATTATTCGAGCCTATGGACATTCGACCACGGAGACCCTGGTTGCGACGCCGTGGAAAGAATTCCTGGGGACGCTGTAGACGGACACGGGCGAGAGAGCAATCGGCAGGACGTGGGTTTAAGTCCCACCCTGGGCTCCATGCTTCTGCGAATTTTCGACCAAATGAAGCCGGGGAGGGCTGCTCCCATGAGCCAGATTTGAAAGTTATCCGAGGTCTAAGGCTTCGCAGCGGAGGCGGCAGCCTGCTCAGGAATTGAGAGCACCTTCTCGACTTCCGCGACGCCGAAGAAGACAGGCTCCGGATGGTCATCGAACTGCAGCGAGCTTTGCTTTACGAAGCCACGCCCCCATCGCGCCAGCCTTTCTCAAGATGTTCGCTGCCTCTCCGCTCACGATCTCGATTTCAGCTTTGTGAAGTTTCGCTAGCTCAGGCAAAACCTGACGCAACATTACCGTACGCCTCTCGCCGCCACAGGCAGAGCACAGAGGGTCGACCGTACGTTCTGTCCAGCCGCATTTCAGACATTGCCGCAAGTCCATGTTGAGATCACGCGTGAGTAGCAGTCGCCAAACGCTTCCGTTCTGAAGTTGAAAGAGCGAATCTTCGATCCCTGATACAGTCCCTCGATTGCTCTTGAGAAATTCACTGACAATCACTGCCTGATGTTTGCTTTTCCACTCTTCTATGATCGGCTCGAGCCGCTTCTCCAGTTCGCGACCGGTCAACCCGGCGAAGTCTTTTTGTAGTGAGATGACATGCTGACGAACGTCCCGCGGCATTGCCGCTTCAATCGACCGTGAGAGCCGATCCTCACCAATTAAGACGATTGCCGTGTAGTTGTGTTCTTTGGAAAGGGCAATCGCTTGACTCGCAGTTTCCGTACACGAGTGTGCATACTGAGCGTCCATTCGATGTTCAAAAACATCTCGTTGAGATCCCCGCGTCTTTTGGATTTCTTGTCCTGCTATATGTCCAATGTCTTTCTTCTTCCACTCTGAAATGTCGATATCGAACTTCTTCTCCCCGATCTTGACCAATTCGCGTAACTGGTACTGAAAGAAACAGGCCCCTTTATGATCTACAACAACGACGCAATAGGGTTTGTGTTCTTCAACGAGCCAGAGTAGCTGCGATACGGCGGGCCTACCCCAGTGGAGCTCGTTGTCCACCGCGACTTGGAGCGGCACAAGCTCCCATGTTTTTGCGCTGGCAAAAATGACGAGAGCTCCTTCCTTCGGTCGCCGATTATTCAGAAACTCTCTGATTCGCTCCAATTGCTGTTCCAGAAGGAACTGCTGCGCCGGCGACAAATCGCGGCCGACCCATTTCGCTTCCTTCTTCAGCCAGACTAAGGATTCGGAAACCAGAGGGTGGCGCGATGGTTCCGCTTGCCCAGTGTTCAGGTAGGCGGTGAGCAGCGGTTGCTGCAACTGGATGAACGATTCAACCTGTTTTGCGCTGAGCACTTGCTTTCTCTTGCAGATTCACTGTGCGTTCCTGCCCTGTGTGGGAGACTTTTTGCGGTGCACTCACTATCCATAGTTGCGTTTGTGCATATGGGCCTGGCGCTACTTTTGCTGGAAGGATTCCACAAACTTAGACAGATTGTGGATCCGAAGTCCAACCAAGTCTTTGTTCTGTGAACGGAACAATGGCCCCCAGATTGGCATATCCGAAGTGCCATGTGCATGGCTACCCGTGCCGAACTGCAACACTGACGCAAAATGGTCCTCCGGGAATTTCCCGTTGTTTCGTTTTGCCATCAACGACAAGTCTGCGGGCGGTGCTTTCAGAATTTCAACTGCGGGCCCATCGCCAGCGCCGGACATTCCGTGACAAGCTGCGCAATAATCCTTCCACATCTGTCCTCCGGATCCCGGTTCACTGTATGGGATGGCCTCTTTTTTAAGGATTTTTTCGTTCTTTTCCTGACTTGCTCCGCCCGCTTGCCCTATGAGAGCTATTCCGCTACTGACAGCCAGCAGCATCCCCGTTATAGCAATGCCGGCGAATCTGGTGAATAACATGATCCGCCTCCCTTTGAAAGGCTAGCTGGGGCCGATGTTCCCCGCAGTGATGCTCATCACTGTTTCTAGTAACCCCAGCGACGTCCGGCCACAGTATTTGGAAGAATTGATGATCGTCAGAGCGTATAACGAGGCCGCAAAGAGGCTGGATATTAGGTTCGAACCTTGGGGTTAATTACCGCCGATGCGATCGGCAGTTGTTCATAGACACGGTAATTCCTGGCCGGATATACGCAAATAACGTTCACGAACTTATCCTGAGTAGCTGACACAACGATCTGTTTTTCCGGTGGAGTGAATGCCGTTGTGGGAGGCAACGCTTAGAAACAGCGAAGCACCGCATAGCCGCTTAAAAGGGAATTCTTCGAACCCCGTCCCGCAGCTACTTCGCTCGCGCCAGATGCAAGAAGAACAGTAGAGAGAGCTGGAAATCGCGCAACAGGTTGAGCGGGACGCGGTGCACGGGAATCCGCAGCCAGTTTCTTTCCACCCAGCGCTGCTTGACGCCGCTCCAGAACTGCGCCAGGTCGGCCCGTGTGTAGACCTTGTTCGGAACCAGCAGCGGGCCCCATTTGACCCAGAACAACTGGAGCTTGGAGGGAACATCCAGCACCGGGAAGTAATCCTTGGTGCGCTTGAAGGCGGACTGCAGGTCAGCCACGCTGAGCCGACCGTATGCGGCGCAGATCTTTGCCAGTTCCTCGACCACGCGCTGCTCGGCTTCGCTTGGATGGCGCGTTTGCAGCCAAAGCTCCTCCATCTCGATCAGGATGCGAAACATCCCCGCCAGGTGAGCGCGAATCTCCTTCGCGCGGGAGGTGTAGTAGGCCCAGCGGGAGAGGATGGGATAACCCGGGCGGCGGTTCTTACGGCCTTTCAACCGGAAAAAGCCACACATCATCGGGTGGCGGCCTTCGGTCATGACGGAATTCTTGTACCAGAGGAACCGCAGAAAATTGCTCCAGTAGTTGGTTCGCGTCCCGCGACGCAAAATCTCCTTCATGTTTTCGAAGCTGTAAAAGGTGCGCCAAGCTTCAATATAGGTCTCCCGCCAGGCACCACCCTTCAGGTGCGCATGGGATGTCACTTCGTGGTGGGAATCAAAAAGATTGAAATCCGGGTGCATCCATTCGCCACGCTGCAGCATGTGGAGATGGTCCAGGGAGCCAGGCAGCGGCGTGAGCATGAAGAAGGAGGCGTGGTCGGGGCGCACATCGTACATGAGGTAGGCCACGTCGCGGCGGACCGAGTCGACCGTGTCGTGCGGGAAGCCGATGATGTAGCCGACATGCGTGGAAATATCCGAATTGCGGTAGGCCTCGATGAGTTGCGAGTACTCCTGCACATGGTTCTGTTTCTTGCCCGCCGCGGCCAGATTGTCGGGATCCACGCTCTCCATGCCGATGAAGACATTAATGCACCCAGCGCGGTGCGCCTTAGAGACGAAGTTCTTGATCTTCCACGAGAGGACGTCCACCTGCATCATGAATGTGACCGGTATTTGCTCTTCCTCGCGCAAGCGGACCAGGGCATCGAAAATGGCTTCCCAGTTCTTGTTACGGGCGAAGTTATCGTCGGTGAAGAAATAGAAGGTGATGCCATGGGTCTGGTAGTTGTGGCGGATGGCCTCGGCGATTCGTTCGGCGGAGCGGAAGCGCATCTTGCGCCCCTGAACGTTGGTGACGGTGCAGAAGGTGCATTCGAAGGGGCAGCCGCGGCCGCAATCGAGTGTGCCGAAATTGGAGGCAACGAATTTGCGGAGATATTTCTTGCGCACTACGGGGATGGGCTTGTCGTAGAGGTTCGGTTTGTTCTGAAGGAAATCGTACAACGGTTTCAAGCGGCCGTTGACTGCGTCGGAGAGCAATTCACCCCAGGTCTCCTCGACCTCACCCTTGACAAGCGTGACACCTGCATCGAGGAGTTGCTGCATGTCCGGGGGAATTTCGGGCATAAGCGCAAGATAGCCGCTCACGTGGAAGCCGCCGATCATGACCGTCAGGCCTGCGCGGCGGAAGGTGCGGGCCAGGTCCGCAGCGCGGGGAAACTGATTGGTCTGCACACCCACAAGGCAGATGATACTCATGGAGTGGTTCCAGCGGCCGGAACGGCAGATGCGCGAGACGGGGACCCTGTCCACAGTCTCGTCGTAGAGACGGAGACGAATGTCCCAGGAATCGCCAAGGCGCTTCTGTCGAATGAGCTCTTCGGTCAGTGCGGCAAGGCAGGCCAAAGTATTGCTGGGCAAAACCCCTCGCCAATGGCGGACCACATAGCCATCATCGTCATATTGCGAAGGCTTGATGAGATAGAGGATTAGTTTCTTGGCGGCCATGCAAAAGAATTTCTGTCGCGTCCTGAGGTGCAGACGGAAGCGTCGCAGGGGTGACAACAATATCCTGTCACAATGAGAAGGGAGCCACAAGGCGAATCGGGAACTGGAGAGAAGTTGGTTTTCGGCGGGAGAGTTAAGTGCGATGTTCCACAGTGATGATTGGTGAGGGCGGTTTTGGCGTAGACAGCGCGAATGACACCGGTGGTTACGCGCAGTTCTGGACGACTTGACCCGAAAACAATCTCGGACGGCGGAAAGCGTAAGTGAGTCTCAAGCAAGCGGTCAATGATAAAGGCCGCGAGGAGCTGGGTTTGCCACTAGCTGACGAGCCTAATGCCGGATTAACAGCGCTTATCGGAAACTTGACTGAGGTTACTCGACTCGGGTATAGCGCGCTCCTTGGCTGCCGAATGTCAGAAGGTAAAGTAGCGATTCCGAGACTTAAGACGTTCTGTGCCTAGTGGGAGCGCTTTTTGTTATGGGTCGAGTCTGGCAGTTGACAATCTGGGTTCGCTGACCGACTCACAGTCTGATGGGCCGTTTCGCCGTGCTGCGCTCTATGGATTCCGCGACCTGATCGTCAATTGCCTTAATTTCGAGAGCTAATAAAGTGTTGGATGGATTTTTCAAATATCGGTCGAACAAGCTGTTCCTCTTGGCTTTCAATTCTTCTCGTCTCTTTCGCGCATCAATTGCAGTCTCGTGAAGGTCCATCATTGTTTTCCTGCCACTGCCGTTGACGCATTGCTTTCGAGGAAGCTGTCGATGGCTGCTGCTGGCGTATCGTAGACCTCGAAAATGGTCAGCAATCTTGTTATTTGCAGGACTTCGCGGAACTTGTGTCCCAGCGCGCAGAGCCTTATCAAGGCTCCTTGCGTCTTTGCGCTGACATACGCCGCAACCAGGATGCCTAGCCCCGCGCTGTCGATGTACGTGACGTTCGACATGTTCAAGACGATTTTCTTCTTTCCCGCCGCCATAAGGCCCTTCACCGCCTCGCGCAGCACACCGCTCTCTTCCCCAAGAACAATGCGGCCATTCAATCCAACCACCGATACTCCGTCAGCTTCGTGAATTGTTACCTTGACGCTCATAAATCTAACCTCTTTTGGGACTATACGCCTTTCGTCCGTCCAAGTATCCTGTCCGCGTCCTCTTTAGCGATTCGACCCAACGCCTGATTAACGGTGCCGGCTCAGACGGATTTTGTCGAGGGCACATAACGAGTCACGCCGCGACTTGTGCGGGGTTATTCGCACCTTCCTGCGCTTTCTGTACAGGGAGCGGATCGTGGCCGAGGATCTAAGTGTCACATTCGAAGTTCCCAAGCTCTTCCGCCTCAGCAATGTTCCACGTTCAATCACTTGGGGAGAGGTGCGCAGGGTGCTGGAAGCGGTGGATCGACGAACGCTGCGTGGGCGTCGAGATTATGCCATTCTGCTCATGTTGGTGACCTACGGATTGCGGGCCTGCGAAGTCGCCAAGCTCACGTTGGACGATATCGACTGGAAGCATGAACGGCTTCAGATCCCGGATCGAAAGGTGGGGAACTGTACCGCCTATCCGCTCGCGGGTGTCGTGGCGGAAGCACTAATCGAATATCTCACCAATCAGCAATCGTGCGGGAATTAGGTTCGAGTCGAGGTGCCGTCTCCTGTGGTCAAGGCGTTCTGATTGTTGTTTCAGTTGTCGTCCTCGTGTGGGTTGGAAGACTGCTTGATCGGTTTGGCATCAGGCGTGTGATCCTTATTGGAATAGCCACAATGTCCGTCGCTCTCGTCATCTTCTCTCAAGTCCATTCTCTCGCGCAGCTATGCCTAGCCATGGCTCTTCTTGGCGTGGGCTCTGCACTAGCCACTGGGGTACCGGTGCAAACCTTGGCTGTTCGTCGGTTCCCCCAGGGCGCAGGGAAGATTCTGGGCGTGGTGTTTGCAGGTCAGAGCTTAGGCGGTGTGATGATCCCGCTGGCATCAACTCCTCTCATTAAAGCATTTGGGTGGCGTGGTTCCTCTCTCGTGTTTGGAGTCACACTGCTTTTTCTTTTCCTTTTTGTCTTGTTGCTGCAAAATCCCCCCTGCCGCGATGCAGCGAGACGAGCAATCCTTAGCTAACCCAGCATTTTCCAAAAGCTTTCGTTTTTTCGCCGTTGTATTGCTACTCGGGGGTTTGGGCATGGGAGGACTAATGCCCCAGCTGATAGTTGTTGCCCTGAACCACGGATTCGGAGAATACGAAGGAGCCCGTGCACTTAGTCTCTTGAATGGAGCAAGCATGCTCGGAATGGTCATGGGTGGTTGGGCATCGGACCGCTTCAACAGGAGGAACGTGCTCGGCCTTGTGTACATGCTGGGTTTCGTCGGAATCGTTATCTTGAGTTTTGCTGGTTCGCTCTTCCGTTTGTATTTCTCGGCGGGACTGTTTGGGGTTGGATTGGGCGCATCTTTCCCAGTGTGGGCTCCTCTCCTCAAAGAGTACTATGGCTCATCAGATGTGGCCCGATTGCTCGGTGTTGCCGGCGCGATTTTCCTGCTCGGATGGGCACCGTCCGCTATTTTCCTTGGACTGTCGTACGATTTCTGGCGCAGTTACTCACCTGGTTTGTTGGCTGCGGCCTTTTTCCTTCTTGCTGCTTCGGTGTTGATCGTCGTTGTGAGGATCGAAAAGGCAGTTGTTTTCGGGACATCCGCAAACGATAACCGGGAGCGGTCGCACGGCATTGAGCATGTGACACTCAGGTGTTCTAGGGTTGGAAGCCGTGTGAGTGTCACCAAATTGTCACTAAAACTGGCGCAAAACGAACAATAACGGAGCAAATCCAGAAAACAGAAATCGTCGCTATCGTGCAGCTGGCAAAGGGATTTAGTTGAATTTTCTACTAGATAGCGAACCGACGATTTAATTTTTCAAGACCGCCGGTTTCAACCGCTCACCCACTCCTCCGCTTTTAATTCTAGCGTATTCTGCGAGTGAGCGAAGCAGTTCGTGAAAGCAGAGCGTTAAAGTGCTGCGTTTTTGTGCATCTCACCCCAAGGCCCTATTGTGCGAAGGAGATGCATGGATAGTTTGGGCGCTGGCCAGCCAGCGCACGCAGCAGGGGCATGCTTCGCCCTCTATTTTGATTCGACTGCGTCTGTGCATTCTTGGCCGCGGAGGTTCAGACCAAATCACTGTTTGTGACACGTGTCGCAGGCGGTCCTGGCATGATTCCGTTCATGGCAGTGCAGGCAGCTGTACATGGTTGTGACGCTGGTGACCTCGGACATCGCTTCTAATTCGCTCACCTGTCCGTGGCACGTCTCGCACTTCACGCCAGCTTCGAGGTGGGGGCGGTGGCTCCAGGCTACGCCGGGCAAAACGGTATACACGCGAACCCAGGGAATCGCTTGCTTTGACTTTGCGTATTCCGCCAGCTTCTGAATGGCGGGTTTGCCTTTGGCAATTGTGACGTGGCATTCCATGCAGGTGCTTGTGGCTGGAAACGTCATCAACTTGCCCGGGTCCGGATTCGTGTGGCACTTTTTGCACTCCAAACCGAATGCCAGATGTTTTTTGTGGCTGTATGGAATCGGCTGCACAGGCGCCGGATGTTCCGACGGATTATCCGGGACCATCGGTCTCGCCACTTGCGACGTGGCAGCTTCTTGCGCTGCAACCCTTGCGGCGAGCAAAACGAATGCCACGACCGTGCACGCAGCCGCAGTGAAAATGTTTCTCATCTTGCTTTTCAGCATGAACTCGCCTCGCAACTCAAAATGTGATTCACTTTCAGTGCCCTTTACGCCTTCTTGCTCACCACTTCCTCGATGCTGGTCCCAAAATCTTTGAGCATCACGGTCGCCGCGTTTCGTCCAGGCCCGCCGGTGACGGAACCGCCGGGATGCGTTGTCGCCCCGGTTTGGTACAAGCCTGGTATCGGCATGCGGTGCTGCGCCCATCCCGGCATGGGCCGCATCGCTGCCGTCTGCGAAGCGCTTTGCGCGCCTGCGTGCGCGCTTCCGTGCCAGAAATGCGGATTCATGCGTTCGAGGTCCAGCGGGCTTTCCACGAACCGCGCGAGAATCTTGTCATCTGTCAAGTTCGGCGAGAACCGCCGCAGATATTTGAGATAGGCATCCGAAACTTCATTCTTGATCTTGTCCCAATGCTCAGGTCCCTCCTTCAATTCGTAGGGCTGCCAACCAATCACTTTAAGGGTGTGTTTCCCGGCGGGCGCCCGGGTCGGATCGGCAACGCTGCAGCAGATCATCTGCATGGATGGATCCTCGAGGTTGACCACGCCGCGCGCATCGTCGTATCCATAACGCAGCGCGCGTTCCGGCGAAACCAGAATGCCCGACTCCACCGGCGAAAGCGTCCCGCCCTCCACCGCGTATTTCGGCGGCTCGGAAGTCGCGAGGTGCGTCACGAACATGGCATTTTCCGCCTGCCAGGTGTCCACGCCATCGATGAAATCCTGTCCCCACAACTCGCGCGGCGCCATGTCCACCAGGTGCTTGATGTGGATCGTCGAGAGCACGGCTTTGTCCGCGCGGTAGGAGCTGCCATCGCTGCATTCCACTCCCTTGCATTTGCCGTCCTCAACAATCAGTCGCGTGATCCATTTGTTCGCCAGCAGCACCCCGCCGTGCGCTTCGATCAATCGCGCCAGCGCTTGCGTCAACGCGCCCGATCCACCTTTCGGAATGGGCCGGCCCGAATGCTGTTGCCGCGCGGTACCGTAAGCCAGTCTTCCGGTCATGGGCGCATCCGGTGGCTCCGCCGCCAAATGGGACATGTACAGCATGAACGTGCGGCAATGCTCTTCTTCAAACGTGTCGCGGATAATTTCCCAAGCAGACATGGCGAGCCGGCGCTGCCATAGCTTTCCCCGCGGCTGCTGTGCCAGTTGATCGTTCAGCGGTTTTCCGAATCCGATGGGCGTAAAGCTCGCGCCAAATAAAATCGGTTTGATGGCGTCAAACTCCGCCAGCATTTTTCGATAAGCGGCTGCATCTTTTTTTGAAAATTTCGCGAATTCCGCGCAAGTGCGGTCCAAGTCGCGCCACTGCGTCAGATAGGTTCCATCGGGAAATGGGATGTGAAAGATGGGATCGGGGTCGATGTACTCGAGTCCGTACTCACGCAACTTGAGTTCATCGTTCTTCATCATCGGGTTGTCCAGCAGGAAGGTATGCGCGGTCGAGCAAACGTCGTCTTTGAAACCCTTGAGCATCAATTCGGCCGTCTTCACGCCGCCGCCCAGCAGCGGCCGTCCCTCAAGCACCAAGCATTTGTACCCGGCCTTCGCCAGGTAAGCCGTTGTGATCATGCTATTGTGCCCAGCACCCGCTACGACGATGTCGAAGCGATCCTCTTTCGAGGCTTGCTGGCTGATCGAGAACGGCGTGACCGCCAGCGGCGCCAGCGCCGTGGTTTTCACAAATTCGCGTCGGCTGATCGTGCTCATGGGAAATTCCCTTCCGAACAATCTCTTACGTCTTTGTCTTCACCACTTCCTCAATGCTGGTCCCAAAATCTTTCAGCATGACGATGGCTGCATTTCGCCCCGGGCCTCCCGTCACAGAGCCGCCAGGATGGGTCGTCGCTCCCGTCTGATACAAGCCTGGAATCGGCATGCGATGCTGCGCCCAGCCTGGCACCGGACGCATCGGCCCCGTCTGTGAAGGCCCGGACCCACCCGCGTGGCAGCTTCCGTGCCAGTTGTGCGGATTCATCCGCTCGAGATCGAGCGGGCTTTTCACGATCCGCGCGAGAATTTTGTCCTCTGTGAGATTGGGTGAGAAGCGGCGGAGAAAATTCAGATTCGCGTCCGAAACCTGATCTTTGATCGCGTCCCAATGTTGAGGACCTTCCTTCAAAGCGTAAGGATAGTAGCCAACGATCTTGATGGTGTGCATGCCGGCAGGCGCGCGCGTCGGGTCAGCAATGCTGCAGCAGATGATGTGAATCGAGGGGGTTTCGAGATTCACGGCTCCGCGAGCGTAGTCGAAACTCATCCGCAGAGCTCGCTCGGCGCTGACCATCACCCCCGAATGCACTGGCGAAAGCGTGCCGCCAGCGACCGAGTATTTCGGCGGTTCTGTCGTCGCGTAATTCGTTTCGAACAGGGTCAGCCCGGCTTCCCAGGTGTCCACGCCTTCGATGAAATCCTGGCCCCACAAGTCGCGTGGTGCCATGTCGATCAGTTGCTTGATGTGGATGGTGGACAAAACCGCTTTTTCCGCACGATACGAGCTGCCGTCTTCGCACTCCACACCAGTGCATTTGCCATTCTCAACAATCAGCGCCTTGACCCACTTGTTGGTCAGAATCACCCCGTCATGCGCTTTGATAAATTTCGCCAACGCCACCGTCAGCGCCCCCGATCCTCCCTTGGGAAGAGGCCTGCTCTCTCTCTGCTGGTGCAGCGGGATATACGCGGCCCGGCCGGTCATGGGGTCTTGCAGCGGCTGCAGCGAATACGGGCATCCCAGCATGAACGCGCGGCAGTGGTCGTCTTCGAATGTGTCGCGAACAATTTCCCACGCGGACATCGCCAGCCGCCGCTGCCACAGCTTGCCGCGCGGATGTTCCGCCAGGCGCTCGTTGAGCGGCTTGCCAAAACCGATGGGCGTAAACGTGACAGCATTCAAGATGGGCTTGACCGTTTCGTATTCCTCGATCATCCGCCGGTAAGCCAGCCCGTCTTTCTTCGAGAATTTGGCAAACTCTTCACAAGTGCGGTCGAGGCCGCGCCACTGGGTCAGGTAGCTGCCGTCGGGAAACGGCATGTGATAGACAGGATCGGGATAGATGTACTCGAGACCGTAATCGCCGAGTTTCAGTTCATCGTCGCGCAGAATGGGATTCCCGTGGATTCCGTTGTGTGCCGAAGAGCAAATGTCATGGACGAATCCGCGTAGCGTCAACTGTGCGGACTTGACGCCGCCTCCGACGAGTGGCCGGCCTTCCAGCACCAGGCACCGATAGCCGGCCTTCGCAAGATAGGCTGCGGCAATCAGGCTGTTGTGCCCCGCTCCTGCTACGACAATGTCGTATCGTTCAGCCATGACTCTGTGCCGCTTTTGCTTTCACTCTGTCGTTTCTTTGCTCCCGGCAGAACACAACGCGTGCGCGGTCTCTCACTGCGCTTCCGCCAAATTTTGCTTCAGCGTTTGCCGGTCAATCTCGTTTTCCCATCGCGATACGACGAGCGTTGCGACTCCGTTTCCGATCACGTTCACGGTCGCACGGCACATGCTCATGAAGCGGTCGATACCCAAGATCAGCGCCATCCCGGCCACCGGAATTGTCGGGATCACCGTCATCGTTGCCACCAACGCGACAAACGACGCTCCCTGCACGCCGCTGGCGCCCTTCGAAGTCAAAATCGCCACGCCAAGGATCGTCAGTTGTTGCATCAGCGTCAGCGGCGTGTTCGTGGCCTGCGCGACAAACAGCGCCGCCATGGTCATGTACATGCTCGTGCCGTCCGTGTTGAAGGTATATCCCGTCGGCACCACCAGTCCCACGAGCCCTTTCGAACATCCCAGCTTTTCCAGCTTGGCCATCAGCGTCGGCATCACCGGCTCCGACGAACTGATCGCCAGCACGAGAAGAATTTCTTCCTTGATATACGAGAGGAAGCGCAGGATTCCGAATCCCGCAAGCCGCGCAATGACTCCCAGCACAACGAGAACAAAAAGGATGCACGTCACATAAAACGTGAAAATCAGCTTCACCAGCGGCCCCAATGAGGCGATCCCGTACTTGCCAATCGTGAACGCCAGCGCGCCAAACGCCCCAATCGGTGCAAACCGCATCAGGATGCTGACCACGCCAAAGATGACGTCCGTGAGCGTATTCAAAAAATCCACCAGCGGCTTGCAACGCGGTCCCGCTGCCGAAAGGGCAAATCCAAACAGCACCGAAACCAGCAGCACCTGCAGAATGTCACCCTTGCTGAACGCATCCACCACCGTTGTCGGGATGATATGCATCAGGTGTTCGGTGACGCTCTGCGCTTTCGCCTGTCCCGCGTAATCCGCCACGGCTCTCGCGTCCAGCGTCGCCGCATTCACGTTGAACGCGCTGCCGGGCCGCACCAGGTTGCCGACAATCAGCCCGACGAACAGCGCGAACGTCGACACGACTTCGAAGTAGATCAGCGC
>Ga0187804_10000079_pt1 | contig 20481 bp, 23 predicted proteins | sample NC_wetland_sal_i_3_FD_132961 | JGI IMG/M metagenome (GOLD analysis project Ga0187804, IMG submission 132961) | Wetland sediment microbial communities from Neuse River Estuary, North Carolina, USA - Control_4 | ecosystem: Environmental > Aquatic > Freshwater > Wetlands > Sediment | place: USA...
GGAGGTCGACCACCCGGGCCCGGTCGAATCCGAACCGGTCAGACAAGGCGAGCGCTTCCGCGGCGACCGCGACGTACGACAGGGTCAGGAGGTTGTTCACGAGCTTCATCGAGCTGCCCGCCCCGACGGGGCCGAGATGCTCGATGCGGCGGGAGAACCGCTCGAGGAACGGACGGGCCCGAGTGACGTCCTCCGACGCTCCGCCGGCGAAGACCAGCAACCGGCCGTTGCGCGCGGCCTCCACGCTTCCCCCGAGCGGGGCGTCCATGAAGTGGATCCCGTCGGAAGCGAGCCGCTCGGCGAATCCGCGGCTCTGGGACGGTGCGATCGTGCTGAGGTCGACCACCAGGGCCCCGGGGCGGAGCCCTCGGGCCAATCCGTGCCGTCCGAAGAGGACCCGCTCCAGCGCGTGTGCGTCCGAGAGAGCAGTGAAGGTCACGCCCGACGTGGCCGAGCGCCCCACGTCGCGGGGAGTGAACGCCCAGAGGACCCCTGCGGTGAGGAGCGCTCCGGCTTTCTCGCGCGTCCGGTTGTGGACGACCAGCGCACAGCCGGCGGCCCGCAGGCGTTCTGCGATCGGGGCACCCATCTGGCCCAGGCCGATGAACCCGACTCGGGGGGCCGACGTTTCCGGGGGAGCGGACATGCCCTTGAGACACGCGGCGGTCTATAGACGCTGACGGGTCTCGGGGGGGTCCGTACGGGCGAGGATGGGCTACTTGTAGGTCGACGGGTGCGTGGTGCCCTCGTCGTCTACGATCGTGATGCATTCCCCTTCGCACTCGAAGAGGCACGCTTCGCACATGATGCAATCCGGCCCATGGATGACCGCCGACTTCTCTGCCCGGAACTGGAACTTCGCGGCGACGGCGGGGTCATCGACGACGTTCGGCCAGCTCTCCCGAGGTCGCATCTCGAACACGGTCACCGGGCAGACGTCCCGGCAGTGGCTGCAGCCGGTGCACTTCTCGAGGACCACATCGACGCTGACCATGGCCGACCCGGGTCGCTCACCGAGGCAGAATATATTAGGCTAGGCGCTGGGAGGAACACCAACAGCGACAGGAGCGCCGGGACCGAGGGCGAAGCGCCCGGGAACCCAACGCATCCACGACCGAGAAACGCGCCCCGGAATCATCCGGAACTAGGGAATGTCGGCAGGGTTCCACAGGCCGACTCGGGAACCGCTCCTCAACGCGTCGAGGCGGGCGACCTCCTCTCGCGACAGCGCGAAGTCGAAGACCGCGGCGTTCTCTTCGATCCGATCGCGATGGACCGACTTCGGGATCTCGACCACGCCGTGCTCGAGGCCCCAGCGGATCAGGACCTGGGCGGGAGTCTTGCGATGCGCCGTCGCGATCGCCCGCAGCACCGGGTCGTCGAACCGGCGCCCCCGGGTCAGCGGGGCCCAGGCCTCGAGTCGGATGCCGTGCTGCTCGCAATACCCGAGCAGCTCCGGGTCGAAGACGAACGGATGGAACTCGACCTGGTTCACGGCCGGCGTAACGCTCGAATGGGCCGCCAGCTCCTTCAGATGACGAACCGTGTAGTTGCTGACCCCGATCGCCCGGCAGACCCCTTCGTCCCGGAGGCTCTCCAGGGCGCGCCAGGAGGCGAGTCGTTCCTCGGGGGAATTCGCCTTCGGCCAATGGATGAGGTAGAGGTCGATGTACGATAGGTTCAGGCGCTCCAGGCTTCGGTGCGCGGCGCTCCGGGCCGGCTCGTAGCCGTGGTCGGAGTGCCAAAGCTTGGTCGTGACGAAGACCTCGTCGCGAGGGAGATGGCTCGCTCGCACCGCCTCGCCCACATCGGCTTCGTTCGCGTACAGCGCCGCCGTGTCGATGTGCCGGTACCCGACGTCGAGCGCCCATCGGACGGCTCGGTGCGTGGTGACCCCGGGCGGCGTCTGGAACACTCCGAGGCCCAGGACCGGGATCTCGACGCCCGAGTTCAGTCGAAACCGTGACCCGAGGGTTAGGCCGGACGAGGCGTCCATGCGCCGGGGAGAGAGTGCCGGGGCTTAGCGTGCGTCGGTCTCCCAGGTGCTCAGGGACGCGAAGGGAACCGGCGGAATCGCGATGCGCGGCCACCGCTTCGGAATCGCTCATCGTAGTGGGCCAGCTGAGCCTCGTGGTCGGGGCAGAGGGCGAACGGACGCCACTCCGAGCTCGCGGAGCTAGGGTCCGCGCTCGCGGAGTAGAGCTCGACTCGATGCGGCCGGTCGTCGCAGGGCCCCCCGGCGCCCGGGTCCGGTTCGCCGACCGCGGGGCGGAACGCGTAGTCGTACGCGAGACCCATTTCGCAGAGCGGGCGCTCGAACAGGTGGCTCACGGACGACCGCCTCTTCCGCCGGTGGCGGGTTCGACCTCGCGGACCGTCAGAGCTTGCGGACCAGCTGGGCGAACTCGGACGCCGACCAACCCTTGAGGGTGGTGGTACGAACCGACCCCTGGAGTCCGGTGCGCAGGGTGATCAGATTCGCGACCTCGTCCGACGGAAGCTCCACCGCGACCACGAAGTCGTAGGCGCCCATCGTGTGGAGGTCCAGGAGCACTTTCCCTCCGGCGGCCTCTACGGCTTTGTGAAACGTTTCCGCGCGCTGCGGACCCTGTTTCACCGTGCGAATCCCTTCTTCGGTCCATTGGCCCAGAATCACGTAGAACGGCATGCTCTCACCGTGTCCGGAGACGATGGGCAGCTACAAAACCGTATGGCACGGTCCGGCCGGATGGCGGCCCCCCCAAGCTATGACCTCGGGAGCAACTCTGCAAGGGCCGGTCGCTCCTCATCGCAGGGGCTTCGCGGTTGGGGAGGTCCGATGCCGTTTGCTTCGATTCGAGGCGCGAAACTGTACTACGAGCGGCACGGGGCCTCCGGGGATCCGACCGTCCTGGTCCACGGCTCCCTGACCGACCACCACATTTGGGATTCTCTCGTCCCTCCGCTCGCCCAGAACCTCGAGGTCCTCACGTACGACCGGCGGGGGTACGGCCAGAGCGCGGGGCCGATCCGGACGCATCCGGTTCGGGACGACGCCACCGACCTCTCCGACCTCCTCGAGGAGATCGACCTCTTCCCGGCCCACGTCATCGCGCACTCGTACGGAGGAGCGGTCGCCTTCCGCCTCGCGCTGGACCGACCCGAGATGGTGCGAAGCCTCGCCGTTCACGAACCGCCGTTCGTGGGCCTGCTCGAGGACGATCCGGGGACCGAAGCGGAGGCGAAACGATTGCTCCTCGGAATTCGTGCGATTCAGAGCCTCATGCGCGCCGGGGACCTCCCGACGGCCGTTCGGGAGATCGTCGAAGCGTTCTCCGCCGAGGGCGGGGCATGGAGCCGGCTGCCACCGCAGGCTCAACAGCAGCTCATCCGCAACGGGCCGCGCTGGAGCGAAGAGTTCGACGACCCTGAAGCGATCCGTCCTGAGGTTCCGGGTCTGGTGGACCTGCTCGTGCCGGTGCTCCTCAGCTTCGGCGAGCGGAGCCCGCAGTTCCTCCGGCGGGTCAACGAAGCGCTGGCCCGGTCGTTGCGCAACGCCAGCGTCCTCATGATCCCCGACGCGGGACACGTGCCGCACCTTACCGCCCCCGACCAGTACTCGGGAGTGCTCCTGAACTTCCTGCTCGAGCGCAACGTCCCCACCAGTTGAACCGACGCCCTTGGGTCGCCGCACGGCCGATGCCGGGGAACCGGGGGCGACCCGGCGAGCGACCCATCCCTCTATCCTCCGAGGTCGGGCACCGGGGCGAACGGGTACCGGCCTGAGCTCGTGGACCACCGGTCGGGAGGCTTAGGCGGATCGGCCGGGCTCGGCCGGGAAGAACCCTTCGAGGAGGTTCATGAGCCCCCGGCCGAGCCATTGACCCCCGTCGACGGCGAGGACCTGTCCGGTGATGTAGCTCGCCTGGGGACTCGCGAGGAAGCGAACGCTCTCCGCGATCTCCTCCGGGGTCCCGAACCGTCCGAGCGGAACGCCTTGGAGGACCGACTTCACGACCGCATCGTTCACCCACAACTGTCGGTCGGTGCCCTCGGTGCGAACCGGCCCGGGGGACACGGCGTTCACGCGGATCCCATAGCGGGCCCATTCGACGGCGAGCGTCCGAGTGAGGGCGAGCACCCCGGCTTTCGCCGCCGCGGAATGCGCGGTCCCGGGCCCGGCCATCCAGGCGTACGCGGCCACGATGTTCACGATCGACGGGGCCGGCGACTTTCGGAGCAGCGGCAGCGCCGCTTTGGAACAGAAGAACGTCCCGTCGAGCACGATGCCCACGACGGCCCGCCAACCGTTCGGAGTGATCTTCTCGGCCGGAGCGACGAAGTTGCCCGCGGCGTTATTCACGAGCACGTCGAGGCGACCGTACTCCTGTCGAACCGAATCGATGAGGCGTTCGACCTGCTCGGGTACACGGACGTCGGTGGTCACTTCGAGGACCCGAGCGCCGCGTCCTTTCAGCTCCGCCGCGCCGGCCGCCAGGTGCTCAGAGGACCGACTGGCGATCGCAAGGTTGTACCCATCGACGGCCAGGCCGCCGGCGATCGCTCGCCCGAGGCCGGTGCCTCCACCGGTCACCAGGGCGACCGGCTTCGCGTCGCGGTGTGAAGAGGCTGAAGCGGGCACGCGATGTGAATTCGGAGGAGGGGGAAATAGCTTGTCCCGCGAGCCCTAGAGGGCCGTCGCCGCGGCGCGGACGGAGGCGAGGTCCTGCGGACCCAATCCTTCCATGAACCGACCGTCCGCACGGAATACGGAAACGCCGTCCCGGAACACAATAACGGAGGGCACGACTTCGATTTCGAACCGTTCCCAAAGTGGGCTCTCCAGGTCGGTCAGGTCGGCGATGGCAAGTCGAAACCCGCCTCCGTAGAGGTCGGAGAACGCGGGAACGAAGTCGCGACAGAAGGGGCACCAGTCGGCGAGGAACGCGATCGCCCAAACTCCCGATCGACGAATTCGTAGGCCGTCGAACGCGCCGGCGCCGAGGCGCTCGAGCGGGTGCGTCGATCCGGAACCGGGAGCGCTCACGGGATCGGTGGGAGGCACGACCGGAGAGATAGAATCACCGACGACCTCGAGAGGTCGAGGTCCAGCGCCCCCCGGGGATCACCCCGTGATCCGTCCAGTACCAAGAGATGCTGGAGGCCGGAGTGCGGTCGAACCGCCGGCCGAGCGGGGTCCGGGGCCTTCGGCGCCGAACCGCCTTGGAGCGTCCCGTCAGGACCACTACCGGTACCCCCGAGCGCCGTGCGGTCCGGGCGAGGCGGCGCGTGCCGACCTTGTGCACGACGCTGCCATCCTCGTAGACGGCGTCCGCACCGATCAGGAAGAGGTCGACGGTTCTCGCGAGCGCGGGCCCTTCGGCGTCGACCGCACAACGAGCGAAGAGCCCCGCTCGACGGAGGTCTCGAGCTTGCGCTCGCCCCTCCCCTCCCGGAAGGCTCTCGAGCACGACGATCTCTCGAGGTCGGTTTCTCGAAGCGATACCGACGAGCGAACGTCGGATCGACTCGCTTCGGCTCAGCGTTAGCACCTCTGCCCGGGGGGGAAAATGCTGCCGGACGACCCGCTCGAGACGCCCGCCTTCCGCGAGCAGGTCCCGACGCTGGACCTGCAACCACCGACCGACGCGACGAGGAAGGCTTCGGGTCGGACTGGTTCGTGCCATCTCTTCCCAGTCGAGGGACCACTGCTGCAGCGGCCCCATGGCGGGCTGGGTCGTTCGGAGCACCCGGGCGACCGCGCGGCAATCTGCTCTCAGGTCCGCATCGGATCGCCCCTGCCAGCCCGAGACGTGTCGGCCCAGGGAGCGGAGCGCAGCGAGCGCGAGTCCTTGAGCCCCTGTGGAACGGTCGGAGGCGATCCGGCGAAGATCCAACCCTCGGGCCGGGCGACGGACACTGGAGCGGCCCTTCGTGAGGGAGGCCACGGTCGCGCGACTCAGCACCCTCGGGGTCATCAACCCCTCGTTCCTCCCGGTGGCACGGTAACCCATGTCGTGGAGAGTGCCCATCGAGTCGAGAAGCGAGAAGGTCTATCCCGTTCCGTTGCGCGGCCGCATCGAGACCCACCGATTGCCGAGCCGCGTGCTCGAAGGCAATCCGTGGGGGGACCCGGCCGAGCGAGATCTTCCCGTCTACGTCCCACCGTCCGGAGTTACCGAAGGTCGCCCGCTCCTCCTTCTGTTGAGCGGTTACACGGGATCCGGCTGGATGCACTACCAGCGGCCGCGGTTTCTTTCGGACTCGATCGTCGGGAGGCTGGACCGCTTGATCCGGGGCGGGGCGGCCGCGGAAGCGGTCATGGTAGGCCCGGATTGCATCACTTCCCTCGGCGGAAGCCAATACCTGAACTCCACCGCCACCGGCCGCTACGAGGACTACGTGGTCAACGAGGTCCTTCCATGGGTGCGGGACCGATACCATACCGGACCGACGGCCGTCCTCGGAACGTCGAGCGGAGGGTACGGCTCGCTGATGCTGGCCCTCCGGCATCCGGACGTGATCCGCGCCGCGGGCTCGAACGCGGGGGACAACGCCTTCGAGTACTGCTATGTGCCCGAGTTCCCCATCGCGTTCCGGGAGATCCGCAAAGCCGGAGGTCCCGAGGCGCTCCTCCGAAAGGTGTTCGAAGAGCCGATCAGCGCGTTCGGCGCTCATAACCCCGTGGTCCAGGCAGTCGAAATGATGGGGTACGCCTCGTGCTATTCTCCGATCGAATCCGAGCCCGGTCGTTTCGACCTCCCGTTCGACCTCGAGTCGGGCGCGGTGAGACCCGAGGTCTGGAACCGCTGGCTGGCGTGGGACCCGGTGCGGATGATCCAGACCGACCGCTACCGGGACGCGTTACGCCGCCTCGCGTACGTCTACGCCGACGGGGGGACCCGCGACGAGTACGCGCTCGACGTCGGTGCGCGGATCTTCACGGCGGTCGCCGAACGCCAGGGGGTTCACGTCGATTTCGTCGAGTTCGACGGCGTGCATGGCGACGGCGGACCCCGCTATGACGTGATGATCCCGCGGCTCCTTACGGCGCTCGGATTCCCGGCATCCAAACCGTCGTGAGCACCCGTTTAGTACACCGCGGGACTCAGACCCTCGAAGCCAGTAACCGGCCGACGGAGTCCTCCAATGCTTCAAGACGGTCGGCTCGTGTGCGACGTGTGCGGAAAGCCGATCACCCGGATCACCGAGGTGCCCGCCGGCGGCTGGCCCCAGATGCGAAACCTCTGCTCGACCTGCTTTGACGATTTGAGGAAACGAGCCGTCCCGCGCTAGTCGGTCGCGGGGCGCCTGCCCGGGTCCGGCTTAAGGTCGGCGCCCTCGAGAGGCACGAGGGCCTCGTCCTCGAACCAGGCGAGGATGATGAAGTACCATCCGATCACGGCGAGGAGCAGAAGCTCGGGCAGGTCGACCGAGGCGGGGGCGGCGATCACCGCGCCCCCGACGAGCTTCCGACCTTCGCGCACCGGTTCGATATGGAGGACCTCGCGCCCCGCGTCGGTCGTGATCTTCCAGGCGGGAACGAGCATCCCGGCGCGGTGAAATCGATAGGAATTGCCCCCGGCGAGTTCGACCGCGTGGTAGCTTAAGTGGACCGTCAGTCGGGCCAGGTTCTCTCCGGCACCAGACTTTCGTACGGTGATGTGGGGGTTTAGGAATCCGCCTCGCTTGAGCGTCCACAAGCCCTGGTCGGTCTGGGCAGTAGCTAGCGACCCTCCGTGCTGGAGCCAGCGGAGTCGAGCGACCGGCGATTCGCCGGCCAGGAGCGTAAACTCGACCGGGCCCTCCTGGGAACGAAGCCAGCGGAGGGTGGAACGGTCGACCGACGCGAACGAGTTGAGGGCCATCCGCCCCTCACCGCCCTCGGCCCTCATAACGGCACGCTGGGTTCACCGGTCGACGGAGGCATCGGTCTTGCGGCGGGGCGCGACCTCCCGTTCGATGCCCTCGAGCTCTTCGAGGATACGGCCCACTTCCCCGTCGGTGTCTTTCGGACCGCGGACGGGCTCGAGGTCCGATTCTGGCCTCACTGGGAAAGCGGTCGGACGCCCGTCGGAACGATCGAGTCGTGGGGCGACCCGGCTCAACGGCGCACGTGCCGCTGGTTCGTTCGTCGTTGGTGCCCGCACTACCGGTACGCTCGCCATGGGTTCACGGATCACCGGTTCGCTCGCCACCGGCGCTACGTAGGGATGGGGCCGGCCGAGGTCCGGGGGCCCTCCGGGCGCTGCCGAGGCCCCGTACACGGAGTTTCCCAGCGTGGGGCCGGACCACGACCTCTCGGCCCTGAAGTAGGATGTGACGGCGCCGATCGACGCGACGAATCCAAGGGCCAGCAGCAACGCCCAGAGCGGCAGAACCCCTGGCCCGACGTTCACGCCGAACCAAAGGAGGAGGTATCCCGCAAAAAGAAGGGCCACCGCGAGCAGAAGCATCGGCCGTCGGGAGACCAGCCGGGAGGCGATCGAATCGCGAGACACGGACTCGTCGGGTAGCCTACCCACGGTTGTTGGATCCCTCCGTTCTTTCGCCCATCGGATCGGGCGACGTATCGTCCCCAGGCTCCGTCCAAAGGGCTTCTACTGTTGGATAGCGGTCTGAGGGTGGATAAACCCGTGGCCCACCCGTCTTGCGGTCCCGACGGGGTGCCTTCGGGTTAAGCCGTCCCAGGGGCGGTGCGATCGGGACCGCGAGGTCGGAGGGTCGACGACCGTAGGGAGAGCGGCTCGGCGGGACGATCGGCGGGAGTGCGCTCGCTCACCCCTGACGGACCGGCGAGCGATTCGCGTCGACTACGCGGGAGGGCCCGGTCGAGGCTTTGGAAGACGATCCCAGACCAAAGCCCCCTGCGAACCTCGCTCACGGCCCACACGAACCCGCGGTGGCACCGTTCCAGGGTCCCCTTAGGGAACCCGAGGGGCCCGACAACGACTATCTGGGTCGGTCCCTCCGCTTCATCATGGCCCCGAAAGGAGCTTCTCGGATCGACCCCGGAACCGTTACCGACCGTTCCAGCGGCGTAGAAACCGCGGGTCCGCGCAGCGGTTCGAGGGGCGTGAGCTATCTCGTAACAGGTCCCCACGATGCAGCGTGAGACGACCTTCCGCATCGGTGGGATCCTGACCATCGCCCTCGGGGTCGCGCTGGGTTACGGCCTCTTCCAGGCAAACGCCGGGGTCGAATTCATTGATGCCTGGCTCGCAGCGGGGATGGCGGTCGGTTTCGGGGGGTTCTTCCTCTACGTCGCCCGGGAAGAGGGGCGCGATCGGCGGGAGTTCTTGCGGGCCGCTCGGGAAGGGGGTCGGCCTCCTCCAGGCCCTCGGTCCCCATGACCCACGGCCGAGCAAACCTTTTCTTACGAGCGCGCCGTCCAATCCTCGTGGCCGGGATGGGGTAGCTTGGCCTATCCTGGGGGACTGTGGATCCCTCGACCCGGGTTCAAAGCGGCGCGGGGTCCACCCCCGTGCCCTGAGACTCTCGGTCCCGGCCCTAGGACCTACGTCGCCGCGGCGCCGGTCGGCGAGCTCGGGAGCGAGCTCTCGGTCGGTCGAGCCGGGCGAGGGCTTGGGGAAGGTCTGCCAGCGAGTAGTCCGCCCAAGCCGCACCCCACTTCTTGAGGTCCTCCGGGGTCAGGGCCCATCCCGGAAGGGTCGATGCTCGCCCCAGAGCTACGACCCCTACCAAGGACTGCGCTGCCTCCATGTCGAACCGGGAGTCTCCGACAAGGAACAGCGGCGCGTCGGGAAAACGGCGTCGGTACTCGACCAGGTGCTCGCGTTTCGTTCCGGTGCCGGACCCGAGAACGTCCTCGAACCAGAACCTCAGGCCCTCCCGTTCGAGCAGGAGGTCCGCCATCTCGGTCTCCGCTCCCGTAGAGATCGAGAGCGTCCAGCGCTCCTGGGAGAGACGTTTCAGAAGCTTGGGGACCTCGGGGAACGGTTTGGCGCGGGCGTAGGCTTCGGTCACCTTGCGCTGGTGGAAGGTGCGCGCGGTTGCGGCCCGAAGCACCTTCGGGGCCTCGGGGTAGAGCTGGGCGAGCTGCGCTTCGAACGGCATTCCTGTGGTGGCCAGGTAGTGAATCCTCGCCTCCTCCGCGGGAGTCCCGAAGGCCTTGAACATCACGTCCCCCGCCACGCGGCTGATCTCCTCGAGGTCGTTCAGAATCGTTCCATCAAGGTCGAAGACCACGACACCGCGGTCGACCTTGCGAGCGGCCACCGCGACCATCGGACGCGTCGCTGGCCGGCCCACCTCGGCGAATTGGCTGGTGGCAGAGAAGATTGGCAGCTCGATGCCGTCCCGGGAAGGCGGGCCCGACCGATCCCCCAAAGCAGAAGCGGTCCCGAGGCCGCGCGTCATCGAAAGGGCGAGAAGTGGAGGCTCATTAAGGCGTTCCGGGCGGGAGTCTCCTAATAGGTCTCCGGCGCTCCCGCCCGGTGCGGCCTGAATCGCGGGAGGGTTTCGTGCATCCGAGCCATGTGATCCGGGGGAAGACCACTCAGCTCCTCGCCGGTCGGCGCATCGTGGTCGGGGTCTCCGGGTCGATCGCGGCGGTCGAGGTCCCCCGGATTGTCCGCGAGCTGATCCGCCATGGCGCCGATGTACGCGCGGTGATGAGCCCGGAGGCCCAACGGATCGTCAGCCCCGAAGCGCTCGAATTCGCGACCGGACATCCTGCGGTGGTCCACCTCACCGGCAACGTGGAACACGTCACCCTGCTCGGCCCCGGGGAGGGCCGCGCCGACCTCTATCTCATCGCCCCGGCGACAGCGAACACGATCTCGAAGGTCGCGTACGGGATCGACGACACCCCGGTCACCGCGTGCGCATCGGTCGCCCTCGGTGGGGGAGTGCCGATGCTGGTCGCCCCGGCCATGCACGCGCACATGGGTTTGAACCCCGCGGTCCGCGAGAATCTCGAGAAGCTCCGCTCTTGGGGGGTCGGGGTCGTCACGGGGCCATCCGTGGAGGGCGAGGAGAAGGTGGCGGGACCCGAGGAGGTCGCCGCCGAGGTCCTCCACCGCTTGGCCCGGGGGCCGTGGGCCGGCCGGAAGGTCGTCGTGATCGGCGGAGCCTCGCGGGAGTCGATCGATTCCGTGCGGTCGATCACCAACGAGAGCTCGGGGGCGACGGCCGTCGCCCTCGCGAACCAAGCGTACTATCGCGGCGCCGAGGTCCTGCTCTGGGTCGGCGCTCTTCAGGTCCCGATCCCGTCCTGGGTCCAGGTCGACCACTGGCGTGGGGTCGAAGACCTCCTGGCCCTCGCCCGTCGTCGCCGCACCGACCTCGCGGGGGCCGCGGCCGTGATCGTGCCCGCGGCGCTCTCCGATTACACCCTCGAGCGGCGACCGGGCAAGATCCCTTCGCGCGAGCATGCCGCGCTGACCCTGACCCTCCGCCGAGCCCCGAAAGTCCTCCCGGAGCTGCGCCGCCTCGCCCCCGCTCCGTCGCGCCTCGTGGCCTTCAAGCTCGAGGTCGGACTCTCGACGACCGAATTGGAAGGCGAGGCCCGCCGGCTCGCCGAGGAGACCCAAGCGGATTGGGTGGCCGCCAACGACGTCACGGCGCTGGGTAACTCCGAAACGGCGGCCCTCGTCCTTCCGAGAAGCGGAGAGCGTCGCTGGATCCGGGGGCCGAAGGCCGAGTTCGCCGGAAAGCTCCTCGACGACATCGGGCGGGAGCTCGCGAACCTGTCGGGGACGGCTTCCGCGTCCTCCCCGCGAAAACGAGCGGCTCCGCGTCACCGGCGGCGCGCGCGCTGATCGGAACGGGGGCTGTCTGTCGGCGGTCGTCCGCGGCGATGGACCGTCAGGGGTCCGGATCAGAGGGCGTTGACCACGAAACCGACCAAGAACCCAACCAGGATCCCAACATAGGTCAGTCGCTGCTTCAGATACGTGGCGTCGGGTGGTTCGGCGGGGCGGAATGCGACTCGCAGCATCGGAATGATGGAGTAGAGGATCGCCCCCATCGCCAGCGAATCGAAGATGAGGTCGAGCGTTTCGCTGTTGTAGAAGTACCCCCCCACGCCGCCAAGGATCGTCGGAAGCCCTCCGACTAGGAAGAACATTGTAACGACCCCGACCCTGCGTTCGTCGGACCCGACCAAGGGGGACGTGATCGGAAAACCCTCGGTGACGTTCTGGAGGAAGAAGCCGACGAAGACCACGGTGGTCAGGCCCGCCACGCCCGCGACCCAGGAGGACCCGAACACCAGGCCCTCGGTAAGGTTCTGAAACCCGATGGCGAGCGCGATCACGAGCGCCAATCCCTTCGGCGAGAGCGTCGAGACCCGCGACCGGTGCTCCGCGAGGAAGAGGACGAGGAAGCACCCTGCGAAGGCGACCACGAAAATGGCGGCGTCGCTTGCGTTCGCGAGGAACGAGCTGGTGGGATTGCTGTAGATCGTTGGGCCCACGTCCAGGAATAGGTCCGCGAGGAGGAACACCAGGATCCCGATCGCGGCCGAATTCAAGAGGGTGAGGGTCCGCGAGCCCATCGCCTTTCGGAAGACGATCGGCATCGACAAGAAGATCGAGAGCCCCATGACAGCGGACAGGGCGACGAGCACGGGGAACCCCGACATGCTCCTCCGACGGTCGGCCGCGAGTACTTAACCTGCGCCGGGGGGAGGGAGCCAGAAGATTTCGCGACGCGCCCGTCGGGGAGCTCCCGGACGGAGGCGACGGGGGTGGAGACCGATCCTCCTCGGCCTCATGCCGCGCGCCGAGCGTCGCCCTTAATATGCGGGCCGCCTGCGCGCGCCGAGGGTCGCGATGGTCAAGCTCGCCGAGTGGCGGGGGAAGGAGGTCTTCCGGAAGTACGGGATCCCCCTGCCTCGGGGCCGCGTGGCCCGCTCGGCCGAGGAGGCCGAGTCGCTCACGCGGAAGGGCGAGGTCCCGCTGCCGTGCGTAGTGAAAGCCCAGGTGCTCGCCGGCGGGCGGGGGAAGGGGGGTGCCGTGCGGTTCGCCAACTCCCCCGAGGAGGCGCGGGCGGCCGCCGCGGCGATCCTCGGCCTCAGCTTCAAGGACGAGACGGTGAAGGAGGTCCTGGTCGAGGAGAAGCTGCCGATCGCGAAGGAGTTCTACCTATCGGTGGCGCTGGATCGGGCGCTACGGCTCCCGATCCTCATCGTGAGCGCCCGGGGCGGCGTCGAGATCGAATCGGTCGATGACGGACAGATCGTCCGACAACCGATCGACCCGTTCCCCGGACTGTCGGGCTACCAGAAGCGAAGGACCGCCGAGGTACTCGGGCTCGTGGGAGGAGCCGCAAAAGCGCTCGACCGGCTCCTCGACGGGCTGTGGCGCCTGTTCACGGCCGAGGATGCCGAGCTGGTCGAAATCAATCCGCTGGCCATCGTGGGGGACGCCCTGGTCGCCCTCGACGCGAAGGTGATCATCGAGGACGACGCCGCGTTCCGGCATCCGGAGTACGCCGAGATCCGGGACGACCGAACCCCTCTCGAGGAGATCGCCCGGGAGAAGGAGATCGCGTTCGTTCAGCTGGACGGGAACATCGGCGTCATCGCCAACGGCGCTGGGCTTACGATGGCGACCCTGGACGTCCTCAAGGAGTTCGGCGGGAGTCCCGGCGTGTTCCTCGACCTCGGAGGTACCGACGATCCGAAGAAGGTCACGGAAGCGTTCCTTCTGATGGCCCAGGCGAAGCCCAAGGCGGTCTTCCTCAACATCTTCGGAGGCGTCACGCGGTGCGATACCGTGGCGAACGGGCTCGTCGCAGCGATGGGACAGGTGTCGCCATCGGACCGCTTCCCCATCGTCGCTCGGATCCGGGGCAACAACGAGAAGGAAGGCATCGACATCCTGCGCGCCGCCGGAGTCACCTCCAATCCGAGCCTGAAGGAGTCGGCGCAGGCCGCGGTCGCGCTCGCGAAGGAGAGTTCATGACGGTGCTCGTCGACCGCGACACGCGGGTGGTCGTCCAAGGGATCACGGGCCATCAGGGTACCGTCCATGCGCGCCAGATGAAGGCGTTCGGAACGCAGGTCGTCGCCGGCGTCACCCCGGGCAAGGGAGGGGACGAGGTCGAGGGCGTTCGGGTCTACGATTCGGTTCGCGAGGCGGTGGACCGCACGAAGGCGAACGCCTCGTGCATCTTCGTGCCCGCTCCGTGGGCGAAGGACGCGCTGGTCGAAGCGGTCGACGCGGGCATCCGCCTCTGCACGATCGTGACCGAGCACATCCCGTTCCACGACATGCTGGTGATGTACCACTACGCGAAAGCGAAGGGCACCCGGATCATCGGTCCGAACTGCCCCGGCATCGCATCGCCCGGCAAGGCGAAGGTCGGGATCATCCCGAACCTCGTCTTCCGCCCCGGCCGCGTCGGCGTCATCTCCCGGAGTGGAACGCTTACCTACGAGATCGTTGCCGGCATCAAGGACCACGGGCTGGGCCAGTCGACTTGCATCGGTCTCGGCGGCGACCCGGTGGTCGGGACCTCGTTCGTCGACGCCTTGCCGCTGTTCGAGACCGACCCCGAAACCGACCTCGTCGTCCTGGTGGGGGAGATCGGCGGGACGGCCGAGGAGGACGCGGCCGATTTCCTACGGCACCATTTTACGAAGCCGGTCGTCGCATACATCGCCGGGCGCAGCGCTCCCGAGGGAAAGCGGATGGGCCACGCCGGGGCGATCATCACTCGAGGCAAAGGGACCGCCGCCACGAAGGTCGCGGCCCTCGAAGCAGCCGGGGCGCGGGTCGCCCGATTCCCGTACGAGATCCCCGAGCTGGTCGCCGAGCTCCTCGCGAAGGAAGGACGTCGATGACCCCGGACCGGAGTCCAGGTGAATCCGAGGAGACCGGCCAGGACCCGTGTGTGGTCCCCGGGTGCGGAGCCCCCTCGGTCCGTCACCTCGCCCGCACGGAGGTGCGGAAGGTCTTCACGATGCTCCCGGAGAAAGGGCGGCGCGCACCGCTGTGCCGAGACCACTACCGAGAGTGGAAGAAATCGACGAAGGAAGCCCGCCGGCTGGACCGTCTCGCCTGGTGAGTCGTTCCCCTCTGCCGACGGGTGGGGAGGCCCCGATCGCGGGCCGCTCTACTGCTTCCGCATCTTCTGGGCCCGCATGCGTCGGCGCATCCGCTTCTTCCGCCACTTCCAGCGCATGTGGCCGCGCTTCTTCCAAACTCGAGAGGAACGTTTCATTCCGACAAACCGAACGCGCGCGGGTACGGGTAACCGTTTAAAAGGGTTGCCCGAGGCGACGACCTCGCCGGAGCCGGCTTCACGCGCCGGTCGCCGGGCCGCGGACGCCGAACGCGCCCCGCGCCTCGGAACTTATCTAGCGGCCGAGGCTCTGCGCTGCCGTGCTGACCGCCTCCGACCTCGAGATCAACGTCCTCGAGTTCCGCCAGCGTTCGTTCCAGTTCGAGCGCCTCGCGAGCCTCGAGGGGACCGACTTCGCCGTCTTCTCTCGGACCGAAACGGAGAGCGAAAGCCAGTTCCGCCCTCGGCTCCTCCACCTGAAGCTCGTCGTCCCTTCGGAGTGGCTCGTCTACGACGAACCCAACGACCTCCTCGCGATCGCGAAGGACGGCCGAACCGTCCCGACCCGTCTCACCGAGCCGGTCGTCGAGGTGCGGGCGGATCGACCGGAGTTCCGCGAGCAGGGCGTCGACTGGAAGAGGGCGGACGGGCCGTCGGGCTCGCTCGTATTCGTTCCCGTCGAGCACGAGGGCGCCGTGCTGTCCGCCGCGGGCCTCGCGGCCCTCGAGATCCGCTGAAAGCGGCCCCGGACATTAGGTCGAGGGCGACCGAAGCATTCGCTCCACACCGGCCGCGAGGAGCCCGCCCACGATCGGCGCGACCCAGAACAACCAGTTCTGCTGGATGGCCCATTGGTCGCCCGAAAAGTAGGCCGCGAGCACGGCCGGGGCGAAGCTGCGCGCCGGGTTGACCGACGCGCCGTCGATCGGGATCGCCACGAGGTTGATCATCAGGAGCGTCAGGCCGATCCCGAGCGGGGCGAGGTTCTTCGAGAAGTTGTCGCTGCGCGTCGAGAACAGGATCACGTGGACGAGGAAGAACGTGAAGACGACCTCGAGCAGGAACACCGACCCCCACCCGACCGTGTAGGGGGAGCCGTTCCCCGAGTAGCCTTGCGAAGCCAGGGCGGCTGTGCTCGCCGTCGCAAGCGACCAGAGGTTCGAGGAGCCGTAGGCGACTCCGGCGATGACCGCGACCCCCAGGACCCCCCCGAGCAGCTGGGCGACGATGTACGGCACAACGTCCCGCGCCTTGATCCGGCCCGCGGCGAACATCGCGACCGTGACCGCGGGGTTGAGGTGGGCCCCCGAAAGGTCGCCGAACGCGTAGATCATCCCGATCAGCCCGGCGCCGATCGCGAAGCTGATCAGCATCACCCGCGAGAGGGGGTCGAAGATCGGCCCGAGGTTGAGCGAGAACAGGGCGGCCGCCGTCACCGAGAGCAGCAACCCGAACGTTCCGAGAAACTCTGCAAGATACCGTTGGCCGGCCGACCACGTCATCGGCGGAGGGGACGATTGGACGCAGAAAAACCTATCGACGGGGAGCGTGCGACCCGCGCTCCGGCCGAGGAGCCGCGGGGTGCGGCCTACAGGACTCCCATCTCCGTGAGCTTCTCGGGCAGGTAGTGCTCCGTCACGTAGTTCAGGCCGTACTTCGCGAGCGACTGCTGCTCGGCCTTCTTGCCGTTCTTGAGCATCAGCTCGATCTCCGACCGCCACTCGGCCGTACCGAACCGAGGGTCGGTGAGCTCCGCCTGGAGGGCGCGGATGTCCTGCTCCGTCAGCCGGTCCGAAGGGAGCTCGTAGTTCTCGATGTCGGAGGCCGTGACGCCGAGGAACTCTGCGGACGGGGTCGCGAGGTAGCTCGACAGATGGGCCGTCTTGATCGCGCCGTACGCCACGCTCGCGTAGATCCGGAACGACCAGGGGTCGCCGTCGGTGAAGACTACGACCGGGAGCTTCAGTTCCTCCGTGAGCCGTTTGAGGAAGCGACGGGTCGAGCGCGCCGGCTGGCCCTTCAGGTGGATGAGGATCGCCTTCTGCTGCTCGTCGAAGTTGTTCTCCGCCAGGCGGTCGACCATGCCCCCGCACTCGATCGCGATCACGAACTTCGCGTTCGTGCCGACGAACTGGATCTTCTCCTTTTCTACGTTGAACGGGAGCGAGTACCCGCCATCGCCCACGTCGTCCCGACAGTTGATCTTCTTCACGATGCCCTTTCGATTCCGTTCCTTGATCGTGAGGTCACCGATTACCGACGCCCCGTTCTCCTCCGGGTGGAGGCGGAAGTCCTCGCGCAGGCGCTCGCACATCACCTCCAGGTCCTCGATGAGGAGGTTGGATTCGTCCTCGCTGTGGAACTTCGCGTCCTCCCAGCCCTCGCTGATGTAGTAGAGCTCTCGGAGCGTCGACGTCTTGCGGTCGTCCGCCATCTCGTTGATGAAATCGACGAGATAGAAGGTTCGCAAGAGCATCAGCGCCCCGTCGAGCTTTCGGGCGCTCCGCGTGCCGAGCGCCTTGCCGAGCTTCCAGACGCCTTCCCGGGCCTGGAAGACCATGTTCTGCTTCGTACGCAGGGGAAGGCGCATGCGCGGGATCTCCCCAGAGGCGAGCTGCGCGTAGATCTGCTCGGCGAGACCGAGCGTCGGCGCGAGGGCATCCGCCCGGATCTTGGGAAGGTCCGCATCAGTCTTCGTCGCTGGCGTGCGCGCTCGCTTCGGCGGCATCGTAATCCACCTCCTCCTCGGTCGAGACCCCGGTCGCGGCGGCTTCCGCCGCCGCCTGCTCGGAGGCTTCGACGATCGTCCGGGGCAGCCGAACGTCCCAGTCCCCCGGAAGGGGGTCGGCGCCCAGTACGTGGGACTCGTCGATCCCCGCGACATACCAATCGAAGTCGTTCGAGTCGACCTCCGTCTTCGGCGGGAACTTGACCGTGAGCTTCGTCCGGCCGTTGGGAACGAGCTTCGGAAGCGTCCACCAGACCCTTCCGAGCTCGGATTCCGTCCCGTCCGGCGGGGGGTCGAAGCTCGCCCGGGCCATGAGCTCGGGCGGGATCTCGCAGAACAACTCGAGCACCCGGGGGCGGGGCGTGTAGTTCGTGACCTCGACCGGTACGCGGACGCCGGTGGGTTCGGGGACGACCTGTGTCTCGACGTTCACGACGTCCATGATCCGGGTGATGACCGGCGTGAGGTCCGGGACCGGCTTCCCGACGAGATGGCTCGTCTTCTCCGCGAGCTTCGGCAGGATCCGCTGGATGATCGCGAACTTCTCGCTCGCGAAGTCCCGGCGGCTCATCCGCGACAGATGGGTCCGGAGGTGTCGTGCGGCCGCCTGGAGCGCGAGCGTGACCTCCTTATCGAGCTCGGGGTCCTCCGCGAGGGCTTCCTTCGCCTCGCTCGTGAACGGGATCTTGGTGGAGGCCACGTGCACGAGGATGACCCCGGGTCCGACCGGGACCCCGGAGCCACCTTTCTGGTCGAGGCCGTACCGCCTCCAATCCATGCTCGCGATGGCGTTGGTGATCGCGCACGCCCCCTGCTGGAAGAGCAGCGGGACGCGGTTCGCGAACCGCAGGATCTGGACGGGTTGGTCGGCCGGTAGCCCGCCGCCGTACACGAGGCCGACCTCGACCATGAACGGGAACCCTCCGCGCACCTTCGGCGGACGGCTCACCGGCGGGGCGAAGAACTCCGGTCGCAATTCCCCCAGCACATTGCGCAGGCCCCGCTTGATCAGCATCGCCCCGATCGGAGAGAGGCCGTCCGCCGACGGGGGAATGAGGGGCACGGCGTGGAGCGCCTCGAGGAGGCGCTCCCGGTCGGCCCCTTCGACGGAGCCGGGGGTCTGCGAAGGCCGGAGCCGGGCGCGGGCGAGCACGTCCTTCGAGGAGCGGCCGCTGACGCCTTGCAGGTCCTTCGCGAGGAACTCTGCGAGGGTCGGTCGCTTGGCCGCCTTGAGGAGGTAGCCGAGCTCTCCGAGCTCGAGGCCGTACGGGTGCGGCAGCGTTTCCTTCGCGGGAGCCGGAAGGTCGGTGGTCGCTCGCTCGAACGTCACGCGCGTCCCGTCCGGCTCGACGAGCACGAGTCGAGCGTGCGGGTTGACGATCGCCGTGCCGCGGAGGTACTCGTACGCCGATTGGCGCCCGCGAACGTACCGAGCCTTCAGCACGAGCTCGATGCGCGTGCCGTGGGGACGGTCCCACAGCTCGAGGTCGTCCGAGAGGACCTTGGGCTGGTTCTTCTGCGTGTCGATCGTGAGCTCCAGGACGTGGGCCGCCTCTTCCTCCTCCACCTTGGAAACGACCTTGGCCGGGCGGGCGGTCGTAAGGTTCGCGTAGAGCACCGCGGCCGAGATACCGATCCCCTGCTGCCCGCGGGCCTGGCGGTTGGCGTGGAACCGCGACCCGTAGAGCAGCCGACCGAACACGTTAGGGATCTCGCGCCGAAGGATCCCCGGCCCGTTGTCGGTCACGGCCACGCGGTATCGGTCCTCGCTCTCCTTCGAGATCTCGACCAGGATGTCGGGGAGGACCCCGGCCTCCTCGGAGGCATCGAGGCCATTGTCCACGCCCTCCTTGACGGTCGTCAGGAGCGCCCGTTGCAGGTTGTCGAACCCGAGGATCTGTCGGTTCCGCTCGAAGAACTCTGCGACCGAGATCTCCCGTTGCTTCGCCGCGAGTTGCTGGGCGATCGTGGGAGGGACCACGGACCACGACCGGGGCGTGGCCCGCTATAAGAGCCACGTTCGAGTTGAACGGTGCTCCGTCAGAGCGAGACCGGAGGCGGGGGACCTGGCCGGCTCGCGACGTCGCGTAGGACCGGACGGAACGGCCGCCAGCGGGTGGCGTCCGTCGGGTCGATCTCGACCGTAGCGACGCTCTCTTCGGGTCCTAAGGACATCGTGCGTACGGGGGTGGTCGGAAGCGGTTCTCCGCGCGCGTCCCACGCTCCGCTGCCTCCACCGAACACCACGCCGTCCTCGACCCCGACCCGATTGACGTAGACGACCGGGACTCCGTTCTCGATCGCGCGGGCCGGTAGGAGGCGGTCGAAGAGCCTGCGACTGGTCACGGGTGCGGCAGAGATCACGACCAGGAGCTCGGCGCCCGAGAGCGCGAGCTGTCGGGAGACCTCGGGGAAGAACGTGTCGTAGCAGACCTCGAGCCCCACAAGGCTCGGCCCGAGCGACACCGGCCGGCTCGTGTCGGTCGCCGTGAACAGGGCGCCCTCCTCAAAGGGACCGAACGTGGGAAGGTACCGCTTGACCTGCACGAACAGCTCCCCGGAGGCGAGCGCGGCGATCGCGGCGTTGTAGACCTCGCCCCGGCGCTCGGTCGAGGCGAGGGGGGCTCCTACGACGACCGTGGTCTTCGTCTCCCGGGCGAGCGCCCGCAGTGCCTCGGTGGTCTCGTCCCCGTCGTGGAGGGCGAGCTGGTGGAACCGGTCCCCGATCCGGTAGCCCGTGA
>Ga0187804_10000082_pt1 | contig 20269 bp, 24 predicted proteins | sample NC_wetland_sal_i_3_FD_132961 | JGI IMG/M metagenome (GOLD analysis project Ga0187804, IMG submission 132961) | Wetland sediment microbial communities from Neuse River Estuary, North Carolina, USA - Control_4 | ecosystem: Environmental > Aquatic > Freshwater > Wetlands > Sediment | place: USA...
CGCTATCCAGCACTTTTCTAACGTTACCTGGGTCGTCTCAAAAAACCTGAAATGCGAGCATCCCTACGTGGCACTGGCTTCAGCCGGGCTGTGTCGTGATCGATAGACCCGCCGCTCTTGTAATGCCGCTTGCGTCCAAGTCCGCGCAAGCTCAAGCAGACCCTGTCTGGTTTTGGCGTAGGAGGCCGAAAGCATCGCCTCTTTAGCGTATTGCCAGAACTGATCTGTTATCGACATGAGCACCCTCCCGTGCCCCGACATCCCAGTACCCCGCATGCGCTCCTTGGCAGTAGCCGTCTGTTCAAAATTGCTCACCTAGGCCGCTCGGCTCAAACCCTCCACAGCAAAATGGGCCGCTGACAGATTAAAAAAGGGGCCACCAGGCCTCCAACCCTGCTAGCACCCGCGCGCTGGTGAAATATCGTCGCGTCCAACGAAACCCCACCCTAATCTGACCCTCATCCGCCAGCTGTTAGTGAGCAATTTTGCTCAGACGCCGAGCAGTCATGCGAGTGAAGGTTGAAGTGCTCTGAAGGGTCACTCAAATGCAGCAGCATTCGTTAGTTCGACGAAAGTCCGGATATTTCGGTCTGATCGCCGTAATTCTGATCGTCGCGGTGGGATTGTGTTGGGGTTTAACCCACATCTAGGAAACTTCAGCTTGTGAGCGATCCAAGCGATGGCGTCGTCGTGGCAACCAAATGATGACGCGCTGGCCCGGGATGGCACACAGGCACTCATCGAGTCCTTAGGATACAAAACCGTCAGTTTCAGTTCGGCGGAGCATTTTCTCGCGTCCGATGCGATCGCGGAAACAAGTCATGCCTGATCACCGACTTGCAAATGCCTGGATTAAGCGGCCTTGAATTGCAGGAGGCGCTGCGGTCGCAGGGTCATCGCACGCCGGTAATCCTGATTACAGCCTATCCGAATGAGCGCCGCCGCAATCGTGCGATTGATGGCGGAGCGGTTGGGTTCTTGAGCAAACCGTTCGACGAGGCATCGCTGATCGAATGCCTGGCTGCCGCGATCAAGTCGCGATCTCCAAGCTGATGCTCGCTTCACACACGAGGCGCGGCGGATCGCGGCGAAATCGCCAAGCTGCCGGCCTGCTACGCAAGGAAAGCTGATGCGAGGGTTATTGGCCAAGCTCAACGCATAACCGAGAGAACCACAATTTCAATTTCACTTCACGGATTTTATAAGGAAAGAGCGCGTCGTCCCCTATAGGCGAACAATCTAAACAAATAAAAACCCCCGGCCGAAACCGGGGATTCTTTCTCCGAAGAGGAGCATTACTTCTGCTGGCCGCCTTGTTGGCCGCCCTGTCCGGGCTTCTGTCCCGGCTGCTGCTGTTGCTGCTGACCAGGCTTCTGCTGGCCGCCGCCTTGTTGGCCACCACCCTGGCCACCCTGCTGGTTCTGCTGGTCGCGCTGATTCTGATTATTCTCGGTCATAGCTATCTCCAAATTTTTGTGAAGTATTGCTTGAATATCATTATTCAACCAACTCACTTGAGCTAAGCCACAATGCAACTAATGCTAGGGGTCTTGAAAAAGAAACTGAAACACGACATTAAACACGACGTTGAAGAGTTAGATTTGCCCCAAGCGACAACTGCATCACGGATTTTAAAGGACAGGAGTCCTGACGTAACTTTACTCCGCGAAGAGGGATTGAGGACCATGGCGGAGGGCAGCTGTACGTCGGTTTGCCGTTGATTTAGGCGGGATTGATAATTGCGATGGGGATCACCATTTATGTAGTGGCGAGAAGCACACCCAGTGGCTCGCCCCGGTTTCTCAGCGCTGCCAGTCCTCACCCTTCCCTTTAATTGTGCCAAATCGTGCCTACTGCGACGGCGTCCGCCGTCATTTGATGATGAAGCTCGCGCCGTCCGCGCTATCGCTTCGTTGAGTCTTTCGGTCGCTGTCTGTTCAAAATTGCCCACCTCGTTCGGCTGGCCCGCCACGCTAGAGGCGAAAGCGCCGGACGCCGTCGGATTTTACTGCATTATTGCTGCCGCTACGGTGGTGGGACTCGCGCTCGGTTATACGCCAATCGATCCCATTCAAATGCTGATTTGGAGCGCCGTGCTCAATGGTATTGTCGCTGTTCCGATCATGACGATCATGATGGTGGTCGTTACGCGCCTTTCGGTGATGGGTCGTTTCAGCGCTCGGCCGACACTCACGTTTTTCGGGTGGGCCGGCACGGCGCTGATGGCCCTTACTGTTGTCGCACTGTTTTGGTCCTCGTTTGGCTGAGCAGCGCTCGTATCGCGAGTAATTCATTCCGGAAGGGAAGGCCGATATCATCAAAAGGAATTGTCGACGGTCAAAAAAGCACGACATGGGCTCAATGCGGAGTCATTCGGTCGGGCTTGGCTGAATGGATTCTTCACTGTGAATTACTCGCCATTACCTGTCCGAATATCTCAATTGGGATTGGCACTCACGTTTTGCCCGACCTACGGCCAGTGTGAGCAATTTTGCACAGTCTTCACCTTGGCATGGGGCTTCACTAGCAGGAGAGGGTGATTCTCCTCCTCGTTGAAGAAGCGAAAGTTAAATTTCGGACGGAAATTGGGGGAAGACGCTGGTAGTCGCCTCTGGCGGGACGAAGTTTTGGGAGCTCTTGGGAGGGGAGAGCTTTTTGGAGGGTAAGATATGGAAACGTCGAACTATCGAGCACGCTCCCTACCAGGAGCCGCGTTGGCGTGGCCTAGCCGCCAGCCGTTCATAGACCTCGATGAAGCGCACCCGCTCGCCCAGGGGATCGTGGATACGATCCGCGATCCTCTCCTGGTCCTCGATCAGGACTTGCGTATCGTCACCGCAAATCGCGCCTTCCATCAGACGTTCAGGACGAATCGTCAGGACATTCAGGGTCGTCCGGTTTACGCGCTAGGAGACGGCCAGTGGGATATTCCCGAGCTTCGATTGCTGCTGGAGGACGTCGCGCCACAGCACTCGGTGATGGAAGATTACGAAGTCGAGCGAGAATTTCCCATTATCGGACGACGCTCGATGCTCCTGAATGCGCGGGAGGTATTCAATCAAATAAACCATCGCAATCTCATTCTCCTGACATTCGAAGATGTCACCGATCGGCGTGCCGCCGAACGTGAGATCTCCAAGCTGCTGCAACAGAAGGAAACGCTGTTGCAGGAAATGCAGCATCGTGTTGCAAACAGCCTGCAGATCATCGCGAGTATCCTTCTCCTCAAAGCGCGGACGGTACAGTCGGAAGAAACGCGGCTGCATCTTAGGGACGCTCATCAGCGAGTCATGTCGGTAGCGGCCGTGCAACAGCAGCTGCTGGCCTCGAGCCATGGCGAGCCGATCGAAATCGGCCCTTATCTCTCTCGATTATGTGAGGCCTTGGCAGCCTCGATAGCCGACGACAGTCGTCCGGTCTCATTGAAGGTCCAGGCGGAAGGCGGCACGGCCTCATCTGCCGAGGCGGTCAGCATCGGTCTGATTGTCACGGAGCTCGTGATCAATGCGTTCAAGCATGCTTTTGTCGACAACAGGCCCGCTGGCCTGATCGTCGTTGCCTATGAGGCGACTGAAACAAGTTGGCGACTTGCGGTTTCCGATATGGCAGTGGGACACCGGAGGGCCATTTGAAATTGGATAAAACCAACTTCTGGACTGGGCACGATCATCGTCGAGGCGCTCGCCAAACAGCTTGACGCCCGTGTCGAAGTCGTCAGGAACCCGCAGGGCACGACGGTATCAATCACCCACGGAACGTCAGATCCAGCCTGGCCTCCACTGACGGGCTCCGCTTCACTGACAGGCTCCGGCGGGCGCTGGCTCACGAAATCGAACGGCGGTTCCATTGCGGCCGTTTGATTGCGTAATGTTCGTTCAACAACACTAAGCGGTCCCTCCGTGTTCTAGTAAATGTCGATCCGGCACCCCACGTGTAGAAGAGTGTAAAAGATGACCTCAAGAGAAGACCATCAAACTGATGCAAGCCACCACGCCGCTGCTATGGGACGGTGGGATGACGAGGGTGGCACTTCCATTTCCGCTCGAAGCAATACGGGCGTGAGAGTATCGAAAGACGTGCGCTCCGAGGCGACGGCAGATCTGAAGGTTGATCAGCCTTCCACAGAAGACAAGAAAATTTTGGAATGTCTGGGAGCGGCCGTCATCATGCGATGGGGTACTCTCCCGACCAAAATCCAACGGGAACTCTTCGAACACGCGACTTCGCTTGCCGACCTCGCGCAGACAGCTCCGCCGAAGGGCCAGATCGCGCGCTTCCTGCATAATCACAAGGATGACGGCGCTCGGACGACAACGACCATACCGCGCCGTGTTGTGATGTGACCCGGAAAGCGCTGCTGAGCGCCTGATCAAGGGCGACGACGTTTTCAGCCGAAAGGGCACCACGTGGCTACGAAAGAGCGACTTGCGGCCATGGCGGCCTCCCGTTGCGCCGTGTGCTCAGGAGCGATGGCGCTTACGCTCGTGAAGGTAGACCCAACCAACAGCGCGTTGGAGCTTCGCACCTATATGTGCGGGGAGTGCGGCCACAGTCAGACGTACAGCGTGGACGGCGGCGACAGCTAATGGGCCAATAAGCATCGTTGGCGTAGTTTGCAGTGGTCCATTTTCCAACTCGCGCAGCTGGCGACGCGCACATTTAACAGGAGCGTACGGATGTCGACGCCTACCATCCTGAGACGACTAATCGGCATGGAGTGCGCATAGTTCCAGCGAATCGGAAACGGCGCGTACCGCGACGCTCGCAACAGGAGAAGGACCATGAAACTTACGCAATTTGCGGTCGACGACGGCCCGCACAATAGTGATGGATTGCTGCTTCACGGGTGGAATGGAAATCAACAAGTAACGGGGTTCGTCAGCAGGCGCGTTATGGACGACTGGGTCGATCCCAGACAGCCCTACCGAGGGCGGAAAAGCCTTTATCGCGAGCAGTACAACGCGCTTGGCAAGCGCAACCTCGCAGCGATCGAGCGAATCGTCACATCCAAATATCAACGAGGCCCGGCGTTCAATCGCCAGTATCCATTTGTGGACGTTCTGCTATTCGACATCACGGAAAGCGGCGAGGTGCTAGACGCGTGTGAACTCGTTCGTTCCCCCGAAACCGATGTTGCTTCGCGCGCATGGCCACAGGGGTCGCTAATGCTACGTAATTCACGCCATCCACAAAAGGCCAGAACATTTGAAAGCACATCGATTACGCAGAATTCCAAGCGCGAAAGCAAAATCGCTCTTCGACACTTTGAACCTGCCGCAAAACCCCGACAGCTTGCGGATTTTGGACCAGGACGGACATGAGGTGTTCTTTTGGACGCCGCGGACAGATGATTGCTAAGGCTGAGGACTTTTTACTGTGTGTTCAGTGCATATATAAATTCCGACCCGTAACAAATCGGACAATGCAACGATGAACGGGTATTGTCCCGGCATTGGCGCCACCCAGGAGTAACTGACGTGAATTCAAATTCAAACCAGGCGCAACAACGAGCGGAAAAGCTTTTCAAAAAGCAAGAGCGCGCACAAGACGCCCGGCAGGCGATGATCGAATATGAAGCTCATGCTCTCGTCGTTCGCGAAAAGACAGCACGTTTGAGAGCGCTTCGATTAGCTCAGGAGCGCTTGTCGTGAGCGCCTAGCAAGCCTACGACAGGTGCGCCTGGCCGTAATAAACTAAACTGATACAGCTTCCACGTTTCGGAGCTGGTTGACGATGGAGGGCAAGAATGAACAAGCAAGAAATTCGCAAGGCTGTCATTTCGGGAGTGGATGGCGCTTCCACGCGATATCAGGTGATGATGGGCTGGTTGCCGCCACTGATCGGGAAGTCGTGACCTATGGACTGCCTCGTCGGCACCCAATCGTCGATATGGAAATGGTTCGATATGGAGATGGGGGAGAATCGCAACGCGATGACCACGCGAACGACCAGCAAAATGGTGACTTTCGCTCGACCGTTCATGCTGAAGGGAGTCGATCGAATATTGCCAGCTGGAAACTATCGAGTCGTGAGGGATGAAGAGCTAATAGAAGAATTGTCATTTCCCGTCTATCGCCGCGTATCCACGATGATCTTCGTGCCAGCCAAATCTGCTTCCTCGGTTGAGATGGTGGCCATTGATCCTCAAGACCTCCAGGCGGCGCAGGAGCAAGACCTCCAGGCGGCGCAGGAGCGGGACCTCAATCATGGCGCTTAATTTTCCAAACGTAGATGCCAATCAGGCTGTGTGGCCATCGAAATCGCCAAACCTGGGCATTTGCTTTTCCACTTGCTGCGTCATCTTCGCAGTGTCGGAAGCGCCGGGCACGCCCTGCGGGCCGAGTTTCTTAAGGGCAATCTCGTCCTCGCTCGGCCGATCTTCCTCGCGGGTCGCTTGTGCCATTCACCACTCCTTGCGAGCCCACAGACGCTAACTACTCTACCTGTAAACGCCAGTTAGCATAACGATTACAACGACAATCGTTGCTTCCGCAATGTATAGCCACAACGCTCTTTGAGTAAATTTGAAAATGACATTCGTTTTTGTCATAGTTCAACTTCAAGAATATTTTAGAAATGACAAGGTAACTGCTTTCACACGTGTCATCTGGCACTGAACAATTCAATAGGCAGCTGCTCGAACTAACAAAATAAAGACGGCTTTGGTTCGTGCACCGCGGCGATCGAAGCAATTATGGTCTTTTGCAGCCGCCATGTCCGTCTTTGGGAACCACTCTTGTGCATCCCGCTCGGCTCCCCATATCGTCGCATAGTAGTAGGCCATCCCAATGCTACCCATAAAAATGGTGACGTAAGTCGCCATTATCTTTATCTTTCGGGCGGCAGCGCTAGTGCCATCGGCAGCGCAATAAGACCCTAAAAGTAGATCTGAAATTGGCGATGTTTCAGCATCGTCATGTTACGCCACTTCGGCCGCTACTAAAAAACATACCAGAAGGACTTAAAACATGACGAAATATCTTTTAATCGCATTTGCGCTGGCTGGTTCGGCCGCTGTCAGCGGTACATCCGCGTCCTCTAAACCCGCGTCCCCCGCGGCATCACAACAGTCAAGTTCCAACTCGTCGGAGAGGGGCCCGCACGGCTGCGCGGCAACTTGCCCACGCTGAAAGCTAAAAAACCGCAACAGAGGCCGCCTTAGGGCGGCCTTTTTCATTTCTGACGCAATGTCGGCTCCTGGCCCAAAAGCGGACACTCACGTGGCTACGAAAGAGCAGCTTGCAGCTTACGGCTACGGCGGCCTCCCGTTGCGCCCTGCGCTCAGGGGCGATGGCGCTTAAGTCGGGTGTGAGCTGTTTTGCTCAGATTCCGGACGGACAAAAGCGTAAAGTTCATATGAACCGATACGCCATCCGAAAGCGTTCAGTCTTTAATGCAAACTGAGCCGAAACCCAACCGGGTTTGCACGGCCCTCGCTCCGAAGCATGTCGGGCGAAAGGAAATACCATGCAAGTGCCTTCAATCTTTCAAGGAGAATCGCTGAAACGTCTGTTGCAAGGCGCAGTCGTCGGCGCCGTCGCAGCGATCTTTGTTGGTTTTTACTGGGGTGGCTGGTCGCTCGGCAGTACCGCTGACAAGATGGCGACAGAGCAGTCCAAGCTGGCAGTCGTAGCGGCGCTGGCGCCGACGTGCGCCGACAAATTCCGCGCACAACCTGATGCCGCCGCGAAGATTATTGCGCTTTCGAAGGTCTACCCGTGGAATCGCGCGAGGGATTTCCCCAAGGAGCTCGTGACCCTTCCCGGCGAGACGGAACCGAGCTCCGCTCTTGTGGACGCCTGCTATGCGCTGTTGTTGGCGCCGAAGTCTGCTGCGCTCAATTGAGATAGCGTGAGGAGCGTTATTTATTAAGAGGAGATGATGACTATCAATGTTCTTCCTGATCGCGGGATGCGAACGGTACTTTATTGCCTCGCAGCCGTCATCGTTGTGTTTGTTGGCATGTTATTGTTGACGATCCATCCCTAGAACTCCGTATACACAACGCGTCCAGCGTGAGCGCAGAACATTCGGATCGGGTCGATGCAGCGATTGGGGCAATACTTGTTCAAACCGGCCTCAGCGGACCGCACCACTCGAACCGGATCAGCACATAATTTCTTGATCCGCCATTGTGCTTTACGTTCCGACACCCCAACTAATAAAGTACTGACAAGCAGCGCCTTGTCCGAGAGCTGCACGAAAATCGGCGACGTACCGAAGTCTCCGGTCCCCATATTGGCAGCCCTGGTGCCGTCGGTCGGCACATAACACTCCAACTAGAGTTGGTTCGCGAGCGGGTGCCAGGAGTGGCCCGGCCGGCCACTCACAGACGCTTGCCTTCCATCGAAAAGCGAAAGCTCGAGCACCACAATGACCGCTCCCTATTACATGAGTGAAACTAAGTCCGACATGCGCGGCATCAAACAGGGCTGGTACGCGATTGAGGATGACGGCACGCTCGATTCTGGACCTTTTTCCAGTTTCGAGGAATGCGCCAAGAGAATCACATCTTACCGACATCCGACGCTAAGGGCGGCGCCGGGAGGTCTGCCCAAAATCGCCCCGTAAAGGATTAAGTGTCATGACGGAAACCACTACCGCCGCCGCCAAAACCAAGACTACGAAACACGCCGCCTCGTCGTTTAGCCTGCCGGACTACGGGATTCCAAATTTCGAGATGCCAAAATTCGACATGTCGAATATGGAAATGCCGGAGGCATTTCGTGACATGACCGAGAAGGGCGTCGCGCATGCCAAGGACACCTACGCCAAAGCGAAGGTAGCCAGCGAGGAAGCAGCCGACCTGCTCCAAAATACCTATGCGGCCGTTGCCAAGGGTGCCATGGACTACAATCTCAAGCTCATCGAGATTGCCCGTACCAATACTCGCGCCGCCTTTGACTATGCCCACGAGCTGTTGGGCGTGAAGTCCCCGTCGGAGTTTATCGAGCGGTCGACCGCACAGATGCGCAAGCAATTCGATATCGCTTCTGCGCAGAACAGGGAGCTTTGCGCGCTCGCGCAGGAGGTGGCGACTGAGACTGCTGAGTCAATCAAGTCGAGAGTGTCCAAGGCGTTCCACACGGCCCCCTGAATCGCAGCAGTTCCGAAATATTGGACCCGCAACGAACGGCTTTCGAAACAACGATCAGCTTTCCAATCCGTCCGACTGTTTGACGAAACCTTAGGAGGACACCCATGAAATTCCGACCGCTTCACGACCGCGTTGTCATCGAGCGAATCGATGCCGAGGCGAAGACCGCTGGTGGCATAATTATTCCCGACACCGCCCAGGAGAAGCCCCAGCAAGGCAAGGTCATCGCCGTTGGACCCGGCGGCCGCGACGAAAGCGGCAAGCTGATCCCGATCGACGTCAAAGTCGGCAACCGCATCCTGTTCGGCAAGTGGTCTGGCACCGAGGTCAAAATCGATGGTGTCGAGTACCTCATAATGAAAGAGAGCGACATCATGGGCGTGCTGGTCGAAACCGAGGCCAAGAACGAGAGCAGGAAGAAGGCCGCCTGATTGCGCTTTCCAAATTCTTGTCCTGAGGACACCGTGTAGCGGTCGATTCGTAGGCTGAGAAAACATCGTCACCTTCGGGGTTCGCCCCACAGGCGACCCGAGCTGAGATCAAACAAAAGGGGATACTGAGATGTCTGCCAAGGAAGTTAAATTCTCGGTCGACGCGCGCGACAGAATGTTGCACGGCATCGATACACTCACCCACGCGGTACGCGTGACGCTGGGCCCCAAGGGCCGCAACGTCATACTCGACAAGTCGTTTGGCGCACCACGCATTACCAAGGACGGCGTGACCGTCGCCAAGGAGATCGAGCTCGAAGACAAGTTCGAGAACATGGGTGCGCAGATGGTGCGCGAGGTTGCCTCGAAGACCTCTGACCAGGCCGGTGACGGCACCACGACGGCGACCGTGCTCGCTCACGCGATCGTCAGGGAAGGTGCCAAGGCTGTCGCCGCTGGCATGAATCCGATGGACCTCAAGCGCGGTGTCGATCTGGCGGTCGAGACCATTGTCGCTGACCTGCAGAAGAACTCCAAGAATGTCACCTCGAACGAGGAGATCGGTCAGGTCGGCACCATCTCGGCCAATGGCGACGCGGAGATCGGTCGTTTCATCGCCGATGCGATGAAAAAGGTCGGCAACGAAGGCGTGATCACTGTCGAGGAAGCAAAGTCGCTTGAGACCGAGCTTGAAGTGGTCGAGGGCATGCAGTTCGACCGCGGCTATATCTCGCCCTACTTCGTCACCAATGCCGACAAAATGCGGGTGGAAATGGAAGACCCGTATATCCTGATCTACGAAAAGAAGCTTTCCGGACTGCAGGAGCTCCTGCCGTTGCTGGAAGCGGTGGTGCAAGCGAGCAAGCCGTTGCTGATCATTTCCGAGGACATAGAGGGTGAGGCGCTAGCTACCCTCGTGGTCAACAAGCTGCGCGGCGGCCTCAAGGTCGCGGGCGTCAAAGCCCCCGGCTTCGGCGATCGCCGTAAGGCAATGCTCGAGGATATTGCGATCCTCACGGGCGGCACCATGATCTCCGCCGACCTCGGCATTAAGCTCGAGAACGTGACAATCAATATGCTCGGACGTGCCAAGAAAGCGATGATCGACAAGGAGAACACCACGATCGTCGCTGGCGCCGGCAAGAAGGCCGACATTCAGGCGCGTATTGCCCAGATCAAGGCGCAGATCGAGGAAACCACCTCTGACTACGACCGGGAGAAGCTGCAAGAGCGACTGGCCAAGCTCGCCGGCGGCGTCGCAGTGCTTCGCGTCGGCGGCGCGACCGAGATCGAGGTGAAGGAGCGCAAGGACCGCGTCGATGACGCCATGCATGCAACCCGCGCCGCGGTTGAGGAAGGTATCCTGCCTGGCGGCGGCGTTGCGCTGCTGCGCGGCATCAAGGCTCTGGAGAAGCTCAAAGTTCACAACGACGATCAGCGAACCGGCATTGAAATTGTTAAGAAGGCGCTGTCGTGGCCGGTGCGCCAGATCGCAACCAACGCTGGCGAGGATGGCTCGATCGTCGTTGGCAAGATCCTGGAAAAGGACACCTACGCCTTCGGCTATGACGCGCAGACCGGCGAGTATGGCAACTTGGTGTCGAAGGGCATCATCGACCCGACCAAAGTCGTGCGGATTGCGCTGCAGGGCGCGGCCTCCATCGCGGGTCTGCTGATAACCACCGAGGCGATGGTTGCCGAGCTGCCGAAGAAGCAGAGCCCAGCGATGCCTCCCGGTGGAGGGATGGGCGGAATGGGCGGTATGGACTTCTGAGGCGCTCGATCGATCATTGAGAAGGCCGGACACGCCGGCCTTCTTTGAAACCTTGACAGTTGTTCCTGCGCCTCAATTGGCAATGCGCGTGATTCCCGAAGAGATGAAGACCCCGCGACCAAAGCAATCATGCCACTTTGCCCCTCAAAGCAGACATTCGTCAGAGTAGCGATTTAATGAGCTTTGAGAGTTTGATCGCTTCCCGGAGGCAGTCGATAAAGCGCACCGTATTTTTCGCGAAGATAATCAAAATACGACCTCATGTGCATCACCGCGCCGGTTGCGCGCTCGACGAGATCGTTCGGCACGAACTTGCTGCCGTGCCGGTAAAGATTGTCGCGTAGCCAGGTGTGCAGCGTCCCAAATTTGCCGTTGGCAATTTCGCGCGGGATGTCTGGATGCGCCCTGAGCGCGGCCGCATAGAACTGCGCGGATAAAATATTGCCGATCGCATAGCTCTGGAATCGACCGCCGATGTAACCGGAATACCAGTGCGCGTCCTGCAGGCAGCCGTCGCGATCATCGGATGGCGCGATGCCAAGATCGGCTTGCATTGCCGCGTGCCAAGCCTCGGGCAGGTCCCTCACGCGGAGCTGGCCCTCCAGCATTTTAAGCTCAAGATCGAAGCGCAGCATGATGTGCAGATTGTAGGTCAGCTCGTCCGCGTCGGTGCGAATCAGCGACCGCGCCACCTTGTTGATGGCGCGATGGAATGCGGCAAGTGGAACAGGTGACAACTGCTCCGCAAAAATTCGCTGCAGCCTCGGGTAAAAATGCTCCCAGAAACCGCGGCTGCGCCCCACCACGTTCTCCCAGAGCCGCGACTGGCTTTCATGGACGCCAGCCGAGACACCTTGGCCGAGCGGCGTGCCATCGAGCGCAGCGCTGATACCTTGCTCATACATGGCGTGACCGGCCTCGTGCAGCGTCGAGAACAACGCGTCGCCAAGGTCGTTCTCGTTGACGCGTGTAGTGATGCGGACGTCGCCAGCGGAAAACCGACTGCAGAAAGGATGGTGGGTGAGGTCGAGCCGGCCGCACTTGAGATCGTAGCCCAGACACTCCGCAACGTGCAGGGCAAAATCAAACTGGGCTGCTTTGGCAAAAGTTTGCCCTAGATTCGAGTCATCGGCGGCAGGCTGCTCACAGATCGCTTGCACCATCGGAACAAGCTGGCGTTTGAGCTCGCCGAACAATGTGCGGGTCGACGCCGCGGTCATACCCTCGTCTGCGTGGTCGATGTGCGGATCGGCGACGTGCTTGTAGGGCGCAAAATAGGAGGAATAGTCACGGCTGAGGTCCAGTGTCCGTTCTAGATAAGGCACCATCGTCGCGAAGTCGTTGGCCGGCCGCGCCCTCGTCCATGCATCATACGAGGCGGAGCAGTGCACGGTTGCGCGCTCAACATGATCCGGTGGTATCTTGATCTTCTTTTGATATTCGCGGCGTGCCACTCGAATCAGGCTTGCGTCATCGGAATCGTACGGCAGGCTTTCGCCATAGCGAGTAAGGTACTCGATCAGCTTGCCGAGCGCCGGGTCGACCGCCCTCTCGTGCGCCAGACGGTTGAGCGTCGCACGCTGACGGCCTCGGGCACCGGCGCCGCCTTCCGGCATGTAGGTTGCTTGGTCCCAGTTCAGGATATCACTCGCCGCATTCAGATCACTAAGCTCGCGTAACCGCTGCTTCAGCTCCACCAGCATTTGCTCCGTAGAGCGGCGGTTGCGCGCAGGCTTGCCCGCGATCATCTCGGAGCGGGCTGCGCGTTTCGGTTTGCGAACCTTTTGCATGGACCGACAGAGTTAGCGTGCCGCCACCACCATGATCTCCACCTTGTAGTCGGGCGACGCGAGTTTGGCTTCAACCGTCGCCCGCGCTGGCGTATTGCCGGGCGACACCCAGGCATCCCAGACCGCGTTCATCTCGGCGAAATTCGCCATGTCGGTGATCCAGATATTGGCCGATAGGAGCTTAGACTTGTTGGTCCCGGCTGTGGCCAGGAAGCTGTCGATTTGCGCGAGGATGCTTCTGGTCTGCTCGGCGGTACTTTTGCCTTTCGGGTTGTCGGCAACGATGCCTGCGAGATAAACGGTGTCGCCGTGGGTCACCGCTTTGCTCATACGCGGCCCGGCCTCGTGACGTTCGATCTTCATCGCTGATCCTTTCCGGCAGTCACAATCGCATTCGAGCATCTACCCCAAGATTCGGCGTAAGCTTGGTGAGTAGTGGAATGAATGAGGATGCCCTGGCATGGTGGTGTGCTCAATGGTACCCAACAGTTGAGCCACCATCGACCGCGATAGCAGTCCCCTGAATGTGGCGCGCCTTCTCTGAGCAGAGAAACAACACGAGGGCCGAAATGTCTGCGGGCCTTCCAAGTCGACGCAGACCGTCCTTGGCCGTCGCCTCTTGTTTCAATTGTTCGACCGATTTGCCGGATGCCTTCGAGCGCTGCTCCAACAGTTGGTAGAAGCGTTCGGTCTCGGTCGCACCAGGATGGATGATATTGACGTTAACGCCATCGCGTTTGCCAAGTTGGGAGAGCGCTTTTGAAAAATTTCCCATCGCGGCATTGACCGATGCACCGATTGAGAAGTCAGCGCCGGGGGAGCGCGCAGCGCCCCCGCCAATGTTGACGATACAGCCTTGGGCCGCCTTGAGCATTGGCCAAAACAGCCGGCACATGCGCACGCAGCCGAAAAACTTTAATGCGTAACCGTCGATCCAAGCCTGGTCTGGCAGTTCGGTGAAGTTCCCAGCGCGCGTGGCCCCGGCCGAGCAGACCAAAATGTCACATCGGTTGAATTTGTCTCTGACAGCGTCAAAAGCCTGCTGACACCGTTCCAGCGTCCGCAAATCGGCGGCGATGGTGAGGGGTGCGAGCCCAGCCGAGGCGATCGTCTTGGCAGCGTTGGAAAGATTGTCCGCCGAAGAAGAAACAATCACGGTCTGTGCACCGGAGCGCGTAAATTCAAGCGCGATCTCACGGCCAATGCCGCGACTACCACCTGTAACGACAGCTACTTTGTTCGAGAAGTCCCCCGACATGGTTCTTTCCTTTTTCAATTACTGCAGCCGAATTACGCATCGTCTGCGTGGTCCACGTTGTGATTAGCGGACATTTGTTATCGGTAGTAAACTACCGCAAATATACTGGGCTTGGGCTTCGTCGGATCTCGATCCCGACAGGGCTATCGATCAACAGATATGCTTTTCGCGAAATAGGAGGAGAGCGATCATGGCCTATACGCTAGATCAATTTGCCGCCGATTGCCGGGCCGCGCTTCTCGAGGATGCCGGCCGGGCCGGACGCGAGCGCGTCCGCCAGCTTACCGAGAAGGCGTGCGCCGATCGGGACTTTATTGCCAGGCACCTCGGCCCCGACGTGGATGCGGAACGCACGGTTCTTTACGAGGATCCCGACCTTCATTTTTGCATACTCGGCCACGTCTATAAGGGCGCCAAAACTAGCGCTCCTCACGATCACGGGCCGAGCTGGGCCATCTACGGCCAAGCCACCGGTGAAACCGAGATGACGGATTGGCGGCTTGTCGAAAAACCAGCAGATGGAAAGCCGGGCAAGGTTGCAAAGGTGCGAACGTACAAAATGACTCCCGGCATGGCGCACCTCTATGGCGAGGGAGATCTGCATTCGCCGCAGCGCGAAGCCGAGACGCGTCTCATCCGCATTGAAGGCATCGATCTTATCAAGGTGAAGCGAGATAAATACGAGCCTTCGGCGCAATAACGTGGGCGCATGTTCGTCGCCTGAACAACGGGCGACGCACTGAAAGGCGCTCTGACGGTCACGTCCGGAGTAATCAGATCTCGCCTGCGCTCCAAGTCAGCGATGGTGTACCTACAGATATTCGGCGCGGCTTCGTGAGCCGAGTTGCGCTAATCTCGTGGGGCCACGGAACTGAGCCGACCAGTCGTCATAGCCTTCGCGTTGAGCCAGAAACGCAAGGCAATCGTTGCCGACGCTCTGGCTGGCGCAAGTGCCGTCGTATATCTCACCGAACTCGATGAAACGGCACGCACCGAGGCACTCCGTAACACTGGCGTGCTCCTGACATTCAACACCTCCAAAGAACTGCGGCCTGGCGAGGCAAAGCTCTTAGACGGCGCACGACTGATCCAATTCATGATCGGTGGCGTGGACTTCATTCCGTTGGGCGAGCTCCCGGAAGGTGTGCCCGTGGCAACCAACGGCGGCGGTTACGCCGAGTCGATGGCCGAGCACGCTCTCGCCATGGCACTTGCCGCCGCCAAGCGCCTGGTCTTGGAGCACGAAAACCTCAAACGTGGCCAGTTTAATCAGTTCACGCGCAACCGCATGCTCGCGGGCCGTGTCTGCGGAATCTTCGGCTTTGGCGGCATCGGAGCCGCGGCTGCCCGTCTCATGCATGGAATCGGTATGCGGGTGCATGCCATCAACCGGCGTGGTCGGACAGACCAGCGGGTGGACTGGATTGGAACGCCGGAGCGGCTGAACGAGCTCCTTGAGGCGGCCGACGTTCTGTTGATCAGTGTGCCGCTCACCCGCGCCACCTACGGCCTGATTGGCGTCGCCGAGCTTCGCCGCATGAAGGATGATGCCATCCTCATCAACTTGGCCCGTGGCGAGATCGTGCAGGAACGGGCACTGTATGACCACTTGGTCATGCATCCTAACTTCACCGCCTGCATTGATGCCTGGTGGGTTGAACCAGTACGCCATGGAGAGTTCCGCATTGACCAACCGTTTCTTGATCTATCGAACGTCATCGCCTCACCGCACAACTCGGCACAGGGTGACGGCGCGCACGACATCAGCTTGCGCCGCGCAGTTGAGAACTGTCGCCGCGCATTGACAGGCGAGGCACCCCTTCACCTCATCGGGCTCGATGAGCGGCTGATGTAGACCACCTTAAAGGCACCAACCGGCGGAACAGGTAAAAAAACCCGCAAGCGCGGTGCCGTATTAGGTCCAAAAACCGGAAATGAGGCTCGGGATGACCAGGGACGACGTGGTGGTGGGATTTATCGGATTGGGCATCATGGGCGGGCGCATGGCCGCCAACCTGCAAAAGGCCGGCTACAAGCTGGTCGTCCATGACTTACACAGACAAGCGGCCAGTCATCATCTCAATGCGGGCGCGGCGTGGGCAGATAATCCGCGCGCCCTCGCCGGCCGTAGCGACGTGATCTTCTCCTCGCTGCCGGAGCCACCCGATGTTGAAGCGGTCGCGCTTGGACCGGACGGGCTTATTGCCGGCATGAAACCCGGCGCGGCCTATTTCGACCTGTCAACGAATTCGCCGGGCGTCGTGAAGAAATTGCATGCGGCCTTTGCCGAAAAGGGTCTGCACATGCTCGATGCCCCTGTGAGCGGCGGCCCGAGCGGCGCGGCGTCCCGCAAACTCGCGATCTGGGTTGGCGGCGACGAAAAAGTCTTCAACCAGCACAAGGCCGTGCTCGACGCGATCGGGGATAAGGCCGCCTATGTGGGCTCGATCGGCAGCGCCACGGTGGCCAAGCTCGTCCACAATATGTCGGGTTACGCAATCGTCTGCGCGCTCACCGAAACCTTCACCTTGGGCGTGAAGGCGGGCGTGGATCCGCTTACGCTTTGGGAGGCGGTCCGCCAAGGTGCGGTTGGACGCCGTTTCACGTTCGATGCGCTGATTGACCAATTCCTGCCCGGTGAGTACGACCCGCCGGCCTTCGCACTCAAGCTTGCTCACAAGGACGTTTCGCTCGCTAACGCACTCGGCCGCGAGCTCGGTATGCCTATGCGCCTCTGCAATCTTACGCTCGCCGAGATGACAGAGGCCCTCGCACGCGGGTGGGGCGCACGCGACTCACGCGTCGTGATGCTCCTGCAGCAGGAACGCGCCGGAGTCGAGATCGCCGTAGATCGTGAGCGGCTGCGCGAAGCGCTCGCGCCAACGGTCGGGAAGATGTCTTAAGAACCGGTGAGAACGTGCCTATGATCAGGCTGGGAGGGGCTAGAGGTGGACTTCACGCCGAATGCATTTTTGAAAAACGTGAACCAATACCATACCAAGACGATCGGAACGCCAATGTCATAGAGCACATCGATTCCCGGTATTGGCTCCAGAGGTATAGCGAGAGCTCCCGCCGCCAAGGTAGCCCCAAGCCGATAGCTCAGCGCGGTCAGTACGCGCTTCAATGGGTTGGTGTCAGGCATCTTCGAGACAATCACGAGGAGGGTAACCAGCAGCGCGGCGATTACACCGACGAAGATGAGCAAGTCGCGAATGATTTCGGCTATCGTTGACAGCATCGCTGTCATCCTCCTCGTTTGGAAAACCACTCTTGCAGCGCGCTCGCCGCGGGTGAAGAGAGGCATGGATGCGAGTATGTAGGGCGTTACTTTGCCCAAACAAGACAATCGACTTCTCCCGGAACTGCGATTCCGGGACAAAAATTTGATCTGATATGCCAAGCGGCCTTGGTGAGGTCTTGCGTCAACTCGACCTGCCCGAGGCCGTATTGATCACCGCCACCTGCTTTTGACCCGTACCGTGATATCCACCGCCTTGATAGGCGCACGAGGGCCTGAACTGTCCTCACGCGCAGCCGGCCAGGTGCACTGCTCGAAGTGCTCGGTGATCGTATCGGGAATGAATCTGGTCCGGATGGCATACATGTGCCGGTCGCCGTTGCTGCGTTGTTGATGGGCGTAGAAGCGTTGCGGCACGATCATGTGCAGATGATCCTTCGCGCGCGTCATCGCGACATAGAGTAGCCGCCGCTCTTCTTCGATCTCGGACGTGCTGCCAACCGCAAGATCGGAGGGTATGCAGCCGTCTACGCAATTGAGAACGAAAACTGCCTTCCACTCTTGGCCCTTGGCGGAATGAATGGTGGAGAGGATCAGGTAATCCTCATCAAGGAGAGGTGGACCGGCCTCGTCACTCGTTGCCGATGGAGGATCCAGCGTCAGCTCGGTGAGAAAGCGCTGCCGATTCGGATACGTCGAGGCAATCTGCGCGAGTTGGAGGAGATCGGCTTCGCGCATTCTGGCATCTTCGTAGTGCCGCTCGAGATGCGGCAAATACCACCGGCAGGCCAGCTCGAATTCCGCCGGCCACCCAGCGGCGTTGCTGCGGATAAGCCGCAAGGTTTCGGCGAAGGCCGGCCAGTCCTCCGCACACGAGGCCGGCGGCTTGAATGCGATCAGCGCGTCCAGAGGGCTGCTTGCTTCAGCCAATCGGTCGAGAACCCGCGCGGCCGTGGCCGGACCGGCGCCGGCCAGAAGCTGGATCACCCGGAAACCTGACATCCGGTCGCGCAGGTTTTCCGCGAAGCGCAAAAATGCGAGCACGTCCTTGACGTGCGCAGCCGCCAGAAATTTCAAGCCCCCGAATTTCACGAAGGGGATGTTGCGCCGCGTCAGCTCGATTTCGAGCGGCGCACTATGGTGCGAGGCGCGAAACAGCACGGCTTGCTGCTTGAGCGAGACGGCGGCCTCGCGATGCTCCAGGATCCGTTCGGCCACGTAGCGCCCCTGGTCGGTCTCGTCCCGCACCGACACGAGCTGCGGGCGCTCGGCCGAAGATCGTTCCGATCGCAAGTTTTTCTGGTAGCGCTCGGCGGCAAGGTCGATCACCGCATTGGCGGCCGTGAGAATCGCCTGGGCGGAGCGGTAGTTGCGATCAAGCGTAATGATGTGCGCCGGCGGCGTGAAAAGGCGAGGAAAATCGAGAATATTGCGCACCGTCGCGGCGCGAAACGAATAGATCGACTGGGCATCGTCGCCGACGACGGTGAGGCCCTTGCCGTCGGGCTTGAGCGCAACAAGGATCGAAGCCTGCAGGCGGTTGGTGTCCTGGTATTCATCGACCAGGACGTGATCGAACCGAGAAGCAATATCGTGTGCGATCGCTTCCACCTGCATCATCTGCGCCCAGTAGAGGAGCAGATCGTCGTAATCGAGGACGTTCTGCCGCTGCTTGGCCTCGACATAGGCGCCGAATAGTGACTTCAGCTCATCCTCCCACCCAGCACACCAGGGAAAATTGTTGCCGAGGACCTCATCAAGCGCCGCCTCGGCGTTGACCGCGCGCGAATAGATGGCAAGGCAGGTGTTCTTGGCCGGAAAGCGTTCTTCGGTTTTCGACAATCCGAGATCGTGCCGCACCAGGTTCATCAGGTCGGCGGAATCTTCGCGGTCATGAATGGTGAATTGACGGTCGAGCCCGATATGCTCGGCATATTCGCGCAGGAGCCGCGCGCCGATAGCGTGAAACGTCCCGGACCAGCTCAAGGCGTCTACCGCGACCCTGGCCTGGTCCGGCAGAACATTGGCCGCGATGCGCTCGACCCGGCGGGTCATCTCGACCGCTGCCCGTCTTGAAAAGGTTAGCAGCATCATCCGCCGCGGCTCGGCGCCCTGCACGATGAGATGAGCAACGCGGTGGGCCAGGGTGTTGGTCTTCCCGGTGCCCGCGCCCGCAACTATGAGGAGCGGCGCAAGCCCGTGCTCGACGGCGCGCTGCTGTTCTGGGTTCAGCCTGGCGAGGTAAGATGCGTTAGTCATCGGGGTGAGGCGAATCGCAAACCCCACCAGCAAGCACGGCTTTCAGCCAATCTGCAAATATTTCGTCATCTGGTGCGAATTTGGACCAGAACTACGCGCGCAACTATTTAACCATTCCATAACTATAGTACCGAAGCCAGGTGTTGATGCGATTTGACCCGAACGCAATTGTCTCACCCGCCCACTCGTCTGAGTACGTCAACGGACGTACTCACCCCATTCACTCAATCTGAGACGTGACGAAGTTCACCTCAAGCGCCTGCTTGAGCATTTCGATCGCCAATGATGGCGTCGTACCGACAGCTGATGACAGTTCCGGGCATTGGCCCGCTCATCGCCAGTGCGATGGTTGCGGCCATTGCCAATGGCGCCGCCTTTGCCAAAGGACGTGACTTTGCCGCTTGGCTCGGCCTGGTGCC
>Ga0187804_10000083_pt1 | contig 20247 bp, 19 predicted proteins | sample NC_wetland_sal_i_3_FD_132961 | JGI IMG/M metagenome (GOLD analysis project Ga0187804, IMG submission 132961) | Wetland sediment microbial communities from Neuse River Estuary, North Carolina, USA - Control_4 | ecosystem: Environmental > Aquatic > Freshwater > Wetlands > Sediment | place: USA...
ACCTTCGGCGGCGGGCTCACCTTCATGGGGCTCAGCTTCGACCAGTTGCGGGCGACGCTCTCGCTGAACGAGATCTCGATCCAGACGCTGGAACACATGACGCTGCGGGCTTCCGAGGACAAAGACGCCACCTTCAAGCTGGGCTCGCGGTACCCGATTCTCAACGCCAGTTTTGCTCCCATCTTCAACAGCCAGGCGATTGCGCAGGTCATCGGGAACAATTCGTTTACCGCCGCCTTCCCTTCCGTCAACTACGAGGATATTGGCTTCACGCTCAAGGCCAAGCCGGCGGTTCACGGGACTTCGGAGGTCAGCCTGGAATTGGAGATGCAGTTCCGCGACCTGGGCGCGGCCAGCCTCAACGGCATCCCCGTCATCTCGAATCGCGAATTCAAGGGTGGCATTACGCTGAAGGAGGGCGAACCGGCAGTGGTGGCGGGAATGATCTCCAGGACTGAGCAGAATAGCTTGGCGGGGCTGCCGACGTTCTCCGAGATTCCGGGACTCCAGGCTCTGACCGCCGAAAGCGCCCGGGAGGAAGACGACAACGAGCTGCTAATCGTGATTACGCCCTATATCCTCCGCAACCCCGAGCGGAAGTCCCCGGAGATCTGGCTGGGCAAGTAGCGCTTCGGATAGATCGCCGACGCTACTGGGAGTTCGGCTTGTCCTCGTGTTTCTCCTCCAGCGATGCATGGAAGTCCGCGATCTTCTTCAGCAGATCCAGGGGCGCGCCCGCGGGCAGCATCCTTCCATTGATGAAGAGCGTCGGAGTGCCGTTAACGCCAACGGACTTGCCGAGTTCGACCGAGGCTTCGACCCGCGCTTTGGTCTCCGGTTTCTCGGCGCAGGCGGCGATCTGGCCGCCGTTCACGCCGGATGCGGTGGCGATGGTCTTCAGCTTCTCGACGGCGTTGGACTCGGTGATGTTCTCCTGCTCATCGTAGGTCTTCTGAATGAACTTCCAGACCGCGTCGTTGGACGAACGGCCGACGCAATCCACGTAGCCGGCGGCCTTCTCCGCCCAGTTGTGCGCCGGGAGCGGGAAATTCTGAAAGACAAAGTGGGCGTCCGGTTCCTGGGCAATGAGTTGATCGACGGTGGGGGCGGCCTCTTTGCAGTGAGGACACTGCATGTCGCTGAATTCGACGATGGTCACGGGCGCCTTGGCCGGCCCCTTGGCCGGCCCGTTCACGCCTTTTTCCAGTTTCTCGCGGGCGTCGGCAAAAGGTTTGGCGCCGAAGGGGAGAATCTCACCCGTGAGCGCGTGTTTACCGTCCGCGGTCACGTAGAGTTTGTTCAGGTTCGAGCCCTGTGGATTGGTGATGACGACACTGATCTCGGCCAGGCCCGCCGCCTCCGAGGGACGGATTTCCACCACTTTCCAGGTCACGGTGGGATCATGGCCGAACATCTGGTAGAGGAAGGAGTTTACGGTGTCTTCTGTGGGCAGGCCGGTCTGCGGCGCCGGGGCAGAAGTGGAAGCGGCCGGTTTGGCCGCGGGCTTAGCTGGAGGAGCCGGCTTGGTTTGAGCGATGGCGGCGCCGGACAAGAGAAACAAAACAAGAAGTGTACGAGGCATAGGTTTCATAGACAAGATATTGATTGTGACAAAACCCGCGGGAATTGTCATTTCCACCCAGGTCGCGAGTGGCGAGTAGCGAGTCGCGAGTTACAGCAATCCTGAATCTGCGCTCTAGGACTCCGACTTGGCGGCGATGGGGAATCTGCGTCCGTAGCCGAATGCCTTGGCCGAGATCTTGATTCCCGGCGCGGCCTGTTGCCGCTTGTATTCGCTGCGATCGATCATGCGGATGACGCGCTTGACCAGATCGAGATCGAAATTGTGGCTCTGGGCGATCTGCTCGGCGGAGCGCGACTCCTCGACGTAGTCTTCGAGGATGGGATCGAGCACGTCGTAGGGCGGCAGCGAATCCGAATCTTTCTGATCGGGACGCAATTCCGCCGAGGGCGGCTTCTCGATGATCGCCTGGGGAATCACCGGCTGGCGCGAGTTGACGTAGGCACTGAGGCGGTACACCAGCGTCTTGGGCACGTCGGAGATTACCGCCAGCCCTCCCACCATGTCGCCGTAGAGCGTGCAATAGCCGACGCCCAGTTCGCTCTTGTTTCCCGTCGAAAGCACCAGCGCGTTGAACTTGTTGGACAGGGACATCAGCAGCAAGCCCCGGCTGCGGGACTGGATATTCTCCTCGGTGACATCCTCGGGCAGACCGGCGAATGCGGGCGCCAGTGTCTGGCGGCTGGCCTCATACATTTTGCCGATGGAAAGAAGTTCGAAGCGAATTCCCAGGTTCTTCGCCAGCTGCCGCGCGTCGTCAATCGAACCTGGGGAGGAGTACGGCCCAGGCATTCCGACGCCGATGACATTTTGCGGGCTGAGGGCGTCCACGGCGATGACTGCCGTCAGCGCGGAATCGATGCCGCCGCTCAGGCCGATGATGGCGCGCTCGAAACCGCATTTATGGACGTAGTCCCGGGTGCCCAGCACGAGCGCGGCGTACGCAGCGGCGTCCTCGCCCGCGATTTGGGGATGCACGTCGCCGGTCATGCTCTGGGAATCGAAATAGACAAGGTCTTCCTCAAAGGATTTTCCCTGGGCGATGACGTTGCCGTCGGGCGCGATCACCAGGCTGGAGCCGTCATAGACCACACTGTCGTTGCCGCCGACCTGGTTCACCATGGCGACCGGCACTTTGTAACCTTTGGCGGTGACCGCCAGCATGTCGTGGCGCAAGGCGCGCTTGCCCATCCAGAAAGGGGACGCCGAAATGTTGAGCACAAAGTCGCCTCCGGCGCGGACCAGCTCTTCCACGGGGTCAACGCCGTAGAGCCGCCGGTTCCAGAAATGCTTGTCGTTCCAGGCGTCTTCACAGATGGTCAAGGCCATCTGCTTACCGCCGATGCTGAACAGTTGCTGGCTCTTGGCGGGAGCGAAGTTGCGCATCTCGTCGAACACGTCGTAGGTGGGAAGCAGCATCTTCGACTGGATGAACGCCACACCGCCGTCGCGCAACAGGGCGGCGGAGTTCATCACCGACTTGCCGGTTTCGGCATGGGCCGGCGTAACCAGGCCGCAGATGACGACGATGCCCTTGGTTGCGAGCGCAATCGTTTCGGCGGTTTCGCGGTTGCGTGAGACAAAAGACGGGCGCTCGACCAGATCGCGGGGGGGATATCCGCAGATGGACAGTTCCGGGAAAACGATCAGGCCGGCGCCGGCGTCGCGGGCCTGCCGGGCAAACTGGATGATCTTGGCGGCGTTGCCGGGAAAATCCCCCACCGTGGGGTTGATCTGGCCCAGAGCGATCTTCACGACACCAGTGTAAGCCATCAGCACGCACCGAGTTGTTAGGGTGTGCAGACGAACAAACGTGGGCCGACGACGGTTTGACAGTCCCCGCCGACTTTCCTAGACTGTGATCATGGAAGTACGTCTTCAGCCCGAGAAAGAAGCCCAACTGGCTCAAATCGCGGCCCAGCGAGGGCTGAAAACCGACGAACTGGCGCAGCAGGTCCTAAGCCGCTACCTGGAGGACGACACCCGCTTCATAGAGGCGGTGAATCTTGGCCTGGCGGCCGCTGACCGCGGGGAGTTTGTGGAGCACGTCGAAGTCGGGACCAAGATTCAACAGATACTGCGGCCGTAATGCGCCTGCGCTGGACCACACCCGCCGCTCAAGACCTCGACAACATTGTTCGCCGCATTCAGCAGGACAATCCCGACGCTGCCGCCAAGGTGGCAAAGACTCTATACGATGGTTGTGGCAGTCTGGAAAACTTCCCTCGCCTCGGTCGCAAGGGTCGGATTGAGGGCACCCGCGAGCTCGTCTTCGCTGGCTTGCCTTATATCGTTGTTTATCGCATTCAAGATCAAAGTCTGGAGATCCTGCGCATCTATCACGGCGCACAAGACTGGCCTTGAACCCCCCATCCTCGTAGCGTCAACTTGCCGGCTATCGCGCGACCAGAATGAACGGGGAGAATTGCCAGGCGCATTCCGGGTACGGAGAAGAACGCAGGGTCCTCGACTCCGCGGAAACTTCACTTCGTGAAATTCCCGCTCCGCTCAGGATGACAGCTCGAATCTATGCTTAGGCTTGCGCGATGGCAACAGTGGCGGACAAGAGTGTCCGCCCCACACTCAGGCCCACTCCAAGTTCGCGACAGGATTGTTGTCCGGCCCGGTCGGCGGCGGCAAGGGCGGGGCGGCGGAGGGGCCGGCGGGACTGTTCTCCGGCATCTCCTCGCCGGGCCGGCGGAGTGTGGGCGCGTTGGCAGGACGCTCCCCAGGCTTTTCGGCAACCGCGGGCGGGCCCAGGTCAACCTCCTTTTCGGTGCGCACCATCTTCTGGCCATCGACCTTCATGGTTTCGACGCGCACGACCTCATCCCCCACAAAGCGAATGAAGTCCACGTCCTGCGGGGGCTCGCCGTAGATCCACTCTTCGTACTCGGTCCCCTCGGGACGTTCGCGCACTTTCTTCGGCGGACGGCCCTTGGCGTAGATGACCATCTCCCGGTTCATGCCGACCAGCACCTGATGGTTCTTGATGGCTTCCTTGACCTTGGGCGGAACGCTCTCGAGGTAGGCCTCGAGCGCCGACTTGGAATCGAAGTCGAACACCGGGCGGAGATACTGCTTCAGCTCGGGCCCGGTCATTTCGGGAACATAGTTGTCGAAGTAAAGGTCGACGAATGAGCCGCGGGGGTTGGCGCTCGAATCGGAGGGCGTGATCGTGCCTCCGCTGGCACCTTGAATCTGGATGTGCTGGTACCATTTCTGTTTCTTGACGGGACCGCCGTTGATCTCAAAACGCATGTGATCGTCTTTGAAGACGATCAGGGTGATGCGCGCCTGGTCGCCGGGCTTGGCGGCCGGGCCCCACAGCGCCATCGCGCGCTGCAAGTCCTCGCCGCTCGGCGTGATGACCCCGTTTTTCAGCTTCAGTCCGGTTTTTCCCATGGGAAAATTCGTGCGGACGTACACCAGTTCTTCATCAAAGGCATGGATGATCTGCTCGCGGGTCATCTTGGAAATGCGCGGAGGCGAGGGCTTCTGGGCCAGAGCCGGAGCGCAGCCGATCAGAAGGGCGAAGAACAGTGGGAAAACACGGCGCAACCGCATGCAGCACCCCGGGCCCGATATGCGCTCATTATAGACCCGCTAGAAGTCAGAAGTAAGAAGTCAGAATGCAGAAGCAAAACCTGCCGGTTTACTTCTGCATTCTGACTTCTTACTTCTGACTTCGGCCTTCGGACTCGATGCGCAGGCCTTCCCAGGCCACTTTCAGAGGCAGAATGCGGCCTCCGGCTTCAGCGACGGCGTGCGCGACTGACTCCCGAGCGCCCTCCTCGACCATGAGCAGGACACAGCCGCCCCCGCCGGCGCCGCAGACCTTGGCAGCGCGCCCGCCGTTGTTGCCGGCCACGGCAATCAGTTGGTCAATGAGCGGGGTGGCGATCCCGGGAGCATTCGTGCGGCGCAGTTTCCATTCCTCGCGCAGCAGGCGCGCCACATCCTCCCAATCGTGACGGAGGAGGGCCTGGTGCATGTCGCGGGCGATGACGGCGATACTTTCGAAATTGCGAAATACGCGCTTGTCGCCGTTGATGTGGGACTTGAAAACCTCCCAGTTGTTGATGCCGGACTGCCGGGGCGCGCCCGTGTAAGCCAGGACAAACCGCATTTCGATCTCTTCCGGAGCGACCGGCACCGCCGTGCGCCGAATTCCGCCGGGATCGAGATGAATGGCGCTGACTCCGCCATAGAGCGCGGGGTAGTAGTCCTGGCAGCCGGTGGGCACGCGGATGATCTGGGCTTCAATGTTCTGTGCCAGCAGGCGCATCTGTTCCAGATCCAGATCGCGCCCGGTGAAGCGCGCCAGCGCGGCACTGGTGGCAATCATCAGAGCCGAGGAACCGGAGATCCCCGCTCCCGCCGGCGACTGCGAGTTGGTCTCCACCCGGAGGCCCTGTTCCGGCGCAAAAAAACGGACCACATACGCCGCCAGGACGTGCCGGTGGTCACGTCCGGCAACGAGTTCCCCGAGATCGGAAAACGTTTCTTCCTGGTGAGTATCGAGGGAACAGAGTTCGATGCGCCCGCCCTGGAGCGGCGTGATGCGGCAGGTGGTGAGGATTTCCAGAGCGAAGTTCAGCGTCAACGCGCCGGGATGAAACAGGTAAAGGGGCCAGAGGTCAAGCGTGCCTCCGGCGAGGTCGGCGCGACAGGGAGCGTGCGCCGTGATGGCTGGCGGCAAAGGCCGGGCGGACTTTCTGGCCATGCCGCCTTTGTATCACGCCGGCAAATGGAAGTTGGTGACGGAACGCACCGTTCGTGGGTGCGGGAATCACACAGAAGAGATCGGGTGATCTGGTCATCGGGTCATCGGGTCATCGAAAATCGGCTCGGGAGTTCTTGATCGCCCGATGACCCCGATTTTCTTGCTCAGCGTTCATTCCGGCCTGATTCCCAACCATCACAGCAGTCAGCGGCGGCGGGTGGGCAGCGCACGCCGCTCTCCGAGGCGCTGGGGGCGGGGCAGGTCGTCAAGTTGTCAGACTGAGGGTCATCACCGTAGGGGTACCTTAGTAACGGGACCATGTACTGAAAGCACCTAAGCCAGCAGCGACAGCCGAACTTAGAATGGATGGAAGACCAGACGGGCGTTCCCCGCGCCCGGGTCGCAGGACTCTTTTTTTGCCACTGAAACTGCCCATTCCCGCCCGCATCCCGCTGCTGTACGTGATCCTGGGCGTGTTGCTGGCCATCAGCGTGGTGCCGATGTACTTCTATTCCGCGCAGATGGAAACGCTCAACCGGGAGCGGCTCAAGACCAACGAAATGCTGCTGCAAAACACGGTCACCCGCTCGCTGGCCGATGACATTTCTCAGCACCAGGAAACGCTGCGCATGATGCTGGCCAATTTGTCGTCGTCGATCCAGGTGGCAAGCGGGAATGACATCGGCGCGCAAAGCATCGCGGCCCCGGAACTGCGGGCGCTGCTGGAAAACTTTGTTTCGTCCTCCAATGACATCGCCTATGCCACCGTGCTGAACGCGGATGCCAAAGGCATTTCGGCGGGCCGGATCGAGCCCGATGTTTTTCTGCAGCGCGAACTGGAACGCGCCTATGCTGCGGCCCACGAGGGACGGGGCTACAGCGGACAGCCGCTGGTGATAGGGACGGGTAAGTCGGCCAGGACGGTAATGCTGGTCAGCGTGCCCATGATGTATGGCGGCCGTTTCCTGGGGATGATCGGGTCGGTGGTGGACCTGCAATTCCTGATCCGGCGGCTGCAGGAAGTCAACCGCTCGGGCCTGATGCCCTACGTCGTGGATAGCCAGGGGCGGCTGGTGGCGGCCGCGGCGCCCGAATATGCCACCGGCCAGGACATGAGCCACTTCGATATTGTCCGGAGTTTTGTGGAAGAAGGTTCGAAGGCCCAACTGGCTGCCACCCGGGAATTTGCGTTTCGGGATGGGAAGAAAACGACGGCGATGTTGGGGACGTACAGTCCCGTGTCGGCGCTGGACTGGGCGGTGGTGGTGCAGAAGCCCCGCGATGAAGCCTACCGCAGCATTTTCGAGATGCAGCGCACCGGCCGGCTGCTGGCGCTGCTGGCGGTATTTCTGAGCGTGGGCTTGAGCATCTTTTCGGCGCGCCGGGTCACTAGCCCGCTGGAAGTGTTGGCGCAATCCAGCCGCGCGATTGCGCGGGGAGACTTCACCCAGCGCGTCCATTTGAAGACACGCACAGAGATTGGTGAACTGGCCTCGACCTTCAACACGATGTCGGAAGAACTGGAGCAGTTCGTCGAAGACCTGAAGCGCGCCGCCGAAGAGAACAAGGCGCTGTTCATGGGGTCGATCCAGATGCTGGCGGGCGCGGTTGACGAAAAGGACCCTTACACCCGCGGCCACTCCGACCGGGTCACGAAATACTCGCTCATGATTGCCGGCGAAATGGGAATGGATCCGGGATTCCTGGAGGTCCTTCGCGTCTCCGCCCAACTGCACGACGTCGGCAAGATCGGCATCGAGGACCGCATTCTGAAAAAGCCCGGGGCCCTGACTCCGGAAGAGTTCGAGATCATGAAGACCCACACGACCAAGGGGGCGAATATTCTGCGGCCCGTTCCCCAGCTGCAGGAAATGCTGCCCGGCATCGAACTGCACCACGAATCACTGAACGGGTGCGGCTATCCCTATGGTCTGAAGGGAGACGCGATTCCGCTGCTGGCGCGAGTGATCGCGGTGGCCGATGCCTTTGACGCTCTAACCACCAATCGTCCCTACCAGCAGGCCCACGATCCGGCGGAGGCGCTGCGCATCATCCAGAATCTAGCGGGGCAGCGGCTGGATCCGAAGGCGGTGGCCGCCCTGCTGGCGGTTTACGAGCGGGGCGAAATCCGCATCGTGAAGCAAGTGACCCTCACCATTCCCCTGGAGCCGGGCCTCCCGGTGACGGTTCCGGCCGAGCTCGGCGATCCGGTTACGGTCGAAACCACGCGCAGCTGAGCGCTCGCCAGAAATTCGAGGCCGCAAATCGCCTTTCCCTTCCCGCCTATATAATCGCCCTTGCGGACAACTCATGATTCAGACCCTGTTTGGCAGCCTGGAAGAACAGCAAAAACCCAGCTTTCTTGAGCGCATGAAGGAAGCGGTCTCGCGCACGCGCCAGAACCTGGCGGAGCGCATTGAAGACGCGGTTTCCATCGGCCGGGAGATCGATCGCTCCACGCTCGACGATCTTGAGGCGACCCTGATCGGCGCCGACCTGGGCACGACCACCACGCACGAGGTTCTGGAGAAGCTGCGGGACAAGGCCGATCGCAAGCAGATCAAAGACGTGAACGAACTGAAGCGGCTGCTGAAGGAAGAGCTGTTGGCCATCCTGAGCTCGAGCAGCGCGAGTCAGGTGGCGAAGGTGGACGGCACGCCGGAAGTCATCGTAGTGGTGGGCGTGAATGGCACGGGCAAAACGACCACCATCGGGAAGCTGGCGCAGGTTTTTCGCTCCCAGGGAAAAACCGTGCTGCTGTGCGCCGCGGACACGTTCCGCGCGGCGGCGATTGAGCAGCTGGAAATCTGGGGACAACGCACCGGCACCGAGGTGATCAAGACCAAGGCTGGGGGCGATCCGGCGGCGGTGCTGTTCGATGCGCTGCAGGCGGCAACAGCGCGAAAAATCGATTACGTGATTGTGGATACGGCGGGGCGCCTGCACACCAAGCAGAACCTGATGCTGGAGCTCGAGAAGATGAAACGGACCGCGCAGCGCATCGTGCCGGGCGCGCCGCACGAAACTTTGCTGGTGATGGACGCCACCACCGGCCAGAACGGGCTGCAACAGGCGCGGCTTTTTACGCAGTCGGCGGGGGTCACCGGCATTGTCCTGACGAAACTCGATGGCACCGCCAAGGGCGGAGTCGTGGTGGCGATCTCGCGGGAGTTGGGGCTGCCGGTGCGGTACGTGGGCGTGGGCGAGAAGGCGGGCGATCTGCTGCCGTTTGATCCGAAGGAATTTGTGGAGTCGCTGTTTGCTTGACGGCAGTAGTCGGTAGTCGGGAGTCGGTAATCAGCGCTCAGTTGCTGTCGCAGGAACAGCGCGAGCGCAAGAGCGAGTCCACCATGGAGGAAAGGCAGATGATGAAAAAGGGGTCCCGTTCTTCCTCATACTGGCGAAGGCTGATGGAGAAGCTAAAACGGCTAATCGGGCGGAAGTCTGACCCCGAACCTAATGATCCGTACGCATATTCCATGGCGCCGCTGCGGCGTCCTCCGCGCGGTAAAAGTGGAGCGGCAGTCGCGGAAGTGGAAGAAGAGTGAAAGCAAGTCAGAGGTAAGAAGTCAGATTGCAGAAGTAAAGCTCCGCGCACTCATAACGAACCGAAGGACTGAACTGTCGGGATCCTCAGGGGCTAAAGCCCGCATTCTAGGCGGGTCTTGGCGGCACGGCTGAAGCCGTGCCCTACCCAAAACCGATTCTTGACACCAGTTCTACTGACTCTCTCTGTGACTCTGCGTCTCTGTGGTGAAATGGTCTTTAACATCCATGAGAACTGACGAACTCCATATGCGGCGGGCGCTCGATCTGGCGCGGGCCGGCGTCGGGCTGGTTTCGCCTAATCCTGCAGTTGGCGCGGTGGTGGTGGATTCCTCCGAAAAAGAAGCTGGGACGGGAACCCACACCTACGACGGGGTGAAGCACGCCGAGGTACTGGCGCTAGAACAAGCGGGCGATCGAGCACGCGGCGGCAGTCTTTTTCTGAACCTCGAACCCTGTTCTCACCAGGGGCGAACCGGTCCGTGCGCGGACGCCATCCTGGCGGCGGGAATCAAGCGCGTCGTCGCTTCGATGCAGGATCCGAATCCGCGAGTTGCGGGTGAGGGATTTGCCAAACTGCGCGCGGCGGGAATCGCGGTGGAAGTCGGGCTTTTTGAAGCGGAAGCAAAGAAACTGAACGAGAGCTTCGCCAAGTACATCCGGCATGGCACGCCGCTGGTCACACTGAAGGGGGCGATGACGCTCGACGGCAAGATTGCGCCGCCGCCTTCGGGATCGCGGAATCCGACGGAAGTCGCGGCGGGCGGCTCGACCGGCGGGTGGATCACCGGCGAAATCGCGCGCCAGCATGTCCATCAATTGCGGCACCAGCATGATGCCATCATGGCCGGCGTTGGCACGGTCATTGCCGACGATCCGTTGCTGACGGACCGCAGCGGGTTGCCGCGGCGTCGGCGGTTGTTACGAGTCATCCTTGATTCCTGGTTGCGACTGCCGCAGACCTCGCGGCTGGTTAAGACGGCGAAGGACGACGTGCTGGTGCTTTGCTCGTCGGCGGACGAAAGCAAGCAGCGCGAGATCGAGAAACTCGGCATCCTGGTGGAGCGCATTGCTGCCATGCCCGATGGACGGCCCGACTTGGCCGACGTCATGCGGCATCTGGGGAAGCGCGAAATCACCAGCCTGCTGATTGAGGGCGGGGCGACGGTGAACTGGACGGCGCTTTCATCGGGAGTCGTGGACAAGCTATTTCTCTACTACGCGCCGAAAATTTTCGGCGAGGGCTCGGTTCCGTTTGCAGCCAGACAAGAGGCGGTCGCGCATCCTATCTCGCAACATATCTCGGAACATGGAGCGATTCAGGCGCGGCACCTTCAACTGCACCAATTCGGTGAGGACTTTGCGGTCGAGGGGTATTTGAGGGACCCGTATCAGGGATAAGATCCTCGGGGATCAGCCGTGAGTGGAACAATATCTACTGGATCACCTGAAATGGCACGTTGCTGGTCAGCACGCCCTTGGGGGTCGTCACGGTGACGTAGCCCGTGGTTGACCCTGCGGGAACTGTGGCCGTCAGGAATGTACCGCTCTTGACGGAAAAGCCTGCCGGCATTCCGTTGAAGGAGACCTTAGTTGTGCCCTTGAAGCCCTGACCGAGAATCTGCGCAGTCTGCCCGACCTTGGCGGCCTTCTGCACGAAACTCACGAACGGGCCCAATCCCACGGATAGGCTGAACACCGTGCCAGCGCCGCTGGTTCCGCCCCCGGTTGTCACGCCATAGAAGGTTCCGTTGGTAGCTTGCAGCAGGTCGGCCTGAGGCCCGGCGCCGTCAATACAGTTGGGCTGGGAGCAAAAGGTGTAAAGGGTCGTCAGCGCGCCCTCAAGGGTGATTTGGAAGATTGTGCCACAGCCATAGCCGCCGCAAGCGGTGATGTTTCCGGACTCAGCTGTCGTTCCATAGAGGTTTCCGTCGGTGCCTTCAATCAATGCCCCGACAGGCAAGGAGCCGTCAGTGCAGTTGGGCTGCTGGGAGCAAAAGCTGTAGAGCGTGGTCAGTACCGGATCAGGAGGCGGGGTCATCTTGAAGATCGTGCCGCAGCCATAGGCGCAGCTGATGTTCGCTCCGCCCTGCTGCGTTACCCCGTAGAAGTTCCCGTCGCTGGCTTGCACCAGCCCCTCTGATGGGCCAGCGCCGTCCGCGTCGTCGAAGGTGTGCAGGGTGGTTAGCGCGCCCGTGGTAGTGATTTCGAAGACCGTGCCGTAGCCTGCTCCTGTCACCCCATACAAGTTACCGTCATTGGCCTGGATCAGCGGACCCGGGCTGGCGCCGTCGGCGCCGTCGAAGGTGAGCAAAGTGGTCAGTTTGCCCTTGGCGGTAACTCCGAAGACCGTGCCTTGGCTGCCCACTATGTTGGCGGTGGGAGTTGTCCCATAAAAGCTTCCATTGCTGGCTTGAACCAGGTCGAACAGCGGGAAGAGACCGTCAGTGCAGTTCGGCTGGGCGCAGAAACTGTATACCGGGGTCACCTTGCCCGCGGGATTCATCTTGTACACCGTGCCCCAGGCGTTGGCGCCGCCCAGGGCGGTTGTCCCGTAGAAGTTTCCGTTGGTCGCCAGAACCAACCCTGCGTAGGGTTGCGCGAGGACTGCTAGCGGCGTCATCTTGCCCTGGGCGGTGACCCTGAATGCTGTGCCTGTGTAAGCGCTCGCACCTCTGGTTGTCCCATAGAAGTTTCCGTCGCGGCCCTGAACGAGTGGCGCGTACTCTGGGTTTGCACCATCCGTCCCGTTGAAACTCACGAGAGTGGTGTAGGTCTGCGCGGGCGCGGCAATGGTGCTCGCAGCCAGAATTACGAAGCTAGTGAAGATTGTTCTCCAGCATCTAGGGTTGCCCACATTGCACCCCCGCGCGACTTCCGCGCAACTGCGGTCCCCAATTGTACCCCGGCAGAATATGGCTGTAAACGCGGACGAAATGGTCGGTAGTGGCTGAATTTGAATCGTGGAAATTTTTCAGGCTGTGGAAATCACCAAAAACTGAGAGGAGGAAATGTTTTATGGATCGCAATTTAGTGCTTGACGATACCTTACGGCATCTGTATATTGCTGTAAGGAACAAAGGAGCGTCTCTCTTGGCAATCAAGTTTATCCATCGTGGCAAAAAGTGGGAAGCTGACACACCCGCAGAGGCCATCCATTTACGGAGACAACTCGAAGAATGGGACCAAGAGGATGCGGAACAGGGTGAGGGAGTGCCGTGGCAGCAGGTTGTAAGGTCTGAGAGTCCGTGGACTCCCGACACATTCTGGAACTTTGTCCAGAGTCTCGGGTCACAGCAAAGAAAGGCCGTGATTGCTTTGCTTGAAAAACGCAATCTTTGGTCACATGATCTGTCTAAAGCAATTGGTATAGAGGAAACCGCGTTGGGTGGAGTTCTGAGCGGCTTATCGAAGCAACTAAAACCGTTTGAACTTCGCACATCTGATCTATACCAAGTGCATACAGACTGGAGCGGTAACGAAAGGAAGCGCTTTTTCCATTTGCAGCCCGCTTTTAGGCTGGCCGCAGAAGAGGTTGGATGGCCCGAAGAAAGGAAAAAAGAAGATGCCGCCCCCACCAAACAGAAGCGCAAATGACGAGAGCCGCTAGGAGTTGACGCTCCAAGCGGCCCTGAAACCACAACCACGGCAAGCCGTAATCATGGCCTCGCAACCTCGATTATCGGCTTGCCTCACTCTCCCGTCAAGCGGGAATTGAGGAGCCGAAATGTACACACTCTCCACCGAGAAGAAGCTGGCCGTTCTCTCCGCGCTAGTCGAAGGCAACAGCATCCGCGCCGTCAACCGCATGACGGACGTTGACCGGAACACCATCGCATCTCTGCTGCTCCGCACTGGCGACTACTGTGCCGATCTGCTAGACGGTTCCATGCGGAACCTGCGCTGTCAGTTCGTGCAGTGCGATGAAATCTGGACGTTCGTAGGGAAAAAACAGAAGCGCATCCGCAAGGACGATCCGCTAGAGATGGGTGACCAGTGGGTGTTCGTGGCGATGGATGCCGATACCAAATTGGTGCCCGTGTTCACGGTCGGCAAACGCGACGAGGAAACTACCTGGTACTTCATCCATGAACTCGCGGAGCGCATCTCGACGCGGATTCAACTGACCACGGACGGGTTCGTGTTCTACAACCGTCACGTCGAGGATGCGTTCGGGTCGGAGGTTGACTTCGCGCAACTGGTAAAGCTCTATGGCCAGTACGGGCAGCATGACGCGGATGCAAAATACTCCCCAAGCCCAATCGTCGAGGTCATATCCAAGGTGCGGGCTGGCGATCCCGATCCGGCCCGCATCTGTACTTCGCACATCGAGCGCCAGAACCTCACAATGAGAATGCAGATGCGGAGATTCACAAGGCTCACGAACGCTTTCTCGAAGAGGCTCCGGCACCTGAAGGCCGCTTGCGCTTTGCACTTTGCACACTACAACTTTGTGAGGGTACACTCATCATTGCGCGTAACGCCCGCAATGGCCGCTGGCATTTCAAGTGAAGTTTGGCCGCTAACTCGATTGCTTGGGTAGGTCCGAATACTGGAATGTAGGCTAAAAACATGAGCTCATCTGAAGAAGCACTCTCGGTATTTCAGATTGTGGTTTCCCCGTTCCGAGTAGGGTACTAATCTATAAACATCACTGAAGTTGGAGGCAAGCAAAAATGAAATTCGCCGCGCTCGTTTGTCTGGCAACGCTGGTCGGTTTCCTGATTGGACTGTCTGTAGGCCCCTTTCCTGTGAAGGCCCACGTAAACTCGGTAACAGTTAAGCAAGTGAAGGAAGGCTACAATACAGGGGCTTACGGTGGACAGGTTGTAGGTTTCTCATGCACAACGGAAGGCTGTTACGTGGCTTTCACAGATTGACGAGGCAATCTGCGTGCCACTCTCATAGCGAGGAGAGCGCAGATTCAGCCACTACCGAAATGGTCCCGTTCCACGATAGTTGCCGTAGTCAGGCGATTACGCCAGCCATCTCGGCGCCCGTACCCAACCGTTTATGAGTTAGTCTACTTTCTGGAGGACTTCATGTTTACCGGCATCGTTGAAGAAGTGGGTAAGGTCGTCAGGATCGAGCAGCGGGGCGAGAACCGACGCCTCACGATTGAGGCCGCTCATATACCGAAAGAACTGAAAACCGGGCACAGCGTGTCGGTGAGCGGCGTCTGCCTGACGGCGCTCGACATCAAGCCCAAGTCGTTCTGCGCCGATCTGGCGCCGGAAACCTGGGAGCGAACGTCGTTTTCCCGGATCCACGAGGGAGCGTTGATCAACCTGGAGCTGCCGATGAAGGCCGACGGTCGCTTCGACGGACACATCGTCCAGGGACACGTGGACGGCGTGGGCCGGGTGATTTCCTTCGACCGCATCGCCGATTCCGAGAATTGGTGGCTGCGCATCGAAATTCCGCCCGAAATCGAGAAGTACACCGTGTTCAAGGGATCGCTGTCGATCGAAGGCATCAGTCTGACGGTCGCCAAGCTGGAGGAGAACTGCTGCACCGTGGCCATTATTCCCCACACCGTGGAGTTGACGAACCTGGGATCGCTCAAGCCGGGCGATCCGGTGAATTTGGAAGCCGACGTGATCGCCAAGTACGTTGAGAAGATGATGAAAGGCGAGTCGAGGGAGACTTCGATTACGGTGGAAGACCTTGTTGGTCAAGGCTTTTAGAAAGTAGCGAAGCTACTAGCTAACTTGGCGGCAGCGGCCTTCGGCCGCGGGTGGGCCGGCGGGACGCCGGCGCTACCCTACGCTTCGAGTTTTAATTCATCCAGTTCCAGGAATTCTTGCACGATGGGCTCGTTCGATTTTTCCATATCCTTCGCGGGACCGAAGAAGATCACCCGCGCTTCATGCAGGAAGACGACGCGGTCGGCGAGTTTCTTGGCCAAGCGCATGTCGTGGGTGACGACGATCGAGGTCAGGTGCAGTTGCAGTTTCAGGCGCGCGATCAGGTCGCCGAGCAGAGTCGCCATCAGCGGGTCGACCATGGTCGTGGGCTCGTCGTAGAGAACGCATTCCGGCTGCGCCGATAGCGCGCGGGCGATAGCGACCGATCGCTTCATGCCGGTGGACAAGTCGGAGGGCAGCAGCTCGCGCATTTCCTTGACCCCAACCATTTCGAGCAGGCCGCCGACCACCTGGAGAATCTGCTCTTCCGATAATTCCCCCCGTTCCCGCAAAGGAAACGCGACGTTCTCACCCACGCTCAAAGAGTCGAAGAGCGCTCCGTTCTGGAAGACCATGGTGACTTTCTTGCGGATCTCCTCCAGTTGCTCCTCGTTGTAATCGGTGATGTCCTGGCCGGCCACGATGACGCGCCCGGCATCGGGCTTGAGGAAGCCCATGATGTGATGCAGAGCGACCGATTTGCCCACGCCGCTGCGGCCGAGGATGCAAACCGTCTCCCCCGGCATGACGTCGAAGCTGACGTCCTCAAGTACGCTCCGGTCTCCGAAGGCCTTGGAGACGTGCTGGAACTCGATGTAGGGCGAGGGTGGGGCGTCGGGCATTGACATCAGGATGGCACGAGAGGGTGCCGCAGCTCAAGCGGCCACCACTCAACTCAAGATGCGCAGTCGGGCGGTTGCTGGGGGGAATGGCGATATTGCAACATATAATGCGCCCTTTCCAGTCCACACGCGAAACGGTTGCTGCTATCTGGGGGACTCCGGGTTCAGCAGGCGGAACGATTTGATAACACGATCTACCCCCTCCGGTCGGGGCGGAGTGCTCGGCCAGTTAGTTGAAAACGCGTAAAACCTACCATTTACGCAGTAGAACCGATCGGAAGAAACGAGGTAAGCATTGGAGCTATATTGGTATTCCAGTCCCGCGTGCCCGTCAATAGAGACATCTTTCACCGACGATGGGTCTATGCCCTCTTTACCTTGAAGCGCACCGTCTTTCAGTTGTGCCAACGTTGCAGCACAATCCCTGTTTTGGTGCGAGACACGCAAGGTCAATTTCGCGTTAGATAGCAAAGAAGGCGTATATACGGTCATCTCAGGAAGCGTTGGGTCTGTGTGCGGATTGGGCTCATCTGGGAGTGTAATGGCGAAACCATCATCTGCGAAGAGGTACTCTTTCCACACAGTTTTGTGCTGAGCGAAGACGAGACCGAATCCTTCAGTCGGCGAACCCAATGGCTTGAGGCTCGGCAGATTCTGCGGAGTAGCCCAATACAGCTTGCTGTCTTCGGAGAAGAACAAGTAAATGGCGACATCTTCCATATCGGCCATGTTTTCGCTGCTTTTCTTCACGACGTATGCGATTTGGTTGCTGCATTGCTGTTCCTTTGGCTCAGGTGCGGTTCCCAAACGAGCCGTGGGGCGGGGTGTCGAAAAGTCGGCTTTGCCTAAGAGATTTTCAACCTCCTCCAGCGACATCTGCAACTTGAGCTTTGAATAATGCTCCAGTATCCGCTGTTTGCGCTTGCCCGGGGCGAGGTACGGCTCACTATAAGGAAGTCGTGTCTGCTGGAACCACTCGTGATAGGTAGGCAGCTTATTCGCGCAGTTCCCGCGAAATGCCACGGCAGGCGGGGAGTTCTGAGCGGCGAGGGAGGAGCAGATGGCAAAGAAAACGACCGCAATTGACGTTTTCATTAGGTGCTCCCTACAAGGCTTCCTCTCACGAATGAGCGGCACCGAATTCATTATGCAGCGCAAAACGGTTCCTCACGGCATGTAGGCTAATCTGGACTTTACACCACCCAAGGCGGTGTTTGGCGCAATCCAGCCATTACACCACCTATTTTGTCTGATCGGGGCCCGGCCATTTTGTCTGGAGATCCTCGGGTGTGTTCAGATTGACAAAGAGGCGGTCAGGAAAGCCCGCCGCTTCCAGTTCGCTCTCCTCGATGATGCGGACAGGGAGGTCTGCAAACAGGGCATCAATCCTGTTCTGCCGGGCCTTCAGGGCCTGCTCGGCCGCCGTGGCGAAGGGGCGGCGATAGACAGCGCACAGCGGCTGAAATCCTCTGGCGGAGTGTGGAACGGTAACCAGGGCGCCGGTGCTCGCGGCGGCGGCGAAAAGAAAGGCGAGCAGATCCGGCGAAACCAGGGGCATGTCCACGGCCAGCACCAGGTTCAATTCAGCCGAGGAATGCGTCAGGGCGGCATGAATTCCCGCCAAGGGGCCGCGGCCCGGGTAGGCATCTTCGATGACATTCCCGTAATGGGAAAACTTGGCGGGATCGCCGACGATGGCGACATCGCAAAGCGGACGCAGGACCGTGATTGCTCGCTCGAGAAGCGTGCAGCCGCCGACGTTCAGGAACGCCTTGTCGGCGCCCATGCGCGATCCTTGTCCTCCCGCCAGGATGAAGCCCATACGCGAATTCTCCATCTGCATTCTCCTGGTACCGCGACCCGGTGATTATTTACTGCATGACAACGATCCCGCAAAAGCGGCAGCTCTCCTCTGTGTAACTCTGTGTCCCCTGTGGTAACGGCTTTTCTGGGACACTCCCGCATTCGTCACCCTGCGCGGAGGGAGAGTCAAAAGCAACGGCGGCGGACAGGAGTGTCCGCCCCACACGGTGAAAAGCATAGGTCCCAGGCCGCAGTACACGAAAGTAACCTATTCAGAACTGCCAAGTCGGCGGAAGATTGAGATGTCCGACGCTTCCGGGCGTCACAAGTCATGCCGCAAAAGCTCATGGATGTTCTCATGCTGGGCCGCTGTTCGCACGAGTTTTCCTGGCCGCGGCGGTCGGCCAATGGAGAGTACTACCAGGTCTGCCTGCTGTGCGCGGCCGCCTACCAGTATGATTGGAAAACGATGCGCCGGGGCGCACGGGTGGAGCACCCGGTGCCAGAGACGGCTGCGGTACGGCGCCGTTCCGGGCAGAAGCAGCCCAGTTGGGTGCCGCGAGCGCGGCGGTTGAAGCTGGATCTTCCCATCCGTTACCGGGTGAAAAACCTGAGCAACTGGTACGAGGGCATGGTGCGGAACCTCAGCCAGTCGGGCGTACTGTTTCACGGGCCGCAGCAAATGCCGGTGAATGCGCTGGTGGAGATGGTGTTCGAGATGCCCGAAGAAATCTCGGGCCAGAAGAACAGCAATGTGCTCTGCCAGGGACGTCTGATCCGCTCCCGCGAGGCCCATAACTCCGAAGAGGGCTTTGGGCTGGCCGCTTCCATCCTGGACTACAAATTCCTCCGTCAGGATTGAGTCAGAAATTCGTTTCCTCGGCCGCGAATCCTGTCCAGGCGCATGCTTCCACTCGACCCGGTCCGCCTCTGTCTGGTCAACTTCGGCGCGAAATTTTCGTGGGAGCCGCCGCCTGCCGGCATCTAAACTGATAACAGTATTTCCCAGCGCATAGGAGTGTTTATGAAGCCCAGGGTACAAGTCTATGTGTTGATTGTCTCTATGCTCGTGATCCTTGCCGGAGTGGCCTGCACGAAGGCTGCCGATGACAACCAGTTGACCGGCCAGATTCAGACCAAGCTCAATGAAGACTCGGGGCTACAGGGCAAGCCGATAACGGTGCAGACGTCGAACGGAGTGGTCACGCTATCGGGTACGGTCGATAACGAAACGCAGCGCGCGGCTGCCGCCCGCTACGCCTCGGCGATTCCGGGCATCAAGGAGGTCGTGAACAATCTCCAGGCCGGCGCATCAGCGCCAGCCACATTAGCGGCGAATCAGATGTCGCAGGCGCCGCCGGAGCCGGCCAGACGAGCAGCCAAACCAAAGCCCAGTGTGCCGCGTTCGCGGAGGGCACCGGCCTCGACCGAGATGGCGGCCGCAGACCCAGCGCCAGCCATGAGCACGATGCCGCAGGAGCGTCCTGCTCCCGCTTTAGCCCCCGCGCCCAGCGCACCGGCAACACCGCCTCCGCCTCCGGCTCCCGCAAAAGTGACCATACCGTCGGGCACGACGTTGGCGATCCGGCTGGTGGATGCGATTGATACGGAAAAAGCGCAACCCGGTCAGAGTTTCCGGGCGACGTTGGATTCGCCGCTTTCGGCGGAAGGAGACGTCGCCATCCCGGCGGGATACGACGTCGAAGGTCAAGTCGTGGATGTGAAGAGCGCAGGCAAGTTTGCCGGGAAATCGGAACTGGTCCTGCAGCTGAGCCGAATCTCGGTGGGAGCTAAGTCCTATAGCATTCAAACCGATCAGTACCGTCGTCAGGGAAGCTCACGCGGAACCAACACGGCGGAGAAGGTTGGCGCGGGCGCGGCCATTGGAGCCATCATCGGGGGACTTGCGGGTGGCGGCAAAGGCGCGGGGATTGGAGCGGCGGCTGGTGGAGGACTGGGAGGCGGCGTGCAAGCCGCCACCAAGGGCCAGCAGATCAGGCTGCCCTCGGAAACGGTGCTGAATTTCACCCTGCAATCACCGCTGACGGTGACCCCAGTAAA
>Ga0187804_10000085_pt1 | contig 20106 bp, 21 predicted proteins | sample NC_wetland_sal_i_3_FD_132961 | JGI IMG/M metagenome (GOLD analysis project Ga0187804, IMG submission 132961) | Wetland sediment microbial communities from Neuse River Estuary, North Carolina, USA - Control_4 | ecosystem: Environmental > Aquatic > Freshwater > Wetlands > Sediment | place: USA...
CGAAGGACTGCAACAGGCGCTCGCGCTCGACGCGCCGCCGGTGCGCATCGAGTGCTTCGACATCTCGCATCTCAGCGGCTCCAACACGGTCGCCTCGATGGTCGTCTTCGAGGGCGGCGCACCCAAGAAGTCCGACTACCGCCGCTTCCGCATCCGCTCGCTCCCGTCCGGCGTCTCCGACGACTACGCCGCGATGGCCGAGGTTCTTCGGCGTCGCTTCGCCCAGTGGCAGGCGCAAGCGGACATCTCGCCCCACGACTCCGCGTACGACTCGAGCTTCGCGTCCCTGCCCAGCCTCGTCGTGATCGACGGCGGCCGCGGCCAGCTCGCGGCGGGACTGCGCACGTTGCGAGGCTTTTCAGAGCGCGGCGTCGCGGTCGTCGCGCTGGCCAAGCGCATCGAGGAGATCTTCGTGCCCGGCCGCCGAGCGCCGCTGGTGCTGGACCACTCCAGTGCGGAGCTGCAGCTGCTCCAGCGCGTCCGCGACGAGGCCCACCGCTTCGCGGTCACCCACCACCGCGTCCGCCGCGATCGCGCGCTGCGCAGCTCGCTGCTCGACGACCTGCCCGGGATCGGCCCCGCGCGCAAGCGCGCCCTGCTCGCGTTCTTCGGCTCGCCCGAGGCCGTCGCCGCCGCCTCGCGCGAGGAGCTCCAGACCGTCCCGGGCCTGCCTGCGAAGGTCGGCAGGGAGCTGTATGCCAACTTGCACCGCGCCGGATGAATCGCCTGACGCGCCACAATGAAATCTGCCATGGCCGTGATCAGGCCCATCCGTCCGCCGCGCTCCGCGAGCAAGCCCGTCGTGGAGTCCCGCCTGCAGGATCTCGTCGTCATCACCGGCTTCTCCGGCGCCGGCAAGTCCACCGCGATGAACGTGTTCGAGGACGCCGGCTACTTCTGCGTCGATAACCTCCCTCCCGAGATGATCCGCTCGCTCGTCGAGCTGTTCGTCCATCGCGGCTCCAAGGTCGAGCGCGCCGCTGTCGTCTCGGATGTGCGCGGCGGCGTCTATTTCGAGGCGCTCCGTGCGGTCGTCGACGACCTCGACGCGCTCGGGCTCAATCATCACGTGCTGTTCCTGGAGGCCGGCGAGCAGACGCTCGTCACCCGCTACAAGGAGACCCGCCGCCGCCACCCGCTCGCGCCGGAGGGCAGCATCGCCGCGGGCGTCGCCGCGGAGCGCGCTCTGCTCGCGCCCCTGCGCGGCCGCGCCGACCTGGTCATCGACACGACCGGCATGTCCGTCTCGATGCTGCGCGGGCGCATCGCCGACGGGCTCCTGCCCCGCCAGGCCGTCCCTCGCCTCGCGGTCACGTTCATGAGCTTCGGCTTCAAGTACGGGCCTCCGCGCGACGAGGACCTCGCCTTCGACGTGCGCTTCCTGCCCAACCCCCACTACGAGCCCGCGCTGCGCGATCTCACCGGCCACGACAAGAAGGTCATGCAGTACATCGCCCGCGACGGGCGCCTCGACGAGCTGTATGTGCGACTGCACGCCCTGCTCGACTTCCTGCTGCCGGAGTACCTCGCCGAGGGCAAGTCCCACCTCGTGATCGCGCTCGGCTGCACAGGTGGGCGCCACCGCTCCGTGGCGATCGCCGAGCATCTGGCCGCGCGCTATCGCGACCATGACGACCTCGAGGTCGCGGTCGCGCACCGCGACCTCGACAAGCGCTCGCCGGCCCGCTGATATAGCCTTCGCCCCGCTGCCGGACCATACACAGCGGGGCTTTGCTGATCCGGCCTTGTTCGTTTTCGCGCCAACCAGGAGGCAGTGCACCTATGTCAGTACGGGTTGGAATCAACGGGTTCGGCCGGATCGGCCGGAACGTGTTCCGCGCGGCCCAAGCCAGAGCAGACGCTTCGGAGGTCGAATGGGTCGCCGTCAACGACCTCACCGACTCGCGCACGCTCGCGCACCTGCTCGCGTACGACTCGATCCTCGGCCCGTACCCCGGCGAGATCCATGCTCGCGACGCAAGCACGATCGAGATCGACGGGCGTGAGCTGACCGTCCTCGCCGAGCGCGAGCCCGCGGCGCTCCCCTGGCGCGAGCTCGGCGTCGATGTCGTGATCGAGTCAACCGGCCTGTTCACCGATCGCGCGCGCGCCGCCGCGCACCTGCAGCAGGGTGCCAAGAAGGTCATCATCTCCGCGCCCGCCGCAGATCCGGACGCAACGGTCGTGCTCGGCGTCAACTTCGACGAGGCTTACGACCCCGCCGAGCACCACGTCATCTCCAACGCCTCCTGCACGACCAACTGCCTGGCGCCGGTCGCGAAGGTGCTCAACGACACGGTCGGCATCTCACACGGCCTGATGACCACGATCCATGCCTACACCGCCGACCAGCGTCTGCAGGACCTGCCGCACAAGGACCTGCGCCGCGCGCGCGCAGCCGCGATCAACCTGATCCCCGCCTCGACCGGCGCGGCCAAGGCGATCGGCCTCGTCATCCCCGAGCTGCAGGGCAAGCTGCACGGCTTCGCCGTCCGCGCGCCCGTGCCGACCGGCTCGGTCGTCGACCTGACCGTCGAGTGCTCCCGCCCGACGACCGTCGAGGAGGTCAACAGCTCGCTGCAGGCTGCCTCCAAGTCTCCTCCGCTGGCCGGGCTGATGGCGTACACCTCCGAGGAGATCGTCTCCAGCGACATCGTGACCTCGCCGTTCTCTGCGATCGTCGACTCTTCGCTCACAGCCGTGATCGACGGGACGATGCTCAAGGTCGTCGCCTGGTACGACAACGAGTGGGGCTACTCGAACCGCCTCGTCGAGATGGTGCAGAGGGTGTTGTGATCCGGTGAGAAGCCTCGACGAGCTCGATGTGCGCGGCCAGCGGGTGCTCGTGCGCGTCGATTTCAACGTTCCGCTCGGCACCGGCCCGGACGGTGCGCCGATCGTGGCCGACGACACCCGCATCCGGGCGGCGCTCGCGACGATCGAGGAGCTGCGCGAGCGCGGCGCGCGGCTCGTGCTCGTCTCGCACCTCGGCCGTCCCCACGGCCAGGTCATATCCGAGCTGTCGCTCGCCCCGGTCGTCGCCCGCCTGTGCGAACTGACCGACGCTCGCGTGACGCTCGCCCCGGCGGTCGTCGGCGCAGAGGTGCGCGAGCTGGCCGAGCGGCTCTCGGACGGCGAGATCCTGGTGCTGGAGAACGTCCGCTTCGAGCCCGGCGAGACCTCCAACGACCCCAAGCTCGCGCGGGCCCTCGCGGACCTGGCGGACGCCTACGTGGACGACGCCTTCGGCGTGGCTCACCGCGAGCACGCGAGCATCGAGGGAGTCGCGCACCTGCTGCCGAGCGCCGCCGGACGCCTGCTCGAACGCGAGGTCAAGACCCTGACCGGGATCCTGGAGGATCCCGCCCCCCCGCTCGTGGCCGTGGTCGGGGGCTCGAAGGTCGCCGACAAGATCGCCGTCATCGACCGTTTCCTCGGCCTCGCCGACGCTGTGCTGATCGGAGGCGCGATGTGCTTCCCGTTCCTCGCCGCCCAGGGCCACGCGATCGGCGCCTCGCTGTGCGACTCCGAGGACATCGAGCACGCCCGCACTGCGCTCGCCCGGGCCACCGAGTGCCAGGCGAGCGACACGAGCGCCAGCGCCGCCGGGCCCGCCAGTGCCGCCGGGCCCGCTGGCGCCGCGGGGGCTGCCGGGTCCGCCGGGCGCGCGGGGGCTGCCGGGCCCACCGGGCGCGCTGGGGCTGCCGGGTCCGCCGGGCGCGCCGCGGACGCCGCCGTGGGGGATCCGCCGACGACGCGTCTGTGCCTGCCGCGCGATCTGGTGATCGGCGAACGCCTGTCCGCGGACTCGCACGCGCGCGTGCTCGACGGTGTGGAGGTGCCCAGCGGTTGGATGGGCCTCGACATCGGCCCAGCGACCGCCGCGCTCTACGCCGAGGAGATCGCGGCCGCGGGGTCCGTCTTCTGGAACGGCCCGATGGGTGCGTTCGAGCTGGCGCCGTTCGCCGCCGGCACTCGCACCGTGGCCGACGCGGTCGCCGCCGCGCCGGGTATGACCGTCGTCGGGGGCGGCGACTCGGCGGCGGCGCTCGTGCAGTTCGGACTGGAGAGCTCCGTCGATTACCTCTCCACCGGGGGTGGCGCCACGCTCGAGCTGGTCGAGGGCCATTCCCTTCCCGGCCTGCAAGCGCTGGCCGATCGGGGATCTTGTCGATCTCCGATCGGTGGGGCCGGGGTGGCGTAGCCGTGGCGACGCGCACCCCGCTGGTGGCGGGCAACTGGAAGATGCACAAGACCGAGGCCGAGGCCGAGGCGTACATCCAGGCGCTGCTCCCGCGTGTCTCGGCGCTCGCCGGCGTCGATGTCGCGATCTGCGTGCCCTTCACCGACCTGCGCGCGATGGTCGACTCCGCACGCGGCTCGCGTGTTCAGGTCTACGCGCAGAACATGCACTCCGAGCCCGAGGGCGCCTACACCGGCGAGATCTCTGCGCCGATGCTCTGCGACCTGGACGTCCAGGGAGTCGTGCTCGGCCACTCCGAGCGCCGCGAGCTGTTCGGCGAGACAGACCGCGCTCTGGCGGCGAAGGTCCCCGCGGCGCTCACCGCCGGGCTCGCGCCGATCCTGTGCGTCGGCGAGACCGAGACCGAGCGCGACGACGGCGACACCGAGCGCAAGCTCCGCCAGCAGGTGCGCGACGACCTCGCGTCCGTGCCCGACGAGCGTCTCGCCAGCATCGCCATCGCATACGAGCCGATCTGGGCGATCGGCACCGGGCGCGTAGCCTCGCCCGAGCAGGCCCAGGACGCGATCGCCTTCATCCGCGCGCTCGTCGGCGACCGCGATTCCGGCGCGGCCGAGCGCGTACGGATCCTGTATGGCGGCTCCGTCAAGCCTGAGAACGCCGCAGAGCTGCTGGCGCTGCCGGATGTGGACGGCGCCCTGGTCGGCGGCGCTTCGCTGCAGGCCGACTCGTTCGCGGCGATCGTCGCAGCGGCCGCACGATGAGCCTGCCGCCGGGCCCGACGTCGTTGCCCGCGCCGTGCAGCTGCCTGGTCGTGCTCGACGGCTGGGGGCTGGCAGAGCCAGGTCCGGGCAACGCCGTCTCGCTGGCGCATACGCCCGTGTTCGACGAGCTGTGGCGCGAGTACCCGCACACGACGCTCACGACCTGCGGGCGCGCCGTGGGCCTGCCCGAGGGCCAGATGGGCAACAGCGAGGTCGGCCACCTCAACCTCGGTGCGGGCGCGATCGTGCGCCAGGACCTGGTCCGCATCGACGACGCCATCGCCGATGGCTCGTTCGCCGCGAACACCGTCCTGCGGGCGGCGCTGTCCGGCGTGCAGCGGGTCCATCTCATCGGGCTCGTCTCCGACGGCGGCGTGCACTCGTCGCTGGCACATCTGTTCGCGCTGATCGCCTGCGCTCGCGCACACGCGGACGCCGGCGCACGCGGCCGCGCAGGCGGCCGGAAAGACGTGATCGTGCATGCGTTCACCGACGGGCGCGACACCCTTCCCCGCGCGGGCGCCGGCTTCCTGGCCGAGCTCGACGCGACCGAGGGGGCGCGCGTCGGCTCGGTCGTCGGTCGCTACTGGGCGATGGACCGCGACCTGCGCTGGGAGCGCACGCAGCGCGCATACGACCTGCTCGTGCACGGTCGCGCTGCGCACAGCGCCGCCGGCGGCGAGGATGCGGTGCGGGCTGCGTACGAGCGGGGGGAGACCGACGAGTTCATCGAGCCGACCCTGGTCGGGGCGGACGCCGCGATCGGCCCGGGTGACAGCGTGATCGCGTTCAACTTCCGGCCGGACCGTATGCGCCAGCTCACGCGCGCCCTCGCCGAACCGGGGTTCGCGGAGATCGATCGCGGCGGCGCCGAGCCGGTGACCCGATACACGACCCTGACCGAGTACGAGGACGGCTGGCCCTATCCGGTCGCGTTCGCCCCCGAGCGCCCGGCGACCACGCTCGCCGTCACGATCGCGCGCGCCGGCGCGCGCCAGCTGCATGTCGCGGAGACCGAGAAGTACCCGCATGTGACGTACTTCTTCAACGGCGGCGTCGAGGCCCCGCAGCAGGGCGAGCGGCGCGAGCTGGCGCCCTCGCCGCGCGATGTCCCGACGTACGACCACAAGCCGCAGATGAGCGCCCGCGAGGCGGCCGCCGCATTCGTCGCCGCCTGGCGCGAGGACAGCCCGCAGTTCGGGATCATCAACTTCGCCAACGCCGACATGGTCGGCCACACGGGCGTGATCGCAGCGGCCGTGCGCGCGGTCGAGACCGTCGACGAGTGCCTCGAGCGGGTCGTCGCCGCCGTGCACGAATCGGGCGGTGCGTGCGTGATCACCGCCGACCACGGCAACGCCGATCACATGCTCGAGCCGGACGGCAGCCCCAACACCGCGCACTCGCTGAATCCGGTCCCACTGATCGTCACCGCCCGCGATGGCCTCTCCCTGCGCGCGGACCGCGGAGTCCTCGCCGACGTGGCGCCGACCGTGCTCGAGCTGCTCGGCATCGAGCAACCGGCGCAGATGACCGGCCGCTCGCTGATCGAGGGCAGGCGCGCGACCCCGTGATGAGCCGCCCGGGCTCCTGAGATGGCGCCTGAGCCTGCTATGTTCGGTTGAAAGCAGTGCTCTAGCAGCAATTGCCACCATGTCGACCGCGACCGCAGTCAAGATTGCCTCCGGGGAGGAGTCACTGAGCGAGACCGAGCTGCAGGCGTGGCGCGGCTTCCTGCGAGCCCACGCTTGTCTGGCTAAGCGGCTGGACGCAGAGCTGGAGCGAGAGCATGGGCTGCCGATGACCTCGTACGAGGTGCTCCACCACCTGGACGACGCCGGCGCCGGACGCATGCGCATGTGCGATCTGGCCGATCAGGCGCAGCTCTCGCGCAGCGGCCTGACGAGGCTGGTCGATCGGCTGGAGCGCGAGGGGCTTCTGGAGCGCTGCTCCTGCGACCACGACGCGCGCGGCTCTTACGCCTGCCTGACCGACCTCGGCCGCGAGCGCCTCGCGCAGGCGCGGCGCACGCACCTGACCGTCGTGCGCGAGCACTTCTTCTCGCGCTTCTCCGAGCCCGAGCTCGGCGCGCTCGCCGATCTGTGGGCCCGCATCGCGCCCTGCAACAACGGCGGCTGCTGAGCCGAGCCGGCTGCTATCGCGGCGGCTTCAGCCCGGCCTCCTGCCGTCGTGCCTGCTCGCCCTGCTCGAAGGCCTCGCGCATTCGCCGCTGGTGGTGGCGGTGCGCGAAGAACACGCTGGCGGCGGCGATCAGCACGGCGAGCAGCCCGTACAGCCCGAACGCTGCGATGACGTTGCCGGCGGCATGGCCGAGGAAGTAGGCGAGCAGGCCGATCCCCGTCGCCCAGCAGATCCCGCCGAGCGCGTTCCACAGCACGAACGACCGCCAGCGCATCCGGTTCGCGCCCGCCAGCCACGAGGCCCACACGCGCAGCCCGAGCAGGAAGCGGCCGAAGAACACCGCCTTCGGGCCATGCCTTGCAAAGAACGGCTCCCCCAGCTCCAGCACCTGCAGGCGCCGGCGGTGGAAGCGCCCGGGCCGTTCCAGCAGCCAGCGCCCGCCCTTGCGACCGATGACGTAGCCGATGTTGTCGCCCACGATCGCCGCGAGCGCGGCGATCGGGATCACGAGCTCGATCTGGAGCCTGCCCTGCGAGGCGAGGACCGCGGCCGTGATCAGGCCGGTCTCGCCCGGCACGAGCAGGCCGCTCGACTCGGCCATCACCACTCCGAACAGCAGCGGATAGCCGAAGACTTCGACGAGGTGGCTGACGTTGACGATGGCGGCGAGCATTTGAGCGATCGGGGAGGCTTGCGCACACGGTCCCCCATGGACCTTAGGATCCCTCGGCAGTGCCCGCCTTCACGATCACGGCTCGCGACCGCTGCTCGCGCGCCCGCGCGGGCTTGCTGAGCACGGCGAACGGCGATGTTCGCACACCGGCGTTCGTGCCGCTGGCGACCAAGGCGACCGTCAAGGGGCTGCTGCCCGAGGAGGTCGCCTCGCTCGGGTACGAGCTGGTGCTCGGCAACGCGTTCCACCTGCTGCTCAATCCGGGCCCCGAGCTGATCGAGCGCTTCGGCGGCCTCGGTCCGTTCATGGGCTGGTCGGGGCCCACGATCACCGACTCGGGCGGCTTTCAGGTCTTCTCGATGGGCCATGGCACGGTCGCGGAGGAGATCAAGGGTCGCGGGCGCGGCCATCCGGGCGAGCGCGAGGGGACGATCCTCGAGATCGGCGAGTCCGGTGTGCGCTTTCGCTCCTACGTGGACGGTCGCATCCACTTCCTGTCCCCGGAGGACTCGATGGCGATCCAGGCTGCCCTGCGCTCGGACATCGCGCTCGTATTCGACGAGTGCACGCCCTATCACGTTGACCGCGCCTACACTCAGCGCTCGACCGAACGCACCCACCGCTGGCTGCAGCGCTGCCTGCGCCGGCACGCCGAGCACGGTCCCTGCGGCCAGCTCGTGTACGGGATTGTTCAGGGCGGCGTCTACGAGGACCTGCGCCGCGAGTCCGCTCAGACGGTCGCCGCGAGCGCGTGCGACGGGATCGCGATCGGCGGCTCTCTGGGTAAAGACAAGGCGCAGATGCACGAGGTCGTCTCCTGGACGACATCCGAGCTGGGGCGCGCTGCGTACGAGCACAGGCCGCGGCATCTGCTCGGCGTCGGCGACGTCGAGGATCTGATCGCGGGTGTCGAGCTGGGGATCGACACGTTCGACTGCGCGATCCCCACCCGCCTGGGCCGTCACGGCACTGCGCTCGTACCCGACCCGGACGCGCGCTTCAGGCTGGATCTGACCAAGGCACGCTCGCGCGAGTCGCCCGGGCCGCTGCTCGACGGCTGTGCCTGCCCGGCATGCTCGAAAGAGGTCTCGCGCGCCTACCTGAGCTACCTCGCCCGCGCAGGCGAGCTGACGGGGACACGCCTGATCACGATGCACAACCTCGCGTTCCTCGCGCGCCTGATGGCTGACCTGCGCCGCGGGATCCTCGACGGGGAGCTGTCGAGCGTCGCACGTGCCTGGCGCGCCGGGAGGGTCTTCGGCCTTTGACTGCGTGCGAGCGTGGCACGTGCCTGGCGCGCCGGCGCTACTTCGTGTTTTGGCTGACCAGCTGTCTGAGCGCCAGCGAAGCCTGTTCGACATCGGTGTAGACGACGTTGCGCAGCACCACCTTGGTCGGCGCTGGAGCGGTGACCACGACGATCGCTGCGATCACGCCGCCCAGCGCGAGGAGGCTGAGGAGGATGAGCGCCAGACGCCTGGGCCCGCGCCGCCGGGTGCGTGAGGACACCGCCGGTGCGGGCCGTGGGCTCGCGCCAGGGTTCCGCGCCGGCCCCGGCCGGGGCCGGCGAGGGGAGACGGCCGCCTGCGTCGCCGAACCCGCGGTGCCGCGGGCGCCGCCGGTCAGCACGCTCGTGGCGTGACTGATCGGAGATCGGCCAGCCTGCCGGGGGCCGGCCACGCGCTCGCCGATCGGCGCTCCGAGCGGAGAGATGCCGTCCGCGCCGTCGCTGATCGCGCGGCCCATCTCGCGCGCGGTCTGATAGCGCTCGCGCGGGTCGAGCGCCAGCGCGAGCGCCACCGCCTCGGCCAGCTCAGGGCTGACTGCCGCGACGAGCGTGTCGAGCAGCGGCGGCTCCTCGCGCTGCTGCTTGAGCGCGAGCTCCGTGAGCGACGTCGCCTCATAGGGCAGCCTGCCGGAGATCAGCTGGTAGGCGACCACTCCGAGCGCGTACAGATCCGCGCGCGGCCCGGCCTCCTCGCCCCGGGCCTGCTCGGGTGCGAGGTACGCGGCCGTGCCGAGCACCGAGCCGACTTGGGTGATGCTCGACTGCTCGGTGGCCTTGGCGATCCCGAAGTCCGCCAGCTTGACCTCACCCTCGCGCGAGCGCAGCAGGTTGCCGGGCTTGACGTCGCGGTGGACGACCCCGTGGCGGTGTGCGTAGTGCAGGCCGGCGCAAGCCTGTTCGACGATCGCGACCGCCTCGTCGACCTCCAGCCATCCGTCGTCACGCAGGATCTCCGCGCAGGAGGAGCCCTCTATGTACTCCATCACGATGAAGTGCCGCCCGCTCTGCTCGTCCAGGCCGGAGTCGAAGATCTGCACGATGTTCGGGTGCACGAGCCGCGCCGCGGCCTGCGCCTCTCGCTGGAAACGGGATACGAACGTCGGATCGTCGGCAAGATGCTCGGCCAGCAGCTTCACCGCGACGCGTCTTTCCAGGCGCATGTCGAAGGCGAGATGCACCGTGGACATCCCGCCGAAGCCGAGTCTGCCCTCCACGCAGTAGCGCCCGGCGATGACGTCGCCGTCGCTCATTTCCCAGCTTCCTGGCCGCCGGCTTCGCTGACGCCGGCGCCCCCTTCGTGGCTGCCTTCGTGGCTGCCTTCATGATTGCCTTCGTGGCTGCCCCCACCTGCGTTTTCGCCGCCTGTCCCGCCGCTGGGCGCAGCCGTGACGCCTCCCGTGCCGGAGGGGGTCGAGGTGCTCGGCGTGGTCGGCGTGGTCCGCGCGCCGGTCGTCTGCGCCGGGCTCGGCGTGGTGGTCGTCGACTGGGTCTTGGTGGTCGTGGTCGCACGCGAGGGTGTCGTCGCGGCGCCGGTCTGCGTGGGCGGCTGGGCGCACAGTGCGAGCGCGCGTTCGCGCAGGTTCGTGATGCCCTTGCTCAGCGTTTCGCGCAGGCCTGGATCGATCGATCCAGGCAGCAGCGCGAAGTCGTGCTCGGTCTTGTCGAGCGCGGTGATCGTCGGCCCGCAGTTGCCGCCCCCCGCCTGCGCCGCCTGCGCAACTTCTTCGAAGTCGCTCTGCAGAGGCCCGGCGTTGGCGAGCGGGATCAGCCCGTTGCCCGAGCTGCCGCACGAGGCGAGCGCCGCCGCGGCGACGCCGAGCAGGCCCGTCGCGAGCAGGCGCAGCATCCCCGACCGGGGTGCTCTGCGGTTGCGAGCGTTCGTGAGCACGCTCACTGACCGTACTCCAGCCGCTCGGCGAGCGAGTCCGGCAGGCGCGCCGCGCGGATCGCCGCGGCTGCTCCCGCGATGTCGTAGTCGGTTCGCTGAAACGACGCGATCAGGCTCTCCAAGTCCAGCAGCAGCCAGGACGCGCGCGGGTCGCCGTCGCGCGGCTGGCCGACGCTGCCGGGGTTCAGCAGCCATTCGCCGGCCGCGATGTCCAGCTGCGCGCCCTCGCGTCTCGGTTCGCCCGTGGCCAGCTCGCCCTCGTGCCGCACGAACGACAGGGGGACGTGCGAATGGCCGATCAGGCACACCCTGTGCGGCTGCTCATCCAGGCACAGCTCCGCGAGCAGCGCCGAGAGCACGTACTCCCAGACCGGGTCGCGCGGGCTGGCGTGGTAGAGGCCGACCGGCCCCTCCTGACCCTGCGGGCGCAGTTCGGCGAGGAAGTCCCGATGCTCGGGCGCGATCACCTCGCGGGTCCACTGCACCGCGATGCCCGCGCCGCGGGAGAACTCCTGCAGCGACACCTCGCCGGTGACCGCCAGATCGTGGTTGCCCGCCAGGCACACGGCTGCGTGCTCACTGGCGAGCGCCACGCACGCGTCTGGATCGGCTCCATAGCCGACCAGATCGCCCAGGCACCACAGCTCGGAGGCGTCGCTGGCGGCGACCGCCTCGAGCACCGCCTCGAAAGCCTGCCTGTTGCCGTGGATGTCGGAGATGACTGCGACCTTCATCGTTTGCAGGGTAGGAACACCGCGGCTGAGCACCGGTTCCACCCCTGTTCGCAGGGCGGCGCAGCACCCGCTGCGCTCGTCCCGCTACGCTTGCGCGGCGCTTGGTGCGTCGCGGCGGAGCTGCTTGCGCCCAGCTTCAGCCCTCCACTTCCCCGCCCTCGGTTCCGCCGTACTCAGGCAGGTTCTTGATCCCCTCGCGGGTTCGCCACTTGGAGTAGTTGTCCTCCATCGCGTCGATCAGCTCGCGCATGAACCTGGGCGAGATGTTCACCCGCGAGACGACTACGCCCGGCACCTCCTCGGACTCGACCTCGTGGTCGACGCGAGCAAAGGTGACTGTGAACTCGTAGTCGGAGTGGCTTACGTTTGCGAAGTTCGCGTATACGCCCCCCATGATCTCGGGGGAGAGATGGATGTTTATGTGGCGCTCTGGGCCTGGGTCTTGGTCGTTCACGGGCTGGCCCTTCTTTGCCTGCGAGGGGGGAGGCAGGGAGGGGGGAGGCCGGGAGGGGGGCTTGCCCCTCTCCCGCTGCAGAGATGGATGTTTATGTGGCGCTCTGGGCCTGGGTCTTGGTCGTTCACGCAGTTAGTATCCCAATCTGTGAGTCAGATGCATGTGGCACGGACGAAGACGCCTGTGGAGGCGCTGCGCGAGGCGGTTCTCGCCAGTGTCGGCGAGCTCGCCGCCGCCGGCGATGCCGGTCCTGGCACGGGTTCTGATGCCATCTCCACCGCGCGATCCGGGCTCGGCCGACCCGACGCTATCACGCTGGAGCAGCCGCCCAAGCCCGACTTCGGCGACTATTCGACGAACGCCGCGCTGCTGCTGGCGCCGGCGCTCGGAGCTTCCGCGCGCGAGGTGGCCGAGCGTCTGGGCGCTGAGCTCAAGCGGCGGCTCGGCGACGGCCTCGAGCGCTTCGAGGTCGCGGGCCCGGGTTTCCTGAACCTGTTTCTCGACGACACCTGGCTGCGCGACGCGCTCCGCAGCTGCCTGCGCGCGAGCGACGATCTGGGCGCGGACGGGGCCCAGTCGCCGGAACGCATCCTCGTTGAGTTCGTATCAGCCAACCCCACCGGGCCGATGCACGTCGGTCATGCGCGTAACGCCGCCTACGGAGACTCGCTCGCGCGCGTGCTCGCCTACCACGGCCATGAGGTCGAGCGCGAGTTCTACGTAAACGATGCAGGCTCGCAGATTCGCAAGCTGGGCGAGTCGATACGCGCGCTCGCGCGGGGAGACGAGCTCCCCGAGGACGGGTACCGCGGCGACTATGTCAAGGCGCTCGCTGCGCAGCTGCCGGGTGCTTGCTCAATGGACTCCGCCGAGCTCGGGCGCGCTGCTGTCGCGGAGATGATCGGGCACATGCAGTCGTCGCTGCAGGCTTTCGCGGTCGAGGGATTCGACCACTGGCAGTACGAGAGCGCGCTGCACACGGGCTCTCCGAGCGCGGTCGAGCACGCGCTGGCGACCCTGGAGCAGTCCGGCCACACCTATCGCAGCGAGGGCGCTCTGTGGCTGCGCACGACCGACTACGGCGACGACAAGGACCGCGTGCTCGTGCGCTCCTCCGGCGAGCACACGTACTTCGCCTCGGACATCGCCTACCACCTGTACAAGCGCGAGCGCGGCTTCGAACGCCAGATCGACGTATGGGGCGCGGACCATCACGGTTACACCGCGCGGATGAAGGCCGCCTACGCGGCCCTCGGCGGCGATCCGGAGCATCTGGAGATGCTGATCATGCAGCTCGTTCACCTCGTTCGGCGCGGCGAGCGTGCGCAGATGTCCAAGCGCGCCGGCGAGTTCGTCACGCTCGACGAGCTGCTTGCGGAGATCGGGGCCGACGCGGCCCGCTGGTTTCTGCTCTCGCGCTCGCACGACACCACGATCGATCTCGATCTCGACCTCGCGCGCGAGCAGTCCAACGACAACCCGGTCTACTACGTCCAGTACGCGCACGCCCGCATCGCCTCGGTGCTCGCCAAGGCGGGCTCCCAGCGAGTCGCGGCTGCGGTGCAGCAGCTGGCAGACGCGACGCCGGATGGGGGAGGGGACCTCCAACAGCTGCACTCCTCCGAGCGCAAGCTCGTCAAGAAGCTCCTCGCCTTCCCCGATGAGATCGCCGAGGCCGCGCAGCGTCGCGCGCCGCACCGGATCGCCGCCTACGCGCTCGAGCTGGCCCAGGACTTCACGGCCTTCTACCGCGACTGCCGCGTCGTCGGCGCCCAGCCGGCGGAGGCCGAACCGCTGCGGCTGGCCCTGTCCGTGGCCGCGCAGCGCGCGATCGCGCGCTCTCTGGACCTCCTCGGCGTGAGCGCGCCGCTGCAGATGTAGGACGGGCGCCGTGAGGCGGCGCGCGCCTCAGCGGTCGAACTGCGCGAGATCGGCGTCCAGGCGCGCCTGGTCCGCGGCCGCGAGCGTGGGCGTCGCCGCCAAGCCGGCCGCGGCTCGCTCAGCCGCCTGGGCGCGCGCCTGCCTGCGCCAGCGGGGCAGCAGCAGGGCGAGCGTCGAGGACAGCGCGAGCATCGCCACGAGCGGCACCAGATAGGCGGTCAGGTCGAATCCGTGCGCGCTCGGCAGCGCGAGCACCGCCGGGCCGTACTGTCCGACCAGCGAACGTTCGACCTGCGCCTCGGTATCGCCTTCTGCGATCAGCCCGCGGATGAACGCGCGCTCGCGGTCGGCCTGCACCGACTCGGCCACGTTCAGGGGGATCTTGCAGGTCACGCACATCACCCTGCGTTCGATCACGGGCAGCGACGCGCGCGGCGTCGCAGCGGTCGCGCGCGTGCTCGCGCCGAGCGCGACCGCCACGGCCAACGTGCCCGCCACGGCCAACGTGCCCGCGACCCCCGGCGCGTCCAGCAGCGCGAACGATCTGCGCGGGCGCCTCACGTGCTCTCCGCGAGCGCGATCGCTTTGTTCAGGAACTTCTGGTCGACCTCGCCCCTGGAGATCGCGACGATGTCGCCTGCGCGGTCGATCACGAAGCTCTCCGGCACATAGTCGGTGCCGTAGGCGCGCGCGAATTCGCCCGTCGTGTCGCGCAGGTTCGGGTAGGTGACGTGGTGTTCGCGCACGAACCCCTGCGAGTCGGTCGAGGCGTCGAGATAGGTAACTCCGAGCACGGTTCCGTCGTGGGGCTCCAGGCGGCCCTGAGTGCGCTCGAGCAGCGGCGCCTCGGCCTGGCAGGGCTCACACCACGAGGCCCAGAAGTTCAAGACGACGACCTTGCCCCGGTACGCCGCGAGCGAGTCGCTGTGACCGATGCTCGCGGGTGGGCCTGTGGCGAGCGTACCGCGGGATCCAGCGGACAGCACGGGCAGCACGGGCAGCGAACGCCGGGCCTGGGGCGCCGCCGGATACCTGCGCTGCGCGACCGCTTCGTCGAGCGTGCGGCTCGGCGATTGGGCGGTGACGCCGTAGACCAGCAGCCCGACCAGACAGGCCCCGGCGAGCGAGACGAGGCTTGGTGTCGCACGGCGTCGCACGGCATGAGCATAGATCGCCGAACGCGTAAGATTGACCGCCAGGCGGTGGTAGCTCAGTTGGTAGAGCGCGAGCTTCCCAAGCTCGAGGTCGCGGGTTCGAGGCCCGTCCGCCGCTTAACTTCGAGAGCCTGTCGGTGGCCTCGGGCACGCCGCCGGCGCTCGGGGCGCCGGCCCCGGCTATCGCCTCGATCGCGTTGGCTGGCGCTCGGCCTCGGCTATCGCCTCGATCGCGCCTGCGGCTGCCGTTCGGCCTCCCGCCGCCGCGTAGGCGCGAGGGCTCCGTTTCAGGCTGGACGCTCCTCGCGGTAGTACTCGATCGCGCCGGTGCTCTCGAGGTCCGCATCGAGGATCGCCTCGACGTCGATCGTCACCTCGATCTCGTTGCTCACCACCACGCCTCCGTCCGGGATCTCATCTTGCCAGGACACGCCGAAGTCGTGGCGGTTGATGCGGGTCCTGGCCTCGAACCCGATCCGCGTCAGCGTGCCCCTGTTCTCGTCCCCGACCCAGAACGGCGTCTTCCACCTGCCGAGATGGGACACGTCCATGGTCACGGTCTTCGTGACGCCACGGATCGTGAGGTCCGCCTCGGCCTTGAAGTCGATGTCCCCGGTGCGCTCGGTCAACCGGCCTGCGAACGTGATCAGCGGATGGTTCTCCACGTCGAAGAAGTCGGCGCTGCGCAGGTGCGCATCGCGTTCGGGCTCGCCGGTCCACAGCTTGCGCGCGTCGATCGTGCCCTCGAAGCTGCCCTCGAGCGGGCGCTCCAGGTCGAGACGGAGATTGCCGTGCACGTCCTTGAACAGCCCGTGCACCCAGGTGACCATCATGTGGCGGGCCCTGAACCCCGCCTCTGTGTGACCGGGCTCGAACGTCCAGCCCGGCGGCTCCGTCGCCCGGCTGCCTGCTCGCTGCTCGGACATGACCATCCCCCTTCGGATCGGTTTCCGCGTACCCGTGCGCCGGAGCGCCCGACGCAACATCATCTGGGTAGTACGGTATACTACCTGCATGAGTAAGCGACTGCAGGTCGTGGTGAAGGACGAGGAGCTCGAGCGCTACGCGCGCACCGCCGATGCGCTGGGGCTCAGCCTGTCCGAGTGGGCGCGCCAGACGCTGCGCGCGGCCGAGCGCAAGGTGTCGAGCGGCGACGTGGAGGCCAAGCTCGCGGCGATACGCAAGGCCGCGAGCTACAACTTCCCCGAGCGCGAAGTTGACATCGACACGATGCTGGCCGAGATCGAGGCCGGACGCTTGGCCGAGATCGAGGCCGGGATGCCGGGCGCGGGCGACGTTTGATCTTCGTCGACTCGAACGTCCCGATGTACATCGTCGGGGGTGAGCACCCCCACAAGGTCGATGCGCAGCGCGTGCTCGAGCGGCTGGCCGGTGAGCGGCGCCGGCTGGTCACCAGCAGCGAGGTCTTTCAGGAGATTCTGCACCGCTGCATCTCCACTGCTCGACGCGATCGGATCGAGCCCGCGTTCGAGACCCTGCAAGCGATCGTCGACGACGTGCTCGCGGTCGAGGAGGCGGACGTGCTGGCCGCCAAGGATCTCGTCCATGCGCACCCGCGGCTGTCGGCGCGCGACGCCGTGCACGCTGCTGTGATGCGACGCCGCGAGATCACCGAGATCGTGAGCTTCGACGGCGGGTTCGACGAAGTCACCGGCATCAGGCGGCTCCCCGCGCCGCGATGACGCGGCCGGCATCGCATGCCCTCCGCCGCGGTTTCAGGGAGAATCCTGCAATGCACGTGACCGCCAAGGCCGACTACGCTGTTCGCGCTGTCATCGAGCTCGCCTCCGGCAGCCCGGGCTCGCCCCGCAAGGTTGACGAGCTCGCGCAGGCTCAGGGGATTCCGGTGTCGTTCCTGGAGAACATCCTCACGCAGTTGCGTTCCTCCGGGATCGTCCGCAGCCAGCGCGGCCCCGAGGGCGGCTACTGGCTCGCACGGCCACCCGAGGACGTCAACTTGGCGCAGGTGATCCGCGCGGTCGAGGGCCCGCTCGTCGGCGTCCGGGGCCAGCGGCCGGAGGAGATCTCCTACAGCGGCTCCGCCGAGTCCCTGCAACAGGTCTGGATCGCCCTGCGCGCGAATCTGCGCAAGGTGCTCGAGCACGTCACGCTCGCTGAGGTCGCCTCGGGCAAGCTGCCCCCGGATGTGCTCGAGCTGACGCGCGAAGAGGAAGCCTGGCAGACCCGCTGATCGCGGTCGGATAACGGCGGCGAGCAGGATGGGCTCGACTGATGGGCTGAGTTGGGCTACCCTGTAGGGCACGGGACCACGTGAGGCCGTCCCGCCCGCAGCCCGGCGTCCCCGGCGCCGAGACATAACGAAGGAGAGGATTCCCGCCAGATGGCAAGTACGACGTCGCCAGCCAGTCCCGAGGTGAGGACCGAAGCCGCTGAGGCCGCGGTTGAGGCGATCGCGAGCGTGGCCGGCCAGGAGGCGACGTTCTCACTCGCCCTGAGCCAGGATCAGAAGGACATCCGCGACTGGGTGCATGGCTTCGCCGCCGACGTGATGCGTCCGGCCGCACACGAATGGGACGAGAAGGAGCAGACCCCGTGGCCGATCATCGAAGAGGCCGCCGGGATCGGGCTGTACGGGTTCGAAGGGCTCGCGCAGTTCTTCGCCGACCCGACCGGCTTGACGTTGCCGATCGTCAACGAGGAGCTGTTCTGGGGCGACGCGGGCATGGGCATGGCGATCATGGGCACATCGCTGGCGGTCGCCGCGATCTTCGGCCAGGGGACCGGTGAGCAGATCGGCGAATGGATCCCGCGCTGCTTCGGCACGCCCGGCGACGTGAAAGTGGCCGCGTTCTGTTCGTCTGAGCCCAACGCGGGCTCCGACGTGAGCGCCATCCGGACGACCGCGAAGTTCGACGAGGCATCCGGCGAGTGGGTGCTCAACGGCCAGAAGGCGTGGGCGACGAACGGCGGCATCTCCGACGTGCACGTCATCATCGCCTCGGTCGACCGCGAGCTCGGCTCCCGCGGGCACGCCGCGTTCGTGGTGCCGATGAGCGAGGCGAAAGGCATCAGCCAGGGCGCGAAGGTCGCCAAGCACGGCCTGCGCGCGTCGCACACGGCGGATGTCTACCTCGACGACTGCCGCGTACCGGCGAACTACGTGCTCGGAGGCAAGGACAAGCTCGACGAACGGCTGGCGCGCGTGCGGGAGGGCAAGAAGAGCAAGTCAAACGCGTCGATGGCGACGTTCGAGGCGTCCAGGCCGACCGTCGGCGCGCAGGCGCTCGGGATCGCGCGTGCCGCCTACGAGTACGCGCTCGCGTATGCCAAGGAGCGCGAGCAGTTCGGCAGGAAGATCGTCGAGAACCAGGCGATCGCGTTCACGCTCGCGCGCATGAAGCTCGAGATCGACGCCGCAAGGCTGCTGGTCTGGCGCGCGTCGTGGATGGGGCGCAACCAGGTCCCGTTCGAGAACGCCGAGGGCTCGATGTCGAAGCTCAAGGCCGGCGAGGTCGCCGTGTGGGTGACCGAGCGCGCGATCCAGGTCCTCGGCGGCAACGGCTACGCGCGGGAGTATCCCGTCGAGCGCTTCCACCGCGACGCGAAGATCTACGACATCTTCGAGGGCACCGCCGAGATCCAGCAGATGGTGATCGCGCGGGCGATCTCGGGGATGCACATTCGCTAGGCCGGGCCAGGCCTTTCGGGCTTCGCATGGGATGAACCCCGCACGCAAGCGAACGGTGCGGCTGGCGGTGGCTCTCAGCGCAGCCGTGGTGCTCGCGGGCGCGCTGATCTACACGAGCTTCAGCGCAGCCTCGCCTGCGCTCACGCCGAGCCAGCTGGTCCGCCAGGCCCAGCCCGGGCGAAGCTACCAGCTGACGGGTATGGTCGTCGACGGCTCCGTGCATCGGAACGGGGGAACGCTGGACTTCAGCGTCGAGGATCGCGCGGGCGGAACGCAGATTCCGGTCGCGTACACGGGCACGGTTCCGGACCCGTTCCGGGAAGGGCGTGAGATCATCGTGACCGTGCAGAAGCAGGGCGGCTCCTACGTGGGCGAACGGGACTCGCTGATCACCAAGTGCCCGTCCAAGTACAAGGTCGCGCCGCCGAGCGAGAAGCAGAACTACTGACGGCCCTCTCGCGGTGCCCGGCCAGATCTCCACGACGCACGTCCTGACCCGCGCCGCGGGCTGCCGCTGATGGCGGGCCTCGGAAGCGCGTGCCTGGCGCTCGCGCTCGCGGTGTGCGCGTACGGGATCGGCGCGTCGCTGTACGGCGTGCGGAGCGGACGCATGGAGTGGTGTGACTCGGGAAGGCGCTCGGTGTACGTGCTCGCGGGAGTGCTGACGGTCGCGTTCGCGGTGCTGGAGATCGCGTTCCTGCGCAACGACTTCGCGTTCAACACGGTCGCGGACACCTCGAGCACGACCACGCCCACGTTCTACAAGGCCGCCGCGGTGTGGTCCTCGCAGGAAGGCTCGTTGCTGCTGTGGGCCTGGCTGCTGTCGCTGTGGTCGAGCCTGGTGCTGTTCCTGACGCGCAGGCGGATGCGCGACATCGCGGCCTACGCGACCGCGATCCTGCTCGGATTCGGCGCGTTCTTCGTGTCGCTGATGATCTTCTACGCGAATCCGTTTCAGACGACCAGTCCAGCGCCCACCGAGGGCGCGGGCCTGGATCCGCTGCTGCGGTTCCCGACGATGATGATCCACCCGCCGATGCTGTACTCCGGGTACACGCTGTGCACGGTGCCGCTGGCGTTCGGGATGGGCGCGCTGCTCGCGCGACGACTCGACGCGGAGTGGATCAGGGCGGTTCGCAAGTTCGCGTTCGCGGCTTGGCTGTTTCTCGGGATCGGGATCCTGCTGGGCGCCCGCTGGTCCTACTCGGAGCTCGGGTGGGGGGGCTACTGGGGCTGGGACGCCGTCGAGAACGC
>Ga0187804_10000086_pt1 | contig 20036 bp, 17 predicted proteins | sample NC_wetland_sal_i_3_FD_132961 | JGI IMG/M metagenome (GOLD analysis project Ga0187804, IMG submission 132961) | Wetland sediment microbial communities from Neuse River Estuary, North Carolina, USA - Control_4 | ecosystem: Environmental > Aquatic > Freshwater > Wetlands > Sediment | place: USA...
CAGCCGCGATGGCCACCATCGTGGAAGAACCCTGGCCGATGTCGGCGGCGCCTGTGAAAGCGGTGATGCTGCCGTCGAAATCGAGTTTCAGATTGACGACCGCGTGCGGCTCGCCGGTCCAGTGAATGGGCTTGGCCGCACCACTCACGTAATGCGAGCAAGCCATGCCGAGGCCTTTTCCTGGCGGCATCCTGCCGATCCGGACGCGCCAGTTGCTGGCATGCTCCACCCGATCGAGGCATTCGGACAATCCGCAACTGTTCACCACCAGCTGATTCATCGTCCGGGTCGGAACGTCGAGAAGATTCGCACGCCGCACCGCAAACGGATCAAGCCCCAGTTCGCGGGCCATCCGATCCAGTACGCACTCAAAGGCGTGCCGCACGTCGACCGAGCCATGGCCTCGCATCGCCCCACAGGGTGGTAGATTGGTATAGACCCGATATCCATCGAACTTGACGGCGGGGATATCGTAGATGCCTTGCAGAAGCGCGCCGGCATACAGGATCGTAACGATGCCGTAACCGGCATAGGCGCCTCCCCGTTGCACCACCTCGCAGGTGCAGGCGGTGAGTTGCCCGTTTCGACGCATGCCGAGTTTGAGCGCCACCTCGGTATGCGGGCGGGCGCGGTGCGTTAGGAAGTTTTCCTCCCGCGTCAATTGCATAATCACGGTACCGGCTGCGGCACGCGCAAGCAGGGCGGCGATGATCTCAAAGTTCAACACCTCGACTCGCGCGCCGAAGCCTCCACCAATAAATGGCTTGATCACTCTGATCCGGGAGACGTCCATATCGAGACAGCGTGCCAGCATCAGCTGGAGGTAATAGCCAACCTGAGTCACGCTCTGGACCGTGAGTCGCTGTGTCTGCGGATCAAACTCGGCAAGGATGGCGTGCGGCTCAATTTGCGCGTGATTTACTTCGCTGCAGCTGATCCGGTCCTCGCGCACGAGATCGGCTTGTTCGAATCCCGCTGCTACGTCGCCGAAGATATGATGGACTTCGCGCTCGATATTACCGGGCTTGTCGTCATGCAGCAGTGTTGCGCCATCGGCGCGCGCCGCTGCCGCCGAATAATAGGCGGGTAATTCGCGCATCTCGAGTTCGATCAGGTCGAGCGCCTGCTCGGCCGTGGCCGCATCCACCGCCGCGACCGCGGCGATTGGCTCGCCTCGATAACGAACGCGATCGCGAGCAAGAGAGTATTCGTTCATCGCAACCGGGAGCACGCCATAGGTGTGCGGGCAGTCGGCGCCGGTTACGACCGCAAACACGCCGTCAAGCTCCCGCGCTTTTGTAACGTCGAGCCCTTTGATCTCGGCATGGCTGACCGGACTGCGAAAAATGCGGCCGACCAATGCGCCGGCATGATCCAGATCAGCGGTGTAGCGGGCGCGGCCGGTGACTTTTTCGATGCCGTCTATCAGCGGAACGCCGCGATGCCGCAAGTCGGACGGCTCACGCACAAGACCGCTCACGGCGTCGACTCCGCCGCGGCATGCACGGATTCAATGATCTTTACGTAACCGGTACAGCGGCAAATGTTGCCAGCGAGTGCAGCTTTGATCTCCTCTTTGCTCGGCCGGGAATTGCGCCGTAACAGCGCCTCTGCCGCCATGATCATACCGGGTGTGCAAAAGCCGCATTGTGTCCCGAGCTTTTCATGAAAAGCTCGCTGCAGGCGATGGGGGCGGTTCTGCACCGCCAGGCCTTCGATTGTTTCGATCGATCGTCCATCGCACCGCAGCGCTAGCATGAGGCAAGATGGCACCGGTTGGCCGTCGGCGAGCACGGTGCAAGCGCCACATTCACCCGTGTCGCAGCCGATCTTCGTGCCCGTCAGGCGCGCGACCTCACGTAGGTAGTCGACCAAAAGCTGGTTTTCGGCGACGGCATCGTCGCGCCATCGGCCGTTAAGCCGCAAATGGATGAGCTGTTTCTTGGCGTATTCCGCCTGCCTCTGCGCCATGACTCGCCCGCCATCGCAACCGCAACGCCAGCAAAGGCGCTTTTCGCCTGCGGTGCCATGACAAAGATCAAATCGCCGGGATGACGCCTTGTTGGGTAAGCATTGACTGCACCGCCCCTAGGTATTGCCCCTAAGGAGCCAAGGCAGCTGTTTTCTGACTTAAGTCAAGGCGTTTCCTGCGGTTCCTGCTTTGCTGACAAATCCGATCCGGGGCAGCTCCAGTGCTGACGATCGACCGCGACTACAATGCAGCCGTTGCTTTTATCGACCGTCACGTGATCGAAGGTCGAGGCAATAAGGCTGCGTTCGTCGATCCTGCACGTGAGATCAGTTATTCGGAATTAAGCAGCGCCGTGGCGCGGGTCGGTCCCGTCCTGATGCGGCTTGGCCTGGAGCGCGAAAATCGTGTCGTTCTCATCCTGCACGACACCGTCGACTTCCCCATCCTGTTCTGGGGCGCCATTCGGGCCGGCATCGTTCCGGTGCTTATCAATACGCTGCTGACGTCCGACCACTACCATTATCTGCTGGAGGATACTCGCGCCAAAGTAGCCTTTGTTAGTCCCTCCGTCGTGCCAAGCGTGCTGTCCGCGGCCAAGGGAGTGGCAACGCTTAAGCATATCGTGGTGGTCGGTGAGCACTCTGACCGCTTGCAGCGGTTTGACGCTCTATTAACCGCGCAACGAGAGCCGGCCCCCGCCGCCAAGACCTGCGCCGATGAAGTTGCCTACTGGCTTTACTCTTCGGGCACCACCGGGATGCCGAAGGGAGTCATGCATGTCCATTCGACCGTGAATTTCATTTCGCAGCTTCCCGGACAAAGCAGGCTTGGCTTTCGTGAAGACGACAGGGTGTTTTCTACCGCCAAATTGTTTTTTGCGTATGGCATTGGCACATCGATTTGCGTACTCGGCGCCGGTGCGACCTCGATCCTCTATCCGGATTGGCCTACTCCTGCTGCGGTGTTCGAGCTGCTTCGTCGCCATCAGCCGACCATGATGTTCGCGGTGCCGACGCTGTACGCGGCAATGCTCGCAAGTGCAGAGTGTTGGCCGGAATCCGGTTCCAAGCACCTGCGATTGTGTTTTTCAGCCGGCGAGCCTTTACCGCCACATATCGGTCGCGGCTGGAAGGAGCGCTACGGGCTCGACATTTGCAACGGCGTCGGCTCAACCGAAATGGGACATTTGTTTCTTACCAATCTGCCCGATGCCGTCGATTACGAATGCTCGGGTGTTCCCGTTCAAGGCTATGACATGCGGCTCGTCGGCTCAGCGGGAGAAGACGTACCCGACGGCGAAATTGGCGAAATGCTGGTGCGCGGTCCGTCATCGGCCACCGGTTATTGGAATCAGCGCGAACGCACGCGCCGCGTCTTTGAGGGAGAATGGACGCGCACGGGTGACAAATATGTCCGACGATCCGACGGCGCCTACAGCTACTGCGGGCGTACCGACGACATGTTCAAGGTGAGCGGCATCTGGGTTTCGCCCTTTGAGGTCGAAGCCGCGTTGGCGAGTCATCCGCAGGTACTCGAAGCCGCGGTCGTTCCCGCCAAAGACGATAAGGGTCTCGTCAAACCCTGGGCTTTCGTAGTTCTCAAGAACGGCGGCGAGGACGGCGCGGGTCGCGCGCTCTACGAAGGTCTCAAGACGCACGTCAAACGCACGGTCGGTCCATGGAAATATCCGCGCTGGATCGAATTCGTCGACGCGCTGCCGAAGACTTCAACGGGCAAAATCCAGCGCTTCAAGCTGCGCGAACGCGCGGCGCTCCACTCCCTACCGACGGATGCCAAGCAGCCATGATCGATCTTTCGCATCTTGCTTGGCCCTTTTTCGATGACTCGCATCGAGAGTTCGCCGCGACGCTCGATCAATGGGCATGCAAAAACCTCGTGAAGCTGTCCGATCACTCCAATGTGGACCAAACATGCCGATTGCTTGTTCGAGCATTGGGGCAGGCCGGATGGCTGAGGACGGTCGTTCCCGCCGGTTACGGCGGTTCGTCGCCGCAAATCGATCTCCGCAAACTCTGCTTGGCGCGTGAGATTCTCGCTTGGCACGACGGACTTGCCGATTTTGCCTTCGCGATGCAGGGCCTTGGCAGTGCATCCATATCGCTGTTCGGCAGCGATGCGCTGAAAACAAAATATTTGCCTGGCGTGTGCGCCGGTCACCGCATCGCCGCCTTCGCGCTGAGCGAACCGGCTGCTGGTTCCGATGTTGGCGCGCTTGCCACGACGGCAGTCGCTGACGGCGCCAGCCATGTGCGCATCGACGGCATCAAGACATGGATTTCCAACGGCGGTATCGCCGATCATTACATAGTGTTCGCTCGCACTGGCGAGGCGCCGGGCGTCAAAGGGCTGTCGGCGTTCGTGGTGGACGCGGATACGCCGGGGCTGAGCACGGTCGAGCGCATTGAAGTCATTGCTCCGCATCCACTGGCGACGCTGCGTTTGCAGGATTGTCGCGTTCCCGTGACGCAGCGGCTGGGCGCTGGCGGCGACGGCTTCAAAGTGGCAATGGCGACGCTCGATATATTCCGCTCCACGGTCGGCGCTGCGGCGTTGGGAATCGCCAAGCGAGCGCTGGACGAGGCTGCCGACCGTGCGGCCACGCGCATGCTGTTCGGCCGGTCGCTTGGCGACCTACAGATGACGCAGGCTGCGCTCGCCGAAAGCGCCGCCGAGGTCGATGCTGCGGCGTTGTTAGTTTACCGCGCGGCCTGGACCAAGGACACCGGCGCCGAGCGCATTACGCGCGAATCGTCGATCGCAAAAATGTTTGCGACCGAGATCGGACAGAAAGTAGTCGACCGCGCGGTGCAGATTTTTGGCGGCAATGGCGTCCGCGTCGGCAGCAAGGCCGAGGCGTTGTATCGCGAGATCCGCGCACTTCGCATCTACGAGGGCGCGACCGAAGTGCAAAAGGTCATTATCGCTCGCGAGCTGATGAAATCGCGAGTAGTCGCTCCAGCCCGCAAGCAGGTGGGCGCATGATCACGCTCGAAATCGCAAATTCAGTCGCGACCCTGACGTTGTGCCGCCCGCCGGTGAACGCGATCAGTGATGAATTGATCAAGCTCCTTGAAGATCGGCTCGACGAGATTGAGGCGCAACCTGATTGCAAGGTTGTCCATTTGCGCTCTGGCCAGAAGGTTTTCTGCGCCGGCGCCGATTTGACCGAGGTTCGACAGCGGTTCGATGCGCCCGATGGTTCCGAGCGGGCTTACCGTTTTGTGTCGCACTTGCAGCAGTTGTACGACCGCATCGAACGGTTGCCGCAAGTAACCCTGGCGGAGATCGCGGGCGCCGCGATGGGCGGTGGACTCGAACTGGCGCTGGCCTGCGATCTCCGCATCGTCGCAACCGACGCCAGGGTCGGACTTCCCGAAATCGGCCTCGGCTTGATCCCGGCTGGCGGCGGGACGCAGCGGCTGACGCGGTTGTGCGGCCGCGCCATAGCGGCGCGCCTGATTTTCGGCGCGGAGGTCCTTGTCGGGGCTGATGCAGTCGAGCTTGGATTGGCGCAATGGGCGGCTCCGCGCGCCGACATTGCAACGCGGGCCAGCGAGATTGTGCAGCGGATCGCGTCCTTTCCCGCGGCGGCACTGCGCAGCAGTAAGAAATGTATTGCGGCAGCGGACGATCCGGATGGTCGCGGCTATGCCACCGAACGCGAAACAACCCGCCGGCTGTCCAGCAATCCTGAAACGCGCGCGCGCGTCGCCGCATTTCTTGCCGGGAATCTTCGATAACGCTTGACAACCAAGAGGAAGCATTCCGATGAAGCTCGACGGAAAAACCGCATTGATCACCGGAGGCGCGTCCGGAATTGGCCGCGCGATCGTACTGTCGTTCGCGCGTCATGGCGCCCGCGTGATTTGCGCGGACATCAACCAGGAAAAGGCAGCCGAGGTCGCCAAGGAGGCGAAAAGTGGAAACTATACCATCGAATCGGTGGCGGTCGATCTTGCCGATCCGAAATCGGCGCGGCGTTGCGCGGAAGAGGTGATTTCGCGCTACACACGCGTGGACCTTCTGGTGAACGCAGCCGGCTGGGGCGACGCCCAGAACTTCATGGACAATGGCTCGGAATATATGGATCGAGTGATCGCCATTAATCTTGGCGGACCGATACACCTCACCCAGGCGCTGCTGCCGCCGATGATCGAGGCCCGCAGCGGCAAGATTGTGAACATTTCGAGCGATGCCGGTCGCGTCGGCAGCTCCGGCGAGACGGTTTATGCCGCGGCCAAAGGCGGCGTGATTGCGTTCACCAAATCGCTCGCCCGTGAATTGGCGCGCTTTGCCATCACCGTCAATTGCGTCTGTCCGGGGCCGACCGACACCCCAATGCTGGCGACCCGCTCGGAGAAACTGCGCGACGCTTTCCTCAAGGCCATTCCATTTCATCGCTTCGCGCGGCCGGAGGAGATCGCTGATGCCGTCCTGTTTTTCGCAAGTTCGCGCTCAGACTACATCACCGGTCAGGTGCTCAGCGTCAGCGGCGGGCTGACCTTTGCCGGATGATCGTGGCCAAACGGAAGTGAAAGGGAACACTCATGAACGATACAGCAACGCGTTTTCGGCCGGCGGGTTTGGAGTGGGCCGGTTTTAGAGCGCAACATTTCCTGTGGCGTGTTGATGGCAAGGTGGCCACCATCACGCTCAATCGTCCGGAACGGAAGAATCCGCTGACGCTCGAATCCTATGCCGAACTGCGCGATACGTTTCGCAATCTGGTCTACGCGGATTCGATCAAGGCCGTGGTGGTCACGGGTGCCGGCGGCAATTTTTGCTCGGGCGGCGATGTCCATGAAATTATCGGGCCGCTGGTCGAGATGCAGCGCAATGGCAACATGGCGGGATTGCTCGCCTTCACGCACATGACCGGCGACTTGGTCAAGGCCATGCGCGCCTGCCCGCAACCGATCGTCGCTGCGATCGATGGCGTATGCGCGGGCGCAGGTGCGATTCTGGCGATGGCGTCGGACCTGCGCTGCGGCACGGCGCGGAGTAAGATTGCCTTCCTATTCGTGCGCGTGGGCCTCGCCGGCGCCGACATGGGCGCTTGCAACATGCTGCCGCGCATCATCGGCGCCGGCCGCGCCGCCGAGCTGCTTTATACCGGACGATCGATTGATGGCGTAGAAGCGGAACGTTGGGGCTTTTACAACAAGCTATGCGAGCAGGACTCGCTCACGGCCGATGCGCAGGCACTGGCAAAGGCGCTCGCGGACGGACCAACGTTTGCCAACGCCATGACAAAAAAGTGCATTCATCAGGAATGGAGCATGGGGATCGACGAATCGATAGAAGCCGAGGCTCAGGCGCAGGCGATTTGCATGCAGACCAAGGACTATGAGCGTGCATATCTTGCCTTCGTCAAAAAACAGCGGCCAGACTTCGCCGGGAATTAGCTAGGACACAGACACGGGCAATGTCGTCGAGATCCCCAATCGGCCCTGCGGGTAGGGGCGTGCGTGGTTCGGAAAGCCTCGCATCGCCGACCGCGGTCGCGAGCTCTCACCACCCGTCTCTGGCGCTGCGACCGTTGCGCTTTGTCTTGCTGGCATGCGGCCTTATTGCCCTCGTCGTCGGGCTATGGACCGGCTTGGCGCGGCTTGGCGTCGGGCTGATGGGTGTTGCGCCGCGACTCGTTGAATTCCACGGCGCGCTCATGGTCTGTGGATGTTTTGGCACGCTAATCTGCATTGAGCGCGCCGTCGCGCTCAATCGGCCGCTCGCTTATTGTATTCCTCTGTTCGCCGCGATGGGCGTTGTCGCGCTTCTCGCCGGAACTATAACCTTGGCTGGCGTCGCGTTCCTGAGCGCCAGCGTGGCGCTTGCAGCAGCATCGCTGTGGAACATGCGCCGGCTGCAATCCGCTTTGCTCGCATTAGCGCCGTCGATCGCCGCGCTGTGCTGGGGATTGGGTACTCTGACCTGGCTTGCGGAGCGTCCTTTGGGAGAGTCGGCCGGCTGGTGGCTGGCATTTCTCGTGCTGACGGTTGCAGCTGAGCGGCTAGAGCTAAGCCGGATTGTTGCGCCTCCAGCCATGGCGAAAGTCGTTTTCGCCGCGGCGATCGCAGTCTTACTGATTGGCGTCGCGCGTGGTGAGCTGGAGCGCCCGCTGTCATTTTTTATTGGATCGGGGCTCATTCTCTGCGGTGCCTGGTTGCTGATTTACGACTTGGCCCGCCGGACTGTCAGACTGAGCGGTCAGATTCGCTTTACGGCACTATGCATGCTGCTAGGCCATTGCTGGTTGATCGTTGCCGGGCTTGAGCTCCTTGCCAGACCGCTGCATCTCGTAACCTACTGGTATGACGCGGTTGTGCACGCAATAACGCTTGGTTTCGTGTTGTCCATGGTCTTTGGTCACGCGTTGATCATCTTCCCATCGGTGGTCGGTCTAAAGCTGCGCTATTCTCCTGTCCTCTATGTGCCGCTGCTCTTGCTGCACATGTCTGTGGCTATTCGCATCGTCGGCGATTTTTCAGGATGGCAAGACATTCGATCGGTCAGCGGATTTTTGACCATCGTCGCCCTGATCGGCTTTGCCATCACGGTCGCCGTCGCCTCCATTCGCAAACGGCCGCGGGCGTTGCCGGGCACCGGCAATCTGAATGGAGTGGAAGCAAGTCGATGACGACGGAAGGTTGGGCGCAGCCGATTGGATATGCCAATGGCGTCGAAACCGCACCAGGCAAGATCGTATTTCTCGCTGGGCAAGTCGGCTGGGATGCGAGCCAGAAATTCAATTCGGAAGAGCTTGTGCCGCAATTTGAACAGGCGCTGCGGAACGTGCTGGAGGTGCTTGCCGCAGCCGGAGGCCGGCCGGAGCACATTTGCCGAATGACTGCCTATTGTACTGACAAACGCGCCTATTTGGATGGTAGGCGGGAGCTGGGTCGAATTTGGCGGCGCCTGATGGGCCGACACTATCCGGCCATGACCTTAATATTTGTCGCCGATCTCCTCGACCATCCTGCAAAAATCGAGTTAGAGGCGACTGCCGTCATTCCGGTCGCCGGCTAACGCTTCCCGGTCAGCGATAAGTGGCCTGACGTAGGTCCTTAACCCGCACCGCCTTGCCCTGCGAGCGAGGTACCGCGCCGGAGTTTTTGACGTCAATCGTGCAGCTCACGCCGATCATTGATTTGAGGTGTTGGCGGATTTCGCCCGCTTTGGCTGCAAGGTAGGCTTGGTCCGACGGCGCGTTGGCTCCCAGCTCAACCTCTATCGTAACGGCATCAAGCGGTCCCTCGCGCGTCAGCACGATCTGGTAATGCGGCGCGAGACCCGGGAAACCGACTAGGCAGGCTTCGATCTGCGACGGAAAGACATTAACGCCGCGAATGATAAGCATGTCGTCGTCGCGCCCTGTCACGCGCATGATGCGGACATGGGTCCGGCCGCAGACGCAGGGCTCGTCGACCAAGGTTGTAATGTCGCGCGTGCGATAGCGGATCATTGGCAGCGCTTCTTTGCTCAGCGTCGTGATCACAAGCTCGCCGGGCTCTCCATTCGGCAGCGGTTCGAGGGTTTTCGGATCGATGATCTCGAACAGAAAATGGTCCTCCCAGCCGTGCAGTCCGTTTTGCGCCGCATCGCATTCACAAGCGACACCGGGGCCGATAATTTCCGACAATCCATAAAGATCGACCGCCTTGATGCCGAAACGCGATTCGAGTTCGCGGCGCATGGCTTCGCTCCAGGGCTCGGCTCCGAAGGCGCCGCAGCGCACCGGAAGCTGGCGCATGTCGATACCCATTGCACCGGCGACTTCGGCGATATTCAGCGCATAGGATGGCGTCGCGCACAGAACGTCGGCGGCGAAATCCCGCAACAGCGTGACTTGACGTTCTGTGCCCCCGCCTGAGACAGGCACGACAGTGCAGCCGAGCCGCTCCGCTCCATAATGGGCCCCGAGCCCGCCGGTAAACAGGCCATAGCCATAAGCGTTGTGAACAATGTCCCCCGGGCGGGCACCGGCGCATGCCAGCGAGCGCGCCATCAAATCTGACCATAGGTCGAGGTCGCCGCGCGTATAGCCGACCACAGTCGGCCGGCCTGTGGTTCCTGATGAGGCGTGCACGCGCAACACCTGTTCGCGCGGCACTGCAAACATGCCGAACGGAAAGTTGTCGCGCAGGTCAGTTTTGCACGTGAAAGGAAAGTGTACGATGTCGTCGAGCGACTTTAAACTTTCTGGCTTGACACGCGCTGCATCGAACGCCTTCCGAAAGTGTGGAACCTTGGCGTAGGCACGTTCGAGCGTCTTCCTCAATCGATCGAGTTGCAATGCTGCGAGCTGGGTACGAGGCATGCATTCGGCGGCGCGATCGAACATAAATGGCGTCGTGTCGCGAACTGCAGCTTGCGTCGTCATGATGTGACCTCCCCGACAGGATTCTTATTGACTAGCTAAGGCGCCGAAGCGAGTCGTCGCCGCGAAATTTCGTCAACGGCGATCGTAGCCTCAGGCAAAAACCATCCCGGCTTGACCATCGGTCCCGCGGCGCCAGAGCCGCGCACAGGTGTGTGGTTTAGCGCGAAGCCCTGATTGTATCCGGCGCGCGTGACGAGAATGAATTTCAAGGCCCAGCCGGCGGAAAACGCGGAGAAGCCGCCGAGCGCAAACAGCAGGGTAGCGATCGGCGTGACAATGAACCCAAAAGTAACGACGACGATCGGGACCGCAAGCCCGAAAGCAAGGAACCACGGCCGATAGGCGTTAAGTACTTCAAAGGTGCGGGTCGGTGCACCCGCATTCCGCAGGCCGGTTGAATAAGTCATCCAGACGAGGCCGCGCGCTGCAACAAGCACAAGCATCGCGGCCGCAACCGGCGGCGCGACTGGCGTCAGTTCTGGTCGCAACGGCAACATGGCGAGAAGCAGGCCGGCGCCCTCGGTGAGGCCCGTCACGGCGATAAGCGGTACGATCGGCGGCGTGCGCCAGGCGGGGATGCCCTTTGCTTCCTTGAGGATCATGCCCTGGCAATAGAGGAATAGGAGTCCCAAAACGGCGGCAATGCCGACAAGAGCACCGTTCTCGGACCAGACGGCGAGAACTGCGAGCGGTAGAAAAATGGCGGCGACCCAGGACTCACGGCTCATCCACGATCGCTGCGGTTGTCGCAGAACGTAAATGGAGCGCAGGGGACGACCGATCTTGAAGATCAGCAGAAACAGTCCGAATGCGACCAGGGCCAACGCGATCAGAGCGGGCACGGCAAAGGATACGCCGTCAAGGCCCGCGACTGCCGTAACGGCGAACAACCCGGTCCCGGCACCGCCGCAGAGAAAATTACCCGCTGCTTTCCAGTTCCAATGTGGCTGGTGCCAGGGCTCGACGCCGCGGGTGCGGATTTTTCCTGTCTGTTCTTCTGCGGATAGCGCCGATGCGGTAGCAGCAGGCGGCTCGACGTCGCCTGCCTTGGCGTAGAGATAAAAGAAACTCGGCTCGGTGCCGAGCTCATTGTGCATGCGAAAGTGCTTCTGCTCGCGCAACAGCCGGGAAACGTTGCTGTCCGGATCGTCGATATCGCCGAAGTGCAGCGCATCGGCGATACAGGAATTAACACAGGCCGGTGTTGCGCGCGCGTCGAGCCCCGGCGTCAAGCCGTTTGCGAGGCCGAAGTCGACGCGGTCCGAGCAGAACGTACATTTCTGCGCCACGCCGAGGCGCGCGGGGTCTTCGCGCTCGATCTCGTTTTGCATCGCCGCGCCGTAAGCGAAATGCGGCGCGTCCACGAGGAACCGGGCCTGGTATGGACAGGCGACCTCGCAATAGGCGCAGCCAATGCAGAGATCGTAGTCGATGGTGACGATGCCGTCGCTGCGCTGACGCGTCGCCGTCGTCGGGCAGACATGCACGCACGGCGGATCGGCGCAATGCTGGCAGCCGACCGGCACGAAGGTGCGGCTCACGTTGGGAAATGAGCCAGCCTCGACGTCGAGCACGTTACGCCATTGCACGGCTGGTGAGGTGGCGTTGGCATGCCGGCAGGCTGCCGTGCAGGTCTGGCAGCCGACGCAGCGCTCGAGATCGGCCACCATCGTCCAGCGCGTCATGGCGCGCCTCCTAGCCGCGTCACTTTGACTTTCACGAGATCGGCGCTGGAGCCGGTCGCATCGGTCAATTCGAGCAACATCGGCATCAGCGCATTCATGCTCGGGGCGTGGAAATCCTTGGCGTAGGGCGTCGCCCAATGGTCGAACTGGCCGATCATCAGCAATGTGTCGGGGCGAATTCCTTCGCACAGCATGACGCGGCCCTGCGTGCCATTGAGCGCCGAGCGTACCTCGACCAGATCGCCGTCCGCGACGCCGAGCTGTTCGCCGGTCGCGCAATTCATGACGACACTGCCGTGACCGGCCACATTGTCGGCCACCTCTTTGATGAGCTGGATGCCGACATTGCCGCCCCAGGAATATTGCATGCTGCGTGCCGTCACGAGCCAGTACGGATAGTCCTCGATGCGCACGTTGTAGTGCTTGGCGAGCGCGCCCTCCCACAATGCACCCAGGTCGCGCCAATGCGGCAGCGGCTCGTATTCTTCGAGCTGGCGGTCCCACCAATGGATGTCCTGCTCGTGCAGGCGCCGTTTGAGCTCCTGGCCGATGCGGAACAGCCGTTCCTGATAGGGTTGCTCGAACCGCAGGCCGGTTTCGACCAGCTTGGGATAGAGGTACCACTGCAACCGCGAGAATGGCTTCACGCGGAAGCCGTGTTGGCGGAACCAGTCGAGTCCTTGCGTCTCGCTCCCATCGGTTACTTCGGCACTCGCCGCGCGGCACGTGGCGTCCCAGATGCTCTCAACGTCGTGCACCTTGTCTGGATCGAGCGAGAAGTCATAGTTCGACCCGGACAATTTTACGCCGGCGGCGCCACGGTTGATTGCCACGTTGTATTCGGCGAGGAGACCCGTGCGCTTGGCGAGTTCCGTCGAAATCCAGGTGAAGTCGCGTGCTTCGCCCTGCGGCGGGACGGCAGGATCGCGCAGCGCAAAGCCCTGATAGTCCCAGAACTGCTCGACATATTTCGTACCGCCGATGCGCAGGAGCTGCAGCCCTTCGAGATCGGTGCAGTCCGGCAACAGCACGTCGGCCATGTGATTAGTTTCATCGTGCGTGAAGGCGAAGCAGACGGTGAACGGGAACTTCGCCATCGCCTCGGCGACCGCTTTGGTATCCCAAAACGAGATCGCCGGGTTAATGCGGTAGACCAGCCACACCTCGGGTGGAGTCGCGTGGGGGAACTTGTCGAAATCCTGCGCCTGCATCATCCAGGCAAGGTGTGTGGGACCGAGCGCCTGGCTCCAGGCTGAATTGGCGACGAGCGGCACCAGCGTGCGATGGGCGCTGCGCACCGACGGACGCGCAGCCCATTCGTCCTTGGCGGTGGGGTTCATTGGATACTGCATGAAACCGTCGGGGCCTGGCGTCACGCTCGACCAGCGATTGTCGGCCGGACGGTTGAGGCGAACAGTGGTACCGAGCGTGCCGCCCGGAACTTCCAGAGCGCCTACGAGGCAGGGCAACAGCGTACGTGCCCAGCAACACTCATAGCCGCCCCAGCCATTGTTCACGGTCTTACCGAGCGCGATTGCAACCGGCCGATACGGCAACATCACCCCTTCAATCTCGATGGTCTCACCGACATGGGCGTGGGCGACAAACTCGTTGGCAACGCGCCGGATGGCCGCCGCTGGAACGTCGCAGATTGGCGCCGCCCATTCTGGCGAATAGGTCGTGGCAAAGGCGACAAGGTGTGCAAACGCCGGCCTCGCCTTGCAGGCGCCACGCATCATTATCTCGCCATCGGCGCCAATCTCGACGCCGTGAACCTCGAATTCTCCCTCCAGCGCCGGATCAGTCTCGGTCGTATCGAAAGTCACTGCGCTGCTGCTGCGAAGGTCAAAAACGAGCGGCTTGCGGCTATCGGGATCACGCAGGAAGAAGCCGTTTGGACCAATGAGATAAGGCGACGAGGTACGATGCTTGAGAAACGCGAGGTCCAGGCGTTGGCGCGCATGTTCGTGCAGCAGCACGTGAATCATCGCGAACAGAAACGCCGCGTCGGTCTTTGGCTTGATCGGGATCCATTCCGCCGAACAGGCGCCGGTGACCGAGAGGTGCGGCTCGATCTGCACGCGCTTCATGCCGCGCTTACGCGCATCGGCATGTCGCTTGACGCCGCAAACTCCACCGGACGCTTCGACATTGGCGCCAAAGGAAACCAGGTACTCACATAATGGCGTATCTGCCGAAACGGTGAAGGCGCGATGCCACAATTCGCCGTAAAGGTGTTCGGAGTGATAACACTTGACGCCCTGCCCGGAGCCGAAGCTCATGTCGATTGGACCCCAAGCCGCGAGGAATGCGGGCAATGTCCCCATATAAGCGGTCGGCGTGCCGCCGCCGCCGAAGCTCGCGGCGACACGTGGATACCCGGCCTCGTCGAGCAGGCCCGCGGAGCGGGCGGCGTTAAGCTTGGACGCGACCAGATTGAGCGCCTCATCCCACGACACGCGGACAAAGCCTGGGTCTTCACCGCGGCCCTTTTTCGGATTGGTCCGCTTCATCGGATGGAGGACGCGATCCGGATGGTAGGTCTTCTGCACCAGCCCGAATGCCTTGACGCAAACCTTGCCGCCTGCCGGGTGGATTTTCGCGGCTTCGAAATTGGGATTGATCTCGGTAGCGACGCCGTCCTGGACGCGAACGGTCAGCAAATCCGGTCCGGCCACGCATTGGTAGCAGTAGGACGAGATTTTGCGTTCGTTTTCCGGTCGAATCTCTGACACGATGCTCCAACATCAATTGGAGCGCGCGGCGCGTTTTGCCGCTTTCGCTCTCAGGCGTTCATAGGTTTTTTCGCGATCGACAATGAAGCGGACGTGCTTGCCGGTGCCGATCGGCTCAAGCTCGTCCGTGGCGACCACGTCGAAACTGACTTTGCGCCCCTCCACATTGGTCACCGTGGCGGTAATCGACACTTCCATGCCCGGCAGGGTCGGTGCGCTGTGCTGCACCATGATCGCGATGCCGACTGAATCCTCTTCCGGACCCACATGGTCGAGGAGCGCTTCTCGACAGGTGTGCTCGATGTCCCGGCACAGTTCTGGAGTCGCATAGACTCGACCCTGTTCACCCATGAAAGCGACGGTGCGATCGCGGTCGACGATGATGCGCCGCACCTTCGATATACCCAGCTTGAGGCTGTCCTTCATGGACGCGGACTCCCAAATAAGCCTAACCTGCTAAGGCCGCGTCGAAATTGACCAAGATCAAGTCACTGCTTCAGATACCAAGATAAGCCTCCCGAATGCGGCGGTCGTTTTTGATGTCCGCCGCAGCCCCGCTTGCCGAGATTGTGCCGGTCTCAAGCACATAACCGCGATCGGCGATGCCGAGTGCCGCGACGGCGTTTTGCTCCACCAAAAGCAGCGTCAGGCCTTCGCCTTTGAGCTGCAGGATTACGTTGAGGATTTGATCGACCAAAATGGGCGCGAGCCCCATTGAGGGTTCGTCAAGCAGAAGGAGGCGTGGGTTGGCCATCAAAGCGCGGCCGATCGCCAGGAGTTGCTGCTGACCCCCCGACAACGCGCCAGCCAGAGTGTGCCGTAATTCGGCGAGCATCGGAAACAGATCATAGACGCGATGAAGATCGGTGCTGGAATCAATTCTGCGGCGGCGCCACGCCCCGAGTTTCAGATTATCTTCGACCGAAAGCGGCGCGAACAGTTGCCGCCCTTCGGGGACCTGAGCGATTCCAAGCGCCACGCGTTCGTGCGGCGGCGTGTATTCAATCGCGCTGCCGTCGAAGTAAATGCGGCCTGACGAGATCGGTTGAACGCCGGAAATCGCTCTTAACAATGTCGTCTTGCCGGCGCCATTTGCGCCGACCAGCGTCACGATTTCGCCAGCCGCGACATCGAGTGAGACGCCGTGCAGCGCCTCAATGCGGCCATAGCCGCTTCTGAGATTCTCAACCGCAAGCACTTGCCGGCTCCAATGCCGCACCGCTTGCCCCGAGATAGGCTTCTATGACTGCCGGATTGGCGCGAATCTCGGCGGCATCGCCTTCGGCGAGCGTATGGCCGTTGGCGAGAACATGGATGCGATCAGAAATGTTCATGACCAAGCGCATATCGTGCTCGACCAACACCACCGTAATCCCGTCTGCCGCGATACCGCGGATCATTGTTTCGATATTTTTGGTCTCGGTCGGATTGCACCCGGCCGCCGGCTCGTCAAGCAGCAGCACCTTTGGTTCAGTGGCAAGCGCGCGTGCGATTTCCAGGCGTTTGAGATCGCCATAGGCCAGACTGCCCGCCGGCCGTTGCGCCATTGGCACCAGCCCAACACGGGCGAGCGCCTTGAGTGCCGCGTCACGCGTAACGCGGTTCTGCCTGCTCACCGCCGGAAAATGCAGAAGATCGGCGACTAGCCCCGTCCGCTCATGGCGGTGCCGGCCGACCATCACGTTCTCAACCGTGGTCAGGTGAGAAAAGATTTGCAGATTTTGGAACGTGCGGGACAAGCCACGGCGGGCAAGCCGTTCCGGAGCGAGTGCCGTGACATCTTCGCCGTCAAGCCATACCCGGCCATCATCCGGCACGGAAAGTCCGGAGATCACGTTAAATAACGTTGTCTTGCCCGCTCCGTTCGGTCCAATGATCGAAAATACGGTTCCCGCTGTCGCTTTGAAACTCACGCAATCGAGCGCACGTACGCCGCCAAATGCGATCGAGATGCTCTCGGTTTCCAGCACAGTCATTTCTGCGTTCCACCGAGCACGGCCGCCAGGCTCGGCACGATTCCGCGACGGAGAAAAATCATAACTGCCATCAGGGTCAGGCCCAGGATGGCATGCTCGTATTCATGAAAAATGGTCAGGCCTTGGGGAAGTACAACCAACACGGCCGATCCAACGAATGAACCGACGATGGAGCCCATTCCACCTAACACCACCATGGCAACCAGTTCGATCGATCGGAGAAAGCCGGACACATCGGGCGTAACATAACCGTTGATCAACGCAAAAAACGAGCCGGCGACCGAAGCATACACGGCTGAGATTACGAAGACCGCGAGCTTCTTTTGGGCGACATCGATACCGAGCACGCGAGCAGCGCGTTCGCTGTCGTGGATCGCGCGCAGCGCGCGTCCCGTTGGGCTATCAATCAAGTTCAGCGCGATCACGGCACTAAGGAGAAAACTGACTGCTAATATCCAGTACCATGTGCTGACGCGCCGAAGCGTCCAATTGATGAACGTTATCTGCTGCACCGGCATGCCGTCTGGACCGCCGGTCCATTTCGCCTCATTGGTGAAGATGATTGTAAGGAGCACTCCGAAGCCGAGGGTGGCCACGGCAAGATAATGGCCTTTCAGTCGCAAGATCGGCCGACCGACAACGAATGCCAGTAGAGCCGAGAAGATGGCGCCAAGGACGAATGCGACCAACGGTGCAATGCCCAACCGAGTCGGTCCGATGGCGACCGCGTATGCACCCACTCCCATGAATCCTGCGTGACCAAGGCTGACTTGCCCGGCAAAACCCATCAAAAGATTGAGGCCGAGGGCGGCAATGCTGAATATGAAGACTAAGGCCGCGATGCGATAGTAATATGCCGACGGAAACAGCAGCGGCAGGACCAGTATGATGGCGGCGAGCGGTATGAGAGGAATCAGCCGATGACGCTGCAATAGCCGAAATCGATCGGTCAGGGTCAACACGTTTACACCCGTTCGACCGTTCGCTTTCCGAACAGCCCCTGCGGCATGGCAAACAGTACGGCCAGAATAACAAGGAAGGCGACAGCGTCTTTGTAACTGGCCGACACATAGCCGGCGGCAAACGCCTCAAACAAGCCGAGTAGCACGCCGCCGACGACGGCTCCTATAGCGCTGCCGATTCCGCCGAGCATAACGGCGGCGAAACCTTTCAAGGCCAAAAGCGTACCAACGTTATAACTGGTGAGCGTAATCGGCGTGACCAGAACGCCGGCAATGGCGCCGATCGCTGCCGATATCGCGAAGCAAGCACCGACTATCGTGCGGGTGTTGATACCGACCAGCGTTGCAGCCATACGATTTGCCGAAGTCGCAATCACGGCCTTGCCGTACAGCGTTCGATCGATGAAGGCCCATAGCAAACATACGATGAGCAAGGCGCTTGCGAGCACGACCACGGTCTGCGGCAGAATGCTTGCGCCGCCGATGCGAATCGGATCGCTCCCGAACAAAGCCGGCAGGCTGTGAAAGCGCTTATCAAATATAATTTCCGCCACGCCGCGCAAAAAAATCGAAGCGCCAATGGTGATGATGATCAGCGTCACCGCGCTTGCGTCACGCGCAGGCGCGATGCCCAGACGATAAAGGGCAAGCCCGACGGCAGTGGTGATGAGAACAGCAATGACCGCCGCGAGCGGCACCGGGACGCCGGCATAACCGAGGAAAATGGTGACCATTCCCCCCAGCATGACGAACTCGCCTTGGGCGAAGTTCACCACGTCTGAGGCGTTATAAATCAGAGTAAAGCCGACTGCGACCAAGGCATACACGGCGCCAACGGTGAGTCCGGAAAACGTAAATTGCAGGAACTCTGCCATTGCAGCGGGCGCCCGTCGCCGGTCGAACAGAACACTAATCCGGTTAGCCAAGCCGTTAGACGAGCTTACCAGACTGCTACGAGGCGGAATCCGGAATCATGATCCAATCGCCGTCTTTGATTTCGAGCAACCGGAAGGCCGAAAGGTCGAGGCCCAAGTGATCAGTCGGCGACATGTTGACCACTCCGCCAGTGCCGACATAGTTCTGGGTTCTTTCGATCTCATCGCGCAGCTTGCCGCTGTCGAAGCTGCCGGCGCGCTTGGCGGCGTCCACCAGAATCATCAATCCGTCATAGGCGTGGCCGCCGAACGTGGAGACTGGCTGCCCAGTCTTGGCTTCAAACGTGGTTTGGTAGCCGACTACGACCGATTTTTGCCGGTCGCTATCCGGCAGTTTACTGGCGACCAGCAGCGCTGCGGCCGGCAGGCGAATACCATTTGCGGCAGCGCCGGCCAGGCTGATGAATTGCTTTGAAGCGACGCCATGGCTTTGATAGAGTGGGTACTCTATTCCGAGTTGCCGATAATTGCGGGTGACGATAGCCGGGCCTTGCCCAAAGCCCGCACAGACGACCGCTTGGATGCCCGCCGCCGCCTTGATCTTCGTGAGCTGCGGAGTCATGTCACTGTCGGCAGGGCCGTAAGTCTCCTCATGGGCAATGGTAATGCCTGCCTTTGGCGCTATTGCGACGCACTGATCGCGCATCGACTTGCCGAACGCATCCGTGCCGGAGATCAAGGCCACAGTCGTAAGCTTACGATGCTTGAGATCATCGAAAATTTTCTCGCAAGCCATTCGGTCGGTATGGGGCGTCTTAAAGACCCATTTGCGCACCGGCTCGATGATTTGCACGGCGCCCGCGAGTGAGATGAATGGAATCTGAGCGTCCTCGAAGACCGGAATCATTGCCAATGTAGTGCCGGTCGTCGTCCCACCGACCATGGCAGCGATTTTGTCTTCTTCGACGAGGCGTGTAGCAAAGGTGCGCGCTGCGTTGGCGTCGCCGCCATCGTCGTAGACGACGAGCTGCAACTTTTGGCCGTTAACCCCTCCTTGGCGGTTTATATCCTCGACATACATGTCCAGCGTTTTTTTCTCCGGATCGCCGAGAAACGACGCCGGGCCGCTGGTGGAGAGGACTGCGCCCACTTTCACCTGGGCTGAAACGGGGCCGGCCATCACGGACGCGGCAAGCCCAACAACTACGGCTGCAATTTTGATCATTGTTGAATCCTCCCTATCTCGCGTCCGGCAACGACAAATTGATCGAGCCCTGAGATTACGAAGTCAAATGCCATAACGTGCACTCTTTACGCCGGTTGCGGTATTCCTGCCTTGCTTTAAGTCAAACCCCAGCTGCGGGCCTCAGGTTCGCCGGGAACACTCACACCTTAGCTTTTTTAATGTCGCCGTATTGAGCCGATCTCTC
>Ga0187804_10000088_pt1 | contig 19851 bp, 13 predicted proteins | sample NC_wetland_sal_i_3_FD_132961 | JGI IMG/M metagenome (GOLD analysis project Ga0187804, IMG submission 132961) | Wetland sediment microbial communities from Neuse River Estuary, North Carolina, USA - Control_4 | ecosystem: Environmental > Aquatic > Freshwater > Wetlands > Sediment | place: USA...
CATAGCACCGATTGGGCCGTGCTCAAGCGACTAATTCGTCACGGCCATTGCTGCTATAGGTCAATAGAACGAAAATCTCACAACAACACCAATCAAATAGAAACAAAACTCTGATTGACGTTGCAGTGGGTGGCTTTCAATCAGTCTTGGTAGCTCTCACAGGAAAGTCATCTGGTGGGACAGCGGTGCTTGGGTTGTCTTGTCATTTGGCTTCGCCGTCGCTAAGCGGCACTACCGATCCCCCGCGTTTTTATGATGACTCTTCCTCGGCCCGCCACAGCAGTCAGGCACGCCGGCAGCCACTTAATCGCCGTCTCAATCACGACCGTGCGTGGGGCGGATTCTGCAATAAGCCGGAAACGCGAACGGTGTCACTTACCGTGATGCTGATAGGCTTGGCAATCGAAGAAGACACGAAGAAATCCAAGAGAGGCTGCGAAGCGCTCGCTATCAGTTTCCTTACATGGAGCGTGGTGTGCCAAGCGGCCAGATCCGCCACAAGTAGCGCAAGCAACGGTCCGGGCCGCCGTGCGTGGCAGCGCTGGCTCTGTTTCCCAAACATCCGAACGTGCCGCTGCGCCGCGGCGACGGCTGCCATGAAAGGATGATTCATTCCCGCGCCGCCACCATGCGGCTTATTGCCGGCGGCAAATCCTTTGGCGGCAGGATGAGTGCCCTCTCCTCCGCATTCGAACCGAATCTCTGCGAACCGTAGTCTCTGTTTCCGGGAAACGGGAATTGCCGGCAAGAGACAAACGCGCCGGAAAGGCGGCTAAGATTCGAATGGCCCTGGCAGAGACGACGTGCACACACGGAAGCCCGCCAATTCGGGGCTATTCACAATGAACTGGGAAATCTCTGTTTGCGTTGGACTGCGTGGTGGGCCTGAGAGGACTCGAACTGCGTGCCAACCACGCAGTCGCTATCGAACCGATCTCCGGCCGGGGCCATCTGGCGGATTTTGTGCGATCAAATGTCGCTGAATTGGCGAACAACGCTCCTAGAAAGGAGTGGCAATCGGCGCCGATGAGCTCGGTGCGCTGCTCGCCGCGATGGGAGTGATGCGCAACAACATCAAGGCGATGATGGACCGTGAAGTCGAGCAACGCCGCAGCGCGCAGGCGCGGCTCGCCGACGCGCTTGAGTGTTCGCAGGAAGGCGTTGTAGTCGTCGATGCCAATGATGTCATCGTGCTGGCAAATGCTCAGGCTGCGGACTTCCTTGGCTATCGGCGGGACTGCTCAAGCCCGGCACGCCGCTAGCGCAATTGACGCCGGCGCTCCGCGGAGCCGCCGACGCCTCGCATATGCTGATGCGGCGCGACAAGAACCTGCATGCGACCAGCGAAACGCTCATGGCGGACGGCCGCTGGCTGCGTTTAAGTCGCAGCCCGACCAGCGACGGCGGCTTCATCGTGCTGTGCGGCGACGTCAGCCGGCTCAAGCAGCAGGAATGGTCGCTGCGCCAGTCCAACCTGTTGCTCGATGCCGCCTTGGAAAACATGTCACAGGGCCTCTGCCTTTACGATGCGCAGAATCGGCTCGAAGTTTTCAACCGGCGCTTCTTGGAGATTTTCAAGCTTCCGCCCGATCAGATCAAACCCGGCGTCGGCTACAAGGACGTGCTGGCGATCAGCATCGGCGTCCATAATCATACCGGCAAGAACGTCGAACAGCTCATAGCCGAGCAGGCCGAGTTCTTGAGGGAGCGGACGGCCAAGCCGCATCTTTACGAGCTCAACAATGGCCGCGTCGTCGCGTGTCTGTATTGCCCGACCGCGGACGGTCGCTGGAGATGTCACCGAACGCCGCCAGGCCGAGGCCAAGATCATCCATATGGCCCGGCACGACGCGCTCACCAATCTGCCCAATCGCGTCCTGTTCCAGGACAAAATGGAGAAGGCGCTTGGACGGGGCGATCGCATTGCGGTGATGTTTCTCGATCTCGACCGGTTCAAGAGCGTCAACGATTCTCTGGGTCATTCAGTCGGCGATGCGCTGCTGTGCGCGGTCACGGAACGGCTGCAGCGGGTGGTATCCTCGAGCGACACGGTGGCGCGCCTGGGCGGGGACGAATTTGCAATCGTGCAACGGCACGCCACGCCGGCCGGCGCCAGCGAGCTTGCTGGCAAGATCATCGCCGAGCTGGTCGAGCCCTTCGAGGTACAAGGACACCAGCTGATCGTCGGTACCAGTATCGGCATTGCGATGGCGCCTGCCGACGGCAGCGAACCCGATCAGCTCCTGCGCAACGCCGATATGGCGCTTTACCGCGCGAAGTCCGATGGACGCGGTACCTACCATTTCTTCCAGCCGGAGATGGACGCGCAGATGCAGGATCGCCGCAAGCTCGAGCTCGACCTGCGCAAGGCGCTCCAGGGCGATGAATTCGAACTCAATTATCAGCCGCTCATCGACCTCGTCCGCGGCGAAGTTTGCGGATTCGAGGCACTGCTGCGCTGGAAGCATCCGGAGCGCGGTCTGATTCCCCCCGATGAGTTTATCCCCGTGGCCGAGGAAATCGGCCTGATCGTGCCGCTCGGGGATTGGGTTCTCAAACAAGCTTGCCGCGACGCGGCCAACTGGCCGGCCAAAACCACCATCGCGGTGAATCTCTCGCCGGTGCAGTTCCGCAATCCAATGCTGGCGCTGTCGGTCGTTTCCGCGCTCGGTCAGTCCGGGCTTGCGGCATCGCGGCTCGAATTGGAAATCACCGAAAGTGTCCTGCTGCAGGCGGACCGCAACGTGCTCGACGCGTTACACCAATTCCGCGACCTCGGCGTGCGGATTTGTATGGACGATTTCGGCACCGGTTATTCGTCATTGAGTTATTTGCGCAGCTTTCCGTTCGATAAAATCAAAATCGACCGCTCCTTCATCCGCGAACTCGGCAAGGACAATGATTGCATGGCCATTATCCGCGCCGTCATGCGGCTCGGTTCCAGCCTGGGCATGATCACCACCGCGGAGGGGGTCGAGACCGAGGAGCAGCTTGAAATCCTGCGCGCCGAAGGCTGCATGCAGGTACAGGGATTTCTCTTCAGCAAAGCAGTGCCGGCCGCCGAAATCCCGCTGCTGCTACGGCGCTTGCAACCGCGGATTCAAGCAGCCTAGCCGCTTCACCCCGCGCTTTACGAAGCGCCGCGTGGCGTGCGCCGCCACCCCGTCCGCAAGGTTGTTCCGCCGCCGGCGCACCCTATATTCCGGTGCATAGAAAACTCCTGTCTGGAAATATCGGGCGCAGGAGGGCAGACTGGCCCTTGGAGGGTGCCTAATGGCGCTGCGCGACGTCACACTGGACGATAAATACGATCTCGGCCAGCGCCACATCTTCGTGACTGGTTTTCAAGCTCTGGTGCGGCTCTGCCTGATGCAGAAGGAGCTTGACCGTCGCAACGGCCTCAATACCGCGGGTTTCGTGACCGGCTACCGTGGTTCGCCGCTGGGCAATCTCGACAGCCAATTTCTGCGCGCCAAACGCTTTCTCGAGAAAAGCGACGTCCGCTTTCAGGGCGGCATCAACGAGGACCTGGCCGCCACCGCGATCTGGGGTTCCCAGCAGGCCGCGTTGCGCGGCGAGGGCAAGTACGACGACGTTTTCGCCATGTGGTACGGCAAGGGCCCTGGCGTCGATCGTACCGGCGACGTGTTCCGCCACGCCAATCTCGCCGGCTCGGCAAAGCACGGCGGCGTGCTGGCTTTGATGGGGGACGACCATACCGCGGAATCTTCCACGACCGCCCACCAGTCGGAATACCACTTCATCGACGTGATGATCCCGGTGCTCAATCCGGCAGGGGTCCAGGAGGTTCTTGATTACGGTCTCTACGGCTGGGCGATGTCGCGATTTACCGGCGCGTGGACCGCGCTCAAAACCATGCACGAGACGATCGAATCCACCGCCGCGATCGATGCCAGCCTGGAACGGATCAACATCGTTACCCCCGACGACTTCCGCATGCCCGAGGGTGGCCTCAATATCCGGTTGCACGATCAGATCCTGACGCAGGAAGCCCGGCTGCACGATTACAAGCGCGACGCCATGCTTGCCTTCGTTCGCGCCAACAAGCTCAATCGCACCATCACCTCCGGCGGACGCAATCCAAAAATCGGTATCATCACCACCGGCAAGAGCTATCTCGATGTCCGCCAGGCTTTTGATGAACTCGGCATCGATGAGCTCAAATGCAATGAGCTTGGCATCCGCCTCTATAAAGTCGCTTGCGTGTGGCCGCTCAGCCGGCGCGAGTTGATGGAGTTTGCCGAAGGCCTCGATCTGATCATAGTGGTCGAGGAAAAGCGGTCGCTGATCGAGGTGCAGGTCCGCGAGGAGCTTTACGGCACCGCGAACCAGCCAGTTTGCATCGGCAAGAGGGATGAGGTCGGCAATTGGTTGTTCCCGGTCAAAGGAGCACTCGATCCCAATGAGGTCGCGATCTGCCTTGGCGAGCGGCTCCTCAAATATCATCGCAACGACGACATCGGCGCGCGGGTGGCGCGGCTGACGGAGTTCCAGCGCATCGCCGCGGAGACTACCGATGTCGCTCAGCGCATCCCGTATTTCTGTTCAGGCTGTCCCCATAACAGCTCCACCGTCGTGCCCGAGGGCATGCGCGCCTATGCCGGCATCGGCTGCCATTACATGGCGCAGTGGATGGACCGCTCGACGCTCGGCTACACGCAGATGGGCGGCGAGGGCGCAAACTGGATCGGTGAGGCGCCGTTCTCAAACCGTCAGCACGTTTTTCAGAATCTCGGCGACGGCACTTACAATCATTCCGGCTATCTCGCGATCCGCGCCGCGATCGCTTCGAACACCAACATTACTTACAAGATCCTGTTCAACGACGCGGTAGCGATGACCGGGGGCCAGCCCAACGATGGCGGACTGACGGTGCCGCAGGTGGCGCGGCAAGTCGTGGCCGAGGGCGCCGCGCGCGTCGTCGTGGTGACCGACGAGCCGGACAAATATCCACGCGACACGCAATGGCCGGCGGGCCTTAACATCTATCATCGCGACGATCTTAACGCCGTGCAGAAGGAGCTCGCGGCGATTCCAGGCGTCACCGTCCTGATTTACGATCAGACCTGCGCCGCCGAGAAACGCCGGCGCCGCAAACGGCACACTTATCCCGATCCCGACAAGCGCGTCATTATCAATGAGTTGGTTTGCGAGGGCTGCGGCGATTGCGGGGTTCAATCGAACTGCGTTTCCGTCCAGCCGCTTGAAACCGAGTGGGGGCGCAAGCGCACCATCGATCAGTCGAGCTGCAACAAGGATTTCTCCTGCGTCAAGGGATTCTGTCCCTCATTCGTCACCGTGCACGGCGCCAAGCTCAAGAAAGGAATCGGCGTCGCCGCCGATCACGACGTTGGGCAATTGCCGGAGCCGAAGCCGCCGGCGATCGACCAGACCTACAACATCATCGTCACCGGCGTCGGCGGTACCGGCATCGTGACCGTTGGCGGCGTTTTGGGGATGGCCGCGCATCTGGAGGGCAGGGGAGTCGGCGTTCTCGACATGGCGGGCCTCGCGCAAAAGGGCGGCGCCGTCTACAGCCATATCCGTTTTGCCAGCAAGCCGGAGGATATTCATGCCATCCGCGTCGCCGCCGGCCGCGCCGACCTGGTACTCGGCGGCGACATCGTCGTCGCGGGAGCGCGCAAGGTGCTGGCGGCGGTAAAGCACGATGCCACTCAAATGGTCGTCAATACCAACGAGTTCCTGCCCGGCGAATTCACACGCAATGCCGATTTCTCGCTGCCCAGCGAACGGCTCAAACGCACCATCGTCGCCGACGCCGGCCGCGACCATGCGCACTTCATCGACGCCACCCGATTGGCCAATGCGCTGTTTGGTCAATCGATCGGCGCCAATATGTTCCTGGTCGGCTATGCCTATCAGCTCGGCGCCATCCCGCTGTCGGCTGCGGCCATCGAGCAGGCGATTGCGTTGAACGGCGAAGCCGTCGCCATGAACCAGGCGGCATTTCACTGGGGCCGGCGCGCCGCGATCGATCGCGCCGCCGTCGAGGCGCTGGCCGAGCCGGCCGGCGCCAAGCGCGACGCCGAGCACTTGTCGGAATCGTTCGACGAGATGGTGGAACGGCGCGTGCAATTTCTCGCCGCCTATCAGAACGCCGCCTATGCCGGGCGATATCGGGCGCTGGTCGAAAAAGCGAAAGCGGCGGAAGCCGCGCGCGCGCCCGGAAAATGCGGGCTTGCAGACGCGGTCGGCCGCTATCTGTTCAAGCTGATGGCTTACAAGGACGAATACGAGGTCGCGCGGCTTTACACCGACGGTTCGTTCGAACGGCGGGTCAGAACCGAATTCGACGGCGACCACCTGAGACTGCAGTTTCACCTCGCGCCGCCGCTGTTGGCGCGCCGCGACAAGACCACCGGTTTGCCGCGCAAGATGAGCTTCGGGCCGTGGGTCCTTCCGGCGTTCCGGCTGTTAGCAAAAATGAAGTTCTTGCGGGGCACCGCGCTCGATCCGTTTGGCTATTCGCTCGAACGCCGCACCGAGCGAAAACTGATCGATGACTACGGGGCGATGCTCGACGAGGTGCTCGCGAATTTGACGCCGCAGAACCACCACCTCGCGGTCGGTCTTGCCGCCATTCCGGAAAAAATCCGCGGCTTCGGCCACGTCAAGCAGCGGCATCTTGTGACGGCCAAGGCCGACGAGGCTGCCCTGTTCGAGCAATTCCGCGCCGGCGCACCGGCGCTGTTGAAAGCCGCGGAATAATCGCAAACTCGTCAAAGATTGCTGCTAACGTTCCGTGCGATGGGGGCGGGATAGTTTTACAAGTTATTGCAACGGCAAAGTTTTTGCCGGATGCTCCGCCTCATTGCGTCGGTTATGCTGTTGCCTATGAATAATGGACCGCCCATCAGTACAGACGGCGCTCTTGCCCAGCCTGAGGAGCCGGAGACTATCCCCGGCGGCGGCATGGGTGCACCGGACGAGGTGCCGACAACAGCCCGGTCGCCTGAGACGGCTTCAGTATCCGTATCATCGACGCCCGGCGAGACGGCATCTACACCGGTACCGGCGGCCAGCGGTATCGGCGTGCTCATTGTCAATCTCGGCACCCCGGATGCGCCCACGCCCGTGGCAGTGCGGCGCTATTTGAAGGAGTTTCTGACTGATCAGCGCGTGATCGAGAAGAATTCGCCGCTATGGAAGGCGTTCCTCAACGCTGTCATCCTGCCACTGCGCTCGCGGCGTAGAGCCCGCGACTATGAGAAAATCTGGAATCGCGACAAAGACGAATCGCCGATCAAGACGACTACGCGGTCGCAGGCGGAAAAGCTCGGCGGGGTCCTCGAGCCGCTCGGCAAGCATGTCATCGTCGATTGGGCCATGCGTTACGGCAGTCCGTCGATCGCATCGCGGCTCGAAGTGCTCGTCACCTGGGGATGCGAACGCATCCTGGTCATGCCGCTCTATCCGCAATATTCCGCCGCGTCTACGGCGACGGCATGCGATGAGGTGTTCCGCTTCATGCTGCGGCAGCGGCGGCAGCCGGCGCTGCGGCTTTTGCCGGCCTATTACGAAGATCCGTACTACATCGAAGTGCTGGCATCTTCACTGCAAGCCGAACTGAAATCATTGCCGTTCACGCCCGACGTGATTTTGGCCTCCTACCATGGCATGCCCAAAGAGGCGGTCGCCAAAGGGGATCCCTATCAGGTCCAGTGCGCGCGCACGACCGCACTGTTACGCGAACACCTTGGACTCGACGAAACGAAATTGATGATGTCGTTCCAGTCCCGGTTCGGGCGCGCGCCATGGCTCGAGCCCTATACCATCACCACGGTGCGGGCGCTGGCGCGCAAGGGCGTCAAAAACCTTGTCGTCATCACTCCGGGCTTTTCCGCCGACTGTCTGGAGACGCTGGAGGAGATCAAAGTCGAGAATGCCCGCATGTTTATGCGTTACGGCGGCGAAAACTTCGTGGCAATTCCTTGTCTCAACGACAGCGAAGCCGGCATGCTGATGCTGTGGCAGCTCGCCATGCGCGAGCTCAAGGGCTGGGTTTGATGCTGCAAGACGGCTCGTTGGTGTCCTGGATATGGTTTTCGCTTGCGCTTATCTTGTTCGCAATCGAGGCGGTCCGGCCGGGCCGTTTCGCGCTGTGGCTCGGCTTCGCCGCGATCCTGGTCGGCGTCATTGCGTCGGTCGCGCGCTGGCCCTGGCCTGTAGAGATACTGGCGCTCGTTGCGTTCGCCGGACTTCTGGTTCCGGCGTGGCGGCGGTACGAACGGAAAGCTTAAGACTCAACCCCGATTTTTACCGCATTGCCGTCAGCGAATGTCAGTTCAAGAAGAGATGAACGAATACGCGCGCTGGGAAGCGCGATTCTCGACGCCGGACTATGCATTCGGCAAAGAGCCGAATTACTTTCTCAAATCCTGCCAGAAACTATTGCCGCGGCGCGGCCGGGCGCTCGCGGTCGCGGACGGTGAGGGCCGCAACGGTGTGTGGCTCGCGGAGCAGGGCCTCGATGTCGTTTCGCTCGATTTTTCGCCCGCGGCGCAGAACAAGGCCCGCGCTCTCGCCGCCGAGCGTGGTGTGAAGGTCACTTTCGTTCAAGCCGATGTGCATGCCTGGAATTATCCGCAAGCGGCGTTCGACGTCGTAGCCGAAATTTTCGCGCAGTTCAGCTTGCCTTCGGAGCGCGCGATAAAATGGCGCGGCATGCGGCGCGCGCTGAAGCCCGGCGGAGTACTCATCATCCAGGGCTACACGCCGAAGCAATTGCAGTACGGCACCGGCGGACCGAAACGGCTGGAAAACCTCTACACGCGGGCGATGCTCGAGCAGGAATTTGGCGATTTTCGCGATCTGAAGATCGTCGAGGAAGAGCGTGAAATGCGCGAAGGCGCTTCCCATGCGGGCATGTCGGCGGTGATCGGCCTGACCGCCGTTAAGCCTTAAAGCGAAATGGGATTAGGTTGAATCACCATTTCGCTTTAGCTTGTTGTTTGAGCATGATCTTTTCCGAAAACCGGTATCCACTTTTCGGGATCATGCTCTAGCGCTCTTCACCAAGGATTTTTTTGATCTCAGCGCGAAAGCCCGGCGCGATGTCGGCGCGCGCCAAAGCGTAGGACACGTTGGCGGCCAGAAAGCCGATCTTGGAGCCGCAGTCGAAGCTGCGGCCGTCGAATTGCAGGCCATAGAACGGTTGGCTCTGCGCCAGCTGGATCATCGCGTCAGTCAATTGGATTTCACCGCCGGCGCCGCGCTCCTGCCGCGATAAGATATCGAGAATTTCCGGCTGGAGGATGTAGCGCCCGGTCAAGATGAGGTTTGAGGGCGCACGGTCCGGCGCCGGTTTCTCGACCATGCTGGTGATGGAAAACATTTTCCCTTTGCGCTCACCGATGCCGACCACGCCATATTGATCGACCCGCTCGCGTGGCACTTCCTCCACCGCCACGATATTCGCGTCCGCCGGCAGCCCGCGCGCCGCTTCGATCATCTGCGCGAGACATCCTTGCTGGTGCTGCACCAGGACGTCCGGCAACAACAGCGCGAACGGTTCGCGGCCGAGCAGTTCGCGCGCGCACCAAACCGCATGGCCGAGCCCGAGCGGTTCCTGCTGGCGTGTGAAACTGGTCGAGCCGGGCCCCGGCAAATCCTGATTGAGATAATCGAGAACCTTGTGCTTTTGCCGTTCGAGCAGCGTCATTTCGAGTTCGAACTGGCGATCGAAATGGTCCTCGATGACGCCCTTGTTGCGGCCGGTGACGAAAATGAAATGTTCGATTCCGGCTTGGCGGGCTTCGTCCACGACATGCTGGATCAGCGGCCGGTCGACGACCGGCAACATCTCTTTCGGCATGGCCTTGGTCGCGGGCAAGAACCGGGTGCCAAGCCCGGCTACCGGAAAGACCGCTTTACGGACGGGTTTCATGCGATTGCGATGGGCGCCGGCAGAACGGCGATTTTGAGAGATAGGCTTTCGTGTCCAAATTATTGTCCAAACTGGTCGCTAAAGGTCAAATCAAGCGGAACTGAGCGACGCGATGCGGTTGTGGCAAATCGTCGAGCGGACAGCAAGGGAAACCCGCCGTTAGTGATTCGATGCACATTGGCAGCACGGACGCTTATTCCGCCCGGTATGCGAGACTGCCCGGTAATTAAGAGGCTTGCACTTTCATGACTCGCCAAAAAAGCATCTTTCCCGGGCTTACCGCAGCTTTCCTGACCTTTGCGGCCGCGGGCCAGGCATTAGCCCAACAAAGCGACAATTGGCTGACGCACCTGTTTCAACAGCCGTCGCCGAACGCGGTTCCGGGATCTCCACCTGACGCCGCGAACGCCGGAACCGGCTGGAGCGGCCAATCGGGCACGTCCGGCAATCCGCTGATGACGGCCGATGCGATACGGGCCGCCGCCGCCGATTTCGGCAATTGCATCGAACGCTTGTGGCCGGACGCCGCGCGGCGCGGGGTTTCGCACGCAACCTTCGAGCATTTCACGACGGGCCTCACGCCGGACCTGAGCATCATGGACAAGCTCGATGCGCAACCGGAATTCACCAAAGCGACCTGGGACTATCTCGATGTGCTGGTCAGCGACGAGCGGATTGCCCGCGGCCGCGAAGTGCTGGCGCAATACGCGCCGACTTTCGCCGCGGTAGCGCGCGCTTACGGCGTCGATCCCGCCATCATCGCTGCGATCTGGGGCGTGGAGTCAAACTATGGGACACTCGGCGGCGACCGTCCGGTGATCCGCTCGACCGCGACTTTGGCTTGCGTCGGACGCCGGCAGGATTACTTCCGCGAAGAATTTCTAGCCACGCTCGAAATCCTTCAACGCGGCGACGTGCCGGCCGAGCACCTGGTCGGCTCGTGGGCCGGCGCGTTCGGGCCGACGCAATTCATGCCGAGCTCTTTTAAGCGATATGCAGTCGATTTCGACGGCGATGGACGGCGCGACGTCGTCGACTCGATCCCGGATGTAATCGCCTCGACAGCTAACAATTTGAAAACCGACGGCTGGGTAGCCGGACAGCGTTGGGGTTATGAGGTCGTGTTGCCGTCCGGATTTGATTTTCTTTTGACCGACCGTTCGCGGCAGATGACGCTTCGGCAATGGGAAGACCTCGGCGTGCGTCGCGCCGGCGGGGGTTCGTTCCGCGAGCCGGATGCCCGCGCCTATTTGCTAATGCCAGCAGGCGCCCGCGGACCGGCATTTCTGATGTTGCAAAATTTCCGCGTGATCATGAAGTACAATCCCGCCGAGGCCTACGCGCTTGCGATCGGCTATCTTGCCGATCGGCTGCGCGGCGGCGGCCCGTTCGTGCAGCCGTGGCCGCGCGACGAGCGTGTTCTCACGCTCGATGAGCGCTATGAAATGCAGCAATTGCTAGCGCGGCGCGGTTTCGACGCCGGCGAGCCCGACGGCTTGCTCGGACCGCGGACCCGGCTCGCCATTCGCAATTTTCAGGCTTCGATCGGCGAAATTCCCGATGGTTTTGCCTCGAGCGGGCTGCTTGACCGCTTGCGGCAGCCATGAATTCCGGCGGGACCTTTTGGTCAGCCGACACGTTTTCGCTTGGTTTTGCGCACAAGCTTTTCTGGCCGCAGTAGCCTAGAATGGCAGCGAAAGATGTTCCTTTGGCAGCTGGTCATGACGCTCAATAGGACGATGGCGCCGGCAAAGCGCGCGGCTCTGGTCGCAGTCGCCGCCGCCGCTGTGTTGCCGTTGGCCGAACCCGCCGCCGCGCAAAATTGGGGCGGCGACCGCTATTATGGCGGCGGCTATGGCGGCTATCGGTATTACCGGCAAAGCCCGCAACGCGATTTCTTTTTTCCATTCTCGGGTTTCATGCGGCCGCCGCCGGTTGTCGATTCCACCAAGGCGCCGGCGCCGCGCAAACTGGAAGCGCCGCCAACCACCAATGTGGTCGTCGTCGGCGATTCGCTAGCCGACTGGCTCGGCTATGGGTTGGACGAACTCTACGCCGATCAGCCGGAGATCGGGGTGGAACGTAAGATCCGCGCGACCTCGGGTCTCGTGCGCTACGATGCCAAGAACGAGACGCTCGATTGGCCGCAAGCCATCAAAGACGCGCTTGTGAACGAGAAGCCGGACGCGATCGTGGTGATGCTGGGCCTGAACGATCGCGTGTCGCTGCGCGACAAAAACCCGCCCGCGCCGAACGCTAAGCGCGCCGGCGAGCCGGCGCAAAGTGCAAACCCGGCGGCGAATCCGGCCGCGGCACAACCGCCGCAAGACAAGACGGCGGCGCCCGTCGACAGCGAAGCGCCGCCGCAAGCGGCGGCCCAAGGCGATACGCAACGGCCGGTGCCCGGCGGCTCCTATGAATTTCACACCGACCCATGGGCGACACTCTACGCCAAACGCATCGACGACATGATCAATGCGCTCAAGAGCAAAGGTGTGCCGATCGTGTGGGTCGGATTACCTGCCATCCGCGGAACCAAATCGACCGGCGATACGAGTTATCTCGACGAGCTTTATCGCGAGCGCGCCGAAAAAGCCGGCATCGTTTACGTTGATATCTGGGACGGCTTCGTCGATGACCAGGGACGTTACGCCGTGCAGGGTCCGGACTTCGAAGGCCAGATTCGTCGGCTGCGCACCGCGGATGGCGTGCATTTCACCAAAGCCGGCGCCGTGAAGCTCGCAAGCTATGTCGATCATGAACTGCGGCGGGTGATGTCGACCCATGTTGCGCCGGTGGCGCTGCCGGCGCCGGAAGCGGCGCCGAAATCGGGGACGGTCGGAGCGCGGCCCGATGTCGGGCCGGTCTTGCCGCTGTCGGCAAACGAGGCAGAGAGCGGCGATCTCGTGGGGGCCGGCGGCCGCAGCAATCAGGCGCTCTCGGATCCGACTGCGGCAAAGGTGTTAAATCGCGGCGATCCACTGCCGGCGCCGGCCGGCCGCGCCGACGATTTTTCCTGGCCGCGGCCGGGCGCATCCGCGAGCGCAGCGCCCGAAATCGCGCCGCAGCCCGCCGCGTTGACACCCGCGCCGGCAGGGAAGAGCGACAAAAAGCCGGCCGACTCCGCCAAGGATGCAAAGAGCAAGCCGGGCAAAGAGTCCGCCAAAGATTCGGGCGTGACCAGGCCACGCCGGCCAGCGAACGCGGATCTCGACGGCGCGCCTATACCGCCGGCGCCGGTGGGCTCACGCTGAGACAAGAATAGTTTCGCGTTTTATGGAAGGCGCGCGGCAGACGCGCTCACCGCGGCAGCAGGCTCGATCCCGTCAGATATTTGTCCACGGCGTGGGCGGCCTGACGGCCTTCGCGTATCGCCCAAACCACCAATGATTGACCGCGGCGCATATCGCCGGCGGTAAACACCTTGTCGATCGAAGTCCGGTAATCCCCGGTCGAGGCGCTGATATTGCCGCCTCGATCAAGCGCGAGGTCGAGAGATTTGATCATTCCCTCGTGCACCGGATGCACGAAGCCCATTGCCAGCAGCACGAGATCGGCGGCGATTTCGAATTCGCTCCCCGGTATCGGCTTCATCTTGGCGTCGACGCGTACGCAATGAAGTTTTTTAACGGCGCCGTTCTCGCCGGTGAATTTCGTCGTCATCACCGCGAAATCGCGCTCGACGCCTTCCTCGTGGCTCGAGGAGGTGCGCAGCTTGAGCGGCCAATCCGGCCAAGTCAGTATCTTGTTTTCCTGGAGCGGCGGCTGCGGCATGATCTCGAAGTTGGTGACCGACAGCGCACCCTGGCGAAAGGCGGTGCCGATGCAGTCCGATCCGGTATCGCCGCCGCCGATCACGACTGCATGTTTGCCGGTCGCCAGGATCGGCTCGCCCGCGATCGGCGCTTCACCGCTGACGCGCCGATTCTGTTGCGGCAGGTAGTCCATCGCAAAATGAATGCCTTTGAGCTCGCGTCCGGGCACCGGCAGGTCGCGCGGTTCTTCCGCGCCGCCCGTGAGTACCACCGCATCATGCTGCGCCACCAATTTATGCGCGTCGACATTGACGCCGACATGTGCGCCATAGTGGAACACCACGCCTTCGCCTTCCATTTGGGTTACGCGACGATCGACGTGGTTCTTCTCCATCTTGAAATCGGGAATGCCGTAACGCAGAAGCCCGCCGGCCTTGGCCCAGCGCTCATAGACGTGAACGTCATGCCCGGCGCGTGCAAGCTGCTGGGCACAGGCAAGCCCAGCCGGCCCGGAGCCCACGATCGCGACCTTCTTGCCGGTCCGCTCCGACGGCGGTTCCGGCCGCAGGCCCTGAGCGATAGCGCGATCGGCGATCGCGCATTCGATCGATTTGATGGTGACCGGATTCTCGTCGATGTTGAGCGTACATGACGCCTCGCATGGCGCCGGACAGACGCGGCCGGTCACTTCCGGGAAATTGTTGGTCGAGTGCAGGTTGTGTGCGGCTTCTTCCCAGTCGCCGGAATAGACCAGGTCGTTCCAATCGGGGATCTGATTGTTGACCGGGCAGCCCGGCGTGCCGGGCGCGAGCGAGCCGGTGCCCTGGCAATATGGCACGCCGCAATTCATGCAGCGCGCCGCCTGAGTCACGAGTTCTTTCTCCGGCAGCGGCAAAACGAATTCGTGCCAGTGCCGGATGCGTTCGGCGACCGGTTGGTAGTCGCGATCCTCACGAGGATATTCGAGAAAGCCGGTGATCTTGCCCAAAGGCGCTCTCTATTGTTGGCAGTTTTGTCGGCGTTCTTTGTGCGAGGTCACTCCGCCGCAATGGCTGCGGTCTTGAGCTCGTTGAGCGCGCGGCGATATTCGACCGGCATGATCTTGCGGAACTTCGGATACCAGCCCGTCCAGTCGTTCAATATCTTGGCCGCAACCGCCGAGCCGGTAAAGCGGGCGTGACGCGTGATCAGATGGTGCAACCGGTGGCCGTCGAAGCTGCTCAGGTCCGACATGATGTCGACCAGCCCGTGCGCTTCAAGATCCCGCGCGTGATGGAAGACCTTGGCGTTGATATCCTCTTCCTCCGGCATCGGTTCGAGATCGACCATGGCCAGGTTGCAGCGTGAAGGAAAGCTGCCGTCCTCGTCCAGCACATAGGCGATGCCGCCCGACATGCCGGCGGCAAAATTGCGGCCGGTCGATCCCAGCACCACCACGACGCCGCCGGTCATGTATTCGCAGCAATGGTCGCCGGCGCCTTCGATGACAGCGATCGCTCCGGAATTGCGGACTGCGAACCGCTCGCCGGCCACGCCGCGGAAGTAACACTCACCGGAGATGGCGCCGTACAAAACGGTATTGCCGACAATGATCGACTGCTCCGGCACGATTCCCGCATTGGCCGGGGGCCGCACCACTATCCGGCCGCCGGAAAGCCCTTTGCCGAGATAGTCGTTGGCGTCGCCCTCAAGTTCGAAAGTCACGCCGCGGGCCAGAAAGGCGCCAAAGCTCTGACCGGCCGTACCGGTAAAGCGCGTCACAATCGTGTCCGGCGGCAGGCCTTCGTGTCCGTAGCGTTTGGCGACTTCGCCGGAGAGCATGGCGCCGGCGGTGCGATCGGTATTCTTGATCGGATAGGCCATGCGCACCGGCTCGCGGCGCTCGAGCGCAGCTTGCGATTGCGCGATCAGCTTGCGGTCGAGGATGTCCCGAATCTTATGGTCCTGGCGCTCGCAATTGAAAATAGCGACGCTCGCTGGCACGTCCGGCTTCATGAACAGTTTCGAGAAATCGAGCCCGGTCGCCTTGGCATGGGCGATCAGCTGGCGGCGATCGAGCATGTGCATCTGCCCGATCATCTCGTTGAACGTGCGGTAGCCCAGCTCGGCCATCAGTTCACGCACTTCTTCGGCGACGAAGAAGAAATAATTGATGATGTGCTCCGGCTGACCGCGGAAACGTTTGCGCAGCACCGGATCCTGGGTGGCGACGCCCACCGGGCAAGTATTGAGGTGGCATTTGCGCATCATCACACAGCCGGCGGCGATCAGCGGCGCGGTGGCGAAGCCGAATTCGTCGGCGCCAAGGAGCGCGCCGACCACCACGTCGCGGCCGGTGCGGATGCCGCCGTCGACCTGCACGGCAATACGGCCGCGCAGGCGATTGGCGACCAGCGTCTGATGGGTCTCGGCAAGTCCGATCTCCCACGGCGAGCCGGCATGTTTGATCGAGGTCAGCGGCGAGGCGCCGGTGCCGCCCTCGAACCCGGCGATGGTGACGTGATCGGAACGCGCCTTGGAGACGCCGGCGGCGACGGTGCCGACGCCCACTTCGGACACGAGCTTGACCGATACGTCGCCCTGCGGGTTGACGTTCTTTAAGTCGAAAATGAGCTGGGCCAGATCCTCGATCGAATAAATATCGTGATGCGGGGGCGGCGAGATCAGACCGACGCCAGGCGTCGAATGGCGCACCTTGGCGATGATCTTATCGACCTTGTGCCCGGGCAATTGCCCGCCTTCGCCCGGCTTGGCGCCTTGGGCGATCTTGATCTGCATCACGTCGGAATTGACCAGATATTCCGCAGTTACGCCGAAGCGTCCCGACGCCACCTGCTTGATCGCGGAGCGCATCGAGTCGCCGTTCGGCAGCGGCCTGAAGCGGTCAGCCTCCTCGCCGCCCTCGCCGGTATTGGACTTGCCGCCGATCCGGTTCATGGCGATGGCAAGCGTGGTGTGCGCCTCGCGCGAGATCGATCCGAACGACATGGCGCCGGTCGAAAAGCGCCGGACGATGTTCTTCGCCGGTTCGACCTCCTCGAGTGGAATCGGCCGGCGGCCATCCTCCTCGGCCGATTTCATGCGGAACAGACCGCGGATCGTGTAGAGGTGCTGCGACTGTTCGTTGATCTGCCGCGCGAATAGCCGATACCCGTCGTAGGAATTGCCGCGCACTGCGTGTTGCAGCGCCGATACCGTGGCGGCGTTCCAGACGTGTTCTTCACCGCGCACCCGGAACGCATATTCGCCGCCGACATCGAGCATCGATCGATAGATCGGCGAATCGCTGAACGCATCGCGATGCCGCCGCACTGCTTCCTCGGCGATCTCGGCGAGGCCCACGCCTTCGATGCGGGTCGCGGTGCCGGTGAAATATTTGGCGACGAAGTCGGTCTTCAGTCCGACCGCGTCGAAAATCTGGGCGCCACAATAGGACTGATAAGTGGAGATGCCCATCTTGGACATCACTTTCAGCAAACCCTTGTCGATCGATTTGATGTAGCGCTTGATGATTTCCTTGTCGTCGAGCTTTTGCGGCAATTCGCTTTTCATCCCAACGAGCGTCTCAAACGCGAGATATGGATTGATCGCCTCGGCGCCGTAACCGGCAAGACAGCAGAAATGGTGCACCTCGCGCGGCTCGGCGGATTCGACGACCAGGCCGACCGACGTGCGCAAGCCCTCGCGGATCAGATGGTGATGCACGGCGGCGCAGGCCAACAGCGAGGGAATCGGGATGCGATCGGCGCCGGCGCGGCGGTCCGAAAGGATGATGATGTTGACGCCATCACGGACCGCGGCTTCGGCCCGCTCGGATAGTTCATCGATCGCCGTTTCCATCCCGGCGGCGCTGGATTCCGCGGGCCAGGTGGTATCGAGCGTTAGCGACCGGAAATGGTCACCGAGATCGGAAATTGAGCGGATCTTCTCAAGATTGGCGTTGGTGAGAATCGGCTGATGAACTTCGAGGCGCTTCTTGCGCGACGAGCCTTCGAGATCGAACAGATTCGGCCGCGGACCGATGATCGAGACGAGACTCATCACCAGCTCTTCGCGGATCGGATCAATCGGCGGGTTCGTCACCTGCGCGAAGTTCTGCTTGAAATAGGTGAACAGCGGCTTCGGCCGATCCGACAGCGCCGAGATCGGTGTGTCGTTGCCCATGGAGCCGACCGGCTCTTCACCGGTTGTCGCCATTGGCGTCATCAGGAGCTTGAGATCCTCCTGCGTGTAGCCAAACAGCTGCTGCCGATCGAGCAGCGACAGGTTGGAGATCGGCGCCGCTTCGGGTGCGGGCGGCAGATTCTCCAGCACGATTTGCGTGCGCTCCAGCCATTCCTGATACGGATGGCTGCGCGCCAACTGCGCCTTGAGTTCCTCATCCGGAATGAGGCGGCCCTCGTCGAGATCGACCAGCAGCATCTTGCCTGGCTGCAGTCGCCACTTCACGACGATGTCCTGCTCGGGAACCGGCAGCACGCCCATTTCGGACGCCATAATGATGCGATCGTCGCGGGTGACGAAATAACGCGCGGGCCGCAAACCGTTACGGTCGAGCGTGGCGCCGATCTGGCGCCCGTTGGTGAAGGCGATCGCCGCCGGGCCGTCCCAGGGCTCCATCAGCGCCGCGTTATATTCATAGAAGGCGCGGCGCTCCTCGCTCATGAGCGGATTGCCCGCCCACGCCTCCGGAATCATCATCATCATCGCGTGCGCGAGCGAGTAGCCGCCCATCACCAGAAATTCGAGCGCATTGTCGAAACACGCAGTGTCCGATTGGCCCTCATAGGAGATCGGCCACAATTTGTTGATGTCGGCGCCGAATTTCGGTGACGACACCGAGGCTTGCCGTGCCGCCATCCAGTTGTTGTTGCCGCGCAGCGTGTTGATCTCGCCGTTATGCGCGATCATGCGGTAGGGGTGCGCCAGCGACCAAGTCGGGAAGGTGTTGGTCGAGAATCGCTGATGGATCAGCGCCAGGGCGCTCTCAAAGTCCGGATCATGCAGATCGGGATAATAGGTGCAGAGCTGATCGGCGAGGAACATGCCTTTGTAGATCAGCGTGCGGCATGAGATAGAGACCGGATAATAATTGGACGTACTGCGACCTCGGCGGCCGTAGAGCGTGCTCGAGATCGTCTTGCGCAGAATGTAGAGCCGCCGCTCGAACTCCTGTTCCGACGCGACCTTCGGATTGCGCGCGATGAACACTTGCATATGCACCGGCTCGGTCGGCTTGACCGATTCGCCGAGTGTGGCGTTGTTGGTCGGCACGTCGCGCCAGCCGAGAACGGCCATGCCGTCCTGCGCCGCCACCGCGGTGTAAGTGTCCATGATCTCGCGGCGCCAATCGGCGTCGTGCGGCATGAACAATGCACCGACCGCATAGTGTCCAGGCACGGGCAGCTTGATGCCGAGCGCGGCGGCCTTCTTGGCGAGAAATTTATGCGGGGTCTGCACCAGAATTCCGGCGCCGTCGCCGGCGCGAGGATCGGCGCCGACCGCGCCACGGTGCTCGAGATTGAGCAGAATTGTCAACGCATCTTCGACGATCTTGTGCGACTTACGTCCCTTGATGTCGGCAATAAATCCAACGCCGCAGGAATCCTTTTCCAGCGTTGGATCAAACAAGCCGAAACCAGACGCGGTCATCGTCCACGCGCTCCTCGCGGGACCCCGAAACGCGCAGTATCGCGGGTCCGGCGCACGACAGCCCACGCAGGATGGCCGCATCCTGCGCCAGGGCGATTAACTCATCTTGGGGGCAACCCTCGATCCGCTCAACGGCCGCTGGTTGCTAGTTCTTGCCGCCGTTCGGCGCGCCCTCGCCACCCGGCAGCCGATCCGCGCGTCTCGTCGGACTTCAACCGACCGCGCACTTTGGGATCATAATTGGGACAGCAATGCTGTCCTATGCGAAACATGGCAAATTCCCGGCGCTAACACAAGCCGCACAGGCCAAAAGCCGGCGGAAAAAGCGCCCTTTCCGGCCCAACGAAATTGTGGTCGCCCGTGTTCCGCGCTTACAGTGGATCATGGGATGGAACGGACTGCAAATGCGCCGCGTCCGTTCCTGCGAGGCGGAGGATGAACTGGAGCGAGCACCCATGCAGGCGCGGTCTTGCGCGGGCTAAAGAAGCGGCGCAGAACGGTTTGCGCAGCCGTTAC
>Ga0187804_10000089_pt1 | contig 19647 bp, 16 predicted proteins | sample NC_wetland_sal_i_3_FD_132961 | JGI IMG/M metagenome (GOLD analysis project Ga0187804, IMG submission 132961) | Wetland sediment microbial communities from Neuse River Estuary, North Carolina, USA - Control_4 | ecosystem: Environmental > Aquatic > Freshwater > Wetlands > Sediment | place: USA...
CGTCGCAGCGGTAATCACACGCTCTATTGGATCGTTGCAATGCGATTGTCCTTTATCACCTTAGCCCATTTCACGACTTCCGCAGCCATGAAATTTTGAAATTCTGCTTGGCTCATCACCAACGGCGTGGCGCCTTGTTTTTCCCAGGCAGCTTTGATCTCCGGTCGTTGCAGAATCCCGGTGATCGTATGGTTGAGCAGATCGATGATCGGCTGCGGCGTATGCGCCGGCGCCATGAAACCGACCCACAGCGTCGCGTGAAAGCCAGGCACACCCGCTGCGGCGATGGTCGGCACGTCAGGCAGAATCGGAGATCGAGTCGTGCCGCTCGTCCCAAGCGCGCGGACCATTCCCGAATTGATTAGCGGCGCCATGGTCGGAAGGGAATCGAACAAAAGCTGGATCTGGCCGCTGAGAATGTCGCTGCGCATGCCGGTCGAGCCCTTATACGGCACATGCACGATGTCGATGCCGGTGAGGTTTTTTAAAAGTTCCGCCGCCATATGATAATTCGATCCCGGCCCCGAGGAGCCGAAATTCAAGGTCCCGGGCTTGGCGCGCGCTAACGCCAGGAGTTCGACCAAGTTCTTGGCCGGTATCGACGGATGCTCGACCAGCACGAGATCGGTTTGGATCAGCGGCGCGATCGGCACGAGGTCCTGCAGCAGATGATACGGCTTATTCGTATAGAGCGTTTCGTTGACGGTTTGCGTGCCCGAGACCATCAACAGCGTGTAGCCGTCCGGCTCTGCCTTGGCGACCATGTCGGTGCCGATCGTGGTGCCGGCACCGGGGCGGTTCTCGATATAGAACGTTTGGTGCAAGGCTTTGCGCAGGTCCTCGGCGATATCGCGGGTGAAGACGTCGGTCGGACCGCCCGCCCCGAACGGTGCGATGATCTTGACGGGCCTCGATGGGTAGTCGTCGGCCCGAGCGGCCGAAGCAGCGATAGAACTCGCCAAAGCAAAGAGCGCGATGGCGCGCGGCAAATACGAGAGCATTCTTCCTTGCTCCGCGGTTACCTACCCGCGTAGGCCGACCGGACATGGCAGAGCTCCGGCGGCACGCCATTTTCATTCAATCAACGCTCACTCCCGAGGCTTTGATCGGCGCCGCCCATTTATCGATTTCGCTCTTGACGAAGCTTCCGAGATATTGCGGCGTCGCCTCGTCATCAGGCACAATCTGTGCCCCGAGACCCTCTAGCCGATCACGCACTATTGGTGTGTGCATCGCCTCAAGCGCGGCATCATGCAGTTTTTTGACGATTGGCTCCGGTGCCCCTTTGGGCAGAAAGATCGCATTCCAAGTATAGGCGATTAGGTTATCGGTGCCTTGCTCAGCCGCGGTTGGCAGATCAGGCAAGGCGGGCGAACGCTTGCTGTCGAGAATCGCTAAACCCTTAACAGCCCCACCGTCAATCTGAGGCTTGGCCGTTGTGATGATCTCACAGAGATAATCGATGCGGCCGCCTTCCAAGTCCTGCATCGCTGGGCCAGTTCCGCGATAGGGAACGTGCGTGACGTTGACGCCGATGCGGTAATTCAGGAGCACGCAGCCGAGATGAGTCGCCGAGCCGGCGCCCGCGGAGCCAAACTGCATATGTGTCTGGTTCGCCTTGGCATAAGCGACAAATTCCTTGAAATGATTAACTGGCAAGTCCTTCCGCGTGATCAATACGATCGGAACTTCAGCGACGAGAATGACCGGTGTGAAATCGGTCACTGCGTTGTAGAGCGGATGTTTGTATAGAGTCTGGCCCTGCGCATGCGTGCCGACGGTGCCGAGCACGAATTGATAGCCATCCGGCGTGGCTTTGGCGACACGCTCAGAACCGGTCATCCCACCGGCACCGCCGATGTTCTCTACGATGACCTGCTGGCCGAGCACCTCACTCATATGTCCCGCGATGACACGACCGAGCACGTCTGTGGGGCCTCCCGCGGCGAACGGGATGACCATTGTCATTGGCCGCGCAGGAAAGTTTTGTGCACCTGCTGAGGTACCGAACGCAATCGTAGCCACAGCAATTGTCGCGAGTAACCTCATATTCATTTCCTCCAATTCAGTCGGATCTGGAGCTGGCGCGGACGGCCTTTAATGACACCTATCCCCCTACGAACGTCAAGCAAAGGCGGTCAAATGGATCTGGATTAAGTTTTGCCGCAGCGGCGCGCCCTCGACCCAAGAGCGGAGATTGCGTGTTTGTCCCGCGGCATTGTTTGCGATTGCTCGGCACCACACTGGAACACGTGGTGATCAATTCAAGGATCATGGCTTCTTTCCGTAGAGCATGTTACTGAAAACACGAGTTGGATAAGCAAACAGTGCCAGCGGCCGCCCTCACAGTAGATCCGAGTAACCTTAGACACGCACAGGAAGGAACAACGGATGTCATCGGGGAAGAGCATGCCTGGAATCTCACGGCGCATCCTGCTCAAAGCCGGCGCCTTGATGAGCGTCTACCCCGCAGCGCAGCTCCTCGCGCAAACACCAGAGCCACTGAAAATTGGGTTCCTCACTGTTCTGACCGGGCCTCTAGCCGCAGGCGGCCAACAGCAGGAGGAAGGCGCCGGGCTTTTCCTCAGCGAGCGAAATGGGATGATCGCTGGCCGAAAGGTCGAGCTGATCACTCAAGATACAGGGGGAAATCCGGCGCTGGCCAAGACAAAAACGCAGGAACTGGTCGAGCGCCACAAGGTCCCGGTCATGATTGGCCCGCTGGCGACCAACGAAGCGATCGCAATGGACGGCTATATTCGTGAAGCCAAGGTGCCGTTGATCACGACCACTTCCGCGGCCACGGTCGATCTTAAAAGCCACGCGGTGAACCCGTGGGTGTTGCACGCCTTCGGTACGGCACCTCAAGTGACGTATCCGCTCGGCGATTACGCGGCCAAGAGCCTCGGCTATAAGAAGGTCGCCATCATCGCCGAGGATTTCACTTATGGCCACGAGGGGGCCGGCGGCTTTCATCTCGCGTTTGAGGCCGCAGGCGGCAAGATCGTGCAGAAACTCTGGCCTCCGCTCAACACCCCGGAATACGCGCCCTATCTGGCGCAGATCAAACCAGACGTTGACGCTATCTATATGGGCTTTGCCGGCAGTAATCCGGTGCGCTTTCTTAAGCAGTTCAACGATTTTGGGCTGAAGGGCAAAGTCGCCGTGCTCGGCAACACAACGAGCACCGATGAGGGCATCCTCAGGGTGATGGGCGATGAAGCGGTGGGAGTCTATACCGCCGGTTGGTATGCGGCTGGTCTGGATACGCCGGACAACAAGAAATTTGTTGCCGCTATTAATGCTGCATACAAGCACGATCCCGGATTCTACACGGCGGGGCCCTACACCGCGCTTCTCATCATCGAGGAAGCACTCAAGACGACCGGCGGAAACACTGATGACGCACCTGCATTCCTCAAAGCCATGCATGAGGTCCGCCTCACCCACGGCCCGATCGGCCCAGTACGGCTTGACGAATACGGAACGCCCATTCTCGACATCCACATTCGTAAAGTGGCGCGCGTAAATGGCAAACTCACCAACACGATCGTTAAGTCGTACCCGCAGGTAAGTCAGTTCTGGACTTATGACCCCAAGAAGTTCATTGAGCAGCCAGTGTTTTCACGTGACTTTCCCCCGAGCAAAAATCTCGAATAGGGCCCCATGTGTGTCGTGAGTCACAACACACACTGATTACATAGTCGCGTGCCTTGCGAACTGTTCTCCGTCACAGCAAATTGGGGTGTCTCACTTCCGAGAATGGGATGAACCGGCCGTGCTCCTGGCCCTAACGGCTTTCGTTGGAGGCTTCGAAGCACGGGGAGCACATCGCCATGTTGCAGGCGGACAGACGCCGTAGTTATCAGCGCCATTGATATTGATACGGGCAAGAACACGCTGCACTCGGCCTGGATGACCAGGGGCAATTGTTTTGCGTGAGACGCTTGGTCGCGGCCGGATTAGTGCCCGGCCTGTCATCGGAGTTCCGAAACATTCAATGTGCCGTCAGCCGCCGGAGGAACCCGGGAAATCACGGTCATAGGTTGCCCGTAAATTCATGCGGACTGTCCCATTCGTGAGGCTCGGCGCATTGCGGCGAATATTGCGAAGCTGCCAAAGCTAATTCGACAAACGCGCGCTCAGTAATTACGCCTTTGAACCCGCGTCGCCGGATGCGGACCCGGTGGAGGCTGGTATTGCGTATTCGGCTGACAATTGCTGCCGAGCCCTCTCGCGGTTTCCATGCACTACTCAAAAGTCGTGAAACCGCAATTTGTCCCGCCGCCGGCCGCTCCCTCGCTGTAAATCGCGCACCAGGGATAGTTTTGGGCCTCGGCGCGTGTTCCAATGCCGACGACACAGACGCTAATTCCCAACATGAGCAGCAAGAGCCTCATGGTAACCTCCTTGGATGGCCCTCAGCTATAAATGCCTATTCTCGTATTTTATTCCATGCTCACGCGGGATGAGGCGCGCCGGATTGCGGGCCAACGACAGCCGGTACATCAATTGCCCCTAAAGCGAGCCGCGTCTACCCAATACTTGGCTGCTTGACCTGGGATCGCGGCAAGGAGATGGCTGACCACAAGAGCTTCACCATCGCCACCAACGTGGACGTCGAAGCCGGCCCATTTAACCGGCTGGAACAGATGCCGCAGCGGCTTCTCTCCGCCCATTTGATTCATCTTGCCACCTCATATCTGCGTTCGGCGCGCTCGACCGCGAGCTTCCGCTCGATGAAAGCACGCAGTTCACGACGCAGGATCTTGCCGGCAGGGCTAAGGGGAAAGCTGTCGACGAGTTCGAGCCGCTCGGGAAGCTTGAATCTTGCGATCTGCTTTTGGGCGAGGAAATCGATCAGCTCGTGAAAACCAATCGTCTGGCCCGCTTTCGGCTGGACGAATGCACAGGCGCGTTCGCCATAGACCTCGTCAGGCATCGCCACGATGCAGACATTCTCTACTTTGGGGTGAGCAAGGATGAAGTTCTCGATTTCCTCGGAGCTGATCTTCTCGCCGCCGCGATTGATCACATCCTTCTTTCGTCCCTCGGTATAGACGTAGCGGCCGACCTTTCGCACCACGTCGCCCATGCGATAGAAGCCATCGGCCGTAAAACTCTTGGCGTCCGCATCCGGATCATCATAATAGCCGCGGATAGTATAAGGGCCGCGACAGACTAGTTCGCCCAATTGCCCGTCGGGCACTTCGCGTCCGGCATCGTCGATTACCCGAATCTCGTCATCCTCGCAGACCGGCGCACCGGAACTGGTCAGCGCCCGTTCCTCATCGTCGTCGAGTCGGGTCATGTTGAGCAGCCCCTCGCCTGTCCCGTAGATTTCTTGAAAACGGCAGCCGAACTCCTGCTGCACGCGCCGGCGCAGTTCTGGCGCAAGCCGTGCGCCGCCGTTCTGGATCACCTGAAGCGACCGGGTGTTGTGCCGGCCGCGGGTAGGATCGTTGAGCCAGTTGACGATAAGCGGCACCGCCGCGGCGACATGGGTCACTCGCTCGCGCTCGATCAGCCGCAGGATCACCTCTGCTGCGGTGCTAGGAGCGATCACCACCGTGCCGCCAAAAGCCAGCGTCGCCAGAATTCCCGGCGAGGCGAGCGTATAGTTGTGCGCGATCGGCAGCACGGCGAGGAAGACGGTGTCCGGGTTGAACCCGGCAATGCGGCCGCTGAGTTTGGCATTACAGACGTAATCGTTATGCGTGCGCGGTATAAGCTTCGGCAAACCGGTGGTGCCGCCGGATAGCAGCATGAGCGCTACGTCGCCGGGATCCGGCTGCGCAATGGTACCACTGCCTGCGGTAGAATTGATTATTTCGTCAAGGCTTCGCTGACCCGCATTGGCGGGACCGGCGACGAAGATATGCCGCAGATCACTGAACTCCGCACGCAGCTGATCGGCTAGGGGACGGAAATCGAATTGGCGGTGGCTTGCAGGTATGAAATATCCTACAGATTTCGACCGCTTTACGAAGTGGCGCAGTTCGGTAAGCCGATGCGACGGTAACGCCATGACCGGGATCGCACCCATCGTTACCAGCGCCAGAAAGACGCAGACAATTTCGGGAATGTTGGGAAGATGGAGAACCACCCGGTCGCGCGGAGCGAGGCCGGCGCGGATCAGCCCGGCGGCAAGGCAGTCGCTCGTCTCGACAAGCTCGCGATAGCTGATACGCCGTTCTCCAAAGATGAGCGCCGGCTTCTCGGCATGATCACGCGCCGAGCGGTTCAGCATTTCTCCGAGGGTAACATCCTCCCAGTATCCTTTGCGGCGGTAGCGCTCCGCTAGTCCGACGGGCCACGGCGTGCAACCCGCTAGCATCAATTAGGCTCCTTCACTCCGCCGGTCGACCGATATCTCGATCAGCCCGAATTTATGCGACGTGCTAATGGCCCCTCGCGAGGTTGGCGCCATGATCTATGAGCAAATAGCAACGCAGCGCCTGAGGCCAATTGACATAAATCAACCGGCGACGCGCAGCGGGTCAGCTCTTCCGCAATTCACAGAGCCGAGAAGGGCGGATAGATCGCCTCGGCTGGTGCCAAGATCCTCAATGAGGCCATAAGTCCGCCGCCGCGAGCGTCGGCCATTCCGGACATTGCTTGAACGTAGGTGGATGTGACTTAATGACCCCATTTTCGGATATCCATTTCGATCGCTCAGTGCGACATCAGCGTCGGCACCGTCATGGTACGCAGCATACTGCGTGTTACCCCTCCGAGAACGAACTCGCGTAAGCGGGAATGGCCGTAGCCGCCCATGACCATGAAATCTGCGTCGGAGTCCGCGGCATGCGATAACAGCACATCTTCAACATCGAGTTCGCCGCGCGTGATACGAGTGACTTCCACTTTGAGTCCGTGACGGGCGAGGTGATGACCTATGTCGGCGCCTTCGATCTCATCCTGCTTGCCGCGCTCGCTGGTAACACTGACCACTTCGATGGTTCCCGCCCGCTTGAGAAGTGGCATGGCGTCGGCGATGGCGCGCGCGGCCGGCCGACTCCCGTCCCAACAGACCATGATGCGGTCGAGCTTGAGTGGCGCCGTCTGGATATATGGCACGATGATCATGGGCCGGCCTGACTCAAACAGGGTGCTTTCACAAACCATCGCCTGGACGGGGCTTCCGTCGGGTTCGACTTGGCCGACAATCGCAAGATCGAACCGCCGCGCTATACGACCAAACTGATCAGCGGCATCGGACATATTCGCGCGGAGTATTCGCTTTTCGGCGGAGATGCCGGCGCTCGCGGTTGCAGCAGCGAACCATTCGACGATCGTCTCCGCGGCAGCTTCATTGTCACGCTGCAGTGCTTCGATTTTTTCGACGGAAAGATAGGCCGTGCCTGCACGCTGAATATTCGGGACGAAGGCAATTGCAATACCGGTAATGTGCGCTTCAAGTCTACTGGCAACGGAGATTGCGTAGTCTCCGACCATCTTGCCGCTCTTACCGGCGCTAAGATTGACAATGACGTCTTTGAACAAGATCGCGTCTCCGTGTAGGGACCAAAGAATGTCATGCTTGATGCCGGTTATTCTTGAGGTAAATCAAGCAACCAGACCTCGTTATCGGCCTGTTTCTCATTCGCCCCTGACCACTTCCAGCACGCTGGTTCAACCCGCCACCATGCTTACAAACTCCCGTGCCTATGATTGCGATTGAGAGAAACGTTCATTCTATCGCCGTCGCGCGCCATTATGTTTTTACACAGCCAAGACCCCTTCCAGACATGGATCTGGACCTTCGTCCTCGGACCAAATGTTGCAATATGCCAAGCGCAGGCGACATTTTGCAAGAAATTTGTCAGCAACCCGCTCAGGGAAAATTGGACGAATTTGGGAGGAAGACGATGTTTGACCTCGATCAACTCGTCGCTGATTGTCGTGACGCACTCGCTGCCGACAAATCTCACAAGCTGGTTGACAGCTGGCAAAGTGACCCTATTGGTCGGCTGCCCCGTCTATTTGTGCGGAATAATCGGCACGAGGAGATGAGAATCGTATTTGCCTCCTGTGTGAATCACATGCATGCCGGCGTTAATGGCCTTGGGATGCCGGGCTAACACGATCCAGCGAGCGTATTTGTAGATGTCGCTCCCTTGCACGACGACGCGAAGTTTCTCCCCTGCGGCAAAGCGGGTGCTGGAAGGCCAAATTTCGATGTCAACAGGTACTGGAACGCCCGGGCGCAATTTCAATTGTCGTCGATGCAACAGCCATGGCTGGTGCGGGGTGGAGCGCTCCGCGTCGAGTTCGCGGTGGGACGCGCGCAGCCAACCCAGCGCGACTGGCCCATCTTCTAAGGCGCTAAAAGCGGCGAATGGTACATATTTCCCTCGCCGGTCGAATTTTTGGATGGCGACGAAAAGGTCCATATCGTCGGCGGTTGTCGTCTCGACCCAAAACCTTAACTTCATGTATCCGGTGAGCTCAGTCGTCTCGCGGAATACGTAATCGAATTGCACCCGTTCTGCGCGATATGCGGCCGGACTGCGAGATTCGTCGCCCGGCGCATCGTACCTTGCCTGCGACCAAGTTTTGACGGGAACTGTTTTCAGTGTGCTGCTACGAGCATCGAAAAATAATTTTTTGTATTTGGTGCGGGCCAACGGCCACTCGGTTTCGTTTCGCAACCTGCCCACGTAGTATCGATCTCGTACTTCAAGCCGGATTTTTGGCCACCGTGCGACATCGTTGTCGATCCCCTTGAGGAACCTATCAAAGAATGCTCGCTGTTTCTCCACGCTATCCGGCTGGTGGTAGTTCTCCCACTTCTTCCGTCCGTGGATGATAAGCCATTTATCTCTTGATGCGATCCGATTGAACGCCTCCAGCGTGCCGCGCAAATGCAGGCCCTGGTCTGACCAGCTTGCCACGACAAGTGCGGGAACATTGATTTTCGAAAAATCAGCGACCTTGGTGGCCCAGTAGCTGTCGAAAAACGGGTGTTCCTTCATCATCTCGGGAATGTCTTCGACGAGGCTGGCCGAATACGAGACCGATTTTTGCCAAATCGGCGTGAAAAACGTCTCGGGAATCCCGCCATGGAAAGCAAATTCCCGGTACATGTCGCTCAAGCCTTCCCATGGGTTGATGGCGGCGAGATGTGGCGGCTGCGTTGCCGCAATGAGCCATTGAATGATCGCCAGGTAAGAGACGCCCGTCAGTCCGACCTTGCCGTTGCACCACTCCTGCACGCCTGCCCACTCGACCAGATCGTGGCCGTCGTCGCCTTCTTCATGGCCCCAATAGGTGGCGTTTCCTTCCGATTGCCAGGTGCCGCGGGGATCTACATTGATGATCGCATAGCCGCGCGGAACCCAATAAAGCGGGTCGGGAGCCTCGAAATTTGTGAATTTCGAATACCATTCACGCCGAACGCCGCCCTCCTTGAAGAAATACTCGTATTGAAAAGGTCGGTGCTTGCCGTAGGCGCTCCAGGCGATGAGCGCCGGTACCTTTTCTTTCCCCTCAGGCCGCGTCACGTCGACATATATTTTTACCCCGTCGCGCATCTGAACGGCGACATCGTGCTCAAATATCATCTCGTTTTCTGTTGAAACCTTGTAGCCAAGCCCCGGGTATCCGTGGTTGGTTGGCGGCACGCCATCACGGAAAATTCTTTTAAACAGTTCTTTGGTCATCCGTTATTAATCCGCAAAGTGATTAGCGCAGGGCGGTTCTGTCGATCTTGCCCAACACATTGCGCGGCAATGTATCGACGAATTCGATGATCTTCGGCCGTCGGTAGCGCGGCAGTTCGCGACTCTCCAAACAGTAACGGTCCACATCCTGGGCGGTGAGCTTCGGATCGCGGCGTACGATCAGTGCTTTAACTACCTGACCCCATTTCTCGTCCGGAACGCCGCAGACGGCGACGTCGGCAATACAGGGATGCTTGGACAGAAAGAACTCGATCTCTTGCGGGTAGATATTTTCACCCCCGCTGATGATGACGTTGTCGATACGATCGATGGGAAAAATATAGCCGTCGCCGTCCACCCGCACGATATCTCGCGCGTATTGCCAGCCGCCACGCGTGTGCAGCGTTTCGAGCGGTGTGCAGTAATATTCCGAAATGCATTGGGGGCCGCGGTTAATGAGCTGGCCCTCGCCCGGCGGGAAAATCACCTGATTGGGATCGATTTCGATGCCTTCACGAATCTCGATGACACGCACGTCCTGGAAGTAGCTGGGCCTGCCTATGCTCTCCCATTTAGCCTCCGGTTCCAGGCCGGTATGACAGTTTGTGATCGCTGTACAGCTTTCGGTAGTCCCGTAGGTATTGAGGATTTCGCAATGAAGTGCACCGCGAACGCGATGCAAAAGTGTCTGCGGAAGGGGGGAGCCGCCGCTGCGTATCAGCCGCAACGACGGTGTATCGAGGCCGCTCATTTTCTGCTTGGCTTCGGCCAGTTGGTACATTTGAGTCGGCACCGCAAATAGTTCGGTGACGCGGTATCGAGCGATCAGGTTCAACGCTTTTTCGGCGCCGTAATCGCCGATCATCACCTGCGCGGCGCCTACGAACAGATAAGCGACAAAGAAATTGGTGGCAGCGCCGATGACGACCGGCGCCAGACTCATCCCGACATGACCGCGGTCCAAACCCATTTCCAGGCAGTATTGGATAGCGGTCATGATCTGTGTCTCGTTGGTGAAAGCAGCGCCTTTTGGCCGTCCGGTCGTTCCCGACGTATGAATGACATTGCATAGGTCGGTTTCTCTGATATCCGCCGGCGGCGGATCTGTTGCGGGTAAGCCCGTGCACCAGTCAAAGCGCAATGCGCCATCCGGCATTGCATCGCCAACACCGATAAATCGACAGAAATCGGCACCTCGCCTGATCTCGGCAACCATCTCGGAATATATGGAATTGAAGATCAGCGCCTTTAGGGTCTCTTGCTGAATAATGTAGCCGAGCGCGCTTGCGGATAATCTGAAGTTCAGGTTGGATGAGACGGCGCCGATTTTTTGACAGGCCAGAAAGCCGATGGCGAATTCGGCGCAATTATTCAGAAGGAGCCCGACCGTATCACCTTTTCTCACGCCAAGATCGATTAAGAAGTTGGCGCATTGGTTTACCGCCGCGTTGAGGTCAGCGTAGGTATAGGCGCGCTCACTTCCGATGATTGCGGTGCGGTTGGGCCATCTCGAAACGTTGCCAACAAAACTATCACGTAGTGTTCCAAGCATGGGAATTGCTCTCTAGCTTTCGCCGGCCGATATCGCTTTTTGATTCTTTCGAACGGGCGGGGGTGCAACCCGTCATGGCCCGCTCGCGCCCAATCGCACATTCGACCGTCAAACACGAATACGGCGGCGATAATCGTCGGTCCAAGCCGCAGCGTTGTTAGCGTTGTGACTCCGACAGACTGTATTTCCAGGCCTTATTCGCGACGTCGAGTTCAAGCAGATGCGAGCGGATATAACCGTCGCCGGTATCTTTCATGGTGATGTCGTTCAAACCACGCCAGGATTTCAACGCCATCAACGCATTGGTAATTTCCTCTCGCGCTTTTTCAACGTCGGTCGTCCCGTCGATCTTTTTCTCCCTCATGATGCCAACCAGCAACATCGCCGCATCGTAAGCCAGCGTTGCATTGGCGACGTTGGCGGGTTTGGCAAGGCTGGTCGTTTCCCCCGAGAGCTTGGCGTAGCGCTCGGCGAATTCGTCATGGCCTTTGATTTTGGGTGCCGATTCATTGGTGTTGAAGCCGATCGTATGCACGTTCTTGGCTCCGGCGCTCACTGTTTGCGGGAAATTGCCCGGCCAGATCAACGCATTGACTAGAACCGGCACCTCAAAGCCTTGTGTATCCAGCTCCTTCAAGACCCCGAGAACATTCGGTGGAAATGCACTGAGGAAAACAGCATCGGGCGCAAGCCCGCGGATCTTGATGGCGATCGGAGAGTAATCGGTCGCGCGCGTATCAAACCCGACAGTATCCAGAATTTGCAGGCCGTGTGCTGTCGCGGCTTTTTGAAACTCGTTGATGCCGGAAGCTCCCGACGCCTCTTTCAAATCGCCAGCAATGACGACTTTCTTAACATTGGGGAATTTCTTGAGGAACTCGACAACGCCTTCGGGGATCATCAGGTCATCGGGCGGATGCAGGCGCATCGCGTAGGGTTTTTTCGAAATGCCGGGCTTCAGCGCCGTGTAGTTGAGCGCCGGAGCCTTCATTGACTCGGCCAGCGGCGCCACGCTTTCCCAGTTCGTACCGGAAATCGGGCCGAGCGAAGCGATCACCCCGTCCGCCACGTGGCGGCGGAATAACAGCACGGCCTGATCAGGACGTCCTTGATCATCATCGATGAGCAACTCAATCAAGCTGCCGTTCACCCCGCCCGTCTTGTTGACATCATCGATCGCCATTGTGATGCCAATCCGATACATTGTGCCGTTCGGGGTTTGGAATCCCGACAGCGGCAGACTCACTCCAATCTTAATCGGAGGCTTGTCGGCGGCGAATGTCGCCGAACTTGCGATCATGCTTGTCAGCATGACACATGCTGCGACAAATCTGCGTCTATCTGTCATGGCGCTCTCTCTCTGTTGGTTATGTGAATCCGAGGTACTGGCTAAACAACTCGACATCGTGAACGAGCGCTTCGGCATTGCCTTGCCGAACGATCACTCCCTGCCGAAGGACGTAGCCGCGGTTGGCAAAACGCAGGGCGGCATGGACATTCTGCTCGACCAGCAAGATCGCCATTCCGCGGGTCTTGAACCCGTCCAGTACTCGATAGGCCTCGCGCACCATCCGTGGCGACAACCCAAGCGAGGGCTCGTCCAGCAGCAGGATCTTTGGCGGGGCGATGATGGCGCGGGCAAGAGCCAGCATTTGCTGCTCGCCACCGGACAGGTCTCCAGCTGGTTGATGCCGCCGTTCCTTCATGCGTGGGAAGTGTTCGAATGCTTCATCGAGCGCTCTGGTGAACGATCGACCTGACGGGTACATATCGAAAGCAAGACGCAGATTCTCGAGCACCGTCTGGGTGGCAAGAATGCCGCGACTTTCCGGTAAGTGCAGCACGCCGCGGCGAGCCAAGTCGTGTGTCGGAATCCGATTCGTCGGCACCCCATCCAAGCGGATGGTTCCAGTCCAGGACAGCATATTGCAAATGGCCCGTAGCAATGTCGTCTTGCCCGCGCCGTTGGCGCCGACGACCGCCACGGCCTCCCCCTTGCCGATTTCGAGCGTGCAGTCACGCAACGCGCTGATTGGTCCGTAAGACGCGTGCAGATGATCGACCAAGAGTACGGGGGTGTCAGTCATCGGTGCCATCCGTTCCGAAATAGGCTTCGATGACATTGGACTGCGCTAGAACGTCGTTAGGGCGGCCTTCGGCGATCTTACGGCCGGAGTCGAGAACGATCAGGCGATGCGGCAAATTGCGCATCATCGCGACGTCGTGCTCGATGATCACTATGGCTTCGACAAATTTGTGCGACGCTCTGATGGTGCTGCTGAGTTCCTCCGTTTCTCGTTCGTTCATACCCGCCGCCGGCTCGTCTAGGAAGAGCAGCGACGGCTTTCCCGCCAGCGCGCGCGCGATTTCGAGACGCCGCGCTTCACCATAAGCGAGCGAGCCGGCCAGCCAGTCCGATTTATCGACCAAGTGAAATTGTTCAAGCAGCCTCTTGGCTGCCGTCACGAAGCTGCGTTGGTTCCACACGCAAAACGAACGGAGCGGCCGGTCGATATGTTCTTTCGTCGCCACGAGCACGTTTTCAAGAACGGTCATTCGCCGTAACAGCCGAATGTTCTGGTAGGTCCGGGCAATTCCAAGTCGCGCCAATTCGTAACTCGCTAGGCCGGTTACATTTCGGCCGCCATAATGAATTGTACCTGCGTCGGCGGGATAAAGCCCGGTAACGACGTTGATGAAGACGGATTTCCCGGCGCCGTTCGGGCCCATGAGGCCGAGAATTTCACCGCTCTGCACATTAAAGGAAACCGAATCCAAAGCGTTCAAACCGCGAAACGACTTGCTCAAACCTTCGACAACAAGAACGGATTGCGCAACTACATTCATGTTACGCGCTCTTTGCTCTGGCTGGTTTTGACTCGTCGGCCTTAGCAGTCACCCAAATTTTTTTTGCTCGCGTAGTAACGTCGCGGAACGCCAGCAAACCGTCAGGCCGGATCAAGAGCAGAACGAGAATGATGACGCCGAATGCGGTCGGCCGCCAGCTTTCGAGACCGCGTACCACCTCGGGGATGAGCGTCATGATCACTCCGCCGATCGGTGGTCCCCACATGTTGTTGGTTCCGCCCAGCACGGCATAGAGGACGATGAATACCGAAACAACAATCCCGAATTGATCCGGCGTCACATGAATAAGATGATGCGCGTAGAAACTGCCTGCGACCGCGGCAAGAAAGGCGCCGACTCCTAAACAGACAAGCTTCACATAAACGGTGTTAATGCCGAGCGAAGCCGCGCTCAGTTCATCTTCGCGCACGGCGTCGAGAATGCGTTGCAATGGTGACTTTGACAGAAACCAAAGGCCGCATCCCACCAAAATAACAAGGGCAATGACGTGCCATGGCCTTGTCCCCACCATGCCGCCGAAGCCTTGGATGCCGCCGACATAATCAATCGATTCGATGACCGCTTTTACCGACACGGTAATGCCGACGGTCACGAGCATGAGGTAGATGCCGCGTGTTCGCAAAGCCGGGAAACCGACAAGCACGCCGACGGCGCCCGCGATCAGGCCCGCGATCAGCGCGGCCGGAATAAGTGGCATGCCAAACTTCACCGTCAACACGCCGGAGGCATAAGCGCCGATCGCCATGAAACCGCCGTTGGCGAACGAAAGGCTGCCCGCCAGAAGAATGACATACACGCTCCAGGCCAACACCATGTTGACGCCGACGAACACGATGTAGTCCTGCATCATGCCCGGATCTCCTTAGATACCAGCGTGCCAAACAGTCCGGCGGGCCTCAGCAGCAGGATCGCGATCATGAAAAGCCAGACGAAGACGTCGGCGAATTGACCGACTCCCCATTGGAACGCGAGGGCTTCGATAACTCCGACCAGCAACCCGCCGAGCAGCGCGCCTCGGAGATCGCCCATGCCGCCGATCGCCATGATCGCCAGCGCCTTGAGGCCGAACGTGAATCCGACATCGGTGCTCGAGTACCCGGTGCGCACCGCCAGGGCGAGGCCGGCAAGGCCGGCCATCACCGATGCGATGACGAAAACCTGTTGATTGATCCGCGTGACGTTAATTCCGAACAGCGCGGCCTTGGCGGGGGACTCGGCGACCGCGCGTATTCTGCGTCCGAGTCCGGTCCTGAGCACCACCAGATAGAGGACGAGCATGAGGAGCAGAGAAATCACCAGAATGGCGAGCCTGAGCACCACAATCTTTAGCCCCGCAATGGTGATCGTCGCTGTTTGCAAGCTTCCCGGCAGGGTCAAGGCGACGGGCTCAGCGCCCCAGACCTTCTGCGAGAGATCGATGAGTACGAGACCTATCGCAAACGAACTTAACGCAGCGGTGATATGCGCGTCGGCCGAGCGAAATTTGCGGAAGCCGACGAATTCAACCATCAGGCCTAGCAGGCCCGAAATGATAGCCGTAATCAGGATAGCGACTGGTAATGATGCGCCGAGCGCAACGCTCGCCAAGCAAACGAAACCGCCGAGCATAAAAATTTCGCCGTGAGCGAAATTCAATTTATCGAGTACTCCGAAAATGAGCGTATAGCCCTGCGCGATAAGCGCATACATGCTGCCAAGCACCACCCCATTGATGATCTGTTCGACGAGCATCCAACAAATCCTGAACGGCTGGCGTCAAGGCGAAGCGCATTTGCGCTTTCGGCCCATACGCGGTCTCACGCTGGGTAAATACCTCCGGACAGAAATGTATTCAGAACGTTGCCCTTAGTGATCGGCAGCAGCAAATACGAGGGATAATCCTCATTGTGGAACACAGTCACCCGGCTAACGGCGACACGTGAGAGGCTTCCAGAGCCCGCCAGTTCGAACGGATTCTTTGGCTCGTCATCAACACAGCGGATTCTCACCGCGATACGCGATCCGGCCTTGAACAACCGTCCAGTCGGGACCAGCTTGACGTCGAACTCGTAAATATCGCCGGGTTTAAGCGGCTGGGGATTGGTGTGCTTGTGAATGGGCTCCCAGGGTTTCGACTTTTGCAGGTCAAGCTCGCGGTGCGAGCCTTTCAGCCAGCCCTTCGTGACAAAATGTTCTTTGCCGTCGGGATCGATCTCCAACAGCGAAATGATCCAGTTAATGTCGGTGTCAGTGGTCGATGCGAAAAGCTTAAGCGCGATGGGACCGCAGACTTCCGTGTTCTCGATCAGTCTTGGCGTCGCATATTGGAGCTCACCCCGCATCCAGGGGGAATCTTCAAACGAATCGCCTCCTTCGTTGCTCCAATGCTCGTGTTCGTTCAATAAACCTTCTTCATGGAGATAGAAAGGAACCCATTTCGTTTCCGATAGCGGCCAGTCATTTGCTTCTTTCCATTCTCCCGTCCCGGTGATGAATATTTGGATCGGCGGCTCATTCATGATTCCATTATCGATGCCTTTAACCCAGTAATCGAACCATCGTACGGCCTCATGCTGAAGCTGGCCAACTGGCCGATCGAGATAGATATTGGGACCGAGTATCATCTTCTTCGGGACGTTGAGATTCTCCCAGCTGCGGAACGCGGCCGGCGTATGGATCCCGTACATTCCCCAGCATCCGCCAATAAACGCCGGAATTTTGATCTTGGTGTAATCGACTGTGCGCTCTTTCCAGTAGTCATCGTAGAGCGGATGTAGAGCAAGATCGACGATAAACGGATTGATGCCAGCCTCGGGATTTCTTAGGGCGGCAACAAGTTCTGGAACCGCATTAATGTCGTCGTCTTCCAGTAAGCGGGCAATGGCGTCCAGGTAGGCTTTTTCGCCCATGCGTTGCTTGGAGACGTTCGCCGGACGGCACTTGCCGTAGGTGAGGGAGGTCGCACTCCAGCCGATCGGCCATTTGTACGAAAACATTCCGCCACGATAGATGAAATCCCGGTAGAAATCGGTTGATCCCCAGGGGCAAAAAATCGTCTTCAGGTGCGGCGGGTTGAGGGTCGCGACAAGCAATTGAACCCAGGCGAAATAAGACACCCCAAACATAACGACATTACCGTCGCACCACGGCTGCGCCGCTAACCATTCGATGGCTTCGTAAACGTCTTTGGTTTCCTGCGGCCCCGAAAAATCCCACAGCCCTTCCGATTTTCCGGTCCCGCGCGCGTTGCACACCACATGGGCGTAGCCGCGGCGCGCAAAGAAGATTGGGTCGCCGGACTCAAGCGATGCATTCGTTCGCTCTTGTCCGGGATTTTTCCATTGCGCAGTGGACAGGGCGGCGGGCTTGATGGGGCCGGTCTGGCCAGTCGCATGGTAACAGTGAAAACCAAGGATGACCGGCGCCTCGGCCAAACCGTCCGGCTTCCAGACATCGGCGCTCAGTCTGATGCCGTCGCTCATGGGGATCTTGATGTCCTGCTCGGCAATGACCCCATATTTCCGCTCGGAGGTTTTCCACCGACGGCTGAACATCGCCCCTTTATAGTCTTCGAAAGCCATAGCCCCCCCACGCGAACGGTTGCCAATTTTATCGTTTTTGTATTTTGAGCCTGCGCTAATGTCATTGATCATTGTCAAGACATCAGCCCCTGCCGGTCAACGAAGCCGGCCGCTTGATCGGCATCGACAAGGCATGGATCAGGCGCTCAGTGTCCAGCGCTAGGTCGCTGTCGCAGGGCGCGGTCCGATCGGCCGTGCTAACTCCTCATCTATGTATTCGATTGAGCAGCCTTTCGTTTCAATGCCGAAGAAGTAATAGACAATTCCGGCCAACAGGTACCATCCAGCGAGATAGATAAACGCCGGGCCGATCATCGCGATCGAAGCTTGAGGCGTTACGTTCACATTAAAATCAATTCAGCAAATGATGGGACGAAAACCGCGATCGCGTTCTGCGTCCAACCCATTACGGAGCCGTCCTCATCGTAGTGAACCTCATGAATACAATAGGATTTCTCGCCATGCTCTTCGATCAAGAGCACGCGGTGGTTCCAGGTTATTGGCGTTGGTCGTCCCATCATTTGCTGAATTGATTTTAATGTGAACGAGAGCGGAACGATCGACGGCAACGTGAGGGGCAGGGGACAATGAATGTGCTGAGGAACCTGTGGGGGGTCCGCTTGTGAGATTTCCCGGCGTGCGAACAGCCCCGAAAGGTGAAGGCCTGGCGGGTGCGAGCATGTCTCTGCAAATAGCCGATTGAATTTCAATGAATCGGTTTCGGGGCCTTGCTCTCTGCCGCAAAAATTCTGTTGCAAGTCCGCAAAATCATTACGCAATCAGGCGGGCTTTGTCTCTGTCCCGCAAAATCCCGTTTCCCAGAATACAGAGACAGTTGTTAGCAGACGCGGTTTCAGTTCGAGAGTTTGCGCAGGTCCGGTGTCACGCTGGTGCCGAATACGTGGCAGCGTGAGCATTACTCGACAAACTTGACCTCGCCGAGGCGGCTTGCCTGCGCAATCTTCTTATCATCGTTGTCCCATTTGAAACTTATAACATCAGAACGGGGGGAGAATCGCTCAGGTCCGGGTTGTCCTGTCCCGGTCCATCATCACTTAATCGGCCTCATCCGCCCCCTGAGTTAGCGCCTACGAACTTTCCTCTGTTCCATAGGCCAGATTGTGTCGAGCCCTCAGCGGAAGTGTAGGTACCTTGCCCATTGTAAAATCCATCTTTGATTTCACCCACGTACTTCGCCCCACCTGGAAACGAATACGTGCCTTGTCCATTTGGTTTGTCGTTTTTGAATTCACCAACGTATTTCTGTCCGCTGGGCCACGTGAGCGTGCCTTGCCCTCTTTGTAGGTCGTCCTTGAATCGACCGACGTATTTCTGTCCATTCGGCCACGACAGTGTGCCCTGTCCGTTCCTTTCGCCGTCTCTCCATTCGCCAACGTATTCACGTCCATCAGCGTATGTTTGGGTGCCTCGTCCATTTCTTTTTCCGTTACTTACTTCGCCGACATATTTGCCTCCGTCGGCAAATGCATAAGTCCCCTGTCCATTTTCTTTGTTATCTCTCCATTCGCCGAGATATTTGTCTCGATTCGGCCACGTGAGCACGCCCTGCCCATTTCTTTTGCCGCCTCTGAACTCGCCAACGTAGCTACTTCCATCAGAGTACGTTTGGGTGCCTCGTCCATTTCTTTGGTCGTCCCTCCATTCGCCAACGTAGCTAGTTCCATCAGCGTACGTTTGGGTGCCCCGCCCGTTTCGTTTGCTATCGCGCCAATCGCCGACGTATTTGTCACCGCTGACAAATGTGTAAGTGCCCTGTCCATTTTCTTTGCCATCCCTCCATTCGCCGACGTATTTGTCTCCGTTGGCAAACGTGAGCGCACCCTGCCCACTTCTTTTGTTGTCTTTGAATTCACCGACGTACCTACTTCCATCGGGATAGCTATAAACACCTGTGCAGTCGGTCCGGACTTGGTTTCGGTCGGATGGGCACTCAGGCGACTGACTTTGAGCAGCAGCAATGCTTGATGCTAAGCCCAAAGTA
>Ga0187804_10000092_pt1 | contig 19249 bp, 15 predicted proteins | sample NC_wetland_sal_i_3_FD_132961 | JGI IMG/M metagenome (GOLD analysis project Ga0187804, IMG submission 132961) | Wetland sediment microbial communities from Neuse River Estuary, North Carolina, USA - Control_4 | ecosystem: Environmental > Aquatic > Freshwater > Wetlands > Sediment | place: USA...
ATCGGCGCGGTAGTTGCCCGTAGAGACGGGGCTTGCCCCGTCTCAGACGCGGCAAGCCGCGTCTCTACGGGAAGATCAGACGACCTTTTTGCGTCGCGGCGGCTCTCGGGCCGCCGCACCTTTCTGGGGGATCAGAAGTGACGGCGAGCACCTCTTCGAACGGCGCAAGATTCAGGCTCTACGCCCTGTCTGGATTGCTCTGCCTGTGGCTGCTGGCAATCTGCCTGCGTCTGGTCTACCTGCAGATTTTCTGCTACGGAGATTTCCAGCACCGCGCCCAGCATCAGCAACAGCGCAGCTTCGACCTTTCACCCAAGCGGGGAATCATTTACGACCGGGCGGGCCGCGAGCTGGCCATGTCCATTCAGATCGACTCCGCCTTTGCCGTGCCCACGGAAATTCCCGATCTCCCCAACACGATCAACCTGATTGCGCGCATTACAAAAGACGATCCGCGTGTGCTGCTGGCGGATTGCCAGGCGCGCAAAACTTTTTGCTGGGTCGCGCGCAAAGCCGACGCCGAAGTCATCGAGCGCATCCGGGCGATGAACCTGCAAGGCATCCACTTCCAGAAAGAACCCAAGCGCTTCTATCCCAAGCGCGAGCTTGCCGCCCAGGTGCTGGGCTACGTCGGCACCGACGACCAGGGTTTGAGCGGTCTGGAGCGGCAGTTCAATGAGGAACTCCAAGGCAAGCCAGGCAAGCTCATGATCTCGGTGGACGCCCGCAAACGCTGGTTCGCCAGCGTGGAGAAGCAGCCCGAATCCGGCGATAACCTCGTTCTCACCGTTGACCAGAACATCCAGTACATCGCCGAGCGCGAGCTGGAACGCGCCATGCAGGAGACGCAAGCCATCGGCGGCACGGTGATCGTGGAAAACCCGCATACCGGCGAGATCCTCGCCCTGGCCAATCGGCCCACGTTCAATCCCAACATTCGCAAAGAAGTCCGCAACGAAGCCCTGAAAAACCGCGCGGTCAGCGATGTCTATGAGCCCGGGTCTACGTTCAAGGTAGTGACCGTTTCCGCCGCGCTCGATGAGAAAGTGACCCGGCCCGACGAAGTGTTCGACTGCCAGATGGGCTCGATCGTGATCAACGGCATGAGGATCCACGATCACAAGCCGTTCGGCTTGCTGCCGGTTTCCGACATTATCGCGAACTCCAGCGACGTGGGCGCAATCAAGGTCGCCCTGCGCCTCGGCGACGAACGGTTCTACAAGTACATCCGCGGCTTTGGTTTCGGCCAGCAGACCGGGATCGAACTTCCCGGCGAAACCCGCGGCTTGGCCAGACCGGTCGCGCGCTGGTCGAAAGTTTCGATCGGAGCCATCGCGATGGGGCAAGAGATCGGTATTTCGCCGCTTCAGCTCATGTCTTTATTCGCGACGATCGCGAACGACGGGGTCCGCGTCCCGCCCCGCATCGTGGCCGGCACGATGGAGCCGCAGAACACACCGCAAACCATCTCCTTCCAGCCCGCCGAGGGCACGCGCGTCATTTCCCCGCTGACCGCGGCGCAAATGCGCCAGATGCTGCAAGGCGTGGTTCTGCATGGGACCGGACGCAAGGCCATCCTCGAGGGCTACAGCTCCGCCGGCAAAACGGGCACGGCGCAGAAAGTGGATCCGGCCACGGGAACATATTCCAAGACGAAATACGTAGCTTCTTTCGCCGGATTCGCCCCAGTCAATAATCCGCAGATCGCGGTGGTGGCGATCCTCGACTCCGCCGTCGGCCTGCACCAGGGAGGCCAGGTCTGTGCCCCGATATTCCAGCGGGTCACGCAGCAGGTTCTCGAGTATCTGCACGTGCCGCACGACGTCGAGCTTCCCGCCAGCCGTCAAACTCTGCTCGCCCGCCGCAATGTCGGCGACGCGGTTCTGGAGGAAAGTTCTCCGGATCGCCTGGGCGCCAGCTTGGATGTCGCCGAAGCCAGCGAAACGCCCAAGCCCGCAGCCGTGAAGCCGGACACGGTTGCCGCCCAGATTGTGCCCGCCAGCCTGACGAGCGGAGAATCGGCCCAACCAGCGCCAGCCGCCTCGACGACGGCGGTCACGAATCCTCCGGCAGGAACCGGGGATCCTGCGATTCCGAAGCTGCCCGCGAGCGGAACCGTGGTTCTCGACGTCGAAGAGGGAGGCATCGAGGTTCCGTCATTTCTCGGCAAGAACGTCCGCGCCGCTGTCGAAGCCGCCCAGGACGCCGGGCTCGACCTCGACGCAGTCGGCAGCGGCGTCGCCCGGGAACAGGCGCCCCCGCTGGGGTCGCGCGTGGCGGCGGGATCGCGGGTGTTGGTGCGGTTTGGAAGATAAGCCAACGCTGTCATAGAGACGCGGCTTGCCGCGTCTCCGGCCGCGGGAGGCGAGAAACCAGGATCAGGCGAGAACCGTCAGACGCGGCAAGCCGCGTCCCTACAGCGACGAGAATCTGGGCTGTTTATAATCACTCCAATGACTTTCCAGCAACTCTTGCAGGGCGCGGAGGTCCTCTCCCAAACAGGAAATTCGACCGGCAATCCGGCCGTCACTGGTGCGGAATACGATTCCCGCCGCGTGGGCCCCGGAGTTGTCTTTGTCGCCATGAAGGGGGAAACCAGCGATGGCAATCGCTTCATTGATCAGGCCATCGCGGCGGGTGCGGCTGCGGTGGTCACCGATTCCGCCTCGGAGGTTCCGCGCCCGGGAGTCGCCTGGGCTCAGGTTCCCCACGGACGCCGCGCACTCGCCCGCCTGAGCGCCAATTTCTACAAACGTCCCGCCGAGCGGATGGCCAACACCGGAATCACCGGCACGAACGGCAAGAGCACGGCCGCCTTTCTGATGGAATCCATTCTCCGCGCGGCCGGACGCAAGACTGTGCTGGTCGGCACCATCGAATACCACGTCGCGGGGAAGATTCTTCCGGCTCCCCACACTACGCCGGAAGCCCTGGAATTGAACCGCCTGCTGGCTGAAGGTCTCGGCCAGGGCGTGACCGAATCGGTGATGGAAGTTTCTTCGCACGCGCTCGACCAGCAGCGCACCTTCGGAATTCCTTTTGACGTCGCGGTGTTCACCAACCTTACCCGCGACCATCTCGACTACCACGGCACCATGGAAGACTACTTCCGCGCTAAGCAGGTCCTGTTCGAAGGCTGCGGAACCGATCCGCCCCGTGCCGCCGTTATCAACACCGACGATGAATACGGCCGCCACCTGTACGTGCTTTGCAAGAAGAAGAGCTCCGTCGTGCTTTCGTACGGCCTGACATCCGGCGATTTCCGCGCCGAGGCGGTCGAGGTCACCGCACGGGGCACCCGCTTCCAGATGGTAACGCCCTCGGAAAAGATCGCCCTGTGGACGCCCCTGATCGGCCAGGTGAACGTGTACAACGTACTGGCAGCGGCGGCCGCCGGTCACGCCCGCAACTGTCCCACCGAGGCGATCGCCAAAGGAGTTTTCGACCTGGCTCGCGTCCCCGGACGCTTCGAGCGCGTCGATTGCGGCCAGCCCTTCACCGTCGCCGTGGACTACGCCCACACCGACGACGCCCTCCGCAATCTCACGGCCCTGGCTCGCGACTTTGTCGCCCGCGCCGGACTCAAGGGGAAAGTCATTACGCTGTTCGGCTGCGGCGGCGATCGCGACCGCACCAAGCGCCCGTTGATGGGCGAAGCAGCGGCCAGGGGAAGCGACTTCGTCGTGCTGACCTCCGACAACCCGCGCTCCGAGGATCCTCTCGCCATCATGAACGACGCCGTCATCGGCCTGCAGAGATCGAGCACGAAATATACGATGGAGCCCGACCGCCACAAGGCGATCGCTCTGGTTCTGCGGGAAGCCGCTCCTGGAGACATCGTGCTGCTCGCCGGCAAGGGACACGAAAAAGTGCAGATCAACAAGGAAGGGACCATCCCGTTTGACGACGTGGCGGTCGCGCGCGAAACCCTGGCCACGCTTGGCTATGACTGCGCCGCCGCCCGAGCCAGCAGTGCGGGGAAGGCTGTATGAAGCTCGCCCTTTCCCGCATCGCCGAATTCATTGCCGCCACCGGCGCCTGCGACAGCCGCGCGACCGCGCAGGGATATTCGATCGACTCCCGGACCATCCAGCCCGGCGAACTCTTCTTTGCGGTCAAGGGCGACCGCCTGGACGGTCACGATTTTGTCGAGCAAGCATTGGCCAAAGGCGCCGTGGCCGCAGTCGTTCGCAAGGATAATGATCAGTTGCCAGGCTACTCCGCGCCCGCCCGCCTGCTGGCCGTGGAAGATACCCTCGTCGCCTTGCAGACCCTGGCCACAGCCGTGCGCAAGCTATGGGGTAAGACCGCCATCGGCATCACCGGCTCGATGGGCAAGACCACGACCAAGGAAGCCCTGGCCCACCTGCTCGTGCCGCGCTACCGTGTGCATCGCTCGAAGGGCAATTTCAATAATCATTTCGGGCTTCCTCTAGGACTGCTTTCTCTTGAGCCGGAGTACGATCTGGCGGTGATCGAGATGGGCATGTCGCACGCCGGCGAGATCGCCGCCCTGGCCCGCATCGCTCAGCCCAATGAGGGAGTCGTTACTACCGTCGGCCCCGTGCATCTGGAATTCTTCGATTCCGTCGCCGGAATCGCCCGCGCCAAGTACGAGCTGATCGAAGCCCTCCCGCACGGCGGCACCGCGTTCCTGAATGCCGACGACGAGTACGTCTGCCAGTTTGGACGCGACTTCAAGGGCAAAGTCGTCCTATTCGGCCTGAAACCCTCGGCTGACGTGCGTGCGGAAAACATCGGCGTGCTCGGCCCCGAAGGCATGCGCTTCGATCTGGTCAGCCAGGGAGTGCGCCAACCCGTGCGCAGTCCGCTGCTGGGCAAGCACAACGTGTACAACGTGCTCGCGGCCGCCGCCGTCGCGCTGGAACACGGCGTCACACCCTCCGAGATCGCCGAGGCCCTGCCCTCCCTCCAGGCCGCCGACAAGCGCGGACAGGTCGTCCAACTGGGTAACATCACCGTGCTGTACGATTGCTACAATTCCAGTCCGAAGGCGCTGATGGCGGCCGCCGATACTCTAGCCGCCATGCCGGCCCGGCGGCGGATCGTCGTGGCTGGCGAGATGCTGGAACTGGGCACGACCAGCGAGCAGTTGCATCGCGACTGCGGACGCTACATCGCGAGCAAGAAGCTCGACTTTCTGCTTGGGGTTCGCGGATTCGCGAAGCCCATGGTGGAAGCGGCGAGTGAAGCAGGCATGAAAGCGGAATTCGTCGCCATGCCGGAAGATGCCGGCGAATGGCTCGCGCGTGAAACGCAAGACGGAGACGCCGTGCTCTTGAAAGCGTCGCGCGGCGTGAAGCTGGAGAAAGCGTTAGAGGCATGGCAGCAGAAGATCGGCGTGAGCGTGGTGCAGTCGAATGCGAAAACTGACCACTAACCACTAATCACTATCCACTGGTTTTCGGAGGCGGTTTGCTCTACTGGCTCTTATACCTGAAGCTCTACCACTACTTCCCGCCCTTCCGCATCTTCCGCTATCTCACGTTCCGCACCGCCTTCGCCAGTCTGACCGCGCTGTTTACCGGGCTGATTGTCGGGCCGATTGTCATCCAGCGCCTGCGCGAATTTCAGATTGGGCAATACATCCGCGAAGAAGGCCCGCAGGCCCACCAGAAGAAGGCCGGCACCCCCACCATGGGCGGACTGCTGATTGCCATCGCTATCCTGGTGCCGACGCTCCTCTGGGCCGACCTGGGCAACCCCTTTGTCTGGATCGCCGTGTTTTCCACCATGGCCTTTGCCGCCATCGGCTTCGCCGACGACTACCTGAAGGTGGTTCATCGCCGCAATCTCGGGCTCACCGCGCGCGCTAAAATCGGCCTGCAGGTCGCCACCAGCGTTCTGATCGCCATCGCTCTCATCGCGCTGCAGTATCGCAAGCTCTATTCCACCAAGCTGCTCGTCCCCTTCTTCAAGCAGTTCCACCCCGATCTGGTGGTTGAGAGATGGGCCCGGCAGCCGGAACTCTGGCCGCTGGCGTTTCTGCCCTTTGTGGGGTTCGTGGTGCTCGTGATTGTCGGCTCCAGCAACGCTGTGAACCTGACCGATGGCCTCGACGGGCTCGCCATCGGCTGCACCGTCATCGCCGCCGGAGCGTTGGCGGTTCTCACCTACGTCAGCGGCCACGCCGCTTTTGCCACCTATCTCGAGTTGCAGCGTATGCCGCAAGTCGGCGAGTTGACCATCTTCTGCGGCGCCATGGTCGGTTCCGCCATCGGATTTCTCTGGTATAACGCGCATCCCGCGGAAGTGTTCATGGGCGATGTCGGATCGCTGGCCCTGGGCGGCGCCATCGGAACCGTCGCCGTGATGATCAAGCAGGAACTGCTGCTCCCGTTTATCGGCGGCATCTTCGTCATTGAAGCGCTCTCGGTGATCTTGCAGGTCGGCTCGTACAAGCTGCGCAAGAAACGCATTTTCAAGATGGCGCCAATCCATCATCATTTCGAATTGCTGGGCTGGTCGGAATCGAAAGTGATTGTGCGCTTCTGGATCGCCTCGCTGGTGTTTGCCCTGTTCGCGCTGACGACGCTAAAACTACGATGATTCACCACAGAGTCACAGAGTCACAGAGAAAAGCAAGAAAAAGATGTGGTTTTCTCTGTGCTTCTGTGACTCTGTGGTGAAATAGACTTAATGGAACTCACCAACAAACGCGTGCTGGTTGTCGGCCTGGGCAAGAGCGGCGTGGCCTCGGCCTTGTTCCTCAAAGCCCGCGGCGCACGCGTCACCGTCTCCGACTCCAAGCCGGAAGCCGAGCTGCGCAGCGAAATCCTGCTCCTGCTGGAGCACGGCATCACGGTCGAAACCGGCGGCCACGGCGACCGCACCTTCCGCGGACAGGACCTGATCGTGGTCAGTCCTGGCGTGCCTTTCGACTCGCCGCAACTCATGCAGGCGCGCACCCTGGGCGAACCCGTGATCGGCGAAATCGAACTCGCCGCCCGGTTCCTCCCCGGCCCGGTTGTCGCCATCACTGGAGCCAATGGCAAGACCACCACCACGTCTTTGGCGGGAGAGATCATCAAAGCCGGAAAATTCCCCTGCGTCGTCGGCGGCAACATCGGCACGCCCGCCATCATGCTCGTGGATCGGGCCAAGCCTGAGACCTGGATTGTCCTTGAAATATCGAGCTTTCAATTGGAAACCATCGCCGGCTTCCGTCCCCGCATCGCCGTGATCCTCAACATCACGCCCGATCACCTCGACCGGCACAAGACTTTCCCCAACTACGTCAGCGCCAAGGCCCGCATCTTCGAGTATCAGCAGCCCGACGATTTCTCTGTCCTCAACGCCGACGATCCGACGACGGCCGGGTTGGCCGGTCGCACCCGCGCCCAATTGTTCTGGTTCAGCCGCAAGAAAGAAGTGGAGCGAGGCGCGTTGGTTCGCGGGGCGCACATCTTCTTCCGCGACGGCCATCGCGAGCGCCAGGTCATGCCGCTCGCGGAGATTCCGCTGAAAGGCTCGCATAACCAGGAGAACGCTCTCGCTGCGGTCTCGGTCGGCGCGCTGGTGGGCTGTGAACCGGGGCAAATCCGCGAGGCGGTGCGCAGCTTCAAGGCGGTCGAGCACCGCCTGGAATTCGTCGCCCGGATCGCCGGCGTGGACTACTACAACGACTCCAAGGCCACCAACGTGGACGCCACCATCAAGGCCCTAGAGTCTTTCCCCGCCAACATTCACCTGATTCTCGGCGGCAAGGACAAGGGCAGCGACTACACCGTGCTCAGCGACCTGCTGCGCCAGCGCGTGAAGCGCGTGTACACCATCGGCGCCGCCGCCGCCAAGATCGAATCGCACATTCAGGGCGCCGCCGAAGTCCTGCACGCGGAAACTCTCGAAAACGCCATCCGCCAAGCCAGCGAGTCAGCTGCGGCTGGCGATATCGTGCTCCTCGCCCCGGCCTGCGCCAGCTTCGACCAGTTCAAGAACTACGAGCACAGGGGACGAGTCTTCAAGGAGGTCGTCCACTCCCTGGCGCCGGCCACCACTAACCACTAACCACTCGCCACTCGCGACTAGGAACCAAGAGAGTCACCCCTCCGCCCAAGATCCACAACCAAAATCCTCCGTGCCTCCGTGCCTCCGTGGTGAAATGAACCTCGATGGCCAAGCGCGTCAACGTCGACCGCTGGATGTTCACCGTGATCGCGATCCTGGTTTTCATCGGACTGGTCATGGTCTTCAGCGCCTCGGCCGTGATGGCCAAAGAGCGCTTTGGTTCCGCCTATGGATTCCTGATCAAGCAGCTCATTTGGGCTGTCGCCGGATTGGCCACGATGATTGTGGCCATGAAGGTGGACTACAAACGGCTGAAGCACCCGGCGGTCGTTTTCTCGCTCCTCGGATCGACCACCGTCCTCCTGATTTCGGTTTTCTTTCTGGAGCGCACTCACGGCACGCATCGCTGGTTCCACATGGGCCCGCTTTCGTTTGAGCCCTCGGAACTGGCCAAGCCCGCGCTCATTTTGTTTCTGGCCTGGTTTCTAGAAAACAAGAAACTCGAAACTAAGACACTCGAAAATAAAACCCAGGCCATCGACGACTGGCGCAACACGATCCTGCCCGCGGTTGCGCCCATCGTGGTCGTGCTCGGCCTGATCGTATTCCAGCCCGATCTAGGCACCGCCATCGCCTGTGCCGGCATTACCGCCTGCATCCTGTTCGTAGCCGGTATCCGCCTGCTCTATTTTGCATACGCCTTCCTGGCTTCGATTCTGCCGCTCTATTTCCTTATTTTTCACGTGTCGTACCGGAGAGATCGCATCCTGGCCTTCCTGAATCCCTACGCCGACCCGAAGGGCTATGGCTTCCACATGATCCAGTCGCTGATCGCGGTCGCCACCGGCGGCGTGACCGGTCTCGGCCTGATGGAGGGCAAGCAGAAGCTCTTCTATCTTCCGGAGCCCCATACGGACTTCATTTTTGCCGTTACTGCCGAAGAACTCGGCCTGGTCGGCGCGCTGACGGTTGTGGTCCTGTTCGCCATCTTTCTCTGGCGCGGAACGCGTGCCGCCCTGCGCACCCAGGACAACTTCGGCCGTTTCCTCGCCGTCGGCATCACCAGCATGATCGTGCTCCAGGCCTTCATCAACATCAGCGTGGTGCTCGGCCTCATGCCGACCAAAGGCATCCCGCTGCCCTTCGTGTCTTATGGCGGATCGTCGCTGTTCGTGACCCTGGCCTGCGTCGGCGTGCTGCTCAACATCACCAAACAGGCGGAGTAACGTCGTCCGAAGGGAACGCCAAGCAAACTCACCACGGAGGCACAGAGACACGGAGAAGATCACTTTGAAAATTGCCTTTCTCCGCGCCTCCGTGTCTCCGTGGTAGATTCTGGTGTTGGCCTGACCATGCGCATCATCATCGCGGGCGGCGGCACTGGCGGACACGTCATCCCCGCCCTCGCCATCGCCCAGCAACTCAAAAAGCAGTTCGCCGCCGAAGTGCTCTTCATCGGCACGGCGCGCGGCATCGAGACCCGCCTCGTGCCCCAGGCCGGATTCCCGCTCGAACTGATCAAGGTTGGCGCGCTCAAGAACGTCAGCCTGCTGACCCGCGCCAAGACGATTTTCGACCTGCCACGCGCTCTCTGGGTTTCCGGACGGATGCTTTCCGACTTCAATCCCGACGTCGTCATCGGCGTGGGCGGCTATGCCTCCGGCCCCGCGATGTTCGGCGCCATCCGTCGCCGCATTCCGACGCTCGCCTTCGAGCCCAACGTCGTCCCCGGCTTCGCCAATCGCCGGATTGCCCGCTGGGTTTCCGCCGCCGCCGTACATTTCGAAGAGACCTGCGAGTACTTTCCCAACTGCCGAGTGACGGGGGTTCCCGTGCGCGAGGCCTTCTTTGAAATCCCGCCGAACCCGCTGCTCTCACGTCGTCCTACGTTACTCGTTTTCGGAGGCAGCCAGGGCGCGCGCGCCATCAATCAGGCCATGATCGAATCCCTCAGCGGACTCAAACAGAGAATTCCGGGCATCCACATCATCCACCAGACCGGCCAGCGCGACTACGACCATGTTCAAGCGGCCTATCAGCAGTCGGGAATTTCCGGCGAAGTCCACAAGTTTATTGACGACATGCCCGCCATGTTCGCCCGCGCCGATCTGCTCGTCTGCCGCTCCGGAGCCAGTACCGTGGCCGAAATCACCGCGGCAGGGAAGCCCGCCGTCTTTGTGCCGTTTCCCCGCGCCGCCGACGACCATCAGAACGTCAACGCCCGCGCCCTCGAACGCGCCGAAGCGGCCATCGTCGTGGAAGAATCCAACCTGGGCGCCGCCTACCTGGTCGATACGATCGACGCCCTGCTCAGCAATCCCGGCCGCCTGCAAAGGATGTCGGAGGCCGCCAAGTCGCTGGCGCATCCCAAGGCGCTAGTGGAAATCGCCGCCATGGTCCAGCAACTGGCGAATGGAGAATGACCCCTTTTTGAACCACAGAGACACAGAGCCACAGAGAAGAAATTGTAATTTTGTAATCGGGTAACTTGATAATTTGAGAACCCCAGATCAGGGGGTATGGTGGGTTTCAAATTACCAAATTACAAATTGCCCAATTACCAATTTCCTCTGTGTCTCTGTGACTCTGTGGTGAACCGCCTTTCTCCGCGTCTCGGCGGTGAAATGTTCTATCATCAGCGTTCATCCGCGAAGATCCGCGGAAAATGAAGTTCCCATGTTCGCCAAGATTCAGCGCATTCATTTCGTTGGCATCGGTGGCATCGGCATGAGCGGCATCGCCGAGGTCCTGCTGAATCTCGGCTACAAGATTTCCGGCTCCGACGTGAAAAGTTCAGCCGTCACCGAGCGGCTGGCGTCGCTAGGCGCGACCATCTTCGAGGGCCACGCCGCGGCCAACATCGCCGGATCCGACGTGGTGGTCACCAGTTCCGCCATTTCGATCGACAATCTCGAAGTCGCCGAAGCCCGCCGCTTGCACGTCCCGGTGATCCCGCGTGCTGAGATGCTGGCCGAGCTTATGCGGCTGAAGTACGGCATCGCCATCGCCGGCATGCACGGCAAGACAACGACCACTTCCATGGTCGCAGCGGTTCTGGCGGCCGGCGGTCTCGACCCCACCGTCGTCGTCGGCGGACGCGTCGACGCCATGGGCTCCAATGCCCGCCTCGGCAAATCGCACTATCTGGTCGCCGAAGCCGACGAAAGCGACCGCTCCTTCCTCAAGCTCTCCCCGATTCTCTCCGTCGTCACCAATATCGATCGCGAGCACATGGATTGCTACCGCAGCATGCGCGACGTCCGCCGCACGTTTCTGGAATTCATGGAGCGCGTTCCCTTCTACGGCATGGTCGTCGGATGCAATGACGACCCGATCTTGCGGCGCTTGCTGCCCCTGGTTCATCGCCGCGTTCGGACCTACGGAACCAGACGCGGCTCCGACTTCCTGATCCGCTCGCCACGGACCCAGCCTGCCACTGGTGAACATCGCCCGCTCAGCCATTTCCGTGTCGCCTACGAAGCGAAGGACCTGGGCGAGTTCACCCTGCACGTCCCCGGCATTCACAATGTGCTCAATGCCACCGCCGCCATTGCCGTTGGCACCGCGCTCGACATTCCCGTGGACCAGATTCGCTCTGCCCTCGACAGCTTCCGCGGGGTAGACCGCCGCTTCCAGCTTCGGGGCAAGGCTGGCGGAGTCAGCGTGATTGACGATTACGGTCACCATCCCACCGAGATCCGCGCCACTCTGGCCGCGGCCCGCCAGTGCGGGTTCCGCCGCCTGCATGTCGTCTTTCAGCCGCACCGCTACACCCGCACGCGCGACCTGATGGACGAATTCACCACCGCCTTTTCCGATGCCGACTCGCTCTTCGTCCTGGATATCTATGCCGCCAGCGAGAAGCCCATCGAAGGCGTCACGGCCGAAGCCCTAGCGCGACGCATCACGGAAAAGGGCGATCGCACCGCGCTCTACATGCCCTCGTTTCAGGATGCGGCCGCCGCCGTCGCCGCCCAAGCCCAACCGGGTGACATGATCCTGACCCTGGGCGCCGGCAGTATCGCGCAGCTTGCGCCCATGATTCTTGAGAGGCTCGAGAAACGGGCGTTAGTCGCTGGTCGGTAGTCCATTGACGGTAGAATTGCTATTCATGAAGATCGGGGAACTGGCAAAGCAAGCCGGTGTGAGTGTGCAGGCCGTTCGCTTCTACGAGCGTCGCCGCCTGATGCGCACACCGCGCCGCACTGCGGGCGGTTACCGCATGTACAGCGAAAGCGATCTGGAGATCGTCCGCGCCATCAAACAGATGCAGCACTTCGGCTTCACTCTGAGGGAAGCCCGGCGCGTTTTGCAGCTTTTCGCGCTCCCCGGCGACACCGGGCAGAACCCTCCCTACGGCCACGGCTCTCACGAATGCCTGCGCGAGGTAGCGAACATTGGCGAACAAAAGCTGAGAGCGCTGAGCGAGCAAATCCAAGCCTTGGCCCAAATCCGCACCGAACTGGAAGCGACGCTGCGGCAAGTGCGTGAGAAGCTGCCCGCGCTCAAGAAACACGCAATGTCCAACGCCATTCAGGCCAGTACGAAGGCCCGGCGCCGCGGCTGACCGTCTGTCCTAACTTTCTCCTTGACTCTATACCAAGCTACAGACCCGATACTTGGGTCGAGCCTTGCTGCATACAGCAAGTCTCAAGGAGGGTTTATGCGCAGGACTTACATTCTTGCTGTCCTATCCGGATTGCTCCTACTGGCGCCGCTCGATTCCGCAGCCCGCTCTTGCGGCAATGAGAAGAACAAAGCGGCGGCCCGCCAGCTTTTCGAAGTGGCGTTAAACCAGGACAACTGGGACGTGTACAACGAACTTCACACCAAAGACTTCGTCGCTCATGCCGGAAAGAGGTCCGCGAGTCTGGCGGAGGACTTGCAAGATGCAAAAGGATGGCGGCAGGCGTTTCCTGACGGACGGTATTCGGTGGATCAGGTGCTCGCGGAAGGCGACCTGGTAGTTGTTCGTTTTACCGGACGCGGAACCAACACAGGCACGGGGAATGGTTTGCCGGCCACGGGCAAGCCGATCGAACTAACCGCCGTTACCATTTTCCGCTTTGCCGGCGGGAAGATCGCAGAGGAGTGGACTGAGTACAACATGTTGTCACTGCTGAAGCAGCTGGGATTGGCGCCGTCCGCCACGCAGTAGCGTGAGCTTTGGGCCATGTGGCCGCGCGAAGACGAAAGCTGTGCCGGCGCACTCAACTTTGCACTGTCTCATTTCGCGAAAAGAAGCTATATTGATCTGGCTCAGCGGTTTTCTGTCGACAACTGACCGAACGAGTGGCGCGGAAATCCAGTCCCACCATCGTCCAGGAAGAGTTGTATCCGCTTCCCAACGAGGCTCCCGAGCGCGGGCCTTTCGATGACGCGCGCCTGCTCGACCTTGAAGAGGAAGAGGAATCGCCTTTCCTGCGCGGCCAAAAGCGGATCGCGGTCCGCCGCAGTCCCATCGCCCCCAAAACTGCCCACCGCCTGAAGTGGGCCCTTCTCAGCGTTTGCCTTCTCGCCCTCGTGGCCGCCGCCGGCGCCACCCTTTACCGCTACGGCCAGCGCTCCTGGCGGTTCCGCATCGATTCGAGCGACCAGATCGAAATCTCCGGCGCCCAGCATGTCACCCACGCCCAGATCCTGGAGGTCATGGGCGGCGACATCGGGCGCAACATTTTCTTTGTCCCGCTCGCCCAACGCCAGCAGCAACTCGGGCAAATCCCCTGGGTCGAATCCGCCAGTGTCATGCGCTTCGTGCCCAACCGGCTGCGGGTTGAAATTCACGAGCGCACGCCCGTCGCTTTCGCGCGCATCGGCTCGCATATTTCGCTCATCGACGCCGGCGGCACGGTGATGGAACTCGCTCCCGGCGGCAAGCACACCGGGGCCCCCAGCACGCCCGGTTCTGGCGTGATGGGGTGGAAGTATTCGTTCCCCGTCATCGCGGGCATGAATGCCGGAGAGCCGCTCTCGACTCGTGCCGCCCGCATGAAAAATTTCAACGAACTGGTTCGCCAGCTCGATTCCGGCGGCGCCAGCTATTCCAAAGACCTCAGCGAGGTTGATCTCTCCGATCCCGAAGACGTGAAAGTTCTCGCCGCCGGTCCCAACGGCGAAGTTCTCGTCCACCTGGGCTCCGGCGATTACCTGTCGCGCTACAAGATCTACCTCACCCATGCGCAGCAGTGGCGCCAGCAGTTCGACAAGTTGGAGTCCGTGGATCTGCGCTACGACGGCCAGATCATCGTCAATCCCGATCTCCAGGGGATGGCGCATCAGCCGCCGCTGACTGCGGCTTCGGCCAACGCAGCCATGGCTGCGGGCGTGAAACCGGCGGCTATTGTCAGCTACGAGAAGTACGTCGAACATCCGGCTGCGCCCGCTCCCGCAAAGAAGCCAGCGAAGCCTGTGGGAAAAGTTTCCCCGTGGTCAACCGCTCACCGCTCCGCGCTGAAGTCGAAGCCGGTCGCGGCGACGGTCGCGAAGAATGCTCCCGCACCATTTCACGCGGCAGTGCCTCCGAGTTCAAGCAAGGCGCCAAGCTCGGGATCTGCCAAGGCGACAAACCCGGCGCCATCCGTGGCCCCGCCGCCCGCTGCCTCGGGACAGAAGAAGCCCAGCCCGGCGATTCCCAAGGAGACCCCTCAGAACTGACGACGCCCATGCCCAGCCACCAGCCCAACTTCATCACCGCGATCGACGTAGGCAGCGCCAAGACCTGTGTCCTGGTCGCCGAACTCAGCGATCATGGACTGCGCTACCGGGGCCACGGCATCAGCGCGTCGCGGGGCTTGCGCAAGGGCGTGATCACGGAACTCGACAAGGCCGTCAGCAGTATCCAGAAGGCGGTGGAGAAGGCCGAGGATGTGGCGGGCATCGCGGTGGAGCACGCGCTGGTGGGAGTCGCCGGGGCCCATATCCGCGGCTTGAACAGTCACGGTGGCATCACCTTCGGCGGCCGCTCCCGCGAAATCAGCCGCGAAGAAATCCGTCAGGCCGTGGACAAGGCGCGCACGATTCCTCTCCCCGGCGACCGTGAAATCCTGCACTTGCTGCCCCAGGAGTTCATCCTCGACGATCAGCCCGGGGTGCAGGACCCCACCGGCATGATGGCCTCCCGCCTCGAGGTTCGCGTGCACATCGTGACCGTCTCCGCCAGCGCCGCCCAGAACGTCATCTCGGCCGTGAACAAGGCGGGCGTCCACGTGGACGACACCGTCTTTGAGCCGCTCGCCTGCGCCGACTCCGTGTTGCGCGCCGATGAACGCGAACTCGGTATCTGCCTCGCCGATCTCGGCGCCGGTTCTTGCGATTTGATCGTCTTCCAGCAGGGAGCGGTCGTGCATACCGCCGTGGTTCCCGTGGGCGGCGACCACTTTACCAGCGATCTTTCCGTCGGCATGTGTACGCCCCTGGCGGAGGCGGAAACCATCAAGAAGAACTTCGGAAATGCGGTCGTGACTCTGATCCCCGAGGGCAATGAGGTCGAGGTGCCCTCGGTCGGCGACCGCCCTTCACGCCTGATGCCGCAGCGCCTGGTCGGCGAAATTCTCGAGCCTCGGGCCCGCGAACTGTTCGAGATGCTGCGCGACAACCTGCGTCAGGCCGGGGTCATGGATCATTGCGTTGCCGGATTCGCGCTGAGTGGAGGCGCGGCGCGTCTGCCCGGCATGCTCGACGTGGCCGAGTCCGTCCTGCGCAAAGCCGCGCGCCTGGCTTGGCCGACGCCGATGGCGAAGATGCCCGCGCTGCTCGCCGAGCCGGAATTCTCGACCGTCCTGGGTATGGTGTATTACGGCCACCGCGCCCGCATCGCCCGCGGTCTCCAGGAACCGGGTTTTGGCGAACGCATGAAGGCCCTATTCGCCAAGAAAGGCGCGTAGGAGTTTAGGAATTCCCGTAGAGACGCGGCTTGCCGCGTCTCCGCCTGCAGCTGAGACGGGGCAAGCCCCGTCTCTACAACTGATTTCACGAGGTGTAACCATGGAAAACGATAACGGACTCCGCATCAGCTTCAACGAAGAAGCCCGCAACGACGCCCGCATCAAGGTCATCGGGGTCGGCGGCGGCGGCAACAACGCCGTCAACCGCATGATCGACGCTGGCATGGAACACATTGAATTCATCGTGGCCAACACCGACCTGCAGGCCCTGCGGACATCGCGCGCCGCCAGCAAGATCCAGCTCGGCGTGAAGCTCACCAACGGCCTTGGCGCCGGCGCCAATCCGGAAATCGGCCGCAAAGCCGCGCTCGAAGATTCCGACAAAATCATCGAAGCCCTCGAAGGCGCCGACATGGTCTTCGTCACCGCCGGACTGGGCGGCGGCACGGGCACCGGCGCTGCCCCCATCATCGCTTCGCTGGCCAGCGAAATGGCAGCCCTCACCGTGGCCGTCGTCACCAAGCCCTTCGCCTTCGAAGGCAAGCGCCGCATGCAGCAGGCGGAGCGCGGCATCTCCGAGCTGATGGAATCGGTTGACACCACCATCGTCATCCCCAATGAGAAGCTGCTCGCGGTCGCCGAGAATGCCGGTTTCTTCGAGTCTTTCCGCATCGCCGACGACATCCTGCGCCAGGGCGTGCAAGGCATCTCCGACATCATCACCATCCCCGGGATCATCAACCGCGATTTCGCCGACGTGAAGGCCATCATGGCCGGCATGGGCTACGCCGTCATGGGCACAGCCACCGCCGCCGGCGAACGCCGCACCGTCGAGGCGGCGCAGCGCGCCATCTCCTCGCCGCTGCTCGAAGCCGGCGCCATCGACGGCGCTCGCGGCATTCTGATCAACATCACCGGGTCGAACTCGCTGAAACTCGCCGAAGTGCAGCAGGCCTGCACCATCATCCAGGGCGCCGCCCACGAAGATGCCAACATTATTTTCGGCGCCGTGCTCGACGAGAAGATGAAAGACTCGGTCAAAATCACCGTCATCGCCACCGGATTCAAGGAAGCCGAGATCAATCGCCTGCGCCGGAACCAGACTTGCGATCCCGTCATCGTTCCCCGCCTGCGCGATCACTCCCGCGCGCCCCTGGCCGAGCCCGAGCCGGTCTTCGAGCCGGAGCCCGCCTTCGAGCCGGACTCCGCTCCCGCCGCCTTCCGCGACCCAGCTCCCTCGCCGGCGATGAACCTGCCCCAGGCCGAAGTGATTCCGCTCGACTCCATGCGCGCCGCCTCACCCGGCTACACTCCCCCCGGCTACACTCCCGAGGACCTCGACGTCCCCGCCTTCATGCGCAAGCGCAGCGAGGTGATGTAGGAAAGCGGCTATGCAGATTTGCTTCCGAGTTCGCGACAACTCATCCAGAATCACCGCATCTCTCTGTAATGTGCTGGGCGGGCTATAATTACGCGCACGGATGGCCCTCACCCCTGGCACGAAACTTGGTCCCTATGAAATTCAATCGCTGCTCGGCGCCGGCGGCATGGGCGAAGTGTACCGCGCCCGCGACACTCGCCTCGACCGCGAGGTAGCGATCAAGATTCTGCCCGCCGCAGTCTCCGCAGACAGTGACCGGTTGCACAAGGAAGTCCCCGCCCAAGCCGAGCTTGGACGGGGCACCCGTCTATATCTCGACCGGATTAGTTGGCGAAACCATGGGTCACTTCACCTCGACTTTCACGCGCATCCAGGGATGGATGCAGCACTGAAAACGATGTTCACCTTTCGACAGACCCGTGATCTCGACATGGCTGCCTTGCAGGATTCGAGTCCTAGCCACCGCGACCTTCCCAAAGCCGCCGTCACATTCGGGAACCGTGGTCTCTCCCGGCCCATTGAGGCCCGGTATGAAGCCGCCACCGAACTGCGCGACCTCGGTGAAGGTGTGGGGCTCGCCGCCCTGGTCGACGACGCTGAGGGTGGTTCCCTGCCTCATGTGGACCGTGTCAGGTTCGAAGTCCCAATTCGGGTCGGGAGTTCCAGCATGTGCCTCAGCAAATAACTGGGACAACGTCGTGAAATAACCAAGCGCGATGTTTTTGCAGAAGTCAGGCCCGAGCGCTTGATTGAAGGTGGTCGGATCGCACTCGTCCAAGGCCACGACCTGTGCGAGACTTAGTGAATTTTCCTGCGCAAGCGCGAGCGTCGCGCCAGCGAACATCAGACAGCCTGCGAGTAAACTGAACCATGTGTGTCTCTTCATAACGTCCTCCTGATTGAATTACCGCATCTTCAGTTTTGTGGCGCTTTGGGGTATGACCTCGCCTCGCGGCAAGTCGCGTGTCCCCAAAAGATTCAACGAACGACGGTGTTGTGGTTGCTGGACAACTTTCTCGCCTTGATTCTGGTCTTGAGTTTCAGATCCCCCCTGTATGTAACGGCGAAAAACATTGGAGGATTTGATCATCAGAAGAGAAATCGCTTTTAAGAATGGGAAACTCGCAGCCCTCCCGTTTTCAGCGTTTGACACGCGAAATGGGAAGGGATAGGCTACGCAGCCAAGTGCTTCCCACGCGCTAGGGGCGAATCTGGTGGCGCATGAGTCTCCGAGTCAGGTCACAAAGCTGTTGCAGGGCTGGCAGGCTGGCGACCGCAAGGCCTTGGACGCGCTCCTGCCCTTGGTCTATGACGAACTGCGCCGTCTGGCCCACCACCTCTTGAGGAATGAGCGTCCCGACCACACTCTGCAGAGCACAGCGCTAGTGCATGAGGCGTATTTTCGGCTGGTTGGGCAGGACCTCCCGGAGTGGGAGAGCCGCGCGCATTTTTTCGCAATCGCAGCCCAACTTATGCGCCAGATCCTGGTGGACTACGCTCGTCGCCATCGCGCCTCCAAACGTGGCAGTGGTGTCTGCATGCTCACACTGGACGATGCCGTGGCCCTGCCCCAGCGCAAAAACGTGGATGTCGTCGCGCTCGATGATGCCCTCAATACCCTTGCTGAAGTCGATCCGCGGCAGAGCCGCGTAGTGGAGTTGCGTTTCTTTGCCGGCCTTTCATTAGAGGAAACCTCCGAGGTGATGGGGATTGCGACCGCGACCGTACAACGTGACTGGACGGCGGCCCGCGCCTGGTTGCATCGGGAGATTTCCGGGAGACCGAGACCATGAGTTCGGAACGCTGGGAACGGACAAAAGAAATCCTGGAGCAAGCGCTGCGGCTGGCGCCTGAGGAACGGCCAGCCTATCTTGACTCGGCGTGTGGGAGGGATACCGATCTGCGCAGCGAAGTGGAGTCCTTGATCGCATCTCACGAAGAAGCCGGAAGCGAATTC
>Ga0187804_10000095_pt1 | contig 18752 bp, 13 predicted proteins | sample NC_wetland_sal_i_3_FD_132961 | JGI IMG/M metagenome (GOLD analysis project Ga0187804, IMG submission 132961) | Wetland sediment microbial communities from Neuse River Estuary, North Carolina, USA - Control_4 | ecosystem: Environmental > Aquatic > Freshwater > Wetlands > Sediment | place: USA...
ACGATCCCGGCGGAATATGTGCTGTTGCGGCATTATCTCGGCGAGCCGGTCGATGCCGCGCTGGAAGCGGGTATCGCCGCCTATCTGCGCCGCATTCAAGGCGCGCATGGCGGCTGGCCGCTGTTCGCCGACGGCGCCTTCGATATGAGCGCGACGGTGAAGGCCTATTTCGCGCTCAAGATGGTCGGGGATTCGCCGCAGGCCGAACATATGCGACGCGCCCGTGACGCGGTGCGGCTACGCGGCGGTGCCGAGCGCAGCAATGTGTTCACGCGCTGCCTTTTGGCGCTCTACGGCATCGTGCCCTGGCGCGCCGTGCCGGTGATGCCGGTCGAAATCATGCTGCTGCCGAAATGGTTTCCGTTTCACCTCGACAAGATTTCGTATTGGAGCCGCACGGTGATCGTGCCGCTTCTGGTGCTGATGGCGAAGAAGCCGCGCGCGCGCAATCCGAAAGAGGTCAACGTCGCCGAGCTGTTTTTGGAGCCGCCCCGGCAGCTCGGACCGACGCCGAAGGCGTCGCAACAGAAGGCGTCGTGGTTCTGGTTCTTCCGCGTCGTCGATAACGTACTGCGCGCCGCCGAGCCGTGGTTTCCGCAAACGCTGCGTCAACGCGCGATCGACCGCGCCGTCGCCTGGGTCGACGAGCGGCTCAACGGCGAAGACGGGCTTGGCGCGATTTTTCCGGCCATGGCGAACAGCGTCATGATGTACGACGCGCTCGGCGTGCCAACCGACGATCCGCGGCGCGCCATCGCGCGCGAGTCAGTCGACAAGCTCCTCGTGGTGCATGACGACGAGACCTATTGCCAGCCCTGCGTGTCGCCAATCTGGGATACCGGACTTGCCTGCCATGCGCTGCTCGAAGTCGGCGGCGGGCGCGCGGTGGCGGAAGCCAAGCGCGGGCTGGATTGGCTCATTCCCAGACAGATACTCGACGTGGGCGGCGACTGGATCGCGCAGCGGCCGAATGTGCGGCCGGGCGGCTGGGCGTTCCAATATGCCAATGCGCATTATCCCGACGTTGATGACACCGCGGTGGTGGCGATGGCGTTCGACCGCATGCGGGATTTGGGGCAGGGCGACTATGCAGGCGCGATCGATCGCGCCCAGGAGTGGATCGTCGGCATGCAGAGCGTCAACGGCGGCTGGGGCGCGTTCGACACCGACAACGAATTTTACTATCTCAACAATATTCCGTTCGCCGATCACGGCGCGCTGCTCGATCCGCCGACCGAGGATGTCAGCGCCCGCTGTTTGTCGATGCTGGCGCAGCTCGGCGAGGTCAAGAGCGCGCCGGCTGAACGGGCGCTTGCCTATCTGCGCCGCACCCAGCGTCCCGACGGCTCATGGTATGGCCGTTGGGGCATGAATTACATCTATGGCACCTGGTCGGTATTGTGCGCGCTCAATGCCGCGGGCGTTGCGCCCGAGGCGCCGGAAATGCGCAGAGCGGTCGAGTGGCTCACCGCCATTCAGAATCCCGACGGCGGCTGGGGCGAGGATGGTTCAAGCTACAAGCTCGATTACCACGGCTACGAAGCCGCGCCGTCCACCGCCTCGCAAACCGCCTGGGCGGTGCTTGGCCTGATGGCGGCGGGCGCGCTCGATCATCCGGCGGTCGCGCGCGGCATCAAATATCTCACCGAGACGCAAGAGCCCGACGGTTTCTGGAACGAGCCACGCTATACTGCGACCGGTTTTCCGCGCGTGTTCTATCTGCGCTACCACGGCTATGCAAAATATTTTCCGCTCTGGGCGCTGGCGCGGTACCGCAATCTCAGGCGCGGCAATGCGCGGCGCGTGGCGTGGGGAATGTAGCAATTTTTGCGCAGTGTGGATTTATGACCACCAGTTGAGGCGAACAATAAATTACGTTGCTGCCGCGCGATTTTCGAATGACTTAGTTGGGTCGCAAATGAAAAAATTCATGGTCGCCGCCACGCTCGCCGCGCTCGCCACAATGCCCGCTTTGGCCAAGGTCGAGTCACCGCCTCCGCCGCCGCCGGCTCCGGCATCGAACTGGGCCGGCTGTTATGCCGGAGTGAACGGCGGCATTGGCTGGAACAAGGGCAACACCCACTACAACGATCCGAATACCACCACCGACCCAATCAATTTTATTCCAAACGTCGTCCCTTCCAGTTTCATACCGGCGCCGTCGGGCACGGGGGGCACCGGCGGGCTGGGTGGTGGCGGCGCGGGGTGCAACTGGCAAAACCAGCAATGGGTCTATGGCCTTGAGGGCGACATCGACGGCGGCCGCATCGCCGGAAGTCAGACGAATTCTGTGACCGCAGCTACTGCAACCGTCTTTGGAGTAAACCCTGTCACCGGCCTTAGCGGCCTTCTCGGCAACCCAACCGGGACGGCCAGCGAAAGTACTCAGCTCAATTGGCTGAGCACAATACGCGGCCGCATTGGATTGATCGTCCAAGACCGCCTCTTGCTCTTTGCGACAGGGGGATTGGCCCTCGGTGGCGTGAGCAGTCAAGGCTCAGTGAATGTTGCGAACTCCGTTGTCCAAGTCACGTGGTCCGGATCGCACTCCGCGGTCAACGCCGGCTTCGCGGTCGGCGGCGGCGCCGAATGGGCATTGGCCGATCGATGGACCGCAAAGGCCGAGTATCTCTGGTACGATCTTGGCAATGTGAGCCACCTTTTGAATTGTGCCAGCGTATCGCCCCTCCTCTTTGCGAGTTGCAATGCTACTCCTGGTCCTTTTGCAACATTGGGCAACGCCGTTTCATCCGTTCACGGCAGCATCGTCCGCGTCGGCATCAACTACAAATTCAATTGAGCGCGGAGCGCGCACCCCGGGTGGAGCGCAGCGACGGTGGAGTTATGACGACGATTCGTTGACCAGGGAAGAGTGACGCGTGTTCTATCTGCGCTACCACGGCTATGCGAAATATTTTCCACTGGGCGCTGGCGCGCTACCGCAATCTCATACGCGGTAATGCCAAGCAGGTGACGTTCGGCATGTGAGCGCCGAGAAGCCATCCCACTCTTTAATCGAGGGGCTTGATCGCGTGAGCGCCGGTTCCATTTGAACCGGTGCGAACCGGCGGCGTTGGCCGTATGACCACTGCGCGGTGGGAGCTCTGATGCCGATGCCGGTCAGAGGAGTTCCCGCAATGCTTGGCGTTGCGGAACGACGGGTAATTTCCAACTTCGAGCAAGAGGAGGACGCGATGAAGCTCAATACGGCACAGGTCGCGAGGACTGTCAGTCAGCTCCAGGTTGAAGCCCTGCCAGAAGATCATCCTCTGGTTCCGCAGCTCAATCGGATATTCGGCGATCACACCTATTTCCTCGATGGTTCCGGACTCAACATCCTCGAACCTGCCGCCGCCGCGCTCGAAGTTCCGGCGTCAAGCATTGGCGAGGTTGGCGTGCTGGTCAATGTCGCAAACTGGACCGAATCCAATCCGCCCAAGCTCGAGGTCCATGAGCCGGAACTGACCAACACGACGGTAGCGCTCGGAACCGACGGCGCCGGCTCATAACGAGCTCGCTGTTTTTATTTTCTCGGCGTATCGGTCTTCGTCATTGCCGGACTTGATCCGGCAATCCATGCGGACGAGTAGCCTCTCTCAAGGTAATTGCGTGAACTCAGCATGGACCACCGGGCCAAGCCCGGTGGTGACGGGTTTTCGAGCGGAGAGGTTACGCCGCGCTGGCTGAGGTTCGCGCCGCCTGCTGCGCTGCTTCTTTCGCCGCTTTCTCTCGCGCTTCGTTGGCGCGGATTTCGGACAGCCGCAACTGCACTTGGTTGTCGAACACGTATTGCGCCGGGCGCTGCTTGGAGAGATCGATTTCCGGCGCCATCGGGCCTTCGGTGCGCACACCGCGCAGCGCAATGCCGAACGCCTCCAGCGGATGCGCCATCATCGCTTCGGCCGCGGTCGCTTCGTAGCCGCAATGCGCCATGCAGTTCGCGCACTTTTCATAGCGGCCGGTGCCGTAGGCGTCCCAGTCGGTCGCTTCCATCAATTCGGTGAAGCTCTTCGCATAACCTTCGCCGAGCAAATAGCATGGCTTCTGCCAGCCGAAGATATTGCGCGTCGGCATGCCCCATGGCGTGCAGTGGAATTCCTGATTGCCGGCAAGGAAGTCGAGGAACATGCTGGAATGCGTCAGATTCCAGTTCTTGCCCTTGCCGAGCGCAAACACCTTGCGGAACAGCTCCTTGGTCTTGCGCCGGTTGAGGAAGTGCTCCTGGTCGGGCGCGCGCTCGTAAGCGTAGCCCGGCGAGATCGAGACGCCGACGCCGAGCTCGGTGGTGAGATCGAGAAACTTGGCGATGTCTTCGGCCGGATGACCGTCGAAGATCGTGCAATTGACGTTGACAGTGAAGCCCTTGGCCTTGGCGGCCGTGATCGCATCGACGGCTTTCTCGTAGCCGCCTTCCATGCACACCGACTTGTCGTGATGTTCCTTGATGCCGTCGAGATGCACCGAGAAGAACAGATAGGGCGACGGCTCGAACAGATGCAGCTTCTTCTCCAGAAGCAACGCGTTGGTGCACAGCGACACGAATTTCTTGCGCGCGACGATGCCCTTGACGATTTCGCCGATCTCCTTGTGGATCAGCGGCTCGCCGCCGGGAATAGCGACCATCGGCGCGCCGCATTCGTCCACGGCGTCGAGGCATTCCTGGACCGAAAGCCGCTTGTTGAGGATGGCGTCCGGATAATCGATCTTGCCGCAGCCGAAACATGACAGATTGCAGCGGAACAGCGGTTCGAGCATGAGCACGAGCGGATAGCGCTTGCGCCCGGCGAGACGCTGCCGCATCACGTAAGCGCCGACTTTCATTTTCTGTCGTAATGATACGCCCAAAGCTCGTCCTCGTTGTTCGTTGTTGCGTATGTTTAACTGGCGCGAGCGGATCTAAACTTCCGCGGCCCGGCGAGCGCCAACTGTGCCGCCGTCGACAAGTTCCGGCGGCAGGCGGAATTCGATTGTTTCGTGTCGGCCGGTGAGCTGGCTGACATCGACCGGATTGAGCCGCCGGAGCGCCTCGATGACGTCTTCGACCAGCACTTCGGGCGCCGACGCGCCGGCGGTGATGCCGACGATTTTGGCGTCGCGGAACCAGCTCGCGTCGAGCTCGCTGCCGTCGGCGATCAGATAGCTCGGCGTGCCGGCCTCCTCGCCGATCTCGCGCAGCCGGTTGGAGTTGGAACTGTTCTTGGCGCCGACCACAAGGATGACGTCGACGAGCTTGCTCAATTCACGAACCGCGGTCTGGCGATTTTGCGTCGCGTAGCAAATGTCGCGCGTCTCCGGTCCGACGATATTGGTGAAACGGTTGTGAAGCGCGGCAATGATGCCGCGGGTGTCGTCCACGCTCAACGTAGTCTGCGTCACATAAGCGACTGGCGTGTCGGAGGGGATGTCGAGCTTGTCGACGTCGTTCTCGGTCTGGACCAGAGTCACCGGCTCGGCGATCTGGCCCATCGTGCCTTCGACTTCGGGATGGCCGGCATGGCCGATGAGAATGAGGCGGCGGCCCTGCGCCACGTAGCGCTTGCCTTGATTGTGCACCTTGGTGACCAAGGGGCAGGTCGCATTGAGCACCGGCAGATTGCGCGAGGCAGCCTCCTCCTCGACGCTTTTGGCGACGCCATGCGCGCTGAAGATCGTCACCGCATTAGGCGGCACTTCGGAAAGGTCCTCGACAAAGCGCGCGCCTTTAGCTTTCAGGCTCTCCACCACATGCTTGTTGTGCACGATCTCGTGGCGGACATAGACGGGCGGACCGAATTTCTGCAGCGCCCGCTCGACGATTTCGATGGCGCGCACCACGCCCGCGCAAAAACCACGAGGCTGGGCCAGTATCACTTTCATCAAGACCTCCCAGTTTGGCACCGGTTTGCGTTGGGCGTTCAGCTCTACGTTTGACCCTGCGGCCAGCCGCCGCAAGGCGGCTGGGGGCATGGCATATTTGGGGTTATCTATGTCGCGCTAGGCGGCTGCGGTAGCTCTGCTAACCCATTCTTTTCAAGTCTTTATCTCGCTTGGCCTTGAGCAATCCGCAGCGCCGCCGGGCGGCCAATGCTTTGGATCGTTCAAACGACGAGCCGTTAAAACCCACGTTTAAACCCCACCTTTGAGCGAAAATGCCCTTAACTTGTCCAGAAGCCGCGGGGAAAGCCTGCCCGCGGGCCCGGAAACACCCTGCCCGATACGCAAAGGTGCAACGCCCAGCATTGCAACCGGTTCGCGGCGACCATTGGTTTTGCGGGATCCGTCCGTCAGACCACCCGCTTCGCGGATAAAACGCTCTGCGATCACGCATAGCCTTTGGGTAACTGGCGCATGGGTCGGATCGCGGCTAGGAATATAACCACGATTTCACTTTTGCGCGTATTCGGGCATTTAGAGCCGGGCTGAAGGCCGTTCCCCCATGCCTCCATTTTGCCTTTGTCGTAACGCCTGAAACCGCGCCTTTCCTGCCAACGCTAAACTCCGATCATCGCAATCCGCCGGCAACCATGAGAATAATCACCAGCTTTGTTGTCCGCGCGATCAGGCTTTGCACGCAATATGCGGCGTCGGTGATCATTCTCTCGGTTCTGCTCGGGGTGTTGTCGTCCTGGTATGCGGTGACGCATTTCGCGATGACGACCGACGTCAACAAGCTCATTTCACCGAACATTTCCTGGCGGCAGCGCGAAGCCGAAATGGAGAAAGCATTTCCCCATTTCGAACTGATCGTTGCCGTGGTCAATGCGCCAACCGCCGAACTGGTGGAGGGCGCGGCCAATGCGCTGACGCAGCGCCTGTCGCAGCAAAAGGATCTGTTTCGTTCGATCGAACAACCCAAGGGCGGACACTTCTTTGCGCAGGAAGGACTGTTGTTCGAATCGGCGACCGATCTTGCCCCGCAGATGAACATGCTGACGCAGGCGCAGCGCCTGGTGCAGGTGCTGGCCGGCGATCCGTCGCTGCGCGGCGTCATCCAGACCCTGCAATTCGGACTGCTCGGCGTCCAAGGCGGCCAGATCACACTCGACAATATGGCCTGGCCGATGACGCTCGCCGCCGACACGATCGAAAAGGCGAATGCGGGAAAGTCGGCGAATTTTTCCTGGTACGAGCTGGTGCAAGGCCATGCGCCGGCGCCCGGCGATCTCATTCGCTTCCTCGAAATCCGCGCTACGCTCGATTACTCAGAGCTTGAACCGGGTAAGCGCGCGACCGACGCCATCCGTAAAGCCGCGGCCGACCTCGATCTCGGCGGCAAATATCAGGCCCAGCTCCGGCTCACTGGACCGGTGCCGATGGCGGACGAGGAATTCTCCACGATCAAGGAAAATGCGGCGCTCAACGCCACCGTGACCATCGCCATCGTGCTCCTCATCCTGTGGCTGGCTTTGCGCTGGGTGCGGATCATTTTCGCGGTGTTCGTCTGCGTCGCTGTCGGTCTTTCCATCACCGCCGCCGTCGGCATGCTGATGGTGGGCACGCTCAATCTGATTTCGGTCTATTTTGCCGTCCTGTTCGTCGGCCTCGGCGTCGATTTCGGCATCCAGTTCAGCGTGCGCTACCGCGCCGAGCGCCACGACACCGACGATTTGCATGAGGCGCTGTTGCAGACCGGCCGGCGCGCCGGCGCGCCGCTGACGCTTGCCGCGCTGGCGACCGCCGCCGGGTTCTTGTCGTTCCTGCCTACCGTCTACAAAGGCGTGTCCGAACTCGGGCTGATCGCCGGCTTCGGCATGCTGATCGCATTTGCCACCAGCATCACGCTGTTGCCGGCGCTCTTAAGCGTGCTCAAGCCGCCGGGTGAGACGGAACAGCTCGGCTACGCGGCGCTGGCGCCGGTCGATCGTTTCCTGGAACGCCATCGCATGGCGATCCTGATTGTGACCGCGGTCGTGGTCACCGCCGGATTACCGCTGCTTTATTGGCTGCGCTTCGATTTCAATCCGATCAATTTGCGCAGCCCCAATACCGAGGCGGTGTCGACCTATCTGTCGCTGAAGAACGATCCCGACAGTGGCTTCAATGACATCCAGGTGCTCGAGCCGTCGCTCGAGGCGGCCGATCGGCTGGCGGCGAAGCTGCGCGCCTTGCCCGAGGTCGCGCGGGCAACGACGTTGTCGAATTTTATCCCTGCCGATCAGCAGCAAAAGCTGCCGCTGATCCAGAACGCGGCGAAGATCTTATTGCCTTTGCTTAATCCGGCGGCCCCGAGCCCGCCGCCGACCGACGCACAAAATGTCAGCATGATGGGCTCGACGATCGACGCGCTCAAACGGCTCGCCGGCAGCGGCAATGGCGCCGGCGCGGTCGCCGCGCGCCGCCTCGCCGACGCCACGACGGCGTTGTCGAAGGCCGATCCCGCGGTGCGTCAGCGCGTGCAAGACATCGTCGTGCAGCCGCTGCGGATCGCGCTCGACGATTTGCACAATCTGTTGACCGCGCATGAGGTCACGCGCGCCAATCTGCCGCCGGAGCTGGTGCGGGAATGGGTGACGCCAGACGGCCGCGCGCGCATCGACGTGGCGCCGAGCGGCGATTCCAGCAACAACGAAGTGCTGCAACATTTCGCGCGCGCGGTGCAGGCGGTCGCCCCCGAGGCGACCGAGGGGCCGATTTCGATCCTGGAGGCGCGGCGGGAGGTGGTGATCGCGTTCCTCGAGGCCGGCGCTTGCGCGCTATTGTCGATCGGTATCCTGCTGTGGATCACGCTGCGCCGGTTCGGCGATGTGCTGCTCACCCTGGTACCGCTGCTGCTCGCTGGCGTGGTCACGCTGGAAATCTGCGTGCTGATCGACCTGCCGCTGAATTTCGCCAATATCATCGCCTTGCCGCTATTGCTCGGCGTCGGCGTGGCTTTCAAGATCTATTACATCATGGCCTGGCGCGAAGGGCAGACCAATCTCTTGCAATCGGTGCTGACGCGGGCGGTGACGTTTTCTGCCTGCACCACCGCGACCGCGTTCGGCTCGCTGTGGTTTTCCAGCCATCCCGGCACCTCGAGCATGGGCAAGCTGCTGGCGATCTCGCTGTTGACGACGATGGCCGCCGCGGCCTTGTTTCAGCCGGTGCTGATGGGCAAGCCGCGCCAGATCGAGCCGGGGGATTAAGTCGTCATCGCGATCGGTTCGTTTTCCCCTCCCCCCGCGCAGCGGTGGGGAGGGAAGGCGAATATCGCATCAGCGATGTGAGCCAGGGTGGGGGGCGAGTCTAAGAAAGCCCCCACCCCTGACCCCTCCCCACCACGCGCTACGCGCGTGGGCGGGAGGGGAAAAGCAAATGCTACCCCGCTAGCAGGGAGGAGCGCCGAACTTACTGCCCGACAGTGCTGCGCAATTGCAGCGGCGCTTCAGATTTATGCGCCGGAGCTGCGGCTCCCGATTTACGCGGCGCTTGCACTTGCGCCGGCGCCGGCGCGACTTTGTGGATGTATTGTGGATTCGCCGACGGATCGAGCATGCTGTAGGCGGAATCCGGCAGGCGCGTCCAATATTGGTTCTGGCCGAGCAATTCGAACCCGATATAGCCGCGCACGACCAATGTCTGCCCGTCGGGCGTGACCTTCATCGTCGCTTTGTAGATTTTGCCATCGCGCGGATCGAGGATCGTGCCGCCGCCGTATTTATTCTCGCCTTCCGGCTTCATGCCGCGGATGATTTCCAGCCCGAGCCAGGTGTGATCTTTGCGATCATCCTTGCATTTGTCGCAAATCGCATTCGGATCTTCGCCGGGCTTGAGAAACATTTTGGCGATGATGCCGTCGAAGACGCCGTTGTGATCGTCGATCAAAAACCAGCCGGTCGGCTGTTTGGTGTCCGCATCGACGGCTTGCCACAAGCCGACTGGCGACCATTGGCCGGCATTTTGCGGAGAAACACTCGGCGTGGAAACACTCTGTGCCGCAGCGGAACAAACGAACGGCACCAAAGCCACGAAGGCGAGCACCACTCTCATTCGCATCACTTGAGCTCCGACACTCATTCGAGCTGCAAAACGCTTTCGGACGCTGTTGCCGCCGTTCAGGCGTGAATTTTTCTCAACGCGACGCCAACAATTGAGATATCGCCGCCGCAGGACCGATGCAATGGCCTCGTTGCGCAAGTCACGGTGCAAGTCACGCGCGTAGATGCGGCCATATGACACTGCGTATTTGTTAGATGAGGGCGCAATAGTACGGCGGAAGAGTGATGCAAATAAGAGTGACGTCGCCAAACGCGGTCAAGTCACTTGCGCTTCGGCGGTTGCTGGGTAACCCGCTGATCCAGCCGTGGCGGGAGCTCGCCGCGCCGTGCGACGATGTCGAGACGCGAAAATATCTGTTCGGCTCGTATTACATTTGCCGGGTCGTCAAGCCGTCCACCGAGCCGGCCGTTGCCGAGGCGTCGAATGGCGAAGCCACGATCGATCCCGCCTATCGCATCGCGGCGGAGTGAGCCGCCGCGATCCCCCGCATCGGCTTGATCGGAGCCGCGTTCGAGACCCGCCTGTCCGCCAGCGCTCCTTGTCGGCCCGCCTGAACTGCCGCTACAATTCACGTGCCGCCGCGTTTGGTCGCGGCGCGGCCTAATCGACGCGAGCAAATACACCGTGAAAATGAAAATCACGACGATCGAAGCCATTGCCGTTAGTCTGCCGATGAAGAAGCCGGTGCAAATGGCCGGCGAGACCGTGGCGCAGGCCGAGAACGTGTTCGTCCGCATCGAATCCGATGCCGGCGCGGTCGGCTGGGGCGAAGCGGCGGCGGCGCCGACCATGACCGGAGAAACCATCGCCGGCATGATGGCGGCGATCGAGTTGATGCGGCCCAAGTTGCTCGGCCGCGCGGCCTACGATTTCGCCGGCGCCACCGCGGCTATGGACGCGCAGCTCTACGGCAATAGCGGCGCCAAGGCCGCGATCGACATGGCGCTGCACGACTTGGTCGGACGCGCCAGCGAGCGGCCGGTCTATGCTTTGTTTGGCGCCAAACAGCGCAGCCGCATGCCGGTGCTCGCGGTCATCGGATCGGAAGATGCGGCAGCCGATTTGCGCGGCGCGCAAGCGCACTGGAACGCGGGCTACCGCGCCTTCAAGATCAAAGTCGGATTGGGCTCGCCGGAGGCCGACGCCGTACGCACGATGATGCTCTGTCAGGCGCTCAAGGGCCAGGCGCAGGGCGGCGAAACGTGCTTGGTGTCGGCTGACGCCAATCAGGGCTTTTCCGTCGATGGCGCGCTCACCTTTGTGCGCGGCATCGGCGATTGCGGGCTCGATTTTTTTGAACAGCCGGTCAGTGCCCACGATCTCGATGGCATGAGCCGCATCGCCGCGGCCACCAAGGTGCCGATCGGCGCCGACGAGGGCATTCACTCGCTCGACGACATCGCGCGGCATCATGAGCGCAGGGCCGCACGCGGCGTCAGTCTCAAGGCCATCAAGCTCGGTGGACTGTCCGGGTTGTTCGCGGCAAGCCGGCTATGCGGGCAGCTTGGCATGCAGGTCAATATTTCGTGCAAGACCGGCGAGACGAGCCTCGCGTCGGCCGCCGCCGTGCACCTGGCCGCGGTGGCGCCTGCGATCGCCTGGGGTCTGACGGTCACCAGCAGCGGCCTTGCCGAGGACGTCACTGCAGCACCGTTGCGCATCGACGGCGGCCATGTCGAAGTGCCGGAGCGGCCCGGGCTTGGTGTCGATGTTGACGAGCACCAACTGCGGCGCCGCCAGCAGGAATTCAAACGCGTCGCCTAAGTATGATCCCGAAAAAGCCTGTCCCGGACGGGATCCGGGATGGGAACCGGTTTCCCGCCTGCGCGAAGCAATGGTCAGGTGGTTGCCTTTTTTGATTGCTTCGGCGGGCGAAGGCAGGTCGGATAAGATCATGCGCAAAATTGCACATGATCCCGAAAAGTGGGAACCGGTTTCCGGATAAGATCATGCGCAAAATTGCGAAACCACACAACGAGATGCGATGAACGACGCCGGAGGACCGGAGCGCCCGTATCGCTTTATCGGTAAGCCGCTGCCGCGCAAAGAGGACGAGCGGCTCGTCACCGGTAAGGGTCGCTTTACCGACGATTTCAATCTCGACGGTCAGGCCTTTGCGGCGATGGTGCGCTCGCCGTATCCACATGCGCGCATTGTTGCGATCGATGTCGCGGCGGCGAAAGCCATGCCCGGGATACTCGGCGTCTTCACCGTCGCCGATTGCGCCGCCGAAGCTCTGGCGCCGATTCCGCACGATCCGGTGCCCAAGACCAAATACGACATGAAGCTCGCCGGGCCCGGCGGCGGCGCGGTGTTCGCCGGTCCGCATATGCTGTTGCCGGCGGATCGCGTGCGCCATGTCGGTGAAGCGGTGGTGATGGTCGTCGCCGCAACCAAGGCGCAGGCGATGGACGCCGCCGAAGCGGTCGTCGTGCGCTATCAGGAATTGCCATTCGTGCTGCATTCCGAGGACGCCATGGCCACGGGCGCGCCGGCGCTGTGGGACGAGGCGGCCAACAATATCTGTGTTGATACGTCTTTCGGCGATGCGACGGCGACCGATCAGGCGTTTGCCCGCGCCGCGCATGTCGTTAGCCGCAAATTCCACATCGGCCGCGTCGCCGGCGTGCCGCTCGAACCGCGCGCCGCGCTTGGCGCCTACGACGCTGCGACCGGCCGCTACACGCTTTATGCCGGCTCGGGCGGCGCAGTGCGGCAAAAGCGCGAACTTGCAACCGTGCTCGGCATCGCGCACGAGAACTTGCGCGTATTGTCTTTCGACGTCGGCGGCAATTTCGGCACCCGCAACCGCGTCTTTGTCGAATTCGGGCTGGTGCTGTGGGCGGCGAAGAAACTTGGCCGCCCGGTAAAATTCACCGCAACGCGCGCCGAAGCCTTCTTGAGCGATTATCAGGGTCGCGATCTCGTCAGCGAGGTCGCGCTGGCGCTCGACCAGGATGGCCGCATGCTGGCGATGCGCGCCGTCAATATCAGTAATGTCGGCGCGCGTTGCGTTTCGCTGTCGCCTTTAAGCAAGGGAGCCGGGCTCATCCCCGGTTCCTATGCCATTCCGGCGGCGCGCTTGCGCGCGCTCGCGGTCTTCACCAACACCATGCCGACCCAGGCCTATCGCAGTTCCGGCCGACCGGAAGTGACCTACGCGATCGAGCGCCTCGTCGATATCGCCGCCGATGAGCTCGGCATGGATCGCGTCGCGCTCCGGCGCAAGAATCTGGTCCGGCCGCAAGCGATGCCGTATCGCAACGCCGTCGGCATGGTCTACGACAGCGGCCGTTATCAAGAGAACATGGCTTGGGCGATGGATGTCGCCGACTGGAAGGGCTTTGCCGCGCGCCGCCGCGAGGCCCGCCGCCGCGGCAAATTGCTTGGATTGGGTCTCGCCAATTACGTCGAGTCATCGATCGGCGCGCCGCGCGAGCAGGCGCGGATCAAGGTGCAGCCGGAAGGCCGCGTCGACGTCATCATCGGGACCCAACCCTCTGGCCAGGGTCACGAGACAAGCTTCGCGCAGGTGATTTCCGATTTGCTGTTTGTGCCGAGCGATGCCGTGCGCATCATCCTCGGCGATACCGATGTGGTGCAGGTCGGTGGCGGCTCGCATTCTGGCCGCTCGATGCGCCACGCCGCGACGGTGTTTTCCAAGGCGGCGGTCGCGCTGATCGGCAAAGGCAAAGAGATCGCCGCGTTGGTGATGGGCACCGCGCTGGAGAATGTGTCGTTCAACGACGGCCGCTTCGCCGCGCGCGACACCAATCGGACTTTCGATTTTTTCGAACTGGCGCGCGAGGCGGCGCAGCTCGCGCTTCCGGAAAAATTGAAAGACGGCCTCGCGGTCGTGACCGACAACGAGATGCACGATCCGGTTTTTCCCAATGGCACCGCGATCTGCGAGATCGAGATCGATCCGGACACCGGCGAGATGAAAATCACCCGCTATGCCTCGGTCGACGATGTCGGGCGCTGCATCAATCCCTTGATCGTGCACGGCCAGACCCACGGCGCGATCGCGCAAGGCGTCGGCCAGGCGATGTCCGAGCAGATTTATCTCGATCCGGATTCCGGCCAACCGCTGACCGGCTCGCTGATGGATTACGCCATGCCGCGCGCCGACACGCTGCCGGCCTTCGCCGTCGAGATCGCCGAAGTGCTCTCGCCCACCAATCCGCTCGGTATCAAAGCCGGCGGCGAAGGCGGCACCACCGCCGCGCCGGCCGCGGTCGTCAGCGGCATTCTCGACGCATTGCGCCCGCTCGGGGTGCGCGAGATCGCCATGCCGGCGACGCCTTATACGATCTGGTCGGCGATTCAGAAGGCGAAGGCCCAGCAGGCGGAGAAATGATGGCGATGCCCGCGCCGCTGCTCGCGCTTGAACAAATCTCCAAACGCTTCGGCGCGATCGTCGTCGCCGAGCGCGTTGATCTTCGGCTCGGAGAAGGCGAGGCGCTCGGCATTATCGGGCCGAACGGCGCTGGCAAGACCACGCTGTTCAGCATTATCAGCGGCACGATCGCGCCGGATTCCGGGCGCGTCGTCTATGCCGGCCGCAACATCACCGCAATGCCGCCGGCGCAGCGTTGCGCGCTCGGCATCGGCCGCTCGTTTCAGATTCCGCAACCGTTTTCCGGCATGAGCGTGTTCGAAAATCTCGTCGTCGCGGCGGCATTCGGCGGCGGCCAGCGCGAGCGCGACGCTTACGAAAACTGCATGGCGATCCTGCAACGCTGCGGTCTTGCTGGCAAAGCCAACCGACCGGCCGGCACGCTCACATTGCTCGACCGCAAGCGGCTCGAATTGGCGCGCGCTTTGGCGTCGGAGCCCGCGGTGCTGCTGCTCGACGAGGTCGCCGGCGGCCTCACCGAGCACGAATGCCAGGCGCTGATCGCGCTCATTGGCGAGATCAAACAAAGCGGGGTGTCGATCGTCTGGATCGAGCATGTCGTGCATGCTTTGCTCGCCAGCGTCGACCGCCTGCTCGTTCTCCATAATGGCGCGTTTATCGCCGACGGCGAGCCGCAGGCGGTGATCAAGAGCCCGCAGGTCGCCGAAATCTATATGGGACAATTCTACGTGGAAACATCGGCTGATGCCTGAGGCGCTGCTCGCGGTCCGCGACCTCGACGCCTTTTACGGCGACTTCCAGGCGCTGTTCGGCGTCTCGATCGACGTCGCGCGCGGCGAAGTGGTCGCGGTGATCGGCGCCAATGGCGCCGGCAAGAGCGCGCTGCTCAAATCCATCGCCGGGCTTTTGCGCGCGCGGACCGATGCGATCACTTTCGCCGGCGAGCCGATCGGCGGCATGCCGGCTTACGCGGTGGCCGCGCGCGGCATCTCGCTGGTGCCGGAGGGCAGGGGGCTTTTCCCCTCGCTGAGCGTCGAAGAAAATCTCCTGATCGGCGGCCAGCTCGGCCGGCCGGGCGCATGGACATTGCGGCGAGTCTACGAATTGTTTCCCGCGCTCGGTCAGCGCCGCAAACTGCCGAGCACGGCGCTGTCCGGCGGGCAGCAGCAGATGGCTGCGCTCGGCCGCGCGCTGATGGCCAATCCGCAATTGTTGTTGTGCGACGAGATTAGCTTGGGGTTGGCGCCGATCGTGGTGCGCGAAATCTATGCGCGGCTGCCGGCGGTCCGCGCCGAAGGCGCCGCTGTCGTTTTGGTCGAGCAGGACGTGGTGCAAGCGCTTGCTGCTTCGTCCCGCGTCTATTGTCTGCAAGAGGGCCGCGTGGCGCTTTCCGGCGCAGCGAAGGATTTGACGCGCGAAGCAATCGCCGCCGCTTATTTCGGGGTGTGAGGTGAAATGGTCGTGCCGCGACCCACGAATCCATCCCGTCACCCTGAGGTGCGAGCGAAGCGAGCCTCGAAGGGCGACGGCCCGAGCGCGGCGGCCGGCATCCTTCGAGGGCCACTTCGCGGCCACCTCAGGATGAGGACAAAAATCGGTGTAGTTGAATGCAATGGATCAACGTTATCCTGCAGGGCATCTTGGTCGGCGGCCTCTATGCGATGTTCGCCGCCGGGCTGTCGCTGATCTTCGGCGTCATGCGGCTCGTCAATGTCGCGCACGGCGATCTCATCGTGCTCGCCGCCTATGTCGCGCTGGTGGTGACGCAGACGCTCGGCATCGGACCACTCACCGCGCTCATTATCGTCGTGCCGGTGATGGCCGTAATCGGCTACGCGCTGCAATGGTTCGTGCTCAACCGCGCGCTCGGCGAAGATCTCCTCCCGCCGCTTCTGGTCACTTTCGGACTTTCGGTCATCATTCAGAACGGTCTCCTCACGGCCTTCACCGCCGACAGCGTCAAATTGCAGGCCGGTCCGATCGAAGTCGCGACCATTCGCCTCGCCGAAGGTCTCTATGTCGGCGTGTTGCCGCTTCTGCAATTCGCGGTCGCGGTCGCGGTCATCGCCGGCCTGCAGCTTATTTTCTACCGCACGGCGATCGGGCGAGCCTTCCGCGCCACCGCCGATGATCCCGCGATCGCGCAGCTGATGGGCCTCGACAATCGCCATGTCTTTGCCCTGGCCATGGCGGCCTCGCTGGCGGTAGTCGCGATTGCCGGCGTGTTCCTTGCGGTGCGCGCCAATTTCGATCCCTCGCAAGGTCCGGCGCGGCTCATCTTCGGCTTCGAGGCCGTGATCATCGGTGGGCTCGGCAGCCTGTGGGGCACGCTCGCCGGCGGACTGATCCTCGGCGTCGCGCAAGCGGTCGGCGCCCATCTCGATCCCGGCTGGCAAATCCTGGCCGGGCACATCGCCTTTCTGATTGTGCTCGCGGCGCGGCCGCAAGGCTTGTTTCCCCAAGGCGCGCGCATGACGGTGCGGACATGACCGTGCGGGTCGCCTTCGGTGCGCGCGCTGGCTGGATCGGCGCGGCGCTCGGCGCGACCGCTTTTGCAGCGCTCGCCGCGGCGCCGTGGTGGGGCGGGCGCGACGATCTGCAGCTGCTTTCGGAAATCTACGCCTATGTCGCGCTGGCGAGCCTGTGGAATCTGCTCGCCGGTTACGCGGGACTCGTTTCGGTCGGCCAGCAGGCCTATGTCGGGCTCGGCGCCTATACTTTGTTCGCGCTGGCGATTCTGTTCGGCGTTTCACCACTGTGGTCGATTCCACTCGCCGGGCTGGTCGCCGCCACCTTGTCGATTCCGGTGGCGCTTCTGGTATTCCGTTTGCGCGGTCATTATTTCGCGATCGGCACCTGGATCGTCGCCGAAGTGTTTCGCCTGACCGCTTCGCAAGTCTCCGCGCTCGGCGGCGGCTCCGGCACGAGTCTCCCCGCCGCCGTCGTCATCGCCATCGCGCCGACGCGACAGCTTCGCGACTTCACCATGTATTGGATCGCGCTCCTCCTTGCCGCGGCGGTGCTGGCGCTGATCGTACTGCTCTTGCGCTCGCGCTACGGGCTGGCGCTTAAAGCCATGCGCGATGCCGAGCTCGCGGCTGCATGCAGCGGCGTCGACGTCTACCAGACCAAATTTCTGGTTTACGTCGTCACCGCGCTCGCCACGGCGATGCTTGGCGCGTTAATCTTCTTGCAGAAGCTTCGCATCTCGCCCGACGCCGCTTTCAGCGTCAACGATTGGACCGCCTTCGTCATCTTCATCACCGTGATCGGCGGCATTGGCCGTATCGAAGGTCCGATCGTCGGCACGCTCGTCTTCTTCGCGCTGCGCCAGACGCTCGCCGATCTCGGCACGATCTATCTGATGATGCTGGGCCTGGTCGCCATCGTCATTATGCTCACGGCGCCGAAGGGTATCTGGGGCATGGTCGTGGCGCGGTTCGGCTGGCAGCTTTTCCCGCTGGAGCGAACAGTGCTATCTGGGAGCCGCAACGGCGATAAAGCGATGGCGGTTAAGCGTTCGAAAGCGGCTGGCGGCCGGCAGGGAGGAAAGTAAAGCTTATGGCGAAGATCATCATCAGTTGCGCAGTTACCGGCTCGATCCACACCCCGACCATGTCGGATGCGCTGCCGATCACACCCGATCAGATCGCGACGCAGGCGATCGATGCGGCGGCGGCCGGCGCCGCGATCCTGCACCTGCACGCGCGCGATCCCAAGGACGGCCGCCCGTCGCCCGATCCGAACGTGTTCATGCAATTTCTGCCGCGCATCAAGCAGTCAACCGATGCGGTGGTGAACATCACCACCGGCGGCGCGGTGACCATGACCGTGGACGAGCGCATCTCTGCGGCCAAGCAATTGTCGCCGGAAATGTGCTCGCTCAATATGGGCTCGATGAATTTCGCGCTCTATCCGATGGCGCGCCGCTATAAGACCTGGAAATACGACTGGGAGGAAGCGTATCTGAAAAATTCCGACGCCTATATTTTTCCCAATACGTTTCGCGATATCGAGAAGGTCTACAAGACGCTCGGCGAAGGCCACGGCGTGAAATTCGAACATGAATGCTATGACACCGGGCACCTGTACAATCTCGCCCATTGCATCGACCGGGGGCTGTTCAAGCCGCCGGTGTTCTTGCAGCTCATCTTCGGCATTCTCGGCGGCATCGGCGCCGATCTCGACAATCTGTTCTTCATGAAGCGCACCGCCGATCGGCTGTTCGGCAATGATTATCTGTGGTCGGTGCTGGCCGGCGGCCGCCATCAGATGAATTTCTGCACCACCGCCGCTATGCTCGGTGGCAATGTGCGCGTCGGGCTTGAGGACTCGCTCTATATCGGGCCGGGCAAGCTCGCCAAAAGCAATGCCGAGCAGGTCGCCAAGATCCGCCGCATCGTCGAGGACCTCGGCTACGAGATCGCCACGCCGA
>Ga0187804_10000096_pt1 | contig 18510 bp, 17 predicted proteins | sample NC_wetland_sal_i_3_FD_132961 | JGI IMG/M metagenome (GOLD analysis project Ga0187804, IMG submission 132961) | Wetland sediment microbial communities from Neuse River Estuary, North Carolina, USA - Control_4 | ecosystem: Environmental > Aquatic > Freshwater > Wetlands > Sediment | place: USA...
CTTGCGGCAGCCAACTATGCATTCACGGCGGGAGGCATGTCTCGGACGGGCGTCTATGCCGGCGGCGGGATTTTTATCTCAGACGGAAACGGCAACACAACGGCCGGGGGAGCGTTCGACAGCAACAATGCCGGAATGGTGACGACGAACACCACCATCGACGCTTGCACCTACTCGATTGACCAAGCAACCGGCCGAATCGTTTTGCTGCTGAATATCGGTGCGTGCAGTATCCCGTCTGGCGCGAACCCGAACACGCTCGAATACGCCATGTACCAAACGGCGAATGGCTCGGCGGTGATGCTCGAGCTCGATGGCACCGCGGTTTCCACCGGCATGGCATTCCAGCAGGCGGTGACCCCGACTCTGGCAACCGGGGGTTTCGCGCTGAACCTCGTCGGCCAGGGCCTTTTGCATGGTGCTGGTGCCCCGGCCTCGATTCAACAAGTCCTGGACGGCCAGGTGATCCTCAGCGGCACGTCCGTGACGTCGGGAAAAATCGACATCAACAATTTCGGAGCCGTCTTCGGCAACGATCCATTGAATGGAACGGGCGCCACAACGCCTAGCTCGATCACTGCGCCGGCAGCGAACGGCCGCGGCACGGCTGTCCTGGCGGCCTCGAATCCAGGCGCGACCTACAAACTGAGCTACTACTTGATTGACGACAACACTGCTTTGCTTTTCGATCTGGACAAGACCGTGACCGCCATCGGGGCCATCGGCAGGCAGTTCTAGCGGCAGTTGAGAATGCGAGCAGCCTCGTGCGCGGGGACGGCACGGCCACTTGCTTGCATTTCTTCTTGATAGGATTCGAAACTAGGCGGAAGGAACAGCAACAGGCGCGTCCGGCTCATCGGGTGCTGGGGCGGCCGGCGCAGCGCCGTCCGTCTCGCCCACTTTGAACCGCGAGAAACGCCGGACCGCGATATTTTCGCCGACCTTGGCGATGGTCTGGTCAATCAGCTCCTTCACCGTCACGCCTTCGTCCTTGATGAAGTGCTGCTCGTAGAGGCAATTCTCCTCGTAGAATTTTTCCATTTTGCCGGTGACGATTTTCTCGATCACGTTTTCGGGCTTGCCGGTGGCCTTGGCCTGCTCGCGGAATATGTCGCGCTCGCGGTCCAGGGTTTCCTGTGTCACTTCCTCGCGGCGCAGAAAGCGCGGATCGAGCGCGGCGATGTGCATGGCCACGTCATGGCAGAGGCGGTGGAAGTCTTCCGTGCGTGCCACGAAATCGCTCTCGCAATTTACTTCGACGAGCACTCCGATTTTGCCGCCTGCATGGATGTAGCAGCTCACAAGCCCCTCGGAAGTGGCGCGCTGTGCCTTCTTCGCCGCCGCGGCCTGTCCCTTCTTGCGCAGGTGCTGGATGGCCAGCTCGATATCGCCTCCGGTCTCGAGCAGAGCTTCGCGGCAGGCCGTGAAGCCCGCGCCGGTGCGGTCGCGGAGCTCTTTCACGAGCTGTGCCGGGACATTCCTTTTTCCGGGGTCAGGTGCTGTAGCCATGGATTGACTCAATTCCTTTTCGCTGGATTCGGTTTCGCGCGTGCAGCCGGCTGATTCCAACCGGCTCGCTCGGAATCGCTCGAAGCGTTACCGCGGCTTCGAGCTTAGCGGGGTAGCGTCTCGTCTCCGTTTGCGCCCTGAGCCGCAGCGGCCGCCTCTTCCGCTGGCGCCGGCTCGGCGACGGGCTCGCCTTCCACGAAATCGCCTTCCTGCTTCTCGTACACTTCGTAGGCGCTGGTATCGACGTATTCCACGCCTTCTTCGCCCGGCGCGCCCTCGGCGGATTTCTGGTCGGCAATCTGCGATTGCTCGAAAGACTGGCGGCCGGCCAGCACCGCGTCTGAAATCTTCGATGTGAAGAGCCGGATCGCGCGCAACGCGTCGTCGTTCCCGGGGATCACCCATTCGACCAAATTGGGGTCGCAATTCGTGTCCACAATCGCCACCACCGGAATTCCCATCCGGCGCGCCTCGCGCACCGCAATCACTTCCGCGTTCGGGTCGATCACGAACATCGCATCCGGCAGCGTGGCCATGTTCTCCACGCCCGAAAAATTTTGCTTCAGGTGCTTCAGCTCGCGGTCCAGCCGCGCGCCTTCCTTCTTGGAAAATTGCGCCATGCGGCCGTCTTCGCTCATGGCCTTCAGCAGCTTCAGCCGCTTGATGGATTTCGTGAGTGTCACCCAGTTGGTGAGCGTGCCGCCGAGCCAGCGATGGTTCACATAGAACATGTTGCAGCGGGTGGCCTCTTCGGCGATGGCTTCCTGCGCCTGGCGCTTGGTGCCCAGGAAAAGGATGCTCTTGCCCTGCCCCGCCAGTTCGGATACGTAGCGCGCTGCTTCGCGGAACATCTTCAAGGTCTTCTGCAGGTCAATAATGTGGATTCCGTTGCGCTCTCCGAAAATGTATTCTTTCATCTTCGGGTTCCAGCGCCGCGTCTGGTGGCCAAAGTGAACACCGGCCTCCAGCAGTTCCTTCATCGTAATTTCGACTCCCAATGTACCTCCTCCTTAAGAGGGATGCTTTTTTCTCCCGTCGCCAGGAGCAGCATCCTTTTTTGCCGGTTCCTTACCGGCCGTGAATTAGGTCCGGCCTCCTCGCAGAAGCCGGACCGAAATCAACTAACGCTTGCTGAACTGGAACCGCCGGCGAGCGCCCTTCTGCCCGTACTTCTTGCGTTCCTTCATGCGCGAGTCGCGCGTCAGGAATCCGTTCTTGCGCAGGCTGGGACGCAGGTCCGGATTCAGTTTCGCGAGCGCCCGCGAAAGTCCCATGCGCACGGCGCCGGATTGTCCGCCCACGCCGCCGCCTTTCACTGTGGCCTTCACTTCCAATTGATCGTGCATCTGCGTGAACTTCAGCGGCTCGACGGCGGCTGTGTTCCACGCCACATTGCGGAAATAATCGTCCACCGGGCGACCGTTCACCGTGAACCCCGCCGGTCCCATTTTGATGTACACGCGCGCCACCGACTCTCGGCGGCGGCCGGTGCCGTAGAACTGCTTCGCTGCGGCGCCTTCGATCGAACTTGCGGATGAACTCAACTTTCCTCCTGGTTCCCTGCCGGAATGTCGCCCGGGACACCCATTCCCGCGGATTTCTCCGCCGGGGCGTTAAAATTTTATTTCTCTCTCTCGATGCTACAGCGCGAGCGGCTGAGGCTTCTGTCCGGCGTGGCGGGCGAGCGCTTCACTTCCGGCATAAACACGCAGCTTCTTGGCGCGGCGCGCGCGGAGCTTGTTCTTCGGCAGCATTCCCAGCACCGCTTCGCGCAGTACCTCTTCGGGACGGCGTTGCAACACCACCCGGATGGGTACTTCTTTCAACCCGCCCGGATAACCGCTGTGACGGTGATAAACCTTCTGATCGATCTTGTTTCCCGTCAGCTTGATTTGCTCGGCGTTGATCACCACGACGTGATCCCCGCAATCGAGATACGGCGTGAAATTCGGCTTGTCCTTGCCAATTAGGATTCGCGCGATGCGCGTCGCCAGGCGCCCAAGCACCTGCCCCTGCGCGTCCACGACGAACCAGCTTTCTCCCACCGTCAGGCTTTCGGCCTCCCGGCCTTTCGCTACATGCGTCCGCATCTGCCCAGTCACACCTTTCCGTCTATAGACAAACCCCAAGTCTAAAGTACCAACCCATTTATGTCAACGAAGAGTCGAGTTTGGGGGAGCTGCGCTCGGAGGAGTCGTATTTCGCGGCGCTTGCGCGCGGACCTCTTTCGGGGATGGAATCTGCCCGGCATCCCAGCCGCCTCCCAGCGCTTTGATCAGCTGAACGCTTGCCACCATTTGTTGCATTCGAAAATTGACGGCTGTTTGCTGATCATTTAATAAGGTCGTTTGAGCGACGATCACGTTCAAGTAAGGGTCGACGCCCGCTCGGTACCGGGCCGTCGCCTCCTGAAGGCTCCTTGCGGCCGCTTCGACCGCCGCGTCCTGCTGGCCGATACTCTGCGAAAGAATTCTCAGGGCTGCCAGGTTGTCCTCCACCTGTTGGAAAGCGGTTAGTACGGTCTCTCGGTAATTTGCCACGGTCTGGTCATAATCTGCTTCGAACTGTTGGACGGTGGCCCTGCGCAGTCCCGCATCGAAGATTGTCTCCGCCAGGCTCGGACCGACCGACCAGAAGCGGCTTGGCCACGTGAACCAACTCGAGATCGAAGTGGTTCCCAATCCGCCGGTAGCACTCAATTCGATATTGGGAAAATAGGCGGCCTTTGCCACACCAATCTGGGCGTTGGCCTGAGCGACGCCGCGTTCCGCTGCGGCAATATCCGGCCGCCGCTCGAGAAGTTCGGAAGGAACTCCAATCGGAGTCGCGGGAACTTTTGGCTGTAGCACTTGTGCCGGAAGAGAAAATGTAGAAGCCGGCTGGCCTATCAAGACCGCGATGGCATGTTCGTATTGGGCGCGCAGGATTCCAAGGTTCGTGTCCTGAGCCTGCGTCGCTTTTAATTGAGCCTCGGCTTGCGCCACCGCCTCATCCGAGCTCAAGCCGGCTTGATACTGGGTCTTGGTCAGATCGAGAGTTTCCTGGTATGCAATCACAGTGGAATCGAGCACCTGCTTTAGTGAGTCCTGCGCGCGAAGCTCATAGTAGTCCACCGCAAGTTCCGCCTGTTCGCTCAGGCGCACATTCTGTACGTCAGCAGCGCTAGCCTGCGCGGCAAACACGTTCGCCCGTACTGTGTTCCGAACGCGGCCCCAGAAGTCCGGCTCCCACGAGGCGTCAAAGGGCAGCGAATAGTCCGAGAACGTCCGGATGGCAACACCGGAACCTGCTGCGCCTCCCTGAATGCCGCCGAATTCGCCCGGGGATGGGCGCGATCTCATGGCGCTCGGGTTGGTTGTGACTGTAGGAAAGTATTGCGAGCGGGCCTGCCTGACGAGCGCGCGCGCCGCCAGGAAATTGTCCACTGCCGCCGCAATGTTCTGGTTGGAGGCGCCAGCTTTCTCTTCGAGTTCGTTCAGCCTCGAATCTTCGAATGCTTCCCACCATTTTCCGCGAGCGGCGGCGTCGCTGGGGCTGGCAATTTTCCAGTTGCTTGCAGCTTGGGCCTCTTCCAGGGAAAGCTCTTTATACGCAGCCGGAGTTTCAGCGGAAGGCCGAGCGTACTTCGGACCGACCACGCAACCGGCCAGGAGCAAAGCGCAGGCGACGGGCGCGGCCAGCATAAAATGGCCAGGGATCCAAGCGAGGCGCCGGGGCGGAATGCTCGGGGTGCACGAACTCGCATCCGCGGTCGAGCCACGTTGCTTGGCAAATGCCCACACACGCCCCGTCGCCGAATTTTCATTCACCAATATAGACATCGACCAGCTCACCCGCATAAAGGTTCAGGTTCTTGGGCTTCTCAAACTTGAAAATGACCGGCAGAACTCGAACGTCCACGCGCTCCTGCCTTTCGTCGGACAGCTCGATCTTTGGGGAAACAAAGGGCTGCACTCTAACGAAATTCAGAGGAACCTTGACGTTCGACCCGCGAATCGACATCTGTGCCTTCATCTTCGAGGCCGGCGGCAGGCGCGGTACGAGGATCTCATCGATGTAGCAACGAACGTGAAGGTCCGCTTGCGGCGTCCCCAACACCAACACCGGATTCATTTGCTGCGAATAGCTTTCGTAAGAGCCCTGGGGAGAAACGTAGTTTCCGATGATCGTAGTGATGGAGAGCACGACTCCATCCGCAGGGGCTCGAAGACTGTATTTCGATAGCAGCGCGCTGGAGGAGCGATAAGCCTTGTCGAGTGCGTTGTACTGTCTTTCTTGATTCTGTATGTCGAAGATCCAGGCTCCCGCTTTGGTCAGGTCACGCTGCTTCCGTGCGACTTCAAGATTTGCCTGCGCCACCGCCGCCGCGTTGATGGCGCTGTCCAGGGCGTCTTTGCTCACCGACCTTGGATCCAGTTTGTAAGCCGTGCTCTGTTTATCCAATTCATCCTGCGCGGTTTTCAGCGATGCTTGTGCGGCAATCACCTGGGCCTCCGCGACGTCGAGGGTTTCTTTTCTCGGCTCGGCTCTCAACTCTTCGAGCAGCGCGTGGGCAGCCTGCGAGGCTGATTTCTGCTGCTCTGTCGTGGCCTTCTGGATGGACGGGTCAATCAAGAGCAGCGGCATTCCTTTCCGCACCTCCTGGCCTTCCGTGACCAGGATTTCTTTAACGGTGCCGGAGACTTCCGGATAAACATTGATGTTCTCTCCGCTGGATTGAACGCTCTCCACAATGCCCTCGGCGTAGATACCGCTGACATAAGGATCGGAAACCGGGCTGAACACCGGCGGCAGCGCTGGTTTCGTAATACTGAAGTAATAGGCAGCCGCACTGCCCGCCAAGATGCCAATGAAGGAAAGTACGAACACCAACTTGTTTTTCATGCGGGCCTCGCTTCTGTTCCCGTGAGCCGACCATCCTCCATCTTCAATATCCGGCTGGCATATTCGTAAATTCTGCTGTCGTGGGTGACCACCACGATGCAACGCTTCGCATTCAGGATGTTTTCGTGCACAAACTTCAAGATTGATTGCCCGGTATCGCCGTCCAAGGAGGCCGTGGGCTCGTCCATGATCAAAATGTCCGGCTGCCCAATCATGGCTCTCGCGATGGCCACTCGTTGCTGCTCCCCTCCGCTGAGTTTCACCGGCGGAAGGTCGGCGCGTCCCTTCAGTCCGACAATGTCCAGGTATTTGGCTGCTTCGAGGATCGATTCCTCCCAATCTTTTTTCCTCAATATCAGAGGAATGGCCACATTTTCCGCGGTATTCAGTCGCGGGAAGAGGTGGAAGTCCTGAAACACAAAGCCGATTTTATTCAGTCGGAAATCGGCCAAGCGGTCCGCGTCCAGGCTCCAGATATCGATGCCTTCCACCGAGACAGTCCCGGAATTCGGCTTGAGGATTCCGGAGAGAACACTCAAGAGCGTCGTCTTCCCGCTCCCCGACGGGCCAACGATGTAGACCATTTCGCCAAACTCGGCTTCCAGGTTGACATCGCGCAGAGCCGTCGTCTTGGCCTCCCCTTCGCCGAACCACCTGTTGAGTCCCTTCGCGCTGATGGCTACGTTCGGCATTTCATCCTCGGAAGATATCGAACGGCTCGATGCGCAAAACCCGTCGTACTCCCACATAGCTTGAAATCCCGGTGATGATGAGAACCATCACGAACGCGAGCAGAAGGTTTGTGTACATCACCATGGCCGCGTAACTCGGGAGCCTCAGCTTCGCAAGCACGATCAAAATCGTGCACAGCCCCACGCCCAGACCGTAGCCAGTGAGCGCTGTGAAGCCGGCCTGGAACAAAATCATGCCTACCAATTCGCGGTTTTTCGTGCCGATAGCTTTCAGGGCTCCGAACCTCTCCAGGTTTTCCAGAATGAACGTGTAAAACGTTTGAGCCGAGATGGACAACCCCACAATGAAGCTGATCACCGTCATGATCAGAATGTTCGTTCCCACGCCGGTCTGAAACACATAGAAATCGGAAATTTTCCCCATGAACTCGCCCTTCGTCAGCGCGTTGTAGCCCAGCGCCGCCACCTGTTGCTTGATTTTCGCTATGTCGCCCTCGCTCTTTGGCTCGACGAGGACGTAAGAGATCGTGTAGCGGGGATTGGGAATGTATTGGATGGCTCGCTCATACGTCGTGTAGAGAGTCGGGATTCCGAAAAGGCCGGAGGTTGCCGCACCGGCAATCCCCACGATCACACCGCGGTGGTCGTTCAATTCGAATTCCGAGCCCAGGCGAGGATTCTCGAGCTTTGAATACTCCGAGTCCCGGACCACGATGAAGCCATTCTCAGCATAAATGTCTTCGATCTTCCCCTCGAAAAGCTGCGGGCGCCCGAACAGGCTGGTGTCGTCCAGCCCGACAACGGTCACCGATTGATACATGCCGTCGGGAAGCTTCACCAGAGCTCCTCCGGAGTAAAGGGGCACCGCATATTTCACGCCCTCCATGCTTCGAACTGCATCCAGCACGTAATCCGGCATTCCGATTGAGTTGGCGATTGTCTGCACGGCCGGATCCATCACCCACATGGAGGCTCCGATATTGATGACCGTTGACGATGCGTGATTCAAAATGCCCGCGAACATCGAGGTGACGAACATCATCAAAAATGTTGCGAAGGTAATGCCCACAAGCAATGCCGCGAATTTCGCCTTGTCGTTGACGAGCAGCCTGTAGGCGAGCCTTAGAACCCCTTTCACAGCCGATTCCTTTCACTGTGCTTGCACCTCATATACTGGCCGAATGGGGCCAACCGATATGTGTATGCGGTCACGCCAGTGTGTGACGCGAATCACAAATGAGGTGGAAGGATTCCGTAAAGCCAATCATTCCTATCTGTTTGTCATCTCGACTTCGTGCCGTGTGAAGCGTGCGGCGGACGCAACTCTCCGCCAGCTTCCAATTGACACTTGCTCACTGCGGACGTAAAAAGTAGAAAAGGGTGAAATACATCCTCAAATTCCTGATTTTATCGGCCGCTTGCATTTGCGCGTCGCAGCTCGCGCGGGCACAGGAAACACCGCCCGGGAAAGTGCTCGTGCCCGCAGCTTCGATGGCTCCCGCCCGCCGGCCCCAATTCGTCCAGCTCTTCGGCACATGTTCGATGGAACTCGCGCCCACAAAGGCTGTCATCGTGGGAGGCGTGGCTGCGGGAGGCCTGAAACCCACGGAGGCCGCTGCCCAGCTCGATAAGCAGCTCGAATTGATCCGCAAGTACGTTGCAGAGCAGCACGGCCAATTGCATCTCCTGGAGCGAGCGCGCACGGCGAAGAATCCGTCTGCCAATGGCCGGGAGACTCCTGACCCGCCCTTCCAGGAAGTTCAGCGGCTTGAGGTGGCGTTTGCGGCGGATGCTCCCATAGACGCGATCCTCGACCGTCTGATGGAACTTGGCCTTGATCGCTTCGGCGAAAACGTCCTCAATACCAACAACTCGCGCCGCGAGGCCGTCGTGCGGTTCCGGCTCCTGGACTGGGACTCCAAAATGCTTGACCTCCAGAACCGGTGCACAGCCGACGCCTGGAAGAAATGGTGTGCCACTGACGCTGCGAAGAGTGTCTGCGGCTCGGAATTGCCTCCCGCGGATTTGCAATTGGCATTCTTCAATGTGCATTCGGCCGAGACAGTTCTTTACCCCGATGGCAGCGTGCGCCGCTGGGAATTCAATTTCTCGCCCCAACAGCGCAAATTGGAGCCGCCTGACTTGCTTGGGAACATCGGCATTCACCTGGACGGAACCGCCAACCTGAATTACTACTACACCAGGGATGAAAAGCCTTGAAGCCTGGTCTTCGGGCGTGCGCCCGCGGCCTGAGCTTGCCGGCACTTTTTCTTTTGCTGGGCTTCTTCGCGCTCACGATTACCACCCATGCCGCGGCACAGGGCGAATCCATCGAACGGCGGCTGCTGCGTACGATTCAGATCGGGACTCCGCAAGACCTCAGCGTCGCTCACATTAGAAAAATCGCCGAGGACCCCAATAGCAAGTACATTGACGCGATCCTCGCGCGTTCGGCGCTGCTTGTCCTCCAGCAGGATGTGCACGGCCCTGCCCCATACGAAGACCTCCTCGATAGCGTGCTCAATAATCTGGCCACCGAAAGCAACGCCTTCCCGCCTCTTCCGGCCCTCCCGCAATTTCGCGGCAAGGAAACCGTGCTCACCATGGTCTATGCCATGGTGATGAGCGGAAACCAGGAACACTTAACCGATATTCTGGAAAAGCATCTTCTCACGGGCAGCCGATTCAGCCAGGCCGTGGTCCTCTCGGCGCTGCGCAACATCGGAACTCAGCGAGCCATCGGCTTGATGCAGAAATACGCGGAGAGCGGGCCGGACAGCAACCTCGCGCAAGCGGCCATCGCGGATGAAGACTATCCGGTGCTCTCCGAATTGTACGAACGCTGGAACGTAATTCCTCCGGTGCAACGCACGCGCGACAGCCTTCGCCAAATGGTGCAAGGCGGATGCGATCAGCGCGGGGCGATGGCCGCGTACTGGCTCGGTTTTTTTGGTCCCCACGTGGACCCGAATGCGGAAGTAGCGGAAATCCAAGCGCTTGAAGCCTTCGCGCGCAAGAATGCGCCCGAGTGCGAAATGATGGAGCACGTGATCGCATTCAAATCGCTCGGGCTGCGTTCGGCGAAATCCGTGGATTACTGGGCGCGCCTCGCGCGCAATACGTCCAACGCTTGGGAGCGCCATCAGATTGTGATCAATGCCTGGGCCCGCTGGGGACGCAAGTTCGCGCCCGCCGCTCTCGAATTGCTCAAGAACGAGCCTTCGCAGTACATCGAGTGGGAACTCTGGGATGGGAATTTCCAGACGCGGCAGGGCAGCATCTACCGCCCTTGTTGGAATATCTGGATTCCTGTAAATATTCTCGTGCCCATGAGCTTTCCCGAGTATGAAGGAGTCCCCGGCAAGCCCGGCATGGAGGAGCCTGATCTAAACGCGCTCTTGAGCTGGCGCGAATCCGGCGCGCAACCGAAAGATCCCTGGGTTGCAAACCACATGCTTTACAACCTGGCCGCGCTCGTTTCCGGCAACGACACGATCCGGTGGCTGCGGCTCTTCAACGCTCACCCGCAACGCAATCAGAATTGGTGGATCCCCAGCAATCTGCAGGATGCCTCCGCGCTTCCGCTGCTTGAGTATTGGAGCACCCTCCCCGCGCCGAAGGATCAGACGGCGATGCTTCAAGGCCGAATTACCAACCTTCAGAGTCTCAGCCGTTCTCCATCCTCGGCCGCCAAGGCGTGCTGCAATCCCACCGAAGCATGCCTGCTCGAACAGGCGAACCGTCCCTCGCGCGAAGCCGTCGCCATTCACTCGGAGCAGGAAGCGCGCGAATGGCTCAACCAGGCTCGCACAGGCGGCGTCACCATCCACTACAAAGACGAACTGAAGCGCGCCGCCACAATTCGCAGAAAAAACGGCGCCGAAGAGCATTGGGAATACCTTTACGATTGCTGGCACAATACGGACGTGCAAATCCCTGAAGCCGCCCCGAACAAATAGCAATTCAAATCCCACGCGGCGCCACGAAACACGCCTAATTCCCGACTACAAATAATATCCCGTCGTTCTGCGTATAAAGCTTTCCGTCAGACCCGATCGAAAGCGGCGTATACGCCGCACCCAACGCAAGGTTCAAGAAAAGATTTCCCGTGGCCTTCGTAAAGATTCCACTATTCCCCTGCGGCAATTCGTAGATGTTTCCATCCTCGCTGTTCACGTACACGGTCCCATTCATGTCAATCGCCGGCGCATTGATGCACCATTCAAATCCGTTCGGGTGGTCGGAAACGCAAACCGGCGGATTCCCCATGCAGCTAAACGTATTCGTGCTCTGAAACTGCCATTCAGGCTGCAAGCTCGGATTGAGCTGCGTGATGTAATAGACCTGCGCCGGACCCTGGCAGACCGGATTGGCGAAGAAACAATACGACGCTCCGTAGTGATTGTCCTTGATCACGATCGAGTAGCTCGCGTCGTGCACGTACACCGCCGGCGTCGAATCCCACCCAAAATCGAACGCCGCATTGAATTTTCCCGTGGCATCGAACTTCAGCAGATGCCCGCGCACGCCGTTGTACACCGTGTACGCGCCCACCACCACCGACCCATCCGGCAGCACGGTCGGCGTCGACGACGACTGATCAATTAGTTGCCCCGAGCCCGGCGCATTCGTTGTCGGGTCCACTCCAGGCGTTACGCCGCTTCGGCAGCTGTACGGCTCGTTGAGGACGTTCGCCGGCGCGATGGAGATCAGGTCTCCGCAACCGTCATTCAATATGTTTTGCAGCGACGCCACCCACTTCGGCGTCAGGTTCGGATTCACCGCTACGAGATAGGAGACCAGGCTGTCCAGATGCGCCACGCTGCCCGTATAAATCGTCCCGTCGGGCGCAACCGCCGGCGCGAAATTCACGGGCGGCCGTTGCGAGCCGCATGTGGTCGTGGGCGGTACCGCCGTCGTCGTCGGCGGCCACGGCAACGATGCGCCGCCATCATTCAGAGCGAGGAACGTGCCCGGGCAACTCTGCGAATTCCCCGGCGGCGGTTTCACTCCGGCCACCAGCGTGGAGTAGCTCACTGTGCTGGCCACATCATTCGGCGTCACCATCACGAGCCAGGCTCCCATCACGTCGTTCTGCCACGGGTCGCCCTGGCTGGGGTCCGCCAGCTCGATCACGTTGTAATAAATGTTGCCATTCGCGTCGGCGGTCAGCGGGCTCGAGACGAATGTGTTCGCGACGACTATATTGGCGGGGCCAAAAAACGAGGGAAGAATATGCGAGACAGACGTTCCCGCATCCTTATCCACCTTCCAGATGGATCCTCCGCCTCCGGGCACATAGATGTAACTATTTGCGTCCACGGCGTGAAAGACGGGCTCCCACCCCTGCAGCGCAGCGCCATTCGTTTCCGGTTTCCAATCGCTCGCGAAATTCCAGATCTGCACCAGTTTTCCGCTCTCCCATGTAAATCGCGCCTCATTCCAAATCATGCTCTGCCACGCATTCGGCCCGCACTTCGCTCCGCTCGTCCAGGCGCCCGGTGGATTGCATGACGTGTACTGGCCTGTCTTCATCTCCATGTAAACGTCGTTTCCATCCGTGATCGGCACCTGATAGTGGGCCAGCAGGTCGCCCGAGCTCTCCGCCTGCTCCTGCTTCACAAACGGGTCATACACGATATTCGCAAGTTGCTGCGCCACGCTCTGCCCCGCCACGTTTACCATTCCCGTGTGCTCCGAATTCCCGCCCCACTGCGCCCAGAATGGCGCATTCGACGCCGGCGGATTACCTCCGCCCGTCATCCTGCCGCCGTACCCGCCTCCCCCGCATCCTGAAAGCAACACGCAAAGAATCCCCGTCGACAGCACTCCGCTCACGATTTTCATGGACCCCGCCCTCCCTCCAGCCCACGCGCTCGCTTGTTTGATGAAACAGTGATCGTCGCAACTGAACACAAATATAGTGTTTTGTGAAAACGAAAGGGCCCTACGGATTGGGACTACCTCACTGGCCAATGCGATGCCACCCAAATCTCTCGGGTTGCTTGGATTATTGTCAGGAAGCGTAAGGCTATGAACGGACAACAACGAGGCCAGCAGCGGGCGCCGTAGCGGCGCCCGTCCGCCGAATCAATCGCAGGAAACCGGCTAGACCGAAGAAGACGAAGTGGCTGCGGTGCTCTTCCCCGCGCGTGTATACGCGGGCTTCTCGAGATCGCTCTCGGCCGTATCGCCGGCCTTGTCGATTTCGATCGAGCCCTTGAAATAGGCTCCGTCTTCGATCATGATCCGTGCCGTCGTCAGGTCGCCCACCACCGAGCCGTCCTTCTTGATCTCGATGCGGTCGCGCGCCCGCAGATTTCCCTTCACGTTCCCGTACACGATCACTTCACGGGCCACGAGGTCCGCCGTCACGCGCGCGCTCGCTCCTACCGTCAGTTTCCGGTCGTCGAGTTGGACCAGCCCTTCGACGCTGCCGTCAATCTGCAGGTCTTCGTTGCCGGTTATTTCACCCTTGATGTGCAAACTCGCGCCGAGCCGGGCGGTGCCGCCCGAGGTCGTCGTGGGATACGTCGAATCCGATGGTGCCATCGTTTTTGCCTCCCCAGGATAAGGTGCTGCGGTGCTGGTTGTTACGTTCGGGTTGAGTGGCTGTTGCGGGGCCTTCGCGGGAGCTTCCGGCTTCTTGTCTCCCCACATGACTCCTCCTTGGGCCTGACTACGGGAACGCAATCGTCTTCAAGGTCTGGGTCTCTCAATCTATTCCTGTGCGCACCGCAAGGCAAATTCAATTTCGTCCAGGTGTGCCCGCGACGGCAACGCGTGGCCTGTGGGGCAAGCCCGCGTCCCGCGATGGATTCTCGATTCACCCACGAATTCTTGCTGAGGCTAGTATTTTCGAAGTACTCCAACCACGCGGCCTTGAATCTTCACATCCGTACCTGCCACAACAATCGGAGACATCTGCGAATTCGCCGGCTGCAAGCGAATCTTCCCGCCCGGCTCGCGATAGAATCGCTTCACCGTGGCCTCATCCTCGCCCACCAGCGCGACCACAATCTCGCCCGGGTTGGCCACCTGCGTCTGCTCCACCACGATGTAATCTCCGTCCAGAATATGATCCTCGCGCATGGATTCGCCCTTCACCTGAAGAACGAATGTGTTCTGCCCGCGCGCGAAATCCGCCAGCGAAATCGTCTCATTGTCTTGCACAGCCTCGAGCGGCCGCCCCGCGGCGATCCGCCCCGCCAGGGGCAGCTCCACCACGTGCCGGTCCATCACCTGCTCGCGGATCGGCTTCGGCAGTTGCACCACCTCGATCGAGCGGCTCTGGTTGTAGCCGCGCCGGATAAATCCCTTCTTTTCGAGCGTCGAGAGATGCTTGTGCACGGTCGCGAGCGAGGTCAGCTTCAGCGCGTGCGCGATCTCCTCAAAGCTCGGCGAATAGCCGTTCTTGTTCAGGAATCCGACCAGGTAATTCAGTACTTCCTTCTGACGTTTCGTCAGCGTCATGGCAAACCCCCAATTCCTTCGCACAGCCCTCCGCAATCGTCTCGAAATGTAGGCGAATTAAAAGCGAAAGTCAATAGTACTCCGGGTCAGGGTAGTGTCCTAAATTAGCCGGGAACTGATTTTCGGCGGCTTCCAGCCATGGGCGATCAGCGACCGGAAAGAGGGTAAAAGTTGGCGATTGAAATTCTGTAAGTGGCTTATTTTATGCGACATGGCTCGATTTCTATTTGTTGGAATTGTCGATTGACTGGACACCCTCGAGATGGCCTATCGAGCCCGCTTTGAGCGGATCTAGGACAGCACCCGGGTCAGGGTGCCATGGTTGTCTGGTATGCCTTCTTGTTGGTCATCTTCTACCGCAATGCTCACAAGAACGACTCAAGCTAGCCGGCTACCTGTGAGCCTGCTCGGTTGACATTAGGTTGTCCCGAGAGGCGGGAGGAGCGTAAGATACGCCACTGAGAATTCCTATTCAGAGTTTTGGGCCCAATTGATCAGGTTGCCTGAATCTACTTCCACGAGGAGGAAGAATGACCTTGTCGCGGATCGGTATGTTGATTCTCTTGGTCTTGGCCCCGGTAGTTGCAAGCGCGCAGACGAAGCAGCCTGCAAAAGCGAAATCTGCGACGACTTCAACCGCCCCCATGATTGTCGAGCCGGGCTCGGAGAAGTGGGGCGATGTCCCAGCCGCCGCCCTGGTCGGCACGCCATCGGTTGAAATCGGCGGCACGTTGCGCGTCGCCGTCCTCCAGGGCGATCCCGTGACGCCGGGGCGGACCTACACCTTGCGCATTTCCTGCACCGATGGAGCGAAGATCGCGCCCCACTGGCATCCGACAACGGAAAACGTCACCGTGATCAAGGGCGCGGCCGCCGTGGGAATGGGATCGAAATGGGACGACGCCGCGCTCAAGGACGTCCCTACCGGCGGGTTCTTCTATGCAGCGCCTCAAATGAGGCACTTCGCCGAATGCAAGGGCGATACGATTTTGCAGGTGCACGGGGTCGCTCCATTCGTGATCAATTTTGTCGCCCCCGATGAAGCTCAACCGGCCAAGAAACCGAACTAGCCCGGCCCGCGGGACTCAGCGGCTGAGAACATCTTTGCGCACGCTTTCGGCAATGGCTGCCATTTCCCCGATCAGCGGCGCAGGCACGTGCAGCTCTTGCAGCGTGGCTCCGAGATCTTCGATGACGGCATCGAAATGTGTGTCGTTCAGACCTTTGGCAACCAGGCGTGCGTGCGCTCTGCGCATGTCCTTGCCGGTGTATTTATTCGGTCCGCCAAACACCATGGTGAGAAATGCCTTCTGCTTGGCGATCTGTCTCTTCATGTCCACGCCCTCGAAGGACGAAGAAATTCTCGGGTCTGCCAGCACCTTGCGGTAAAAAATCTCCACGGCAGCGTCCACTCCAGCCGCCCCTCCGATCCGTTCGTAGATGCTTTGGGTCGGAGTCATAACTGCCGTATCGGAATTATTGGTCATTGTTACTCCCTGGATGCTGAGCTTTCTACAAGGGACTATCGGTGCTTCTTGAGATGAACTTTAGTTGGCGGACAGCATTCTTGCGAGGACGGACGACTTCGCGCTTTGCGTGCCTTCTTCTTCAGTTGCGAGCCCCAGAGGTTGATTCTATGGCGGCCGCATCCGAGTAATTATTTCAGGGTTCTAGTACTGAAAAAGAGCACTCGAATCGCGCTGGCTAAACAGGCCTAACCCTAATTCTACGAGGCGTTTCCCAAAACTCTACTCGATTGGCAGGGGGGTTGCACTTCCTCCTTGCGCAGGCGCGAGCGAAGCCCAGTTCGCTCGAGGGCTCTTCCTGGGGGAACTCCAAGGTCGGAGTCTATTCACTGATGAGGAGAGGTGTCGCCATGAAGAATGCCGCAAAGAATCCGACGATGCTACGGGCGCCCGCGAATTCGCGGGTCATTGAATTTCCACATTCAACCGAAACGGCTCCATCCGAACAGTCAATCGAATCCCGTCTCCGCGATTTGACCGCATTTGTCGCGGACCTCACCGACTCCGGCTACGGAGCCCTGCTCGCCGAAGACTCCGCCACGCGTGACGCATTCGATGAGTTGCGCGTGAAAGAAATCGTCCTGCGCTGGATCGTCCGTGTCGCGAAACATTCGAACGGCGCCGTCCGCGAAAAGTTGTGGGCGGATATAGAGGATGCCGTCACGGGCCTCGAGAAAACCGCCGACTTGCTGCTGCACTACGGATTCGCCTGGGCGCATTCGGCTCCGCCTGTGCATCAAGGAATACTAGCCGGCCCCGGACGCTCTTAATCGCAGAGCAACCCGTTTCCACTGGCACTCGAAAGGAGAAAATACAAATGCGTCATCCATACCGCATTCTCAGTAGCCTCTTGCTCGCCGCAGTCCTCGCTTCACCTCTCGCGATCACGGGCTGCGCCGCCCGCGCCGGCTACCAAGTCTACGATCCCTACTACAACGACTATCATCGCTCGGACGACCACGAAATCGTCTATTACAACCAGTGGGAGACCGAAACGCACAGAGACCATCGCGACTTCAATAAGCGCGACAAAGACGAGCAGAAGCAATATTGGGCCTGGCGCCACGATCATCCCGACAACGATCACCACTAGCGTGAACAAGCGCGAATCCCGCCCTCTCCAGTTAACACGAGAGGGCGGGGCTTCTCCATGTCCTCCATCTTTTCTCAGCGTTTTCTGCGTTTCGCTTTTGCAGCTCCGATAAGGAATTCATAAGGGTTCGGCTTCCACGCGGCGCCCCCTTTTGATGAAAACGCTGCACATAAGCCGCGCAGTACTGGCACGCGCTTGACAGATTTCCGCCTCCGGCGCACGATACGCTCGACTGCCGGAGGATTAACTCTCCACTGACTTAAGCCGGATGTAACGGCCCCGCACGGCGAGCCAGTCGGGGTGCGTCTTGGGCCTTCGGCAGCGGGTAGGATTACATGCTTACCTTCCTTCTCGACGTGATCACTCGTTTTTTGCCTGAGCTCGAGCTGATTGCATTGGTTCTCGCGATTTTTATCGTCTACCAATCGCTTCACCGAATTGGTCCCACCGAAGTCGGCTTGGTCACCAAGCGCTATTCGTCGCGCAAACTTCATGACGACAATCCCATCGCCTTCAATGGCGAGGCCGGCTACCAGGTGGATCTGCTGATGCCCGGTCTTCGCTGGAAGCTGTGGCCGCTCTATGACGTGGACAAGTATCCCTGGGTGCAGGTTCCAGCGGGCGAAATCGGAGTTGTGATTGCGCAGGTGGGCCAGCCTCTGCCGATCGGCGCAAAGTCCGCGGTCTACAAAAAGGAATTTGCGAATTTTTCCGATCTGCGCAAATTCATTCAGAGCGGCGGGCAGAAAGGCGTGCAGCGCCCAGTTCTTCCTCCGGGAACGCTTGTACCGATTCATCCGGTCGGTTTTCTCGTCATCACGCGCAGCCAGGTGCATGGCGTGCCGGTCTCCTCCGACCTCCGCGCAAAAATGGGCCGCGCGGGCCGCTTGATGCCGGACGCTTTCGGGCTCGCGCCGGAGCAGTTGGGCCTCGTGCGCATCGCCCCGCAGGCGCGCGGCAAGGATCTGGCGAATATAGACGTTGTGGGCATCGTCACCGTGTACGAAGGCGACCCGCTTCCGTCCGGCGATATTGCCAGCCGCCTGGGCGCCTATGTGGATGTGGTCGAAATGGAGAAAGCCAACGCGGGAGATCTCGACATCATCGAGAGACTTCTCGGCAACAAAAACAATCTGCACAACAACTATCAGGATTTTCAAGCATTCCTCGATCACGGCGGCCGCATCGGCTTGCAGCACGATCCGCTCATGTATGGCGCCTATGCGCTCAACCCTTTTCTCGTCGGCGTTGAGCTTGTGCCCATGCTTGTCGTTCGCCAGGGAGAAGTCGCCGTCATCAAGGCCTACGTGGGCCTCCCCGCGCAGGACACGTC